>JACCDR011591493.1_pt1 | contig 29127 bp, 34 predicted proteins | sample 7446431 | NCBI WGS metagenome assembly JACCDR01 (sample SAMN15323443, study PRJNA562643) | freshwater metagenome | isolation source: river surface water | place: USA:Blue River Watershed | collected 2017-08-17
CTCTTACTCTGATCCGTTGACCAGATCGCATCATCCGACGTTTCCGGGCCTACTGGAACGGACTCACCTGTCAAAGTGTCAACAGCGTGAATCGTCAGTCCGCGGTACGCAGCTTTGTTTACAAAAGCGCGCCACAAGTTCTTGCCACCTTCCAGGTGCTCGAAGTCGGAAACGACACCGCCGAACGTTTGAGCAAACAACACGTACCACGTCGTCGCGATGCCCTTGCGCGCATGCTCTTCCTGTATACGCAGGCGAAAGGCTTGGCGCAGTCCGTCAATCGACGACTTGCGCAGCTGAAGTTGCATGACAGGGACGAATTCGAGCGCCTCCGACTCGATGTCCGCGCTGACGAAAACGAAACCCGTCGTCTGGGAAAGATCGACGACGTAGGTGTAGAAGCCGTCCTGGCCGATCACGATGTGGCTGCCGAAATTCCGGCGCGAGATCGGCACGAATTTGAGCTTGGACTGATAGATGACGTTGCCCGGGTAGTGCTGCGGCATCTCCAGGAGCTGCGCTGCGGTAATCGGCGTAGCCGGACGTAACGCTTCGTAGCGCCTGTGCTCCAAAAGCATCTCCGCGACCATTTGTGCGTTTCGATCCATCCCTTCCATAAACTACCAGGATGGTGTGGTGCGTCAATTGTAAACAAAAAGCCCGCAGCCTTTCGACTGCGGGCTTTCAGGAGGGATCAACCAGGGCTTAGCCGATGGTCTGGCCGAACGCCGTCGGAGAGTTCTGCACGAGGCCACGGCAGAACATCTTCGAGTTGATCATCTTCCTCGCAAACGAGGTCGCGAAGCCCCGCTGGTGGATGAAGTCGGGGAGAACAACGTCGGGCGTTGTATACAGTTTTTGATATTCCGCCAGCACGTACCCGGTGGTGAGGAACTGGTCGCCCTTGTGGCCGACGAGGAACTCGTTGTTCGGGTAGTGAGGATCGCTGAAAATCTTCTTGTTGCCGAGGTCGCCGATGTAGGGGATGCCCTGCATCTGGACCCGGGAGTTCTTCGGCACGAACTGAGGCAGCGTGGCCACCACGGTGGCAGCCTGGAGACCCAGGAGCACCCAGTTGCCGGCGACCATGTTCGTGGCACCGAAGATGAAGTTCGAGGCGGTCTCGAACGCGTCGATGATCGAGAACTTGTGGGTCTGGTAGTTGACGTTCGCCGGAGCGATGGCGTCCCAGACAACGAAGCCCGCGTCCGCCTTGGCGCGCAGGTCGAAGATGACCTGACGATGCTTCTGGTACTGGAGCGCGTTGGTCAGGGCGTTGAGCAGGACGCTCTCGGCCTTGATGTTGTACATCGCCTGGAGGTTCTGGTCGGCTTCCTCGGACCAGAGAGTCTTCAGCTTCATCACCTTCGCCGTAACCGGCGTCGATGAGAGCTTCATCTCGTAGTCCTGAATCGCCAGATTGCCTTCCGAGTTGTAGGCGTACGTCAGCGTGAAGCTGGCGTTCGTCTGCGACGCGATGGTGATCGTGCCAGCGCCCGTGCCCTGGTAGACGACCGTACCGACCGTGGCGTTGGAGGCGACGTTGATGATGTTGCCGTTGCCGTCGTCCGCGACGGAGATGGCACCCACCGTACCGCTCAGCGTACCGGCGCGGATCGGAGTCCACTCCAGCACGATCACACCGGAACCGTTCGAGGTGCCGGTCTCGTCCTGAATCAGCTCATCCGCATCGTCGTCGCGGTCAACCGCGCCCTGGAGTGCGCGCCACATCGGGGCACCAGCGGGCGTGCGGCCCTTCCGGCGTCCGGTGACGATGTCCATGTAAACGATCTGACTGACCGGTCCGGCCATCGGCTGGATGGCGACGAGCTGGTCGATCACGTCGTTCTCGGACATGTTCGCGATGACCGGGAAAATCCACTTGTCGAAGGTACCGAGCGAAGTGGTCCGGGTGACCTCATCCAACCGGCCCCAGCGGGACCGGCAGTTTTCGAGCATGATCGCGGCGATGGGCCGCTTGTGCTCGGGCATGTGGGAGACGAATTCCTTCCAGCCACGGGCCTCCCAGAGGCCACGGGGATTCTTGTCAGGAATGCCGACCGGCGTTTCGGCCAGACGGTATCCCCATTCGAGGATGTCGGTGAAGCGGTTGATGTGACCGCCTTCACTCGCCAGCATCGGCCGTCCTGTTTCGTGCAGAATAACCATAAGGGTCTTTGTTGCTTGTTGGCGTTGAGTGTTGGCTACTTGTTGGCGGTGGCACCGCTCAACCGGCGCACCATGTCCACGGATTCATTCAGACCACGGGGATCACCCGGTGCGCTGAACGAAAGCTTTGTTTCCTGAACGGGCTTCTTGCCGTCAGCAGCGGCTGCGGGCTTCTGGCTCTCGTTCGTGACCTTGCCGGGTTCGCTGGCGACCTTGCCCTCTTCGGGGCTCGCAGCACCCTTCTGCTTGTCGTCCTTGATGCCGTCCTTGCTGGGGGCTTCCCCATCGGTCGGCTTACCGACGCCCGCCTCTTCGCTGACCTTCGCGGGCTTCTTGCCTTCCAGCTCTTCGCGGATGGCCGCGATGTGGCGCATGCGCGTGGCTTCCTTCAGCTTCTTGGCCACGTCGGGCTTGGCCTCCAGCTGCGTCTTGAACTCCAACTGGAGCAGGCGGCGACCGAGGGCCGTAGTGTCCTCGTGGTAGCGCTTGGCCATGATGTCCAGGGCTTCGCACGCGGTATCGAACTTCTCGGTGATCTTGCCGAGGTTCGTCTTGCGCTCTTCGGCGATCTGACGCCATCCCTGGCCACGGCGGACCAGTTCCTCGACCATCTTGCCTGTCTTGCCTTCCTTCTGGAGGGACTCGCCAAGCTTCTTGCGGTAGGTCAGCGCGGTGGAAGCCACGGCGTTGATCACCTTCATCAGCTTCGTGTTGTGCTCACCGAGCTTCGCAGCCTGCTTGCGCGGGGCGGCGACGGCTTCGTTGATGCGGGCAGAGACGGCATCGAGCTGCTGGTGCAGACGGTGGGCCTCATAGTTGCGTGTCGGATCGGCAGCTCCGAACTTGGCAACCTCTTGGTGCAGGCTTTCGATTTCCTGCAAGCTCTCCGAAACGCGTGTCGGATCGAGGCGGGTAGCATCGACCGAGCGCAGTGACGTGAGCCGATTCTTGATTTCGGTCAGTTCCATGGTGCTTGGCTTAGGGGTTGAGGCAGCAGCGGCGGCTGTGCCCGGATTTGAAGGCGTCAAAACAGACTGACCCTCAGCAAGTGCCTTCTGCTCCTTCTGGGGGTCCTTCGATTCCGTGGCTGGAGATGCGGCCGAACGTAAATCCGTAGACGAAGCTTCGGATTCACGTGCAGGCTTGAGTTCAGCCGTCGCGAACGACGGTTTGATGACCACGTCCCAGCTCTCGCAGACGTAGTCCTCTTGCACCTCATCGACACCGTCAGCAGCCTTCTCCAGGGAGCCGTACCCACGGCTTGAAACCAGGGGATTGTAGCCGCCTTCGATGAGCGCCTTCAGCTTCCGGCCTTCCTCGGTGTCGTAGATGGCAATATCGCCGACCACCTCGTACACCGACTTACCCGTTGCGTCCTTCGACTCGATGAGCTTTGCCGAAGTGACCTGATGGGAAATGGGGGATTGAAGACTGATCGTACCGTCCTTGGGGTGCTCCAGCAGACCGAACGCCGCATTCTTGGATATGGCGTCCATCAAGGGGGAACCTGCACTGAGATTCTTCTCCCAGACGCGCTTGCTGTAGCGACGGTTGTTCCCGTTGACGCAGTCGCAAACCGAGAAACGACCGGGGATGCGTACGGATTTGCCACCCGAAGGTTGGCTCTCCGTAACAAAAGGCTTCGTGCGATCCACCACGAAGGGGAAAGCCCCTACGACGCCTTCGATCAGGTATTGACGCATCTTGGAACGGGAAAATCCGTTACCTAAGCACGCTCAATTTCACCTCACTGACCGACGTGAAAACGAAAACACATCTAAGCGACTTGAAAATCAAATGCGCATCCGGCGAAGCAGAGCCCTTTTCAGTCCAACTTGGGGGCGTGGGCGTGAAGCTTGTAGCGAGGTAAACGGAAGTCCGTTATTACGATCTCCGCTTGACGGAAGTTCCAGACATGGTCTAAACACTTCTCCACCGCGTCCATGTCGGCTCCGTGCTCACGGAACCACTGCCTCGCCTCCTCCGGTTCCAGCTCCTCGCTCTGTCCGTTCTCCAGGCGGATCACGAAGTAATCCGAGAACGCCTCCCTGCTGACATCCACGGTCATCGAAGCACCCGTGGAGACTGACGCGTAGTTGTGCATCAGCCCACGAAGCGCCGGAACGCGCTAAGCACCTGAGTTCCATCGGAATACTTGTGCTCAGGCATCTGCTCACCTTCCTTCAAGACCGCCTTGCCTGAGGGAGCCATTCCTGCCACTTCCGCTGCGGCCAGCTGCGCCGGGCTCTGCACGCCCAGCATCCGGTAGGCTGACTCGGCCGTGACCACGGCGTCAGGCTCAGCCTGCTGTGATGGCCCGGCAGGACGGCCCAGGAGAACGTCCATGGCCCGCTTGGGCAGCGGCCCGGTGGGTCCGGTGGCCTGTGGATCGGATTCCGCGTCTGCCGTGCGAAAACTGCTGCCCTGGCCTGATCCAGGCACCATGGACGGGTCCAGGGGCCGGTTGGCCTGGGGCGTGACATCCGGCGCAACCAGGGCGGCAGCGGGCGTCATCAACTTTTCCTTGTCAGCGTACGGATCGTTTGGTTCCATCACCACGTCCCGCACGGGTTTCTGCTGTCTCTGGAACGGTTGCCCGGCCGCTTCAATCTCCTCCGCATCGTCAGGAATCAGACTGTCCTCAGGCGATTGTGCCTCGCCCATGACCCTGGCCGTTGCTGAACGTCGTTTGCGTAAACGATCTCGAAACGTAGACCTGGGCACGGCCGCGCACGGCACCGGAACGTCTTCAGAGACAGGCGGCGCTTTGGACGCACGCTCTGTCGTTTCGTCTACATTTCCAAGAACTCTGGACAGAATGCTCATGGAGCTTGAGTCGGTACACCGGTTGGAGTTTCAGCGGCGTCGCCCGCCACAGCAGAAACAAGGTCTTTGGGCTTGTCGCCGCTTTCAGCAGGAGGAGCCAGCTCGTCGAGGATCGTCCCCAATTCGATAGCTTCCTCGTCAGGCAGCAGACGGATCAGACGCACAAATTCCGCATACGGAACATCGGACTTCAGCAGGTAATCCGCCGTGTCGTACTTGCTGCCGCTGCGCCACATTGAGAGCACAGTGGAAAGGGCACTCGACGAACCTGCCTGCTCCATGTCCACGTCGCCCTTGTGCTGGTCAAGGTCCGCCATGGAGGCGTAGTTGCCATCATCAGGATTGTTCGGTACAGGCGGAGCCGAAGGCTCTTGGTGCGTTGATTCGGGCGGATGGAAGTCCGCTTCCTCCCCATGCGCTTCCTCCCCAAGCACGCGACGCAGGGCGGACCCACGACGGTTAGGCACCTGCCGGGCTTCAATCCCAGATTCCCCCAAAACTCGCCTGACCGATGTTGTGCGCATGGCACCCTAATTACCGCGCCAGATCGGTTACGAGCCTGTAGCCACAGTCCAAAAGATTCGTGACCGGGATACCGCCACCACTGTAACCGCCCGCTAAACGCGGCAACGCCAGACGGTACGGCCGGTGATAGTGCCGCCAGCGGTAATCCTCAGAGCACTGACGCATGATCGCATCCGCCTCCGTGTTGGCGCGGTCGCGCTCTGGCCCAGTCACGCTCGTGCCGCACTCCTGATGCCGCAACAGCGTGTGCTCCAAGTCCAGGCAGTTCATGTCCTGGCCATCGAGCTTCACACCGCCAGCGAACCGGCAACGAATCGTCATGTCACAGTGCTCCTGGCCGAACTGGGTGAACTGCGCGTCAAAGTAGCCCACGCGCTCCAAGAGCTTTCTTGTAAACATCAGCATGATGCCAGTGAAGCGCGGCATGAACTTCACCCCGTAGCCACGCACCTTGTACGTGGTCCACTTATAGGACGGGTGGTGCGTGAAATCGCAGAAGCAGAAGTGCTCGACGCCCAGGTCCTTGCTTCCCGTCGCGTAGAAGGCCGCGAAGTCACCCTCCACGTGCAGATCGTCGTTGCAGAGCATCAGGTAGTCCGCATCCGTTTCGGTCATGAACCAGTGGAGGGCTCGGTTGGAATTCCCGGCCACGCCCAAGTTCCGCTCGCCCATGAAGACGTGAGCAAACGGGAAATTCGCAAAGCCGTTTTGAATCTGCTCAGGGTCTCCCTGGGAGTAATACTGAAAGGCCATGTATTCCGGCCGGTACGTCGGAGTTCGTCCCTGCTGCAAAATCCGAGCGGTGTCGTCGCGCTGACCGCAGTCCTCAAACACCGCCGTGGTGTGCTGACGACAGTGCTTTTCGAGACCCTTGAGCATCGTCTCTAGTGTTTTCGACCGACGATAGGTCAGGACGGCAATGGCGATCTTCATCGTGTTCTACAGAACATGAAAAATGGCGGCGTGGTCTTCGTTTCCGGATGCTACGACATCCTGCATGGCGGGCACGTCGAATTTCTGGTTTCCGCCAAAGCTTTGGGTCAAAAGCTGATCGTCTGCGTGCCAACAGACGAAGTGTTTACAGCGCACAAGCAACGCAAACCTGCGCTCCCCCTGGAGCACCGCGTCGAGCTGGTACGCGCCCTGCGCGTGGTCAATGAGGTGGTCGTCGGCTCCGATCCAGACCTGGGGCTGAATTTCAAGACGCAGTTCCTGACGCTCAAACCGGACTTCTTGGTCGTCACGGATGATGATCAGTTCAGTGAAGCCAAGCGCGCCCTGTGTGCAACTGTCGGCGCGCAGTACGTCCAGCTTCCAAAGACCCTATCGTACGCCCAGATCAGCAGCACCGAAATCAGCCGGTACATGCGCGCTCCCCTGGAGGTGCCGCTGCGCGTGGACTTCGCTGGCGGTTGGCTGGACGTTCCGAAGCACGCAGTGCAGGGCGCTTACGTCGTAAACTGCGCCATCAGTCCCCTGGTTAGCCTCAGTCACTGGCCCTACCACATCGGCGGAGGGTTGGGTGGCAGCGCGGCCTACAGGTTTTTGACGGGGGCCAACTCCCTGGAAGAGGAACTGAAAGCCGGGGTGGGCTGGCAGGACCCGGCCATCATCGCCGAGACAGGACTGTGCGCCTGGAAGTCGGGCCCCAGGCCAAGACTGGCGATCAAAACCACAGGGGAAATGTTGCAGGAGCGCATGGGCATCGTCTGGACAGGCAGGCCACACTCGACACCCAATCTTGTAGACACCAAGCGCAATTACGGCCTGATCGCAGACGCTGGGCAGCTGGCTTTCGAGAGCTTCCGCTCGGACCGCTTCTACCTGCTTGCTCAAGCGGTAATGCTCTCCTACCAAGCCCAGTTGCACGAAGGTATGCCGCCGCTACCGGAGATTGATGGCTCCATGGCCTACAAGTACCTGGGCTCCGGCTGGGGAGGCTACGCGCTCTACCTCTTTGAAACTGGAACACGTCCGGAGAACGTCATTCCTGTCGAACCGTATACGCGCTACTGAGAGGCTTCCGGATTCAGCTCAGCATCGAGCACCTTGCCTGGGCGAAACCGAACGGTCTTCTTGGCCGGTATCACGTAATCCCCTGCCTGGACCTTGCTGGGGTTGCGGCCGATCTTGGCCTTCCGCACCTTTGGCTCGAAGACACCAAAGCCGCGAAACTCAATGCGCCTTCCCTGGATGAGCTGCATGCTCATCTGAAGCAGCATTTCATCGACGATCTCCCTGGCCACGGCTTCTGCGAGCTTGAAGCGGTTGGCCAGAGCCGATGCCAACTCGTTTCGTGTAAACGCGTGCATCGTCAGCCTCGTGGCGGAGCGTTGGTGCGCGCTGCCGACGCTCCCATGGACGCGTAACCTTTGACGATCCTGGCTGCGGTCTCAGGCATCAGGTTGATGTCCGCCTGCATGTCGAGCTGGAACACCAAGATGCGGTAGCAGAGGATCACGACCCAGACGAGCAGCAGGATGATCACCATTCCCATAACCAGCAGGACCTGCTGCAACGTGGGCTGTCCAAAGAGCCACCAAAAGAAAAGCGTCACCAGGGATATGACGATGATCCCCAACGTGACGAAGTCGTGCGGCGCAAAAAGACCCAGCTTTCGCTGAGCCTCGAACCGCGTCATCGGTTTCTCGTCAGGCTTATCTGGCATTGGCTTCTCGGGCGAACATCTCGGCCGCGTGCTCCTCGATCAAGCGGAACAACTCACTAGCGCTGGTGTTGTCCGGAGGATACCACGCCTTCGGTTTGCCGATCAGTTTCTTTGTGAGGTTGATGGAAGGATTGCAGAAACGAAGGGAAAGGGGCTCTGCCCGCTCCAGGCAAAAGAGGGGACGGCGTTCGCGGCCGGTACCGTCGTTGTGCGCCTTGTCGAGGAAGAAGACCTGACCGTCTTTGGTGAAGCGCGTAAACGTTTCGTCCAAGTACGCCAACACGTCCAAGGATTCCGCGTTGGCAGTCTGGTGAAGGGTGTCGGCGACTGGAGCCACCGAAGGAAGAACGACGGGATAGCGGGTGTTGCGCGAACCCAGGAGCTTGGGACTGATCGTGATCTTGCCAAGGCCCACGTTGGCCGCTTCAACGGCACAGCTGTTTTGTAGGTCGCAGGCCATGCAGCGCCGATCACTGCGCTTGTACAGGATGCCAAAGCACGCCCAGCCTTCGCCGTGCTGCTTCGGAGCTTCCGCCCCCAGCTCAACGAGCAGCTCACGCACCTGACTGTTGACCTTCTGGTACTGGTCGCGTGCCGCAATCGTAAACAATCTCTTCACGACCATATCGTCAAGGTTCGGCGGAACTTGCACGCCAAACACCGTAGACAACTGGGCAATGATCGCGTTGCGTCGCGTGGCGGTTTTCTGGTCGTTTTCGGTCATGGCGATATGGGCAGCGATCTTGGTCCGTATCTGTAGAACGGCTTCTTCGAAGAGTTCTTCAGCTAGACCCAGCGCTTCAGCCATGTGCTCGTGGCGAATCTCCACGCGAATGGCCCCCGGCCGACGCTTCACGTGCGCATCGAGTGTCGCCAAGCAGCGCGCTGACGCGTCAGGCTCGACCATCTGCTTCAGGACCATCTGCTCAATCGGAGTGAGAATGGAGAGGTAGTCCTCCATGATCTCCGTCTCGACATCGAACCCGTCCGTCTCAGCGGCCACCTGCACGTTGGCCTCATCGTCGTCCAGGCTGACCTCCACGTGCTTGCGGTGCGAAAGGTCCACTTCAGCCTGCGCCGCCAGGATCATCTCGTTCTGACGCTGGCGTGGCGGTGGTTTCTGCCCGGTGCGCTTGAAGGTGAACCGGTGCCGCTGAACCAAGCTCCTGAAATGGTTGGCGACCGCAGTCTTGAAGAAGCGGAAGAAATTGGTCCTATTCACTTGCCTGCCCAGCTCACCTTTGTGAATCAGCTGGGCAAGCTTGAAGTGGCCTTCTGCGACCAACTCATCAAAATGTAATTGAGGACAAGTTTGGTCCGAATATCTCTGGGCCAAGCCAGCCACGAGTCGGTCGATGTCCGCCTGCATTTCCTCCAGCACCGGAGGGCGGATGCTGGGGTGTGAGTAGAGTGCTGGAAGTTTTACTAGGAACTCCCGAACCACGGCACGGGCAAATGCCGGGTCATTAACCGGAATGGTGGCTGTCGTCTCCGAAGATTTCGTGTTCTCCATAACGCTTGGGGTCGAGCGTTGCAGACATCTGCTCGAATATCTCGGTCGCAGAACGGTAGGTTTTGCGATGTTTTCGAGCGACTTCCGCTATCGAGTCGGGGTCCAAATCGCTTCGGCTGATTTCTTGGTGCAAGAGATAATCGGCTCGGGCTTTTGTGAGTGCGGCAAGAGTAGGAATTTTTACTCTCTTGCCTTGCAGCACCACAATGACTTTCTTCATTAACTCCCACGGTAGCAGGTCGGCTAATGCGAGGATGGGGTCATGACTGTAGACGGCACGCACTAGGTCCTGCTCCGTGAACGGAATGTAGACCCTGTCGTAGAGACGGTGCCGTAATTCGGAGACGGCCCAGTCGTAGAAGAAGCGAGAAAACTCGAAGCCGATACCGTATGCGTAGGCAGCACCGCGTATGCTGGCCTGCTTATCGTGGTCGTCGTCGATGATGCACTCGATGAGATAACGGATCGCCCCGATCTCCTGGGGATCACCCCACCGGCAGACCATGTCGTTGATGCTGGTGCGGACATCCTTGGCGAGGTCGCGCTTGTCCACCTCGTGGTCTTCGCTGCCGTAGAACTTCTCCAGATTGTCCCCGGTGACGTGAAAACGTCTACGGTACTGGTTGACCTTAACCAGCTCGCTGCGAAACGCGTTCTTAGCGCAGGTGGACAGCCAGGAAAACAAACGGCCCTTGCGCGGTTGCCAGCGCAAGAGCCACTTGACCATCTTTTCCTGGGCGGAGGATACGAGGATGGGAAGATCAACCGTGTAGTGGAAGTCCTCGTATTGAGCGAGACGCTCGAACATGGGCGTCGATCCCTCGACGATACGTTCGAGCGTCTCCATCGCCTCTTTGTGCCGACCAGCCGCATTGAGTTCCTTCCATTTGATCGCAAGAGGCGTGAGAAGCGATGCTGGAAAGATGTGCTCGTTGCTGGGTGCTTCGCCCTTGTTACGCTTGGCGCGCTTCTTCGGAACCTTGCGGACTGCCGCTTGCTTGGGTTTCATTCGCGATGCTCTCCGTCAGCTCACTGATCAGCTTGAGGCGAGCATCACGCTTCGGCGTGAAGTCATGTGTTTCCAGCATCTGCTGAATTACGACGCAGTTGCTGATCATCCCCGCCCAGACCGGAACAATGGCTTCCACAGCCTTAGAACGGCGTACCGGGGCTCCGTTGGTGCCTCCATTTGCAGGTGCAACGGGTTCAGGGGCGGATTCAGCACGACGAGAACGGCGTGACCGTGCCACAACGGGTTTAGCGACGCGGGGAGCGCGTGCGAGCTTCGGGGCTTTCTCCTTACGGGCTTTCCGAGCACGAACCGGCGCTTCGGAGGCTCCATTTTCAGAATCATCGCCCTTCTTGTTGGGCTTGACCTCGTCCGTCGTCGGGTAAAAGCGCTTGGCGTCCTTGACGGTGCCATCGAACAGCTTGGCAGCCTCGGCCTGGATTTCAGCCTGACCGCAGGTGGCAGGCTCGAAATTGTTTTCGACCATGAAGGCGGTCACGGCCACAACGCCCTCAGGATAGTCCACCGAGGCACCGGACGACTTGTAGACTTTGATCTGGCGCTTTCCGAGCTGTTTCTCAAACCAGGGGTCACCGGAGAGAGCCGTGGCAACTTTGGCGTAGTCGCGTGAGGTAGGAACGTGCGTGCGCATTGGAAATCCTTATGTATACGTTACGCGGTTGGTGGTTCAATGAAAATCAACGCCGAATTTGCGGCGGTGCAGGTCGGGGTCCACGTGCCGAAGGCGGCACGCGTACGGGCGGCGGAGGAGGAGGCGGAGGTGCTTCATCGCCCTCTTCTTCCTGAGGCGCAGGAACCGGTGGAGGCTCATCCCCCTCATCGGCGGGTGCGGGTGCCGGTTCGTCTCCGGCAGACGTGTCACCATTGTCCGGAGGCAGCGTCTCGTCATCCTCGGCGGCGACGGGCGCAGGTTCAGCAGCAGGCTTGGCCTTGGCTTCCGGTGCTGCGGCCTCGTTGCGAACACGGGCAGCAGCGGTGGCGACGTGCTTGGCCGCGATACCAGCAACGCCAGAGGCAAAATCCAGCACATTCAGCAGCGGCTGGTTGTACGCTCCGTACAGGCGAACGTTTTCGCTGTAATCGACGATGTCCGGCTTGCGCGTTTTGACCTTCTTCTTGCCGTCGTTGACTTCAACGTCGATGCCGCAGAGCGCGAAGTTGATCGCTGGCTCACGGTCCCGTGGGTCCTTGGCCTGCCAGAATTCACCATCGACCATGACGATGAAGTCGGCTTCCACCTTGGATTTGTAAACGTCGCTGACCTTGGTCAGCTTGACGCGCTCCGCCTGGGCCTTGACGACTTCGCCGTCCTTGTTCGTCTTGACCTTCAGCAGGCCCTTCACCCGCACCTTGTGCTCGACCAATCGTGGGTGGTGCTTCCGGATCAGCTGTTGGACCAACTTCTGAACTTCTGCGTCGTCTTCGTATTCGATGGGCATGATTTACTCCTCGCTCGTACTTGGGTTTTCGTCGTCTTCGTCTACAATCACAGGAAGGTCGTCCCCGTAACCTTCCGTCAGGAACGTGTACGCTATCGCCGCGTCCCACAGTCGATCAAAGTCCTCCTTGTGCGCCTGATAAAAGGCGGGCCACTCGGCCCGCGTGACGATGGTCGGGTCCTTGTCTTTGCGCGCCGCCCGACCCCTCGGCCTCTCGGCCTGCTCTTCAAGCGTTTCCGGGGTGGCACCAAACGTCGTCGTCTCGATGTTGTGGGCCTTAAACTTGAAGGTGAAATTGGTCTGCTTTTCCTTGTTCGTGACCTCGGCGAAGCCCAGGAAGATCAAGGTTTCGAGCATGCTGAACAGGGCGTTGAAGCCGCCGTTCTTGTCGTCGAAGATGATCACCATGCGCCCTTCGCGCTTGGGCTTCATCAGTCGATTCTTGATGGTGCGGAATCCAATGAGATAGCCCGCATGGAATTTGGCTCCTGGGACGAGCTTGTACTTGGCGTCGGAGCGCCACATGAAGATGCGGTGCGACGCGTAAAAGCGCAGCGCCTTACCGCCAAAGGTGGTGTATTCAGAATCCTGTGGCGTGGACATGCGCCGACCGTGGGTCGGCTGCTGCTTGAAGTTGTCCCTGGTCTGGTTCGTGCAGATCATGCACACGTTGTACTTGTTGATCTCACGCACCATTTGGCGGAACCCGGCACTGATCTGCTGAGGCTGGCGGGCGTAATCTTCCTTGCCCCATTCCTGCTCCAGCTCCTGCCGTGAACTCGTAGACGCGATAGTGTCTACAATGATCAAAGTGAAGACGAGTTTGTCAATCCCCTCCTCTTCAAGCATTTCGATGCGCTCCCGCGCTGCCTGCGTAACCTGATCGACGACCTTGAACATCATGTCCACAGTGTCCGTTCGGCACACGATGAAGTCGGCGCGCTGACCGTCTACAACGAGCTTGTTGTCGTTGTCAATCGACTGCTCGTTGTCAATGTAAACAACGTTGATTTCGCACTTTTTTGGATCGAGAGGCGTCAATATCCGCTCGCCATTTGGGCCACGGCTGATCTCGGAAATCTGAAGATGTTGCGCCCGGATGGCCGAACGCATGCACATCGCCGTCTTTCCGCATTCCTCCAGGCCGTACAGCTCACAGACACGCCCGAACGGGAAACCACCCGCCATGGCGTCAAAGGGCGGAATACCTGTGGTCACCACGTACTTGATCTCCGACAGAATCGTCTCCGCCGTGTGGGCCACTTCAAACGACGGCCCGGTGCCGGTGGGCTTGCACGCCTCCAAGCGCGCCTGCACCGTGGCCGCGAAATCGCGCATCTTCTTTTTCATGCTTGGCGACCAGAAACACCTGCGATGCGGTTGCGGATGGCAGCGGCAGTGTTGTTGCCGACAGCCGGACGCGCTACCGGAGGCGGCACGTCGGTTCCGTCTTCAGGCAACGGGTCTTCCGCAGGAGGGGCCGGATCACGCCGCTCCTCGGGCAACTCCTCGCCGTCATCCACGCGTTCGGTCTTCCCACGCGGAGGTGGAGGCAGCGTGGCTGGCGCTCGACGCGGAGCAGAAGCGGCAGCGGGCTGAGAAGCCGCAGCGGCCGGAGTCCGGGTTGCCGGTGCGGGGGCTGGGCGTGGAGTCGGCGCACCAGAACGAGTCGCAGGCGCTGGTGCCGGACGGGCCGGACGCGGTGGCGGTTCCACTCCACCTTCAGGGTCCACTTCGCCTTCATTGCCGCCCTCCTCGGCGGTGGGCGGTTCAGGCTCAGGCTCAGGTTCAGGCCGAGGGGCCGTGCGCGCAGGCGGAGCTGTACGAGTCGCAGGCGGGGCCGGACGGCGAGCTGGGACTTCAGCCCCAGGAATGTCGTCGTCCTCAGGAGCGCGCCGGGGAGCCGACCGCGCCGACCGCGCAGGACGCTCTTCCGGTTCGCCACCGCCGTCTTCGAGGTCTTCGTAACCACGGCCGCGCCCGCCACGGTCTTCGCGCACGCCGCGTGCAGACGGACGGAACGCGTCGTCATGCAGCTTGTCGGCGTACTTGCGCAACTCTTCCTCCGTCGGCATTTGCACCTTAGGAGTGCGCATCTGCTCTTCGAGCTTCTTGATGCGTGGATCGGTGGACGGGTCCGTCAGATCGTCGAAGATCGGCTGCGGGTCCTGCTTGTCCAGGCGAAGACCCTTGCTGGTCTTGTTCACCCAGAAGTCGCTACCGCGAAGGTAATCGAGCACGCTCTTCGGGTTGCTGGGCTTGACGCTGTTGCGGTAAAACTGGCTCAGCTCCTCGAAGCTCGACTTGTAGTGGTTGAATTCGTAAACGAGCATCGACTCCGACTCCGTCATGTTGATGGTCGATGCACCCGTGGACTTCTGAAGGACGATACCGTAGGTCAGCCACTGGGCCGTGCCCATGGCCTTGTACCCAATCGACGACACCGCATCGTTCTCACTGTCGTTCAGCTCCCTGGCCACTTCGCAGACCGGGCAGTAGGCATCGGGATCACCACCGAAGTCCGGCGAAGTGTGGACCGGGCAGAAGATGGGTTTCTGGTTGTGCCAGTGCCGACCGATACGGGCGTACCAGAGGTGCTTCGGGCCAAGCGAGGCAGGCAGAAAGCGCATCAGCCAGGACTCACCGCGATTGAGCTTCACGCGGCGGGCACCCCGCGTCTGGCTCTGCATGTACTTCGACTCCGAATCGAGGTCGATCAGGCTAGGGTCAATGTCAGAAGGATTGTTTCGCATACGATTTGATATGGATCAGGTTGAAAATGGGGATCAGGAAGGAGACATGGATTTGTCGATGTGACGGCGCGTGGCCTCGATGGTGCGAAGCAGTTCGAGCTTCGACGTAAACAACGCGATCATGTTTCTCAGGCGCACAGTCCACGCCTTCACGTCCGCGTAGGACGCCACGGCCGCGATGATGCGTTCGTCCACTTCGACGGCGTACTCCAGGGCCTTCTCGGTCATCTTTTCGCCGTACTTGGCCATAAAACCGCCCTGGCGAAGTTCGAAGTACCCCTCCGCCTCGGTCTGCTTGACCTTGCGATACTCGATGATCTCCGTGGCGATGTAATACTGGAGCATGTCGTTCAGCCACTCCGTGATGACAGGCAGCTCGTTGGCAGCCTCGCTGAAATCGCCGTACTCCCGAGTCAGGTAGTAGTCGATGTCCAGGGTATGGTCCCTGAAGGTGAAGGTTCCGAGGGAGGGTAATTTTGGTGTGCTCATGGTGACCTACTGCTTTTCGATGATGTCCACTTTGGAGAGAACGTCAGCCGCGCTGACTGTTTTGTATACGGCGCACTCCGTTTGCATTTTTCCTTCCGGACACTTGCTGTGCGGAAAACCCAGGTACGCGAAACACGGCGCGTGCGCGCACGCATCACCGTTCCAAACGGCAAGGTTCATGTAGTCCGTGTCGTACTGTAAACGTGCGCCAGGATGGTGACCGCCCCAGATGCTGACCGCAGGCGTGCGCAGGGCCTGTGCGATGTACAGCGGCCCGGAATCGAGGCCAATCAGGGCCTTGGCGCGACTGATGAGCGCCATCAAGACGCGCATTGGCGTGCCGTCGATGAAGTTCACCACCGTGCCGCTACCGCTCATGTTTGCGATAGCGTTTACAAATTCACCCGCCGAGATGCTGGTATCAGGCAGTTTCACACGCGTGGTGCCGACGACGACTACAGGACGGCGTTGGCTAAGAACGCGAATGATCTCCAGCCATCGTTGGTAATCGAATGCGCGCACAGACGACGACACGAAAGGCGCGACGACGTAATAGCCCGTGCGGCGAAGATCGAGCTTTCGCTGCTGCCAGACCATGTAATAGAGCTGGTCCAGATGCGCGTAATCGTTGGGGACGCACACGGCCTGGGGACGCTTCCAACGCGCATCAATCTGCGCCGGATCGAAGCCAAGCTGCGCGTATAGCGCATCGTATACATTTTGCTGATCCGGCTCCTCGTCCCACTCCGTCACGCTCTCGATGAACCAGTGGTAGTTGTAGTTGCGAAGCGTATCGTACTCCAGAGGCCCGGCCAGGACGCAGCCGTTGCGGATGTCCGGATTGTTCGTCAGCACCGTGCCTCGCTCGCTCAAAGCGTAAACGTCTACAGTTAGACGGCGTCCGGTGACGTGTTGCATGTAGGCCAGCGGCCCTGTGAGGAAGAGCAGGTCACCGATGCCTCGATCACGCACGCGTTCAACCAGTACGTTGGCACTGGCCAGATCGACCCCGGCGCGCAGCTTGTTCAGCAAGCTGGCTCCGGCCAAATCGGAACAGGTATCAACGAACTCAGCGATGCGCTCAACCTGATCCGCGTTGAGAATGTAACGGCGACCTGGGTTGAGAAGCCAGACCTCATCAAGCGTCCGGTGATACATCACCGGTTGACTGACAGAGACGATTTTCCAGGCCGTGCTGTAGAGCTTGGGCAGCATGCCTGATAGAACGGACTATTTTTGCACGCCTTCCATTCCCAAAAACGGATGAAGTGTAGACGGTATGATGGCCAGCTCTTCCGGCCTCCAGGCGCGGATTTCACGCCAAATTGAATACGGCTTGAACATGTGCGCGTCCTTCAGCCCTGGCCGTGCGTTGGGCAGCTTGGACGCCATCCAACCTTCGAAATCGTATTCGGGATCGTCGTAATGCCCGCTGCGGCGGTGCTTTGCGATGTTCTCGTCCAGCGTGCGGCGCGTGCTGGTGAAGTGGATGATCTGTGGCGTCTCGATGATCACCTGCTGCACGGTCGGCGTCCGGCAGGACCTGAAATTGCACTTCGGTCCAATGTAAACAACCGCCACATCGGAAGCACCATCCACAGGGTACCCTGGCGTACCCATGACAGGGATCATGCGCACGCTGACGGCCAGACTCCCCTGGCGGACGAAGGGCTTGATCATGTCGAGGGTTCCCGGCAGCCACAGCTCGTCACCGTCCACGATCAGGATGTGCTCGAAGCCCGCTTTGCGCACCCAGGCAATGCTGTCGTTACGCAGGCGCGTCTCAACCACGAGGCGCGAATCGTTGTGGCTCATGCGATACTTGGCCACCACGAACGCCTTGACGTGCACGGACGCGCCACGCGCCAGCACCTTTTCGAAGATGGGTTGCAGGGTAGCCGCCTTCTCGGCTGGAACCGTCTCGCCAGACCAGTACGTGTCGGGCACCGCGAAGAAAAAGTCGCGGCAGCCCTCATCAAAGAGGCGGTCGCAGACTTCCTGTAAACAAAAGTCATCCTGCGTCACCTGCATGTAAACGGCAAAGCGGATCGAGGTTGCTTCAGCCACGGGCTCAGGCGTCGTTCCGGCCAGTGGACCGTCATCGAGTGGAAAACCACGGGCCTTGCGAAACTTGAAGAGCATCTCGCCCGTGTTCCAGCGCTCCACCGATGCGTGTTGCAGATCGCTTTCGTCCCTGGCGCGCTTGCCGCAGTCCGGGTGCATGTGCTCGAAGAGCAGGTGCTTCGCGTCGATCACGACGCCATCCCGATAGGCCACCTCCGTCAGCTCCGTGTCGCAGAACATGCTCTGGTACTTCGGGTAGTAGAGGTAGCCATAGCGATTGTAGCGTTTACGCGTGATGACCGGAATGACCATCAGGTTGTGGACGTACCCGTCTTCCACGTGCACCGCGAATTCACCATCCACCCAACCCTGGGGCATGTCGCCCGCCAATAGCGCTGAGTCCCAGTCAGGCGGCGGAACAAAATCATCAGAGACGGCGATGAGAACTTTGCCTTCCGAGGCGGCAGCGGCGGCGTTCCAGCCTGATACGCAGTTCTTCGGCCCTGTGTTGACGACGATCTTGAGCGAAACCGGCGAACGTGCACGGCACGACTCAGCGGCAGCAAACGAAGCGTCATCGCCTTCATCGACACTGATGACCCATTCGAAGTCCTTGCCCGCAGCCCGGCTATTCCAGATGTGCACCGCCTGCGGGATGATGCGTGGCCGCACCGAAGTGTAGACCAAGGAAAACGTGGGGATGCTCATCGTGTTCTGTAAGAACGTGAGCCAGCAGCATCAAGCCCTCCAGCGCCTGAAGATGACGCATAATGCCTTGAGCCAGCAGGCAAATGCGCTCTTGGCAATGGCCGATCTCGTCCAGCAGTATCGACTCGCACTCACCCAGGCCATCGTCCATGCCGAATCCACCCTTGCCGACCTCGACCGTCTTCAAAGGCAAGCTGCTGACACAGCTGGTCGATCAGTTCAAGGAGAGGCACCGGTACCCTCCGAGCCTGATCGTCGTCAGCCCGATGGCACTGGTGATCCTGGCCACGAAGAAGTCCGTCGCGATGAGCTGGGGAGGAATCCGGGTGGAAGTGCGGGATGAAATCCCAAGGGTCAAAACGACAAAACCCCGAACGCTCGGGGTTGATCTCGTGCCTGAAGGCACCGCATTGGAAGCGGTCGATTTGCCCTAGTTTTTGGTCGGGTCGGTGTTGATCAGGTCCTTGAGGTGCTGAGTGTGGCGCTCCAGACGCTTCACCTCGTCAGCCAAAGCTTCAGCCTCAGCCTGAAGCTCCGCGATCCAATCGTTCAGGTTGCCGCCTGGGCGCTGAGTGTAGAAGACCAGGGCGTAGCCCGTGTAATCGACCACGAGGCCGATGCGCGCCAGGGCCTCCTCGTGCGGGCGCAGGAGCTTGATCAACACGCGACACGCAGCGCGCATGTTGTCGTTGTCCGGCTTGGTCTTCTGAAGGAGGCGGACCACCTCACGACGGACCCGCCTCGGCAGAACGCTCAAGATTTGCTCTACGGTGATAGTCATATCAGGCGGCGATGGCGACCTTGGGCGCGATCACGCAACGATTGAGTTCAGTTTGTTTACGACCCTTATACTCGGTGTGCCGCTTGACCGTGCCGGTGAGCACGTACGGCGTATTCAGCTCGAAGTCGTGCAGTCCGGAGGCGCTCCAGACAAGGGTGTTGCCCGCCGCGTCCTGCATGATGCAAAAGGTCTTGTCGTAGAGGGTCGTGTACCCGTCCGCCTCACGCGCCACGACCTTCGTGAAGGTCACCTCGACGTTGCGCAGGCGCTGGCCAACGGTTCCCACGTGCGAGCTGATCTTCTCCTCCGGCTTCGGCAAGCTGCGTCGGTAGGCTTCGATGATGTAGGCCGCGATGCCAACCAGACGAGGTTCAATGGCCTCCGAGCGCGCCACGGTCAGGAGATTGTGCTCAAAATCGTTTACATCTTTGCGAACCACGCTGAGACCATCCACGATGTCGCGGGCGTCAAAGTCAGCACTGTCGGTATCGAGAGCCGGAGCGTAGGTGCCCAACACCCATTCACGTGCCGTGGTCGCCAGTTCCTGGGCTTCCGGCGTGATCACGACTTCACGCGCCGACATCATGTTGTTGTAGGCCACCCTGGAGGTCGCCACCCACTGGCGCTCGTTTGCCACCTTGCTGGTGATGAAGCGTCCGGAGGTCAGCACTTCCTGCGCAACGTGGTTCAGGTAGGTCTCAAGGTCCGTCCGGTAGGTCTCCGCCATGCCGCCGCCGAGCCAGCCGTTGTACCGTGCCGCCGTGGCCATCTCGAACGCCTCGAAGCAGAGGCGAGCCGCCTGGGTCATCTGGTTGGGGCGAGTGTGCTGAAGGAAGTCCTGCACACAGGAGCTGCCAACGCGGAGGGTGCGGCCGTCCGCGTGGCGGACGATGTACGTGTCCCGGCGCAGGCGCACCGTGTTGCAGTGGTCGCAGCGGTGTTCACCGTCACGGAATTCGGCCGGGACTTCGTAGCCGGGCACGGCGCGCACGACGTTGCCCTCTTCGGTGCGGCAAACGGTCGCCAGGAAGTGCCAGCCGTTGTGGGCGGGGGTCTCCGTGGAGACTTCAACCTCGATCAAGCGGACGAGGACGTTTTCCTTGGTGGCGTGGGGGATGTCGCTGAACTTGCCGGTCCGGCGAAACGTGATAGGGGCGTTGCCAGCCTTGACCGTGCGAGCGCTGAGCCGCGCCAGCCGTTTTTCGAGGGTCGCCACATTCTGCTCGGGAATGTCGTAAAGCATGGCGACACTGTAAGCGTTTTGAGAGAATCGTCAACACCAAAAGTGTCACACAAGAATGTTTACACTTTTGGTGTCGAGCGCTAGGATAGGTAGCAATATGGGACGAGTTGACGACTATCTGAAGCAGTGCCGTGTTCGCTCATTTGTGGAGGCGGTCACCGGCCAGAGCCCCCAGGTTCCTCCCAGTCCTGAGGAGCTGTACGCCCTTCTGGACTACCTCCGCAAATCAGTCCAGGCGACCATCGTCGGCAGTGCTGCTGCCTTCTACCACCTGGGTGGCGATCCAACCGCTTTTCGTCCGACCGTGGACGTGGACATCCATGTAAACGGTCCTCTTCCGCCACCGCCACCGGGCTGGCAGCGCGACAAAGCCGCAGCCGGTATCGAGAGCTGGATTTCGCCCACGGGCGGCTATGTGGACTTTCTGGTGGCCGGGGAGGAGCTGCCTGGAGGCGTCACCGTGCCGACCACCGTGCGCACCGACAAGGAAGCTGACCTGCCCATCGCCACCGTGGCCGACGTGTTCGCGATGAAGCTCAACAGCATGCGGGAAAAGGACCTCTTCGACGCCATCGCCCTGGCGCGTCGCTTCGGTGTTCCCAAGATCAAAGGGATGAACCCCCAGCAGAAAGACAACTGGCAACTGGTGAAGCTCTGGATCGACGCCAGACCTACAGGCAAGTACGGCGAGTAGTGTTTACAAGCAAAACCCGACCGGAGGGTCGGGTTAGGTCAGCCGAGGCCAACGCAGGGAAGTAATGCGCCGCGATACAAGCGGAACAGACAGGGCACGTCAACCCCTTAATCGAGCATCGCCGGGGTGTGAAGTTGCATTCCCTTCAGCTGCTCTTCGAGCTTGGTGATCTCCTGCTGCGCCACCTCACGGCGGGCTTGATCCAACTGAAGGTTCTGGGCCGGGCCGGGGATGGCTCCGGAGAACTTCATCCAGATTTCACCGAGCAGATGACGAGCTTTGGCCAGGGCATACCTTTTCACCCAATCAGCTCCGGTCACGCTCAAGGTCTCCGTGCGCTCCCAAATCCAGTAGCAGAAGATACCCGCGTTGTAGCGCTCGATGGGGTTGTGGATGTAGAGGCAGCGCTCCATGTCGTCGTAGTACCAGTCCGGCCGCACACTCGTCACGCGCTGCCACGTTTTTCGCCAGCGCAGGAACGTGTCGTATTCATCCAGGCCGAGACGAAAAAGCGGCGCTGGGTTGATCAGATTGCCGTAGAAAATCTCGGTCGGGACCGGATTCGGTTCGACGAACTGGATGTTGGCGATGCCCAGACCAACGTCCTCACCGTCGAGGTAGCGATGCTGACCGCGCACCATCTGGAGACTGCCGACCTTGGTGTTCGGCAACCACTGGGAGAAGAGGGACAGTGCGTCTTGAATACAATCAAGAATCTGCTGGTTGGTCAGCTCGATTTGCCATGTCGGCGCACCGAGCTGCCGCAGAATGTAATTCTTCAGCTGGTCGATGGTGTAGCCACGCAGTGGCAGCGTATCCGGCGAGTTCGCGCTCGTCAGAACGGGCTGGCTCGCATTGCTGGAGGGACCGGTTACACCCATGCCCTAACTATCCCGTCAGTCGGTTCTGGGATACGCAGCCAGCAGCTGATCACGCATGTGGGGAAACTTCCGATTCACGTGCTGCTCCAGCTGTGAGCGGAAATCGAAGGTGCGGCCGTCCGCAGCACAGATGAACTTCTTCCTGGGAGGAAGTGGTTGCGGCGTGGGTTTGGTGGCGAGGGGCGCGGGCGCGGGTGCCTCAAGGACGGGCTCTGGGACGGGGACGGGCGTCGTCTCAACCTCCGGTTCATCGTCATCCAGGCGCGGAAGCGGCATGGCGACCACAGGAGCCATGGGCGGATTTGGAACGATGGTGTTGAGGAAGCCGTTCGGATTCTCGTCCAGGGCCTGAGCCTTCTCCTGGCTCTCAGCGAGCTGTTGCTGCAACGCCGCTCGATCCGGCACTTCTTCAGGTGCAGTCAGCTCCGGTGGCAGCTTGGCTGGCTGTGCCGCTTTGTTTACAGGAGTGGGCATGTCGCGGGCCTCCTTGATCAACGGAATGTCCGGACCACGCGGCGGCATGGCGCTGTCGGTGTCGGCGATGCCGTAGTCTTCCGGCACTTCGCGCACGGGGCGGATGAGCTTGAGACGCCGAGCCTCATCGACGCTCATGCCACGGATCGCCGGGTTGTTGATGGGCATCGGAGCGCGCTCCTGTGGGATGGGCATGACCGGCTCACGGAACCCTCGGTCATTCATCTTGAACTCGGTGACCTGTCGCACGGACTGACCGTCGGAAGTCGTCGGAATCGGAGCTTGTACCGGAATCGCGATCAACGGCACCGGAGTAGGGCTCGTTTCCCTCGACAGCTGCCGGTACTGATCGAAAACGGGATCGTTGATTTTGCGCCCGCGCACGTCGCGGATGTATTCACCGGGTTTCACTTCCAGGGTGATCCCCAAGCGACTGATGACGAGGTGCAGCGGAAACTTCTGGTTGTTGAAGTATCCCACAACGTTGGTCGTGGCGGCTCCAGGCACTGAATTGCTCATGCACCTGTAGAACGTAATCACCGCGCCGCCGACGCGGAAAAATCACGAACTGGTTCAAGCCCAACGGCACTTGAGCCAGTTCGTGCTCTCCTGATCCGGCGAGCCAGCGATCACATAGGGCGCATTGCGCAGCTTCAAAACGGCTCCGTCGTATTTCGGAAGATTGGCTTTACGCGCTTCCAACCAGTCGCGCTCGGGGCTTTCGAACATCCACGGAACCTTGCAGAGCCGAGACATCTGGAATGCCATCACCACGCGCTCGTCGCAGGTCGCCATCAAAAACGAGCGCCCCCAGACAGCGAGCGCCTCGAAGGCATAGAACTTCTTGTTGTAGACGCCACCGTCGAGAACGGTTCGGTCGGGAAGGTCAGTCCATTGCTCAGCGTTCACCGGCTGCTTCATCCACTGCGCGTACCGATTCTGCATGTAGATCGAGCCGTCCACGTAAGCCAGGACAGCGCGGTCCTCGTTCAGCTTAGGCTGGGCGATCCAGGCGTTGGAGCGAATCTTGCGCCAGACATCCGCCACGTCCGCCCTGGTCTTGATCACCTGCCCCAGGCTCGGCCGCATCGGGAAGAAAGGCATCGCGATCCCCCGAATGACTTGCAGCTTGTCCATGACGCCAATGTAAACGTCACGGACCGTGCGTCAACATCAAAAGTGTCAATACGGCAGCTTGTAGAAGGCGTGGTCCTTGAGGACTAAGACCGGGCGCACACCCCGTGCCCAGCTGGGTCGTTCGTCGGCTCGGGTGAAGTGTGTCGCACCCTTGGTGATCCCAGGCAGGCGCTGAGGTGCATCCACGACCAAGCGCGCCACGCGCAGCGCCTCAGCGTACTCACGCTGCTTGCTCTGCTTGCGCACCAGCTGATCTGGGGTGCGTCCGTCCAGGCAGGAAAACGCCTTCCGCTTGCAGACCACCTGAAGAGGCGTGCGCCCGCTCAGCTTGGCCCGCTGACTGATCACCTCGCCGACTGCCAGCATACCGTCAGAACCCTGGCATGCCGCTTCGCCCAGGATGACGGCAGCGACTACCTTGTGCTGATACGTCTGCGACAAGGCAGCCACAGGCAGCAGGAACGAGAGGATCAGTGCGTGTTTCATAATTTCAGCGCTGCGTATGTCTGCAACCGCTCTGTTGGAGCAACCGCAGGCACAGATTGGTCCTCCTCACCTTGAAGCTGAAAGCGCGCAACGACTTTCGAACCGTCTACAATGTCAACGCGCCCGGAGGAAACTTTGGAAACCTGACATCCGCGCTTAGCTGCCAGACGGCGCAATTCCGCCAGACGATACAGCTTGTTGCGCCGCCACTCCCTGGAGAACTTTCGATCCATCAGTTGCCAGTTGTCGTTCATCGGATACTGCAACTCGATAGCCGACCTTGCCGAACGCCGCGACGTTTTTGTCGAACACGTCGTCCTTGGGGCCTTCTACGAGCCAGAGTGTTTTGGTGGCCTTGTCGAACCTGTAAACAGCACCGTTCATGGGCACCGCCCAAAGTCCTCCTTGCTTCATGGTTTCAACCATGTTGCGCGCCCAGGCCACATCCGACGGACGAGGAGTCCAGCTCATGTCCGCGAACTGTAAACAAAACAGCGCGGCCTGTCGAGCCTATTCAAAATTGACGGTCAGGAGCTTACGCGAAAAGTCGATCACCAGCTCGTACGGACGCCTGGGCATCCGCAACTCGCCATCCGTTTCAACCGACCACTGCGCCCCGCCTATTGCGTCAATCATGTCGCGCACGTCCGCATCGTCCGGCACATGCCCGCCCAGGTCCGGATAGACGATGTCGTATTCCGATGCCGTGCCATCTTCGGCCACCATCTCTCCCCAGGCACGGATCGACTTCACCTCGATGTCGATCCCCGAAAGAGAACTGGTTCCGGCGCGCAAACGCGCCGTCCAGACGACAGTCGCTTCGCCGGACCAATCGACGTGTGGAACTCCGCGAAGGGTGGGATCACGCAGTACGGTACGCATTTCGTACACCTCCTGCTCGATCAGAAGCTTTGCGATGTCGTGGCCGGTCACGCTGTAACTAGGGGCAGATCGGCAATTCAGCCGGTCGTCAAAGTCGCCCTAAGGCGCAGAAAGGTCACATGCAGCTAGGTCAGTTCGAACTGGCCGTCGCCATCCCCCGCGACGGTCGATCCCAACGCATCCGCGAATACGGCCACAACGGTCTGACGTACGTCGAAGGACGCCGAGGCCAGCCGTTCACCGTCCTCCTGAAGAACAACTCCCCCGCCAGAGTCCTGGCCGTTGTCAGCATCGACGGGATCGGGGTCATCGACGGACAGCCTGCCACGGCAGAGTCCAGGGGCTACATCCTCAACGGGTACAGCTCCACCGAAATCAAGGGCTGGCGAACCTCCCTGGACGAAGTGCGGCAGTTTGTCTTCGAAGACAAGGCATCGAGCTACGCGGCCGGAACGGTCAACGACAGCAACTGCGGCGTGATTGCCTGCAAGGTGATCGGGGAAAAGGCCAAACCGGTCCCCATCTTCCAAATTCCGCCAAGGACAGTGGAGCGTGTTTACGTGCCGGTGCCGTACCCCGTTTACCCAGGGCCGCAGCCGCTCTGGTGCTACGAAACGCACGATTACACCGGCTCAATAGTTCCACGTGGAACATCAGGAATGACTTCCGACGCCGCCGTTTACGCCTGCTGTGTTCAGAAAGGTGCCATGGCGGCTGAACCCGTCGCGCACGCGGACTTCAGGCTTGGAACCGGCTGGGGAGTGACCCAATCCGACCACGTCAGCGAGGTCGCCTTCGAACGCGGCCACGAGCAGACCACGATGGCCCTCTATTACACCGACGCAGCGAGCTTGCAGCGCGTGGGAGTCGTCCTTGGTAAAGACATCGCTGTCAGCGAGTTACCTCAAGGATTCAACGGCTTCTGCCGCCCACCAGTTGCTGCCCGCTACGCGACGACGGGCACCCTTTGGGGGTGCCCGTCCCTTGTAAAGTTTTTAGCTCCTGGCGCTCAGACGTAGACTCGGTTCAGCTCCGGTCGCATGGTGGCGACGGGTACGACTTGGCGCAGAGGAGCCTCCCGGCGAGATGCCTCGACAGGTTCCTGTCCTTTGACAGGAGCAGGCTCGAAAGCGCCGTCAACAAACTGCCAGTCCTGCACGCACAGTTGGCACGTGCACTTGTGGTTTTTGGTTTCGGCGTTCATAGCTCTGTCCAGCCTATTGTGGCTGACGCGACGAACGTTGCAGCCCATTGTGGTTCTGTCAACGTTTTTTGTTTACGCAAAAGCGCTCCCAGGTCGGGTGCTTCGGCTCGATCAAGGCCATGGCTGGCATTTCCTTGGGAGCCGTAGGCTTCCTGATCAAACGTAAACCGGCCTGCTCGGGCGTGCGGTTGCCCTTCATGGTGTTTACCTCTCGGCACGACCACGTCAGGTTCTCCCACTCATTCGACCCGCCCTGACCCAAAGGGTCCACGTGGTCTACGTTTCCATCCGGAGCGAACTTACCGGTGTAGCCACAGACGAACTTGTCCCTGAGGGCGACACCACGCTTGTTCTTCTTCGGCCGCTTCCGAGGCATGCCCGCCCAGGCCGTGACCACGACACGGGGAACACGAACCGGACCGTGGATCGTGCGGATGGCCTCATCAGAAGCCCGCACCGGCAGCTTGACCCATTCATCCCAGGTGAGCGCAGCCATGCTGTCCGTGTCGATGGCCCTCTTCTGGCCACGGAACACGTCACCCAAGGCGGTCTCAACCGTCGTTTCCTCGACGGCCTGCCACGCCCTGTTCAGGATCAATACTGGCTGCTGAAGCAGGTTCATAGAGCTTTCAGAAGGTGTTCTGCTCTTTGTAAGGAACCGGCTAGATTTCGTAAACGGTAGGTTTTGGCGGCGGAGGCTCAACAGGACGCTTCGTGCGCAGCGTTCCATCGGGGCGACGAATGGCAGTTGGCCAGCCGCGCTCCCGCATGGAATAGGTGTCCTTGTACCCGTAGCTCTTTCGGCGGCGATTGCGCCCGGTGGCCATGCCTGCCGAGGTCTTGAAGTCCGCTCCGGTGGACGCCGCCTGCTGCGGCACCCGCCACTTCCTGAAGTCCTTGATGAACCAGTCCACGCCCGCCGCCCGCGCCTCAGCCGCATTCTTGGGCGGGAAAAAGCGAAGCCGCCAAGCACGGCGCTGCTCCGGATCATCGAGATTCCAATCGCCTGGGTTACCCTCCAGTGAATCCAGGGAGCTTTCCAAGAGTGCGTCCACCACAGCCTGTGCAGTCATGCCGTAACAACTCCGGCACGAACGCGCTCGGACGCCTCTTCCCATTTGGCGATGTGCTCCGAGGCAGCCTTCGCATCATTCGGCGCAAGGTGCTTGAGGCACTCCTTCGCAAAGCGATCCAGGGCTGCGTGGCGCTTCCCCGTCATCAGGCTGTACCCAGACTGCAACCCGCCCACCAGAAAGTAGGTGCAGCGCCACTGATCAGCGTCGGTGTAGAGCTTCGCCGTTTTACGAAGTCGGCGCAGTTCGGCGCTGACTCTGGCATGAGCGTGGTCCTGTTCAGCCATAAGAAATTGGTGGGGCCACCGCTTTATCCGGCGATGGCCCCTATTGTAAACGAGCGCTTATTGGGCGCGATGCACCGCGTCACCTTTCGGTCTCAGTTTGAATCCAATGCTCTACCGCTGAGCTACCCCGCAGTGCCGAGACTGCACCGAAAGATGGATGCGGGGGTGGGATTTGAACCCACGCGCTTGGGAAATGTACCGATCCTGACGCGTTCACCAACTCGTTTGGGCTTTTGACTCTTCGGGAATAGCCTGAGCTTGGTTTGAGTAAGCTTGACTTTCACTCTGAGCCTGGACAACGGCCCGTTTGAACGGCCCGAAGGCCGAACCCGTAGCCGCGCCCGAAATCACTTCGTACCCTGGATAACGAACTTGAGCAAGGTGGCACCGATCTTCTTCGACTTGTCCACCTCGGTCTCGTTGGCCCTTGCCCGGCCGCGACGGATGGCGCGGATCAGCATCTCGACCCTGGCCAGGAGGTCCGCCTTCTGCGCCGGGGTGATCAGACCCGACCACTCCTGCTCGAAGATGGTGCCGATGGCGACATCCTCGGAAGCGAGCTGGACCTGGGCCGGGTGCTTATCGGTGGCCTCGTAGAGCACCACCGGCTGGTTGATCTTCTTGGTGCGCGTCTTCGTGACCGGGCGCGCCTGGAAGACGTTCTTGCGAGCCGGGTCCGGCTGAAAGCCCTTGGCCGGATCGAGCGTCGGGATGGCCGTCACAAGGTGCTGCAACTCCGTCATGCGCTTCTCCAACTCCAAGAGCGTGGTCGCTGGAACCTGCTTGAGCAGGACCGTCTCCGCATCGTCCTCCAAAACCACATCGCCCCTGGCCTGGGTGTTCGCCTCGGCAACCTGATAGCTGGCGTCCAGGGCCTTGATGAAGAAGGTCGAAACCCAATCCAGCTCCTGGGGCACCGTGGACTGAATGTCCGACTGGGCCTCGGTCACCTCAGGATCGCCTTCAGCCAGCGGGCGGAAGGTCGTGCGCTTCTCCTCGAACAGGTGACGCTTCTTCTCGAAGGTGCTCACCAGTTCGCCTCGGGTCTTGTTCATCTGACCTTCGAGGTTCGACTCGATGGCCAACAGTTCGTGCAGCTTTGGCATGGGCGTCAGTTTCTACGTTTTGTTTACGCGGTCAAGAATCTTTTGTCTACGAAAGCGGCCCCAGCTGGACTTGCACCAGCAACCCCCGGAGTCAAAGTCCGGTGCTCTACTGATTGAGCTATGGGGCTAAAGTGGTGCCTCCGGCAGGATTCGCACCTGCAACCAACGAGTTAAAAGCTCGCTGCTCTGCTGTTGAGCTACGGAGGCAAAATCGACTACTTTTTCTTTTTCTTCTTGCGGTTCTCTTCGCGCTTCGCCAATAGCGCTGCGTAGCGCTGCTCTTTTTCATAGAGCACTTTTTCCAAGTCTGCGTTGAACACAATATCGTCAAACTCGGTTTTGATAAGATCAATTCGCGTCTTAAAACCTGCGACCGTATACAGAGTGCTAGGATTAGAACTCTCTTCTTTGGCCTTAGCTGTCAAAGCCGACAATTCATCGCGAAAACAGCGCAGCAACGTGTGCTCATCGAAAAGAGCCCAATGTTCAATCTCCACCCAGTCGTGTTCAACGTCATCCAGAAGAACTTTGAAAGTAGGAAACCACGTCTCCGCAGGAGTATCCTGCACCCCTCGATCCCAGGGTGTTAAGTCGCTCAGCCTAGTCTTGCCACGTGAAATCAGGCCCTGGCGCTCCAGTGCAACAAAACGCGGTGAAATACTATCTTTCTTTTCAGGCATATCAGCCCACCAAAC
>JACCDR011814835.1_pt1 | contig 29123 bp, 40 predicted proteins | sample 7446431 | NCBI WGS metagenome assembly JACCDR01 (sample SAMN15323443, study PRJNA562643) | freshwater metagenome | isolation source: river surface water | place: USA:Blue River Watershed | collected 2017-08-17
ATACGTGTGTGGGCGATCCTCGTATCCCAGAGGCCATGCGTCAGGCGACTGAACCTCTCGATGCCGAATCGATTCTGACGCGCAACAAGGATCGTGCAGATGCTAAGTAATGTTCCAACAAGACAAGTCAACAATGTAGAGTTCAGTTATTGGGATGGTGTAGGCGGAGCTAAGCTACACCTCGTTCACACTATGGATGAATGGCGCGCATTCTTTCCGTTGCTCATGCAGCAACAGTTGGTAGCGTGCGACACAGAAACTGACGGCTTCGAGTGGTACGTAGGCAAACGTGTTTGTGGTCTTTCCTTTGGTTGGAAAGACCTGCACTTCTATGTGCCTCTGAGACACAAGGCTAGTATTCTAGGCGGTGATCCACCAGAACAGCTCAAGATTGAGGACATTCGTGATGACCTCATCGCGTTCTTTTCGGATACCAGTCGCACTACGATCTGGCACAACGCGAAGTTCGATATGCATTTCTATGCCCGTGAAGGTATTCAGATCAGGTGCAAGATTCAGGACACGCGCATTCTCTGGCACTTCTTTGATGAGAACGCGCCAGGCGCCTTGAAGACCATCGCTTCCGGTTGGAAGGATGAGTTGGGTCGTGTACACCAAGGTCTTGTAGATGGTGCAGCGAACGTCAAGGAAGAAGAACTTGATCACTGGCGCACTAGAGAATCCAAGGCTCGTCGCGAAGCTTTCCGTAAGATGGTCATGGCTGAGGCTGATATTCTTGAGAAGAGTATCGAGCACCAAGGCAAGACTCGCAATCAGTTGAAGAAGTGGATTGCGGAAGAGAGCCCACTCGCGAAGCACCCGTACGCTACGAACGGCAAAGAAGATATTGACTACTCGTACATTCCAGTCATTCTCATGACGGAATACGCGGCGCTCGACACCTTCCTCACGTACAAAGTGTATGAGTACACCGTCAAGAATATCTCTTGGACGCCTACGCTAAGCGCACTCTACAAGAATGAGATGAGCTTACTTCGTGTTCTCTTCAATGCCGAAGAACATGGCGTTCGCGTAGATCGTATGCTGCTTGTGGAAGCAGGCAAGAAGTTTGACGAGGAGATGATTTCACTGAGAGCTTCTATTCAGGCGCGTCTCGGGGATATCAATCTACAGTCTACTAAGCAGCTTGCAGACTCACTGCTCGGCTCTGGCGTCAAGCTCACCAAGACAACTGACTCAAGCACTGAGGAAGAGCCCAAGTTCGCTCTGGACAAGAAGGTGCTGGAAAAGCTCAAGGGCAAGCACGACGTCATCAAAGACATTCTAAGGCTTCGCGAAATCTCGAAGCTAAAGGGTACTTACGTCGATGGCATCTTGGGTAAGCTGACTGACGATAACATCTTGCATTGTTCGTTCAATCAGAACGTGAAGACGGGTCGTATGTCTTCACAAGACCCGAACCTCCAGAACATCCCAAGCCGTGACAAGACGATTCGTAACAGCTTCATCAGCTTGAGCGATGAGTTCGTCTATGTGCTCGCAGACTATTCTCAGATTGAGGTTCGTCTTACTGCACACTACTCACAAGATCCTCTGCTACTCGACGCATACGCCAAGAACCAAGACATTCACACTCGTACGTTCTGTGAAATGTTTGGCTTGGATATCGCTGAGGTACAGAGGATTCTCAAGGACAAGACGCACCCACTAAACGAAGAGTATAATCAGCTTCGTACCGTGGCAAAGCGCATCAACTTCGGTATCATCTACGGTGTAGGCGCTCCTGGCCTATCCGAACAGGTTGATCGTCCAGCTCAATACAAGGACTTGTCTGAGGAAGAATGGATTGATCAGTGCCAGAAGTTCATCGATCAGTACCTATCGAAGTATGTTGGAGTAAAGCGTTTCGTCAATCAGGGTAACCGCCTTGTAGCTAAGGACGCCGAACTGTCGAACTACTTCGGTCGTGTGCGTCACCTTCCGAATGCAAGGGCAACCAAGATCCTCAACAACCCAAAGTTGTACTGGATGGAGAAGCGTGCACAGCGTCAGGGAGTCAACTTCCTGATTCAAGGCACAGCAGCAGACCTCTTCAAGATTGCGGTGGTACGCGTGGCAAAGATTCTAGAAGGAAAGAAGTCCAAGCTAGTCAACTTCGTGCACGACGAAATCCAGTTGTACATGCACAAGAGTGAGCTGCACTTGCTTCCCGAGATCAAGAAGGCAATGGAGGACTGGAAGTTCACCGTGCCGATTATCGCTGAGTTCTCTCAGGCTGACCCGGCATGGGGTAAGAAGAAGGACCTTCATATCGACACGAAGTAATACGTTGACGCTGGAAACGTATCTGCTACGATGAAGTCCAACAAGAGGAAACCACAATGACAGACCTAGTAAACGCACCAACTCTTTCTGAGTTGACCCCAACATTCCAAGTCGGAGATATGACGTTCGAGTCCAAGCTAGAAGAAGACCTCTTCGTAAATCGTGCGGACTTGAGTGGAGAGTTCATAAGGCACCCGGAACGCTTTGCGTTTTACGCGACGTGCTACGAGATCGCAGCGAACAGAGAGACGCAATACAAGGTCGCTCTGGATCGTTTGTACGCTATCCTTGACCACGAGAAGCGTGGCGAGTTGAAGACGGCCGGTATCAAGCCAACTGAAAAGATGGTGGAGAATAGCGTCATTACTGATGACCGCTACACCGCTGTTCAGAATGACTACGTACAGGCCCAGCGTGATGCGGCTATTCTCAAGACAGCGATGCAGGCAATGCAGCATCGTAGGGACATGCTTATTCAGCTCGGTAGTGCTGCCCGCGCTGAGTTTCAAGCAGATATTTCGATGAAGGCAGCAGCAGTAAAAGCAGCCGCAGGCGGTTGACTTTTTCGTACAACGTGGTACGATAATGGTTCATTACTACCAACAAGGTAGCAACTAACCAATGAAAGAAAGAAGGCAAACATGGCTATTGATTATGAGAAGTTGAAGAAGGCTAAGCAGGAACTTGAATCCAGGATGAATCGCGGTGGCGGCCCATCCATGAAGTTCTGGAAGCCTGCACCTGGCAAGAATGTCGTTCGTGTTCTACCTCCGTGGACCGATGAAGGCGTATTCGCCAATCAGTTTTACCGTGAGGTTCATCAACACTGGAACGTAGCTGGTGAAGACACTGGTCCAACGCTTTGCCCAAAGAAGACCCCAGAGGCTTCCTCGGACAAGGACTGTCCTATTTGCGATTTTGTTGAGCAGCTTCGTGCTCGCAAGAACGACGTAGAGGCACAGGAGTTGGCGAAGGAGCTTCGTGCGAAGCTCGCGTACTTTGTGTCTATCGTAGACATCAACGACCCGGTCTATTCTGCAAAGGATATCGCCGAGTGGAAGAAGGATCGTCCTGACAGCGAGTGCCCATTCGAGGCAGGCGACGTCAAGATCCAGTGCTACGCAGCAACGTCCACGACCTTCGACGCGATCTTGAACATCGTTCTCGCGAACGAAATGGACATCACGGACTTGTCGGAAGGCTACAACGTAGTCATCACCAAGCAAGGTAAGGGTCTACAGACCAAGTACACCGTGACCCCTGAACTCAAGAAGACCAAGGCTCCTCAGGTGACTGCGGAGACAAAGCTTCCTGATCTCAGCAAGATCGGCAAGGTTCCTTCGTTCGACGACATGCTCAAGTCGCTCGGAGAAGGCCCAGCAACCAAGTTCGCAGGATTGCTTACTGCGGGCACTGGTACGGCTCAGAACACTGGTGACTCTTCGTGGGTCAGTGGTGATGACGCAGCCGCTGGTGATCTAGCCTCGGAGATGCGCTCTCAGCTAGGTTCGTGAACCGACAACGTGTGAAGTGAGAAAGCTCATGGCTACTCTGTAGCTGTGGGCTTTTTCTATTTGTGAGGACTATAACATGGCAGACGATAAGAAGAAGAGCACTAAGCTCGATCATACACAGTTCAAGTCGAAGGAAGACGCGCTCAAGGCAGCTATGTCCAAGATCAAAAAGGATTATGGCGAAGAGGCCATTTCCTTGTTCGGCGACAAGGTTCATCGTGACATTCCCGCGACAAGCACAGGCAGCATGGCTCTGGACGTTGCACTCGGTGTTGGTGGCTACCCTCGTGGCCGCATCATCGAAATCTATGGCCCGGAAGCTAGCGGTAAGACCACTCTGACTCTACATGCTATCGCACAAGTACAGAAGGCTGGCGGCATTGCAGCATTCATTGACGCAGAACATGCGCTTGATCCAAAGTACGCTACGGCGCTTGGTGTAGACATGGACGCTCTGCTGATTTCACAGCCCAGCAGCGGCGAGGAGGCTCTAGGAATCGCTGAGACTCTGACCTCTACCGGAGCTGTGGACATTGTTGTAATCGACTCTGTGGCTGCGCTCGTGCCTCAGGCAGAGCTAGATGCAGAGATGGGCCAAGCTCAGATGGGTGCACAAGCACGTCTCATGAGCCAGGCGCTTCGCAAGCTTACTGCATTGGCTGGCAAGACCAACACTACAGTGTTCTTCATCAACCAGATTCGTATGAAGATCGGTGTGATGTTCGGCAATCCAGAGACAACCTCTGGTGGTAATGCACTCAAATACTATTCATCCGTTCGCTTGGATATCCGCAAGGTAGGCGCAATCAAGCAAGGTGAAGATGTCATTGGTGGTCGTACTCGTGTAAAGGTCATCAAGAACAAGGTCGCACCTCCGTTCAAGGAAGTGGAGTTCGACATTCGTTTCGGCAAGGGTGTGCACTATTTCGGTGAACTTGTAGACATTGGAGTCGAGCTGGAGCTGGTTGAAAAGGCTGGAGCTTGGTACTCCTATCAAGGTGAGCGTATTGGTCAAGGACGTGACAATGCGTGCGCGTATGTTGAAACGCATCCAGAACTTGCTACAACGTTGGCTGAGGCGATTCGCAAACGCTACGAGCTGGACAAGCAAGTGAAGGCGCCTATATCGAGGGCAGATGAAGAAGAAGTTTGAGAAGCTACACCCGCTGCTTGATGCGCTGTTGACTAAGCTGTCAAACCCCAAGTATTCAATGAGTGAGTGCTGGGGTGAAAGACACGTTTGGGTCAAGGCTGGTTGTCCTGTCGATCCTGAACCTGAGATTCCAGATGACTACGACTTTGATAGATGAACTGCTAGTCTTCTCAGACCATCACGGGCACCCGTTCACCTATGGCGCGAAAGAAGTGTTGCACGATGGTGTGCTTCACAACTCTCGCCTATTGGAGTCGTGTGCCGTCATCAATCAAATGCGCGAGTACGCTGATAATCACCGTATTGAGACTGTGCTCTTTGGTGGAGACTTGTTCCACACTAGAGAGGCAGTCTCAACAGACGCTTTCAATCTAACGCTGGATGAGTTGGCTAAGCTTCTGTGGGGACGCACGTCGTTCTTCCTTGTCGGCAATCACGATGCTTTCGATCGTGAAGGCAAGGTTCACTCGCTTGAGGTTCTCAAACATCTACGTGGCGCCTTGGACATTACTGTTCTGGATTGGAACTGTAAAACCAACTACATCGATGTAGTCTCGCATCACGCTTGCGATTACAAGTTGTGCTTTGTGCCGTACACAGAGAACCACCAACTGGCCGTCGATACGATCAAGTCAGTATCCGCATTGAGTGGTACTAAGCTGTTAGTGGCACATCTTGGCATGCAGGGTGCGAAGGTCGGTAGCGACTACGTGCTTGTGAATGACGGAGACCTTTCCGTAGACGATGTCCCGTACAATCAGTTCGCGGGCTGTCTATTCGGGCACTATCACCAGCACCAGCAACTCTTCAAGAATGGCTGGTACATCGGTGCGTCTCATCAACACACGTGGGGTGATGTGAATAGTAAGCGCGGCTTTCTACATGTGCGCTTGTATGAAGATCACATCGAGTTTGATTTCATCGAGAGTGAAGCTCCTCGCTTCATTGCCGTCCGTGACGTAGACTTGGCAGAGACGGTCATTCGCGAGAAAGACTTCGTGAAGGTTTTCACGGAACGTAAGCTGACCGACCGTGAAATCACTAAGGTACGAGACGATGCTAAGGCTGAGAACTGTGAGGTTGTATACGTGCCGCCCGAAATCAAGTTGAAGGCTGTCGAGTTGAACGAGCAGCACCTCACACCGTCTGCTATGGTTGAGACGTGGGTGAAGGCTAACGAGGAATGGCTCACAGAACACTTACCTGGTGTTGAACAAGCTGACCTCGTGGAATACGGAAAGACCATTCTAGCGAAGGTGCAGGAAACTCATGGATGAACTCAAGAAGCCAGCATGCCAGAACATCGACGTGACCTTCTTCCAAGGACGCAATGCTTTGGAGTGGAACGCACGTGTAGACTGTGGTGAGGATAGGTTCTACATTGGTCCTGCTAACATCGCCACAGTTCTCAACAACATAGCGAACTTGGTGCGTACTGAGGCGGCATACGCAGACTTGAAGGTCCATGGACCAGAGGCTGTGGAAGCTGCTCGCGTCACACGTCCTATGAAGATGAGTGAAGCTCGTGTGCGACGCGCCGAGAAGGAACGCGATCGCGCAGCCGCAGAAGAGACTACGGTTGCGGTTCTTGCCTGTGAGGAAGAGTATGGACGATAAGAAACGATCGTTCGGCGTACCTAACTTCGCTGAGCTTGAAGAACCTCAATGTCAGTTCTGTGGACGTTGTGTTCTTGCTGGCTGGTGTTGCAAGGAAGCAAAGGAAGCGGCTATCCGCTTGCAGGAGAGCAAGAAACGTGAACAACATAAACCTAAGTCTAAGTGACAATACTTCGGTTGTAGACTTGATGGCTGATGTAGACCTTACTATCCAGGCGAACAAGCCCGGAGAGGAGGCAGACTTCTGCGACGTGATCCGTGATGTTGTCCTTGCACGTTGCGATGGAAAGGCTAAGCTCCCACCTGGCGTTTACAACGTGAGAATGCTGTGTGTTGTAACAAGGAACGAGGAACAACATGTGGACAAGACTGGTCAACTTCCTGGGGAATCTACTCATCAAGACGTTTCCGGGACGAGCCAAGCTGATTGAAGTTGAAGGTAAGCCTTACGTTACCCGCTTCTATATCAAGCACAATGGCCGATTCCCTGGCATCTATCTCCATCACTTCTATCAGAGTGATCCTGACCGAGATCTGCATAACCATCCGTGGGCTTGGTCGTTCAGTCTTATTCTGACTGGTGGCTACAACGAGCTTAGGTTTGAGGCTAGTGAAGGATCGCTAGCTCACCTTGAGCCGACAGTGTACGACCGTAAGGCACCCGGATATAACTTCATCCGAGGTGACACGTTCCATCGTGTTATTCTCAAGGACTTGAAGGCTGGCGCATGGACCATTTTCGTATCTGGACCGGACGTCAAGGATTGGGGCTTTATGACACCCAGAGGCTTTGTACCTCACCAGAAATACCTGGGATTGGAGAAGCCCTTCCAAGACAAGGCGCCTAACAAGTCATGAAGAAAACTAAGATGCACATGATCGTTGAAGATGAACAGGCGTCCCTTCATCGTCAAGCTAAGCGTATCGCAGCAAAGCTTACGAGAGAAGTAACGCAACTGGAGAAGTGCATCAACGACGGCATCTTTCCTTTGTGGTTGACAGATATCAAAGAAGACGTAGATGGACTATTCGCCATCGCGCAACAGCAAGCTGTGTTGTCGAAGGTGAAGAATGGAACTTGAAGATATTCTGATTGAGAACTTTGGCACTATTGAGCGCATCAAACTGACGCTCAATACGCCTGGCATGACTCTCATCACAGGCTTGAACAAGGATGCGCCTCGCGCGGATAGCAATGGAGCCGGTAAGAGTCTCTTGCTAGACGCTATCTGCTGGTGTTTGTGGGGCCAGACCGTCCGTGGATTGACTACGGATGACGTCGTTCGCCGTCAGGTAGGACAGGATTGCTGCGTCACCACGAAGCTCAGAGACGGTAAGAACACGTACCTCATCAAGCGTCACCGCAAGGATACACGTGTAGACAAGCCGAACGACCTCAGGCTCTTTGTCAATGGAGTTGAGAAGGGTAAGAAGGTCAAGAATCTCCAAGAGATTATCGACCAGTTGATCGGCTTCGACTTCGACACGTTCTGCGTTATGATGCCAGGAGCTGGTATCGCTGCTGCGGCTCTCACAGATAGTAAGATCAAAGAACTACTAGAGAAGCTCTTGCAGACTGAGCAGCTATCCATCGCGTATAGCGCAGCTCGTGACAGACTCAAGGTTCTAGAGTCTGAGCTAAAGATTCAGGTTGCGATGCGTACTGGTTTCATCTCTCAGCTTTCTAGCTTGGAGAAGGAAGTAGCACAGCTTCGCGATTTGGAGAAAAGCTTTGAAGCACAAAAGGCTGACAATGTGGCCAATAGGCTACAGCGTATCACTGCGTGGGAAAAAGACATCGCTGATTGTGATGTAGAGATCAAGCGACGCACTCTGCTACAGAGTGAGCTTGATGCGTTCAAGAACAATATCACAGCGCTTGAGGACCGCAGAGTCAATCAGTTCGAGAAGCCATCTAAGGCGCGCTGCAAAGTATTGGAGGGTGAGATTGCGGTCCATGAGAACACTCTCAAGATAGCAGACCTCAATACACAGGCGTGTGAAGAGAAGTTCCAGTCTCTCCGTAAGCTGGGTGCGACGTGTCCTACGTGTGAAAATGTCATCACACCAGAGCACATCTCCGCGTGTGAGAAGGCTTTGGAGGAGAAGGTTCATGCGGACGACGATAAGCTCATCCACGCTACTCAGCGCTTGAAGGTACTCCGTGCAGAGTTGAAGGATGAGATTTCCATCACAGCGTGGGAACTCTCAAACATCCGCGGTCAGATTGACATGAATCAGCAGGCCGTTCAGGAGCTTCGCCATGCGATCACGATGGTGGACATGCAGGTTCAGTTGAAAGCAAAGCTTGAGAAGGACTTGCTACGCGAGCGAGAAGCACTCTCAAAGGCACAGGCTGAACAGCACAACTTCGGAGAAATCTTTGCTACGAAAGCGGCGAAGGCTCTAGAACTGGTGCAAGGAGTGTGCCAATGCTTGACTAAGGAAAGAGAACTCAACAAGGAACAAAAGCTTTGCTCGTTCTGGGTTGATGGTTTCTCACCTGCTGGTCTACGCTCGTACATGCTCGATTATGTCACGCCTATTCTCAACGACAGGGCTAAGTATTATTCTGATGTCCTTACTGGTGGAGAAATGAAGGTTACCTTCACCACCAAGACTGCTTTGAAGAAGGGTGGTGAGAAGGACAAGTTCCAGATCATGGTCGAACAGAAGCATGGTGGTGACCAATACAAGGGTACCAGCAAGGGCGAGAAGGCTCGTGCCGACCTCGTAATCGCGATGGCACTAGGAGACCTGGCCACGTTCAGAACCGCGAAGCAGCTCCCGTGGCGCTTCCTGGACGAGCCCTTCGAGCACATCGACGAGGCAGGTAACGAGGCGGTCATCCAGCTACTAAACGACCAGAAGTCTAGATTCAAGACTGTGTTCGTTGTGACACACAATCAGGCGTTCAAGAAACTGTTCAATCAGAGAATCACAGTAGTCAAAGAGAATGGTGTGAGCCGTCTTGAACATGGATGATTTTCAGGGTAAGCTTCAAAGTTCGGAGACTAAATGCCTAAACAAGAAGTGATTGACGCACGTGGTGGTAACCACGTACTAGTTGATGGTAAGGTTCTACGCGACTTGATTCGTAATAGAATCGATACATATCGCGACCAATACAATGCCCTTATTGTAAGGATGAATAACGAGCTTCCCTCGAAGGAAGACGCTGTCACCTTGATGATTGCTCTGCACGTGAATGACCACTCAATCAATGAGCGTGCGCTGTTCTTCCGTGGCTTTGTTGACAAGGCAGCCTGGCTCGACAAGGAGATTCGTGAACTCAATACGCTAGGGCAGACATTCACTGCTGGCGTGTTGTATCAACTCTCTGTAACGGATGCTGCTAGATTCGGAGTATGACATGCATCGACTGAACATCATTGGTGTGAGTGGACAAGCCGGCAGCGGCAAGGATACAGTGGCCAACTATCTATGCGAGGAGTACGGCTTCACGAAGATTGCACTCGCGGACCCGATCAAGCGTTTTGGGTACCATGTGTTCCATTTCTCAGAGGAACAGTTGTGGGGGCCGTCGTACTGTCGTAATGCTGTTGACCATCGTTACTCGCATCTACATCATTGGGATGAAGCTGAGGCGCGTATGGCAGCTTGGGGACGTGAATATGTCATCAGTGTACTAGGTGATGATGATCCACTCAAGGTCGACCCAGCAGTCGCAGCATTGACACATTGGTTTTTCTGGCTGCGCGAGTCTTATGCGGGAAAGCTTTCTCCTCGTATCATGCTCCAGGCGCTGGGTACTGAATGGGGCCGTGATGCAATAGGACCGAATGTGTGGATGGACTGTCTTCTCCGTGACGCACGTACTGTGTTGCACGAGGGAACGGTACGCTCCTTCAAGTATACGCCGCTAGATGGCTGCATTGAAGCAACACACACGGAAATGCCAAGTGGTGTAGTCGTATCAGATATTCGCTTTGAGAACGAGTTCCAGCGCATTCGTCATGAAGGCGGTGCTGTGATTCGTATCCTCAGACCTGACACGGACGCGGAAGCTGCTACAATCGGCATTGCGGGGCATGCCTCAGAAGCGCATGCTTTCTCTTTCGACAACTTCGACTTCATTCTCAAGAACGAGGGGACACTCGTTGATTTGTATCGCGCAGTTGACGCATACATGCCTGTGTTCGCCGTTCACCATCACTGAGGGACAATGAACACTGCATCTTTGGTTGTAAGTAGGATGGCCACAGCGGGAGCCGTTGGTGGCACGGTGGGCACAGTTGTGCAGCTCGCACAACTGCACTTCGCGGTTGCTGCCATCTGCGCAATCCTAACTGGTATCTTGTTTGTGATTGCTGTTGCATTCCAGTTGGCATACAACCGCTATCAATACCAGCTTAGGAACATGTCGCACAAGGAAGAGCTGGAACCAGAGCTTCAAGAAGGACATGTTCTGCATGTCTATTCAAGTCATGACGTCGGAGGAAATCTCTGATGTACGAAGCGAAAGTTCTCTGCGACTCGATTACCTATCCTTGGCCTAACAAGCCAAAGAGTGGTGTACGTCTAACTACACTTCAAGTTACGATGCCCCGCTTCATTCTGGCGGAGTTCAATACGCATCGCGTACTTTCTAGGAACTCTGCGTCTAGTAGAGCTATTCCTGTAGAGAAGCGTATCGCTATGTTGGAGAGTGACTTGTTCATTCCGGAAGCCTTTCTGGCCAACCAGAGAGGTATGCAAGCCGGTGAGCCTCTCGACTACATGGTTCAGCAGAAGGCTAGAGATACTTGGGTGCGTGCGTGCGCGTCTGCAATCGTTTACGCGAAAGAGCTTGCGAACCTGGGCGTACACAAGCAGTGGGCGAATCGCATCATCGAGCCCTATGCCTGGCACACGGTGATTTGCTCATCTACAGAATGGGAAAACTTCTACAACCTGCGCCGCCACACAGACGCTCAGCCTGAGATTCATCGCACGGCTGACCTGATGTTCGAGGCTCAGGATAAGTCTATCCCAACTGTTCGCGTCCACGGTGATTGGCACATGCCATTCATCACGATGGAAGACATTGAAGACGCGTGCAAGAATCCGACATGTGATATCGATGATCGCTGGCTCGCGAAGCTATCGGTTGCACGATGCGCACGCGTGTCGTATCTTACCCACGACACCAACAAGCGCGACACCGAAGCGGATGAAAAGCTTCATGATCGTCTACTCTCTTCTGGGCACATGAGTCCGTTTGAACACATTGCCTATGTTGAGAATCCGGATGACCCGGAAGACATTCGTATGTGGAAGACGAGCAACTTCGCGTTTCCTTGGTGGCAGTATCGCAAGGATATTGCCGGTGAAGACGTATACAGAGGTGAACAATGAGTCACGGAATGGGTAACTGCTGCAATAAGTGTGGTCGAGATTCTGCCAACGATTTGTGCAGCAACTGTGTAACACCAGCAGTGCGTATCATTTCACCACGTACGCCAGACATGATGGCTACAATGGCTTATGGTGCTCCAGGCATTGCAGATCCTGTTCTACCTGCGCCATGGTATCAACCTCCTCCTGTTGAGATCGCACCTCCAGGACGCGAAGTAGGCACAGTTGATTGGGCCCGCTTCGCTGGTAAGCGTAAGCTTCGTATCTCCACAATCAGTGAAGAGACAGGCGAACTCAAGCTCAAGGTTAAGGTTTTCGTAGACGGTGAACTAGTCTACGAAGCAGTTGCAGAACACGGCACTACATTGACAGTGGAGACATTTGTATGACAGACGCAGAGGCAGACGCAAAGCTACGTGAGTACGGACTCTTGCTCTCAGCGCTTATGGAGTCTTCACGATTCCGTGAGTTAATGGGCCTTTACTTCACATTCACCAGAGCAGTGAATGAGGAGACGAAGGAGATCGAACTACAGGTCATCGAGAATCCGCCAGAAGTTGTGGCGCAGAAGATGAAGGGCAAGGTCCAGGAAGAGGAGAACGCTATCCAGGTCGTCACTCCAGGTGCCGCTCAGGCCATCTTGGACAAGGCAAAGAAGAACTCTAAGAAGAGGCGCTAATGAATCCAGTTGTTGTCGGAGACTACTGGCGTGATGATTCTGGCTCCACTTGGTATGTGGCTGTGATTCGTATCTTTTCAGACCCAGACAAAGATACAGTTGACATGAGTGGGCCTGGTCCATGTCGAGGTCTCAAAACAGTCGCTAGGAAAGATCTTGAAGAAGGTAAGGGCTGGACGCCCTGCAAGAAACACAACATCTGATGGAAGTAGAAGTAGGCCAGAAATACGGAGCTTGGGAAGTTATTGGACCTTGCTCCGAACCGTCGAAGATGAAGTGCCGTTGCTTGTGCGGTCGCACAGAGCGTGATGTCCGTAAATATGATCTCATCCATGGGAAGTCTTTGATGTGCCGCCGCTGTTCTGTATCGGTTTCCAAGACTTCCCATGGTGCAGCTCCTTACGGTAAGTCGTCACCCGAGTACAATACTTGGGTTCACATGATTCAGCGGTGCCACAACCCAAATAACAAAGACTACAAGAACTATGGGGGTCGTGGCATCGAAGTCTGTGAGATGTGGAGGGAATCCTTTGAGGCATTCCTTCTCATGGTCGGTAAACGTCCAACGCTAAAGCATACCATTGAACGCATTGACACTAATAGGAACTACGAACCTGGCAACGTTCGATGGGCAACTCGCTTTGAACAAAATCAAAACATGCGCAGTAATGTCCAACTAACTATCGAGGGTGAAATAAAGACTGTCAGCGAGTGGTCTAGAGATCCTCGCTGCACAGTCTCCATGTTCACTATCTACAAAAGGCTTGACAGAGGGTGGGATGCTGCTAAAGCTGTAATGACGCCAAGTAAGGGTAAGAGCAATGCCTGATTATGCCGCGTACAATACCGTTGAAGAAGTAGAGCAGCTACAGAAGTGGCAAAAGCAATACATGGGCCAGTTTCAGGTTCCTGAGTCTGAAACTGCTGCTGCGTATGAAGTTGCTATTGAAGAACGTACGAAGGAGCGCACCAAAGAACGAGAGCGTAAAGCCTTAGAAGATGCCCTTCGTGAGTTGCAAGCCGCAGAAGTTGTACGCAAGAGAAAAGAAGCTGAACGTCTCGCCAAAGAAGAAGAGGAAGAGCGTCAGGCTCGCATGCGAGAAGAAGCTGAACAGATGACGGATTGGGACCTCTGATGGCAAAGAAGCGCGTAAACGGAAATCGTAAGGGCAAGACAGCGGAGCGCAAGCTAGTACCGCTGTTTGCTGCATGGTGGGGCTCAGAGTTCTTTAGGACTCCCGAGTCTGGTGGTATGTCTACGCGCTTGACCCGTCTTCTCAAGATTGACTTCTCCAAGTTTGCTGGTGATATCGTTACGTTGGATGAAACCTTTCCGTTCTGCGTAGAGAGCAAAAAGGTCGAGGGCTGGACGTTGGAGCAGATGCTCACGTCAGACAAGACGCTCATGCATGGATGGTGGGACCAGGCGGTCAATCAGACACCAGCAGGTAAGATTCCGCTACTCGTTTTCACCAAAAATCACGCACCGTTGTACGCCATGATGCGTAAGGATGATGTGCAGCCATTGACGAATCATGATGGCATCGACATACTTGCTGGTTCATATTTTGAATACTTTATGCACAATGAGCCGGTAGTTATCTTTCCGTTGGAGAATCTTCTCAAGACAGACAAGAGGTCATGGATATGAGCGATGATAAGACTCCCGTACAACCCTTGCCAAAGTGCACAACGTGCGGTAAGATTCTCCTCCACTGCAAGTGCAGCGAGAAGGATCTCAAGAAGTGAAAACTTTGACAGTTACCTGGACTAGCTTGTGTGAATGGAAGGACAACGACTACGAAGGCGCGTGGCATTATGCCAAGTTTGAGCGCTTCGATGATAGGTCGTGCTACTTCCGTATCCTGGGCCTAGAGGTGTCACTCGCACTATGAAGCATTGTTCACGGTGTGAGACGGACAAGGCTGACACCGACTTCTATAAGTCATATCCAAATCCTAGCATTTGTAAAGAATGCTATAGACCAGACAATAGAAGACGTTATGCGAAGAACTCTAAGAGAGTTTTGGAGCGCATGAGATTCCTTCGTTCTGGTTGGACACCAGACGCTTTTGAGAAGGCTGTTTTGGAACAAGAAGGAAAATGTGCTTCTTGTTCTACGCCGCTAACTTTTGATAAGACAGGGCGTAGTAGAGCTTGCGCAGATCATGATCACACTTCAAGTAAGCCGAGAGGCGTACTTTGTAGCGCTTGCAATCTAATCATCGGTATGGCAAAAGATGATGTGGACCTTCTTTTGAGGTGTGCTACATACCTGAGGTCATATGCGTAGGATACAGTTCGTTGTGTTAGGTCGTCACGTACTTCTACCCATCACTATTGGGTATCTCATCGATCAGGGCTACGCACTCATTGTGAACCCTGACGAAGTTGACCCACTCAATCCAGTCTTCATGGTGGTCGGTGCCGAAGTCCATAACAGAGACGCCGCATACAACCTACTCAACGAACTCCGCACAGCCCGATCAAAGGATTGGCCTGTGCTTCTTCTTTCTTCATCCAGTGTGTATTCAGACCGCGACCATGCGCTACGCCTTCGCGACATTGAACCGATGGATGAAGCTCAAGGGCACGTCATCACTTCTCCGCTAGACGAGAGTGCCGTGCGACCAATGACCGCGTTGCTTGCAGAACACACCTTTGTGCAACGCTCTGTTGGAAAGACTGTCGTGGTTCGTCCATTCAATGTCTACGGGCCCGACTGTCATCATGGGGTAGTGAACAAGTTCTTGGACGCATGTGCCAAGGATGAACCTCTCCGCGTTCACACTCCCGGTAGACAGATGCGCACATTTCTGTGGCAGGAGGACTATCAGGCTGCCATCGGCGCCTTGGTCCAAAGGCTTCTACGTGGTCACAGGGGTATCTACAATGTCGGTAGTGACGAACAGGTTGAGATTCTCAGCCTGGCCAAATCTGTGGGACATGCTTTCGAGAAAGAACCTACTATCGAACTAGTAGAGTCAGAAGAGCGACACGCCTGGTGGAAGCTGCCTGCCCTTGACAGGATTCGTGTGGATGCTAAATGGAGAGGTAAGATGTCCCTCCGTTCTGGTCTCTTCCTGATGGCACGTAAGTCATGACAACGTTGAAGCAACGTCGCAAAGACTACAAAGGTTCCGTTTGGGACGGAGGGTGTTTTATGCCGCAGCCGCAAGTTCAACAGAAGAAGGTCAATACGAAGCGCATTTGCGCCATCTCGGATCTTCACGAGAAGTGGGCAGACCTACAGATTCCTAACTGCGACTTGCTCGTAGTGGCTGGTGACCTGACCTACACGGGTGACTACGGAAAGGTTTCTGAGTTCAACGGCTGGTGTTACCACCTCCAGGACCGTGATGTGGTTAAGGAAGTAGTAGTCATCGCTGGCAACCACGATCTCACGGCACAGAAGGATCCTAAGACGTTCAGAGAACTTCTTTGTGACGTGACGTACCTCGAAGATGAAGAGTACGAGTGGAACGGTCTGCGCATCTACGGCTCGCCCTGGACGCCTTCGTTCTATCGTGAGCATTGGGTCTTCAACGCTGATCGTGGTCCTGAGATTCGTGGCTACTGGAACTGCATTCCGGACGGACTCGACATTCTCATCACCCACGGCCCAGCGTACGGAGTGCGTGATATGACGCCACGCGGTGAACGTGTCGGCTGCTGGGACCTACGCGAAGTGATTCTTGCGAAGAAGCCGCGTGTTCACATCTTCGGACATATTCATCACGACTACGGTATCGGTATGCTTGGTACTACTCTTGAAGTAAATGCAAGTAGTTGCACGGAAAGATACCAAGCAAAGAACGCGCCACTTGTCATCGACCTTTGAATCTAGTACACTTAGGGCTGAGTTGGTTTCCACCGCTCAGCCCTAGGAGTATTAGATGCCGCTTTCAGAAGCGAAGAAGAGGATCAGCAGGCGTTTCCGCCATAATAGGATCGCCCAGATTGCTGGTCTCAAGAACAAGCCTTGCATGGACTGCGGGAACTCTTTCCCTGCGGTATGTATGGACTTTGACCATCGTCCTGGAGAGGTGAAGTGCTTCAACATCTCCGGAGAAAGTCATGGTAAGACTTGGGAGGCGATTCTAGCTGAAATCGCGAAGTGTGATCTTGTTTGTGCTAACTGTCACCGCATTCGCACAGCATCAAGACTTGTTCATCTTCCAACTGAGCCTGTAGCTCGTGAAGTGAAGACTCACTTTGGCTGCGGGCATCCAAGAGAAGGTAACACTTATCGTCGTCCTACAGAAACGTGGGACCGTTGTAAGATGTGTGTGGCAAGAAACAATGCACTACGTCGTACTCGTGGCTCATGTCGTGAGAAGGAGGCAACATGCCTGCTCTCATAATCGTGGATCAAGCCACACGTCCAGCAGGAGTAGCCGGCAAGGCTCGTTCGGACGGAGTTGTTTCACAACTAGTAACATGCACCAACGATACGGTAGAAGCATCCTACCTGTGGACGTTGGTTGACGTACCGATCCGTTCTGCGCTCACACGCGGTACTACGGGCACGGCTGCGTCCTTCACCTTTACTCCTGACGTAAAGGGAACGTATCTAGTAACCCTTAGGGTCAACGCTTCGGCTGCCGATGTAGATAACGCCAAGACGCACCTCGCTATCCGCACAAGCGGAGGCAAAACGCTTGCATGGCGCTACCAAGGCGGTGGAGAGACCACGGAAGACAACGAAGACTATGTAGGTCTCGGCTTCCCTGGCGACACGAATCCGCGTGCGTGGGCAACCAACGAAGACCTCATCTACGAAGAAGTCGAGGAAGGTATCTGGGAGACCCAGAACGCCATCACGACCTTCGGTGGTTTGATTCAGCGCATCGTAATGACTGACCCGGCTACAGGTAAGGTGCATCCTTCCTTGATTGCTGGAACTGCGCCTACTGGACCAGCCGGTGGCGACTTGACGGGTACGTATCCTAACCCAACAGTTGTTGCATTGCGTGGACGTTCGATTGTGACACCGTTCAACCCAACGGACGGGCAAACGATTTGGTGGGTAACGGCGTCTAACGAGTTCCAGCTCTCCAGTGACATCTTGACACAAGCTGCTGGAGCTTTGGTGGGTTTGCAACCTGGAACGGAGCCTGCGCCTTCTCTATTTTTCAAGACCGATACTGACACTGGCTTTTATCGTGCTGGTGCCAATCGTTTGGCAGCAACTGCTGGAGGCAGCTTGTGTGTGGAGTTCACTAACTCTCAGTTACAAGCACAGCCTTTGAGTGCAGCACAGCCTTCGTACTCTTTCTTGGGTGACATCAACACCGGTATCTACAATCCAACCAACGATGAGTTTGGTATTGCAACTAACGGTACGGAACGTTTGGTCATTACTAATACACTTGCTAGATTTGCAGGTGTGTTGACCTCTGCGAACGGTTCTAGTGGTGCTCCGGCTTATTCTTTCACAGCGGATCCTGACACAGGAATGTATCGTTCTGCTGCTGATACGTTGGATTTTGTAACCAACGCTACTAAGCAGCTAGAAATAGGTACAGTAAGCGTCCATGCCTATTTGCCACTTATCGCACCTAACATTAGCGTTGACGATGGAACGGCAGCTAGCCCAGCGTATTCGTTTACTTCCGAATCAACTCTGGGCATGTATCGATTCGGCGCTGGTCAACTTGGTTGGTCATCAGCCGGCGTATTGCGTGTGTTGATGTCTACTGCTGCTTTGTCTGCTGGCTCTACAAATGCAATGGATCTAGGCGCTGCTGGTTTACGCTGGAAAGATGTATATGCACACCGTGCGTTGCTACAAGATGGGACAGCAGGTGCTCCATCACACTCTTTCGAGTCGGAGCCTGCCACAGGACTATACAGAAGCGTTGCTAACACTCTCGCAGTATCTTTGGGCGGTATACAATCACATGCTTTCCAGGGCGGAACTTTATACTTCCAGTTGATTAATGGTGGTATTTCTGCTGGCGCTGTAGACGGGTTTTTGAAGGTAGAAGGTGTGATCTCTGGCGGCTCCGCAGAAGCAGTACGTCTCTCAAATCTTTTGAACTACGTCGGTGGTGCTGGAGTATCACAGAAGGCCGTTGCTGTTCGCAGCATTATCAATCAAACATCTACTGCTGCTTTCACGGATTTGATGTTGGTGAGAACAGAAACTGCCGTAGGCTCTGGTACACAAAGGTTTATTGAAGCTTCAGTTGCCGCAGGCGCCACAGTACGTGCGTATCTTACAAATACTGGTGAATGGGCGGTTGGAAACGGAGCTGTTACAGCGCCTTCGTACAGCTTTACTGGAGATTCAAATACTGGATTGTGGCGAGTAGGCAGCGGTATCAATGCGTTTGCTGGCGATGGACTAGAGATTTGCCGCATCCAAGCACCTAGTGGTGCTAATCCACAGATTTTGTGGGCAGATGGTTCGACTACACTTCCAGGACTTGCAATCAATGGTGACCCTGATACCGGGCTTTTTGCCGCAGGTTTGAATATGTTGGGCATTTCTACCGGAGGTGATTGGATTGCTAAGTTGCAACAGGCAGCAGTAGCTGCTACTGGTAATGAAATCGGAGCAAACTTTGAAGTAGAAGTCAATAAGGCTACAAGCGGTGATTATACCGGCTTTTATTTCAACATTGCTGACACTGCTTCGCCAGATGAGTTGACTGTGTATGATTGGCGCGTAGATGGAACAACTGTCTCTTTGTTGAATCAACTTCATCTTCTTGTTCCTACGGGGTTCAACTCAAGTTCACCGGGATTGGCATCTACGTACGACTCTACATGGGGTATAGACTGGTATGCAGGTGTTGATGGCACTGTAATGCGTATGGCATATTGTCAAGTAGAAGATACTCATCTTGCATTTGAACCGTCTGGTGACAACACGATTACATTAGGTATGGCAGCAAACCGCTGGGCAGATGTTTTTGCTGTTCAAACTACTATCGGAGATTTGACACTCAAAGATCCATATGGTGGTGCTGCTCATTGGAAGATCATCGAAGGCGAAGATGAAATCTTCGCATACAACATCCGCACTGGACGCAAATATGCTATTGCTATGATTCCTCTAGAGAATACAGATGCCGACGTAGAGAAGATGTCTAAAGAGCGTGAAAGATTTGCCGGAGTAGCTCATGGCCAATAGTAAGAACTTACTCACTAAAACATTCTCACATGTGACCACTACGTCTGGCATATCTGCGCCAGCTTGGACCATTACAATGCCAGATAACGTTGTTTGGGCAGTATCTTTGGTCTGTGTAGCTAGAGACAGAGCTGGTGTTGAACGTGCGATGTACAGACGTTTTATGTTAGCGTATCGTCAAGGCGGTGGAGTAGCTACTCAACAAGGAACTACAGAAACCGTAGGTACTGACATTGAGACAAATGCTAGTTTGAGTGTAAGCCTTGGTGTAGATGGAGCTAATGATATCGGCAGCGGTGTTACTGGACTGGCAGCGACTACCATCGATTGGTCTTTTTTCGTTCAGATTTTGGAGGCTAAGGCATAATGGCTACTGTTGCATATACAACACCACAAGCTATCACACGAAACCAAGCACGGCTAAAGCGCATACACCTGATGCGTGAGGTCAACGCCGTTGGCGTTGAAACAGGCAATCTGCTGTTAGAAATCTCTGCATCTATTGGTTTCTTTGATGGGGTAAACTTCATAGAACACGAGGTCATCTACTACTCAGAAATAGTAACACTAGCGACTGCTGTTACGTACTTTGGTTCTGGACCAGTTCTAGCTACGTTGGAGCAAAAGGTATTGCAGCGTTTGCAATCTGCTGGTAGACTGCCAGCAGGAACTGTTTCCTGACCGGAGGTTGTATGGGACTAGAAGACAAAGAAAACGTAGAGCACGTAGAGTTGCATAATGAAGCTGCGCTTGCGCTTGCGCTTGCATCCGAACGTGTAATTTCAGCGCGTACACAATTGGAACTACGAGAGCAGCAGCTACAAGCTTTGCTTACTTCAGTACAGCAAGAGTATTCTGAGCTTGGAAAGTTTAGAGTGGTAGAATTGAATGTTGATAAGCGTAAAGTAGGACGCGTTCCAGCTGATAAGGAGTAATAGATGAGTAAGACTAATACTTGGGAAAATGACCTACTACAGTTGTTGTTCAATAACGTAGACGTTACGCTAGTGGGCGATGCTGCTGGACTGCAAAATTCTGCAACTGCGGGGTCCTTGTATATTTCTTTGCATACATCAGATCCTGGCGAAGCGGGGTCACAAACCACAAACGAATCTGCGTATGGTGGTTATGCTCGCGTAGCTGTGGCACGTACGGCCGGCGCCTGGGCAGTTGTTGGAAACGCTGTAGATAACGTAGCAGCTATAACCTTTCCTGCTTGCTCTTCTGGATCAAGTACTGTTACTCATTTTGGTATTGGTACCGATTCTTCTGGAGCTGGAAAGCTTCTTTACAAGGGCGCATTGACCCCTACTATCGCTGTTACCACTGGAATCACTCCTCAGATCCCTGCTGGTGGTTTGGATGTAACTGAGGATTGAGTAGGAGTAAGATATGTCTATTGCATCGATCGCAAACAGAACTTCAAACGTAACCATCAACAACGCGAATATCGAACTGCGCACCACTGCTGGTGTGAAGTGTCGCTTGTTGGAAATGTCTGTAGTTCAGGTTACTGGTACCGCATCGAGTTACGGTTTTGGTAGGCCAGCTGCACAGGGTGTTACGCCAGGTACCACATCTACCTTTCAAAGAGATGATTCTGCTGATCCGGCATGTGTTACGACTACTAACTTGACTTGGGGTACTAGTCCAACCGCGCCTACTAACTATCATCGTCGTTGGAACTCAGCAGCAACTATAGGTGTAGGTATCATTTTCACTGCACCTCGTGGAATCGTGATTCCAGTATCTGCATCTTGGGTATGTTTCAACATTACTGCGTCTGTTGCTCTAGACACAAACATTGTCATTGATGAGTGATTATGAACACACGTGGAATGCCAGAAAAGCCAGACGATACTGTTGCGTGGATTACTGTTAGACTTCACGCAACAGGAACAATTTCGATTGCAGGTACTATTGGTGACCGCCGTATGGCACATCAGCTTTTAGACCATGCACGAGATGCTATAACTTCTCAAATTCCAGATAACAGGGCTATTGTTGTACCGAACAGAGACGTTGTAGTTGAACCCATTTCTGGACTCAGAGAGATGGGTGACATACCTAAGGATCAGAGAGGTGATTCTTGAGATTCGTCATGAATCCGGCAGATCCATTACGTATGCCAGAAGACAAGCGGTTGTTGTCTGAATACTATGGAGGAGAGTCATTTATTCCCACGCCTGTGGTATTAGACATTTTCATGGGTGAAGAACGAGTCTTTGCTTTTGGCTATGTAAACCCTTGGTGGCCAGCAGCTACAAACTTACTAGATAGTGGTGGTACTCTGTCAGATATCATTGATTCTGTGTGGTTTTTGTCTCCATATCCGGTTAGTGGTGCAAACGGACGACTTGGGTTTGTGGGTGTAACTCGTGATCAGTATGGATCTCCACTAGGAAACGTTACAGTACGCTGCTATTTGACTTCTTCTGCTGAACTAGTTTCAACAGTGTTGAGTGACGCAGATGGCCAGTTTACTATTACTACGCCATACGGAGGGGCCCACTACCTAACTACACACGCCACTGGCGTAGCCGGAGCTACTGTAGACACACTGACTCCATCATAATAGGTGATCCATGGCAGCTACAGACATTGTTGTCCGAGCCCCGTTGGTGGTTGGACCGGATGTAGCGGCCTACACCGATACACAAGAAGTCAACTTGATTGTGCGAGGACCACTGACACCTGGTCCTGACGTAGCATTATATCCTGATCCTGTTGGTCCGTTTCCATTCATTTCGAGTGGCGGTGAGATTGTTCTTGAAGCTACAGGTTCCGCCGATGGAACCTCTACTGCTGACTCCACTTTTAGAGCCGATGCTGCTTTTGTTGGATCTGCTACTGGTACTTCCACAGTAGACTCTACCTTCAGAGCAGATTCATCACAAACTGGATCTGTTGCAGGTACCTCTACAGTGGACAGCACGATCGTAGCTGTAGCAATAGCTACAGGAGCGGCTGCGGGTACTTCTATTGCTGACTCCACTTTTAGAGCCGATGCTGCTTTTGTAGGGTCTATAGCTGGAACCTCTACTGCTGATTCTTCTTTGCGTGCAGATGCTTCTTTCGCTGGTTCTGCTGCAGGCACATCTGTAGCAGACAGTAGCATCATAGCTGTAGCTACAGCTAGCGGTTCTGCGGCTGGTACGTCTACCACAAATAGTACATTCTCTGCTGCTGGCTTGATGACAGGATCTGTTAGTGGTACTTCTACAGCAGATTCGACTTTTGTAGCTACCGGGAACTTTGTAGGTTCAGCTGATGGTATTTCTACCGCAGCAGCCGTTGTACAAGCACTTACAAATAGTGTTGGTGCTGCAACAGGTGTCTCTACAACAAACAGCACTTTTATTGCTACTGGTGAATTTGTTGGTTCTGCGGCAGGCACTTCTACTGCATCAGCTGTCACTGGAACGTTTGTGCCAGCAGAAGGATCCGCAGCAGGTACTTCAACTGCTGGAGCCACCATCGCAGCTGTTGCTGAAATTACAGGGTCAGCGATTGGCATTTCTGACGTGTCTTCTACTTTTCAAGGATTGTTCAACAGTCTAGGCTCTACTTCTGGTACTTCTACGGCTACTGGAATATTGGCGCCATTAGCAATCTTCTCTGGACAAGCGCACGGTATCTGTAATGTAGAAGCGGACATTATTCAAATCTATCCACCAGGATACGTATGGCCAGTTACACCAGCGCCAAGAGCCGGAACTGTAGGACCACTATCTGAATGTTTTCTACGAACACGTGATGGACAACTTGAAGGACCGTATACATACTATCAAGCAGAGCAGCAAGCGCGCATTTCGACAAGAGAAGCTGCACGAACAGGTGTGGGCGATATCTCGCGCGAACTTGTAGTTAGTGTTGGGTCAAGACAAGGCGATCCTCGCCTTGTACCGCCAGTAGTTCGTGTAGTGTGTGTGTTCTTGGCAGGTAGAAAGATCATGGGTGGTAGCTTGGCACAATACAATCATGATAGAGGAAACACTTGATCCTAGTCAAAGGAGATGCTATACGTGACGTGGAAACGCCAGAAGATACCAGCTCGAAAGCGAAAGATGACAGCTACCAAAGACGTAGTAGGTCCACTAGACAAAATCATAGAGCAACTCAAGCCTGAATACATCATCGGTTTAGATGAAGTTGGCTGGGGTGCCATCGCAGGTCCACTAGTTGTCGCATGCGCGGTATACAAACCCACCTTCAAGCACGCACGTATTCGTGACAGCAAGAAGTATTCGACCAACAAGGTTAGGGAACGTGCGTTCGAGATCGTTCAAGAGACAGCAACTTATGTTAGCTACCAAGAAGCTAGCACTGGTCAACTGGAAGTCTTTGGTCCAGGAGCAATGTTGCAAGAAAGCTTCTTGATTCTAGCTCAGCGAGCCATCTCACACTTTCCAAACTCTTTGGTTGTTATTGACGGCTCCAACAAGATCAAGGGCCTCGACCACAATCAAGTGTGTTTGGCTAAGGCAGATGCACTTATTACCGCAGTGTCCGCAGCTAGTGTCGCTGCAAAAGTTTCACGTGACCACACTATGGCCAAACTTGGGGAATCTTTCCCAGAGTATGAGTGGCATTGCAACAGTGGTTACGGCACGGAAAAACATATGAATGCTATGAAGAAAGTCGGTGTTTCGGTCCACCATCGCCGAAACATTCAGACTGTCCTCGACTACGAGAAAAAGTATGGTACATACGAAAGGTATAGAACGTGAAGACCCTGAACCAAATCAAGTTTGGTGAGCGCATACTGCCGATCCTTGTTGATGTTAGCCCGATAACGTACAATAGTATCCTGCGCGAAACTGGTCTTTCACCCAAACAAGTACAGAAGGCGTTGTCCGATCTTCAAAAGTCGGGTTACATTGGAAAGGACGACCGCGGGTACTGGATCACAGATGAGGGCAGTAAGCTTGTACTAGGAACTGATGATGGGCAGGAAACAACTACTGGACTCTGATGGGAACTCGACAGGGAACTCATGGAACAGGGCCAATAACGTAGAGCAAGAAGAAGGGTTCACAACCGGACTCTTCGAGCAAGAGGATGGCTGTCCTCATTGTGGATATGACGGTGCGCTAAGAAGTACACGTAAGGGTTGGAAGTGCCCTGAGTGTAGGGAGATTGTAATCCCATCGGAGTGACTCATGAACGAAGAGGATACCCCTACTATCCAAAGTGCCGCAGTAGAAATACTGTTAGCGAAGGTTAGGCGATCCTCACAGTCTCGTGTTGATCTCGCTTCGTTGGCTGCATTGAAGATCGCACGCCTAGATGGCGTCATGGTCAATGAACGAAATGCGGATGTAGTCGAAATGGCTATCCGTAAAGTAATAGCTGAGACCTTGCAAGCGTACCACGACAAGTGCCAGTCGATTCTAGATACCTCAGAGAAGGAAGCAGAGTTGGCATTGGCCAAAGCCGAAGGTGAAGCTTTTCGGCTACGCAAGGAAATCTGGGCGTACGTACAGCATGGTGACTTGGACAGGTTGACTAGAGAGGCGTTGAAATGAAGCGTGCATCCAATAGAAAAATCTGGCATGCAAATAAGGAGAAACATGCGATTGCCATTTGATAGCTGGGACGGTCGAAACGACATCTCCGGAACTGTAGAGCAAAACAAGCTGGAAAAGTATCTTGGACCGGCAGTTGCGTTCGGAACCTACCAAGGCTCCATCTCTGCCATTCTGGAGGTACTTGGTTCCCGTACGCACCTTATCCCTGTAGTAATGCCGATCACTGCATCGCCAGACACAATCGCGGCCACGCTGCGCGCTGGTGGTGACCCATTGCTGCTCGATATCCGCCCCCAGACGCTCCAGATGGATCCTGGTGAGCTGTGCACCGTGCTGGACGAGTTGAAGACCGCTGTGGTCATTCTGCCGCGCCCGGGAGGTCAGCTTGTGGACCCCGAGCTGTTGGAGTTGACCCAGGAGCTGCCCACCATTCTGGACAGCCGACTACCTCCACATGCGGACATCGAAGACAGCGAATGCGTCTGTACTTTCAACGTATTCGACCTAGGGCCTGTCATTGGTACAGGGTCAGTTGTTGTTCACAAGTTTGAACAACAACTTCGTGAACTCAAGCTGGTCCGAAACGGTCTACTTGGCTTAGCTGGTAACCTGAACGACGCATTGGCGGCCTTCGCTCTCAAACGTTTGAGGGAAGACCCAGGGCTCCAAGCAAGGCGCAACGCACAAGCCACGGTCGCTGGACGCTACATCGAACTTCTCAAGGAGAAGTATGTGTTCCCGTTCGATGAGAGCCCAGAGTGGCCGTACTTCATTGTACGTGTAGAGAATGCAGACACGGCTGTGGCACATCTCCACCACGAAGTAGAGGTGGTAAAGCCTGTATTTCCGCTGCACATGCTTAGTGATATCAATAGACGTTGGGTAGAGAAGCCCGAGTACCCGGTTGCGGAGGGCCTATGGAGAAAACTCATCGCCCTCCCTACTCATCCTGGAGTTCTAGGTAAGGAAGCTCAAATAGTTGAAAGGTTGAACGAAGTTGGCACCTCCTAAGATTTCGGCGGCTAAACGCATAAAGGACCACAGTTATCATGAGCCATCTACCGGTTGTTGGATTTGGGTAGGATCCAAAACCAGTGATGGGTATGCTAAAATATGGTTTGAAGGCAAAATGTGTAGAGCCAATCGCGTCTCATACGAAACATTCATTGGACCGACAAACGACTTGCATGTCTGTCATCATTGTGATAATCCTTTATGTGTTAGACCAGATCATCTATTTCTGGGAACTGATGCAGACAATGTAAAAGATAAGTGTTCTAAAGGTCGTGCTAGCGGAGGTTCGATGCCGGGTGACAAACATCCTGGTCATGTTCTTACCACTGACCAAGTTGAAGAAATCCGCAGTACAGAAGTTGTACGTGGAACAGTAACATTACTTGCTAAGAAGTTCGGTGTGGACAAAACCACGATATCTCGCATACTTCGAGGTAAGACATGGAAAGAGGTTGCTCATGGCTAGACTAGGAATGTGGATTGACGGCCCAGCAGGCGATATCAAGAAGGTAAAGCTTTGGGACGACCTAAAGAAGCACGGTATTCAAACCGCTGCCATCATGATGGAAGGCACGGCTCTTGGCTTTGATGCTAAGTTCACTGTTGCTGAAATGAAGAAGATCGGCGACATGGCTCGTGAGCGAGACATCGAGCTTGTCCTCACGCTCTGGCCAGATGCCAAGAAGGCATACCTAGACGAGATCGAAGCAGAACTACCAGCCTATATTGAGGCATCCGGATGCGCAGGCATCGAGGTTGACCTTGAGGGCAACTGGAAGCAGAAGCAGGTTGTTGGCTTCCCGAATCTCGACAAGGCAGGTGACAGGCTCGTGGAAATCCTCCAAGCGTTTCGTACTAAGTACGACGTACGTATTGAGGTTACCACGTTCCCAGGACACGCTGAGAACACCAACAGAGCTGACGTAGGAAATCATGCGGACCGTCTACTTCCGCAGGCGTACTCTGTGGTCAATCGTGATGTGGGTGTCATTCCGTGGGAAGGCAGCCGCTACAGTCCTGGTGCCATGCAGAAGTACACGCTTGATCTAGCGAAGACTGTTGGCGCGAAGAAGATTTCGTGTGGCATCGCAGCCTACGATCAGTCATTCCCAGGTCACAAGGGCGAGGAAGCAATGCAGGTCGCATACGATGCGGCTGTTGCTTACGGCGTAGAAGAGGTTCGTCTCTGGTCGTCTAAGTGGGTACTTGGCGTCAAGAAGAACGGCTACGCATCTCGTTGGCTACTAGGCTTGAAGAAGGGTAAGTGATCCATGGCTAAAAAGAAGGCGGCACCTACTGCCGTAATCGAGGACGACAAGAAGGCTCCGCCGAAGGTTCATCCGGTCCAAATGATTCCTGCCGCGCTGTTGTTTGAACACCCAAACAACACGAACAAGCAGAGCAAGCACGTACACCAGGAGTTGATTGACTCTATTCAAGCGCATGGCTTCGATGAGCCTATCATCGTAGTTCCACGCACTGATGGCGAGTCAGGATACTTCGTGGTCTCTGGTAACCACCGTCAGCGTGCAGGACGTGCCGCAGGTATGGAAGAGTTTCCAGCGATCGTTCGTGATGACTGGAACGAAGTAGAAGCACGCATCCAGTTGGTGCGTCGTAACTACGTTCGTGGTGACATCGACCGCGCTCTCTTCACAGAAGAGATCAATCGTTTGACGTCTGAGCACCAGCTTGGTCTCGACATCATCATGGAGCGTATGGGTTTCGAGGATGCGGAAGCCTTCTCGGAGTTCTACAAAGAAGAGCGCAAGCGCGAACGCACTATTGGACAAGCTGTCACAGCTCAGAGCAACATTGGCCAGGTAAAGATGTTGGACGATCTTGGCACCATCTTGTCTGTACTCTTCGAGAAGTATGGCAATACTGTGCCTCAGTCGTTCTTGATGTTCCCATACGGCGGACGTAATCATGTGTTCGTGCAGATTACTCCAGCTCTCAAGAAGACGATAGAAGCTGTCACAACCAAGTGCGTAGCCGAGGGCATCGATATCAACACTGTGCTTGGCGGTCTACTCCAGATTGCAGTGCATCACACAGGTTTCTTCAAGACTCGTAAAGGTGATGAACAACAGGCAGAAATCATCGCAGAGGGCAGCATCCCTGGCGATGACAACCCAGAACTGGTAATCAAGTAATGCTGGAAGTCTTTCCTGGCTAGTCATTACTGTAGCTGGAATTATAGCAATACTATTGTGGTGGTGAAATGGGCGTAGACTATACAGCACAACCTGTCACTGGACAAATCGATGGTGCTCCAGAAATCATCCGTTTGCCTAAGAAGGTCAAGCCAGAAGACTGTACGATTGATGACTTGCAGCATCTCTCCTCGGAGAGCTTTACGCTGTGGACACAGACTTCTGGCGTAGAGATTGACGGTAACAAGATTGACTTCGAGAACCACCGTTACTTGTTGCCAATCTACATGTGTGAAGACATCGAAATGGTGTGGCGCAAGGCCGCACAGCTTGGCGCTACGTCGTACATGCTGCTTCGCCTCATCCACTGGCTGCACACGCACCAAGGACGCAAGGCGGGCTTGTACTTCCCAACTAAGGAAGGCGTCGAGAACTTGTCCAAGGACCGTCTCACGCCCATCTTGGCTTCTATCCCCGAGCTGAATGGACAGATTGACCCGAACGACAAGCTTGGTCTTCGTAAGATTGGCAAGTCTTCTCTCTACTTGTTCCATCTCGGTGGTGTGGCATCCAAGGACTCCGTGCCACTTGATTTCGTGGCCTTCGACGAAGTACGTCTTTGCAAGGCCGCAGAAATCGATCAGGCACAATACCGTATTCAGCACTCACCATAT
>JACCDR010807323.1_pt1 | contig 29098 bp, 12 predicted proteins | sample 7446431 | NCBI WGS metagenome assembly JACCDR01 (sample SAMN15323443, study PRJNA562643) | freshwater metagenome | isolation source: river surface water | place: USA:Blue River Watershed | collected 2017-08-17
CGGAGGACGTGGCCGCCGCCGCCGCCACCGAGCAGCAGGCCATGATGGAGACTCTCTACGCCACCTGCCCCACCCCCGAGGCTCCCTACAGGGTCAAGACCCTGGAGAAAGCCGTCTCTGTGATCAACGATCTCGTCGCCGCCCTGGGCGCCCCGGAGATGCAGGTCCAATGGAGCGCCGCCGACGGCGCCGCCGCGGGCCAGGGCAAGGTGGTCGGCAAGGACTGGGAGGGGAAGATCCCCCCCGATCTCTACCTCCCCCTGGCCGCCTTCTCCCAGACGCTGGCCATGCTGCCCAGTGGCGAGAAGTGGACCAAACGCTACGGCTACGACCCCGCCAGCCTGAACAGCGACATCCTGCTGGAGAACGCCCTCGGACGCCTGAGCGGCGCGACCCGCGACAAGCAGTTTATCAAGGAGGCCACCGCCCCCGTCGCCCCGGCGCCGCCCCCCACCAGCGCCGACGGCCAGGACATGAGCACCGAGATGGACGACGACCTGATGAGCGCGATGTAACTTTTTTTGAGTTTACTACCGCTAACACAACCGCGATACAGACGCCCAAGATATCGCGGTTGTGTTGTTATGTTGCGCTAACTGTTCTGTTTACGACCTCAAGTAGGAGGTTGAAGGGCTGCATTTTAGCGGTGTAGTTGTTTTCTATGGACCCCAAAGAAGACGACACAATCGAGACCGACGAGAGCGGCGACGGGGAAACCGCCGCCGACGAGAACGGCGACGATGCAGAAGCTGGTGCAGAAGCTGATGCAGAAGCTGGTGTAAAAGCCGCCGGTGGTGGTGCAGCAGGCGGGGCCCAGGACCATCGGGCGGCTTTCGCCGCTTTCCTCTCCGAGATGGACAGCGGGCTGGACGGGATCCCCGAGGAGCCCGACGAGCAGATCCTCAAGGGGCTGAAGGCCGAGAGCCTCAAGCGCTTGAGCAGCGACGCACGGGGCGTGCTCAAGCAGGTCGCTGCTGGCGCCAGGCGGGAGGTCTCCGCGATGGAGCAGGAGGTCGCCAACAAGACGGCGGCGCTGCAAGCCAAGGAGGCGGCCATCACCCAGCGCGAGCAGGAGCTCGCCCAGCGCCAGCAAGACCTGCTGAAGATCTTCACCCCGGCCCGGCTCAAGGAGCTACTGGGGCCTACGGGCGACAGTAAGAAGCTGGACCCCTACAGCGAGGAGGGGATGCGGCAGAACCAGGAGCGCGCCGCCCTGGCCGCGGTCTCCAAGGTGCTACAGCCGCTCTCCGACGAAGCCGCCCACCTGGAGCGCGAGAACAACTACAGGCGCATGGTCCAGGCCAACCCCGAGATGGGGGAGGAGAGCTTCCGGCAGAAGGTCAAGGCGGAGATCGACAGCCGCGGCCAGAAGGCCATGGAGGCCGCCCGCCGAAACAACCCCAAGCTCACCGAGGAGCAGCTCCTCGCCGCCCGCCAGGCAGCCATCGCGGGCACCCTCCAGGATGCGATCAACGCCGTCAAGCTGCGCGAGCAGACCGAGCGCCAGGACGCCGAGCGCGCCCGCCAGCGCGCCAAGCGGCAGGACGCCAACAAGCACATCGCCCGCACCACACAGGCAGGCGCTCGCGCCGGCGCCGACCTGGAGGGGGAGATCGCCAAGCTCAGGAAGATGGAGGGCGCCGATCAGTTCGCCTACCTGAGCGCTCGCCCCGACCTGAAAAGGGCCCTGGCCGCCCGAGCCACCGGCTCAGACAGCCGCCGATAGCCCGCCCCTTTCTCTTCCCGCTCCTCCGCTCCCCTGCCCTGAACGGCTACCTCAATGTCCACCACGACCATCCAGATTGATGACGACTTCCTCAACGCGCAGTCGTTGATCGTGCATGATGAGTTTCGCGACTCCGAGCATGTGGAGACCCCCTTCCTCAACGAGCAGGATCGCGTGCTCGGAAAGGGCAAGCCCGCCCAGGCTGGCGGCGCCCGCTGGATCAGCAAGATCCAGATGGGCCAGCACAGCAACACGGTGGAAGATCCCACCGGCTACGCGCCCAGCGATCTGTCCATCCAGGGCGTCGAGAAGACCGCGGTCTTCCGCCCCTACCTCGCCCGCCGGCCGGTGGTGATCTCCCTGGAGGAGGCCGACATGGCCGACGGCGGCGCCGCCGAGCAGGCGCAGCTGGCCAAGCGCCGTCTGGAGATGACCCTCCCCGGCCTCCGCCGCGAGCTGGAGGAGCACCTCTGGGCCGCTAACAAGTTCACGAATTATGGTTCGTTGAACGGCTCGGACACCACCACCGGCTTTCTGGAGCCCCGCGCCATCGGCGCCCAGACCAACCCCCTGGGCGGCCTGTCCCGGAGCGCCAACAGCACCACCCCCGGCATCCAGGGGCTCTTCTACGACGCCACGGGCAGCGCCAACGCCAACCTGCTGCGAGGGCTGTTCACGCTCCAGACCCGCGCCCGGATGTACGGCGGCTCCCCCAAGGACCGGGTCTGGTTCGCCTCCGAGAGCGGCATCGTCAACTACCGCAACATCATCGGCGCCAATGAGCGATTCATGTCCAAAGAGGGCCTGGACGCCGGGCAGATGCACCTGATGATCGGCGGCTCCCCGGTGATCCCCAACCTCTACATGCCCAACGCGGGCGCTGTCACCAGCGGGTCGGATGCCGAGTGGAGCTTTGTCCACTGGGACTTTAAGGCCGGCTGCTTCAAGTGGAGCGTCTCGCCCAACACGGACGGCTACTTCGGCCGCACCAACTGGGGCCCGCTCTCCGGCGAGTACCCCGGTGTGCGGATCATGCACGTCACCCTCCGCGGCCAGCTGCTCTTCCTGGGCGGCATGAACGCCTGCGGCCTGATGATCGGCGCTGACACCTGGTAGTCCGCCCTGACTCTCCCGCCACCTCCTCCGCCCTAAGCGAGTTTCCCCATGAGCATCCCCTCCGTCGGCAGCCACGGCGCCCCCATGAAGCTGGGCGGCGTCGATAGCCACTACCCCATCGGCAGCGTCTTCTACGAGTACGTCGAAGTCTCCGGCGTGCTCTACCGGCGCAAGTGTGCCTACCTCTACTGCACCACCACCACCCTCTCCATCGGTGATCTGGTGGGCCTTGATCGGGCCGATACCACCTATGGTTTCGGCCTCTCCGTCAAAGAGAGCCCTGCGGTGCTCGCCTCGACCTACGAGTATGTGGGCGTCGCCGCCGAGGCGCTCTCCGCCGCAGGCCCGCTCAAGGTGGCGCTGGAGGGCTACGCCCTGGTCAACACCGAGGCGGACTCCTCGATCACCGCAGGCACCCGCATGATCGTAAACGTCGCGGCCGCTGGCGAGGCCATCAAGCAGGCCACCGCCGCCGCCGCCGACGTGATGATCGGTGTGGCCCTCGCCGCCGAGACCACCGGCACCCCCGACACCACCCCCTGCCTGCTCAAGGACCAGGGCTGGATCTCCTAAGCCCTCACTCTCGCCTCCACTGAACCGCGGGCGCCCACCCGCACCCTGAGCCGGCGTCGGTCCTTCCGGCGCCGGCTCTTTTTTGAGAGGTGGCCATGCCAGGAAAAGACCTCGGCTCAATCCTACAAGACCTCTACGACAAGCTCGACTACAACCCCCAGCTCGCCACCTACAAGAACAGCCTGGTCCGCCGGGTAAACGACAAGTACCGGGAGCTCTGCACCGATCATCAGTGGCTGTTTCTCCAGCGCACGATCACCTTGCAGCTGCGGGCCCAGGTCGCTGGCAGTACAGGGATCACCGCGGAGATCCCCGCAGCGAACCTCCGCCGCGTCATCGGCACAGGGACCAGCTGGCGGGCGGACATGGCCGGGCAGACGCTGACGATCGGGGCGAACAGCGCCGAGTACACCATCCAGTCGGTCGACACCAGCAATCAGTACCTCTACCTCACCCGCGCCGCCCCCGGCGCTGTAGCCGCCACCACGACCTGGACGATCGGTTATCCGCAGTACCTCCTGCCCGCCGACTTCCTGGCCTTGATCGCGCTCCAAGCCCGCGACAACCTGGGTCCCCTGACGTTTATCTCCCGCACCACCGAGCGCGCCCACGACCTGGAGGGGATCGGCAGCGGCACAGGAACCTCGTTTGTCGCCTACCTGATCGACACCATCCACGACACCGGGCCCACCCTGGCCCCCGCCCTGGCGCTCCAGAGCGGCGGCAACCTGGACGCCGCCACCGAGTACGCCTACGCCTACGCCTGGATCCGCGAGGGGCGCGAGGGGCCGATGAGTCCCGAGACCCGAGAGACCACCGATGTGGCCAACAAGACAATCCGGGTCACCCCGGCATCCAGTCTCTGGCGCAACCCCTCCGGCGGTGGCAGCCCCTCCCTGGAGAGTGGGATCTACCGCGCCCTCTACCGTCGCGATGTCACCAATGACGGAGGGTGGATCCGCATCACCACCCTCACCGACGGCACCGATACCTACTACGACGACAACGCCCTGCTGCCCGAGTACGCCCCCAACCTGCTGGAGGTCGACGGCCCCGAGTGGAGCGGCCCCTGCGAGCAGATCCGCTTCTGGTACACCGCCAGCGCCGACCGCGAGATAGAGCTCGTCTACCACTACCAGCCCCCGGAGCTGGTCGCCGACACCGACCGCCCGCACCTGCCCCGCAGCTGTGAGTCCATGCTGGTCGACATGGTCATGGAGGAGCTCACCCAGAAGGTCGGCGACACCGCCAGCGCCAGGCACTACGGACAGCGAGTGGCAAACAACCTCTCAAAGATGGTCGCCCGCCATATCCGCCGAGGGGCGCCGCCAACACAAGCAGGCTGGAAGGCCACCCACCTGCACCGCGGCGGCCGGTTCTCCAACTTCACCACCCCCACCAAGCTGGATTAAGCCGTGTCGATCCGCACGCAGATCTTAGAGGTCAGCCCCATGGGCGGCCTCGACCAGCGCTGGCGGGTGAGCGGGCGGGCCGCCGCCCGGCTGGAGGATATGGCCTGGAGCAACCGGGGGAGCTGGTACTACGCCGGCGGCTTCCGCTCGATCGTGGATGACGACGACGAGGACAACGCCTTTGACAGCCACGGGCGCATCGAGAGCCTGCACTTCCTCAGCCAGCACGCTGGCGCCAGGCGCTGGTTGATCTGGGAGACCGAGGACGGGGAGATCCAGGTCTTCAACGGCAGCCTCGCCAACGGTGGCCCGGCCGTCTGCTTCGAGAACCTCTACCGCGCCGACGGCACGGAGTACTCCGCCGCCACCAACGCACGCACCGCCCAGCGCGGGCCCAGCGCTGGCACCAGCGGGGTGGTGTGGGCCGACCGCCTCTACCTCGTCAACGGCATCGACGAGCCGCTGGTCTTCAACGGTCGTTACCTGGAGCGCGCCGGCTTCAGCTCTGCCCCCGGCGCGCCGGATATCTCGCTGCTCACCCACACCACCACGCTCAAGCAGCTCGGCCTGGGGGGATATGGAGGTGGCAGCGACGCGGCCGGGCGGATTTGCGCCTATCGCTGGAAGGTGCGGTTTGTGGGCGAGCGCGGGCAGGTGAGCCCCTGGAGCGAGGCCAGCGAGCCGCTGGTCTTCGAGAACCCCGGCGATGCAGCCTACGCCCGCCACATCGCCCAGGTCGGCCTGCCCATCGGCCCGGACTGGGCGGTAGCCCGCGAGGTGGCCCGCACCGCCAACCTGATGGACAGCCAGGGAGAGCCCCTGGGCCTGGGGGAGGGGGAGCTCTTCTACGCCCTCACCTTGATCCCCGACAACATCAGCGACGCCTTCGAGGACGCCACCCCGGACACCGGGCTGGGCGCGCTGGTGGAGGACTCCGACGCAGGGCCCTGGCCGTCGGGAGCTCGGCACGCCGCAGCCTTCAAGGGCACGCTGTTTGTCTTGAGCCAGGACAACCAGCTGCGCTTCAGCGCGCCCGGCCAGCCGGAAAACTTCCCCCCCGACAACGTGATCGACCTCGGCGATCGGGGCGGCGCCCCCACCGGCATGGCCCTCTCACGCAACAGCCTGGTGGTCTTCAAGGAGAGGGCGATCTGGATCGTCAAGGGAGACCCGGCGCAGGGCTTCTACGGCCAGCCGGTCACCACCTTTACCGGCAGCATCGCCCCTCGCAGTCTCGCCGATCTACCGGGGCTGGGCATGGTGGGGCTGGCCGCCGATGGGATCTATCTGCTGGAGGGAGCGCTCGACTTCGGCGGCGCCCCCACCCGGTTGATCGATCTGTCCGTGCAGATCCCCGACCTGATCGCCGACCTCAACCCCACCGCCCTGCTCAACGCCCGCGCCGCCATCTACCACACCGATCGCGAGTATTGGCTGGCGGTGCCCACCCTGGGCAGTACCGAGAACAACCTCCTGTTGATCTACCACTACGAGATCGGCCAGTGGTCTACCCGCCGCGGCTTCCCCATCAGCTGCATTGTTCAAGCCGACGACAGCCAGGGCCACCTCTACTTCGGCAGCCACGACAGCGACGACCCCGGCATCCACCTCTACACCCGCGGGGTGGCTACCAAGGGCAGCGCCGGCGGCGACATCGCCCCCCTCTACGAGAGCGCCCCTACGGACTTTGGGCGCCTCTATCGCAACTTCCGCCCGCGGATCGTGGATGTCCAGACGATCGCCTACACGGACCAGAACCTCCTCCTGGACTACCGTATCAACCGGAAGCTCACCCAGATCCGCGCCGCCGACACCGGCGAGCGGCAGGGCCGGGAGCTGCAAGACCCGGCGGACGCGCTCGACAACTACGAGGAGCGCGCCATCTGGGGCACCGCCAAATGGTGCCGCCGTCGCCCGGTGATCCTGCGATACGATGTCTCCACCAGCCACCTGGAGCCCACCCGCGAGATCCAGATCACCCTCACCCCAGAGGGGAGGAGGGTGGAGATCGTCGCCTTCGCCATCGAGGTGGACGCCGCCACCTCCGAAGTGAAGCCCTTGCACGAAGCCTACGGCCCCGAAGCGAGGAGCGGATGACCTGGATCTATCCCCCGATCCTCGCCGATGAGCAGGACGCCCTCCTGGCCGAGGACTGGGAGCGCAACTTCGGCGCGCTGGCTGGCGTCTTCAATGGCGGCATCGACCGAGACAACCTCCCCGAGGGCGGCGTGCAAAACGAGCACGTCCGCAAGTACGCCGCCAACAAGATCTACAGCGACGGCGGCGACAGCTCCACCTCAGTGGCGGCCGACACAGGCACCACCGAATGGCAGAACGGCGACGGCGACGGCCTCCCGCTGCTGGAGCAGGAGGCGCCGGTGGACGCCCTCCTGCTCTGTCACTTCTCCGCCAGCTGGACCTGGGACGACAGCGCAGCCACCACCACCGCCCAGCAAAATCGGATCTGCTGCAAGTGGCGGATCATCGTCAACGGCACCACGGTGGCCGAGAGCGGATGGTCCCCGCTCTATCGCACCGATGACAGCATCTATCTGGTGGGGGCTATCCCCGTCTCCGCTGGCGCATGGCGAGCCCGCGCCCAGCTCCGCATTGCCAAGGTGACCTACAGCGAAGACACTACGGCCGACGACATCAGCAGCGAGGACATCGCCGACTTCCCCCTGGCGGTGGACGGGCGAGAGCTGTTGATCGTCGAGAAGCGGAGATAGGCATGGGCAGGATCTCCACACTACAGCTCACCCCCGGCGAGGTCGCCGAGGTGTCGGATGTCAATCCGATCCTCACTGAATGGAACGCCGCCGAGGTGGGCGCGGTCAACCTGCGCGACCAGGGACTGGGCACCGAGTCGCTGGAGGCGGGGATCTGCCGCTCCAACGGCAGCGACGCCCACGACTTCCTGGGCAACGCCGACGAGGAGATCGGCCTCACCCACACCAGCGCCACCCTGCTGGAGGTGGACGGCAACGAAGTGGTCGCCCGCAACCTCAGCCTCGACCAGACCGAGGGCCAGCAGATGCAGGTGTTCGCCTCTTGCCGGTTCTACACCTCGCACGGCGGACTGACCAACACCCCGGTGATCAACTTCCGGCTCGCCTACTGCACCGACTACACCGGGCCGGGCACAGGCACATGGCAGGCCATCGGCAAGACCTTGCGCCGCTTCAGCGTGGAGTCTCCCGGCGTCGAGAACCGGGGCAGCGTCACCATCGCCCACCACTTCCAGACCGACGGCGCCGACCTCACCTTTGGCCTGTTTGCCTGGCTCACCGGCTACACCACCAGCCAGACCTTCAACATTTACGGCCCGGTGATCTTCACCCGCCGGGTGGACCTGTAGATGCCCCCCTCCCTCTCGCTCTTCACCAACGGCCAGATCATCAACGCCGCCCACATGAACGAGCGGGTCGCCGAGATCGCCGCCTGGATCAACTACGGCATCGACCCCGCCCAGGACTTCGCCGCCGGCCGGTTTATCGAAACCCGCCACCTCTATGGGCTGGAGTTCTACGGCGCCCCCGCGCCCCGTGTGGAGGGGATCATCAGTGACACCCACTACCGCAGGGTCGGCGGGGAGAGCAGCCAGCGCTCCCTCCACCACGATAACCTCTACGCTGCCACCCCCAGCAACACCATCGGCTGGGGCTACGTCAAAGGCATGGCGGCCACCTTCAAGGTGCTCAAGGACAACACACCGATCGACATCTTCGCCAGCCTCTACGGGTACGAGTCAGGAGGTGGCGGCGCGAGCGCGGAGTCTGGGCTTTGTGGGGAGTATGCCCTGTTCGTAGACAGCTCCCGCCAGGAGGGGACACTGCGCGAGCTCTACTACGCGGTCTCTTCAGGCAACCTTGACCGCATCGCCCACAAGAACGCGGGGATCGTCTACACCACCACCCTGGACCGGGGCGTCCACTCCATCGGCATCGGAGCGCGGGTGCTCAAAGACACTGTGGGCGATGTCTGGAAGCACATCAACACGCTGAATCGCACCTTCCTAGTGGAAGTCCACCACCGTTAATCACAGGTGATCAGGATCTGATTCGGCTGCCACGCCGCAAGGACGGTGTCTTTATAGTCGCAGTCTGCCAACATGGCGTCCACCTCAGCCCATGCTGCCTCAGATTCATCCTCCGGCAGACAGCTCTCGGAGAGATCCTCGATCCCCTCGGTCGCAGGGCCAAAGACGCTCTCATAGCAGGTCTCATAGTCGGCCCAGCCCCCATCCTCCTCCCAGCAGGCGCACAGCGCATCTGCCCACGCCTCTGCATACTTCTCCCCGTTGACGCTGGAGCCGCAGCCCGCCAGCAACGCCACCATCACCACCATCACAGCCAGCATACCTACCTCCTGCGGCTGTACTACTGCGAAGGGATAAACAATTCAAGTCGGTAGGGCGCGTGGCAGATCTGCCACCCTGCAAACCAATGGCACCGATCCCCCGCAGTGTGATCGGCTGCTGTAAAAAAACCCCGGCTTGCTCCACCTGTACCCCTCGGCTACACTCTCGGCAGGGCGCCCGCGGACACCTTCAAGGTGATCCGCCATGGCGCTATTCAAAGACGAGGATCGCAAAGAGACCGCCGGGGCGGCAACGGGCGGTGCCTTGCAGGGTGCCGCCATGGGAGCCGCCGCCGGTGCTGCGGTCGGCGGCCCCATCGGCGCCGCAGTCGGTCTCGGAGTCGGAGCCCTGGCCTTCGCCATCCAGGCCGGCGCCAGCCAGAAGCGGCAGCAGGAGCTGGCCCGGATGCAGGAGTCGGCAGCCAAGGCCGCCACCGACGATCAAGCCGCCGCCCAGCGCGCCCGGCGCGCCGCCGGTGAGCGCGCCCTCCGCACCCCCGGTGTCGTCCCGCCCCAGGGAGACCTGCTGCTCACCGCCGCCGGCGCGGGCGGGCAGTTTGACAGCTGGCACGCCCAGACGTTTGGAGCCTGAAGATGGCCTCCTCCTACAGCGCCAGCGCCTACACCGACCCCGGCTACACCCGGAACATCGACGACACCCTGATGGCCGCCGCTAATCCGCTGGCCGCCAACCCCACCGGCTCCGCCGCCGATCCGGCCAGCATGGCCTCGCTGTTCATGGCCAACCGGGCCAGACGCAAGCCCGCCGCCACCGCCAAACCCCAGAACACCACCGGCGCCAGCCCTGCCAACGTGCAGAGCCACACGCGGGAGATGCTGGGCAACGCCGGCCTCGCCGCGGGCTTGCAGGCCGCGCAGGCGGCGGTCTCCCTGGTGCCCACCACAATGGACCGGGAGAACAACCAGCGGCTCCGCGAGTTGAAGGAGATGCAAGCCCAGGGACGGCTGGGCCTGTCCGCCGATCAGGCAGCCGTCTACGACCAGGCCCTGAGTGGGGCGCGGGCGCTGGCGGCCGGGAGTCAGCAGGCGATGGAGGCCAACGCCGCCGCCAGCGGAACCCGCACCAGCGCCGCCAGCCTGAGCCGGATCCAGCGCGACACCCAGCGCGGGATGTTGGAGCAGGCCACCGAGGTGGGCCTCGCCAAGGCCGACGCCAACCGCAAGGCCGCCGAGGCGCAGCTGCTGGAGATGCAGCAGCGCCTCGCCGCCAAAGACGCCCGCCAAAAGCAGATGCTCGGCGCCGCCGCGTCCGCCATCGGCGCCGGCGGGGAGATGCTGGGGCAGGTGCGGGCAGGCCGCGCCATCGGGCAGATGGACCTCTCCGGCCTCGACCTGAGCGCTGAAGAGGCGGCCACCTTTATGGACGCCCTGGAGCGCCACCCCCAGCAGGCGCCGCTGCTGGTCTCCCTGCTGGCCGGGCGCTCCCCGAGGAGCGAGTAGCCCATGCCCGTCATCCAGCCCTGGTATCAATCCACCCGCGAGCTGGGCCAGCCGGTCTTCCTGACCTACTGGCGCGGGTTCCTCTCCGAGCGCGGCGCCTACAACCAGAAGCTCATGCAGGCCCGCCTGGAGGCGCAAGACCCCAAGCACCTGCGCGAGATGCTCATCCAGAGCCAGAAGAACATCGCCGCGCTGGAGGAGATGCGGGCCAAGCTCCAGATGGAGGACATGGCCAGCCGGGGCGACGTGGCCGGGATGCTGGTGCGGGGACTGGGGAGCTACATCACCGCCACTGTCAACGGCGAGGCCCGCGTGGCCGAGGCCCGGATCAACTCCGCCGGCCGGCTGGAGGAGATGCGGCTGGGCATCGAGGACCGGGCGCGCAAGTCGGTGCAGCCGGGGCCGGAAGTGCTGGAGGACTTGAGCGCCATCAACCGGCGCATCACCGAGGAGGGGGTGGCCCCCGAGAGCTCCCTGGATGTCTACACCAGCCAACTGGCCGACGTGGTCGACAAGGCGCGGGAGGGCGGCGATCAGGCGCAGCTGGATGGGATCCTCTATGCCGCCTGGCGCAACGCCGAGCAGGGCGGCCACACCGCCGCCGCTGCTGCATTCGCTGCGCAGCTGGGCGGCGCCCCCAGCGGCTACATGCAGCGGCGCTATGGTGCGGTGGACGCCGCCGCCTATGACGCCGCTGTCCAGCGGGCCGTCGGCGCGGGCGGGCTATCCCACCAGGCCGACCCGATCCGGTTCTTTACCGATGTGATGGGCGCCATCAATGGGCCCGCCACCTACCCGGCGGCGCCGTCCGCCGGGGGCGCTGCGAGTCCAGCGGCCCCTGCACTTAGCGGGACAGGGGCGCCGGCGGCTGGGGGGAGTGGAGGTCATGGGCCCTCTGCTCCCCCTGCCGCTGGCCTGCTGGGCGCCATGCTGCCGCCGCTGGACTTGAGCGGCGTTGATGGCGCCCTGGCGCGGGCCAAGGCGGATCAGGACTTCTACTTCCAAGAGCTTCAGCGCGCCCGAGAGCAGCCCTACCAGGACGGCTTCGAGATCAACTACCTCACCCAGAACAGCCGCACCCGGCGGCACCCGCTCCAGGATGCGGTGGACGCCATCGCCGAGGGCAAGGCCCAGAACCCCATGGCCTTTGAGGGGGGCATGGATCTCCTGGCCCGCAAGGGCGGGATCACCACCTCGCCCAACCGGGCCATCAACCAGGGCCAGGGTGATCTCGCCGAGGAGCACCCTACCCCCGGCCGCATCGATCAGATCCCCGACGGCGGGGAGTTTCTCTTCGCGTGGCTGGGCGATGAGCTGCGGGAGATCCGCCAGCAGGTCGCCGCCGCCTCCACCCCCGAGGAGTACGCCGCCGCGTTGAGCCGCTACCACACCCTGGTGGAGATCGGCGAGCAGGATCTGCCGGTGCTGGGCGCCCGCCAGCCGGAGCTCTTCACCGGGCTCTCCTCCGCCAGCAAGACCGCCGCCCTTGCCAAGTACGGCGCCGAGCGCTCCGCCGTACTGGTGGCCGCGCTGGAGCAGGCGGAGGCCAGCGCCCGCAGTCTCGCCTACAGCGACCAGGACGTGCATATGGGCGAGCTCTTCTCCGAGCAGCTCGCCACCATCCAGGCCGAGCCCGATCCCCACAAGCGGGTGGAGGCTACAGCCCGACTCAACGCCGCCACCGGCGGACTCCCCTCCACCCTGACGGGCGACCTCTCCCGCGTACTGGACACCAGGCTCCAAGGGCGCGCCGCCACCGGAGACCTGGAGGGGCTCGACCTCGACCTGCGAGACCTCCAGAAAGCGGCCGACCGACGGGCCGCCGAGGCTTACCGCCAGAAGGCGCAGATCAACCCGAACAGGCCGGGCGTCAAGCCTCCACCTCCCGCCTACAACGCCACCCCCGGTGAAATGCCCGTCGCTCCCGGCAAGCCAGGCCAGAAGGAGATGGATATTTTCGAGAGGGCACTGCGGGAAGAGCTTCAGAACGGGAGCATCACAGCAGCTGAGGCCGCAGCGACGCTAACCCGCATCCGCGACATTGAGAGGGAGTACGCCAGAAAACAAGCAGAGATCGAGGCCGAGGCCGCCATGCCGCCGGTCCCGACGACGCAGCCCCGCCCCCCCCCTCTCAAAGCGCCGCCAGCAGATCATGACGCCCACCGCCGACGATGACCTGCTCACCGCCGCAGAGGCCCTATAATGGCCACCCCCCGCAGCACTCTCCCGCCCGGAGCGCTGGACGAGGATCTGCTCCTCGCCGCCGGACTACCACCCCGGCAGAGCCTGGAAGACCTCTTCCCGACGACGCCGCCGGTGAAGCGCCCCCCGTCACGCGACACCGCCACCCCCCTGCCTGCTGGCCGCCCCACCGCCGACATCGCGGTGGATGCCGCTCGCGAGGAGGTGGTCGACGCCCTGGAGATGGACCTCCTCCACAGCCGGCCCAACCTCACCGACGCTGAGGTGCGGGGACTGCTCAACAGAGAGCGGGCCATGTGGGAGGGCTTCCCCCCGGAGAAGCAGGGAGCCATCCAGGGCTGGGCATGGGATCCAGCGCAGGACAACAGCGGTATCGCGATGGGCGTTCGCGCCCTGGCCCCCCGCCCCATCCCCTACCAGCCGCTGGAGCAGGGCACCGCCCGCATGGAGCAGGAGCGCCAGGACTACATCCGCGAGGCCGAGCGCATCGGCGCCGGACTTGGCGACGGGCTGGAGGTGCTGGGCCGGGGCGGTGGTGCTGCCATGAAGCGGCAGACGGAAGCAGAGGCGCTCGCGGCGGGGCTCATCAAAGAGGACGACTCGGTCCTCTTGAGCGCCTACACCGACGGCGTTCAGCAGGGACTCCTGGATCTGGCCTCTCCCCTCGTCACCGCCAGGAGGCTCTACGACCAGCTCATCAGCGAGGACGAAGACAGCCAGGCCGGCGCGGGCCCCGGAGTCATCGACACCCTGATCGACCTCGCCCCCCTTCCGTCGGTGGCCCGCGCCGCAGCCCCCCTGGTCTCCACCCTGCTGGACGACGAGGGGCGCAAGAAGGCCAGGGACGAGGCGTCCGACTTCCTCGACGCGCTGGCCGAGCCTGTCACCCCCGCTAAGGCGTTTGCCCCCGACCCCGCCGCCCTCTCCCCGGAGGCGCAGCAGCCCCTCTTCACCGGCGGTGCGCTGGTGCCGGATGCCTGGGAGGACGATCTGGTGGCTGCGGCCAGCGAATGGGTCGGCCCGCAGGTGGGCCACGCCCTGGAGAGCCAGCTCAAGGCGGGGGTTGTTGTCCCCGCCTGGGCCAGCGACGCCACCCGCTACATGCTCTGGAATCCCGACTCCCCGCTGGCCCACGGCAAGGCCGGCCGATGGATGACCGACAAGAGCATCACCGCCCGCGAGGCGATGGGCTTAATCCCTGCCGAGGACGCCCAGGAACAGCGCGAGGCCCTGGGCGCCCTGGAGGCCAACAGCGCGCTGGACACCCTGAGCCCGCAACTCACCGGCTTTGATGCGGAGGCTGCGGTCGAGGAGCTCCGCAACACCAGCTCCTACAGCAGCATCCCCGAGCGCGCCCGTGGTGAGCTTCCCACCGGGGCGGAGATCCGCGCCGCCGCCAAAGACGGCGACTGGATCTCCCCCTTCCGGGAGGCACTCCAGCGCGGCGCGGACCCCGAGGGGGAGGAGATGCAGGCGCTGGCCCATCAGCACCCGCTGGCCGTGCTGGCCCTACACGCCGACCACGGCGCCAGCGATGAGCAGCTCGGCGAGATGTTGCGCGATGGCATCCCCCTGAGCGCGGTCCACCAGGAAGCCCCGGCCCTCTACGATCGCATGGTGCGCGTGGAGCAGCTGGGGGATGCCCTCTTCGCTGAGCATCTGGCCGAGTTGCCCTGGCAGGGACTGCACGCCGTCGCCCCTAAAGCCGACTACGCCGAGCAGAACCTCAACCGCACCTACCAGGAGCTCTATCGCCGCCACCGGGAGGGCCGGCTCCCCCTGGAGGACTACCCCGGCCTGGAGCCGCTGCTCGCCGCGATGGCCACGGGTGCCCCCTCCGAGGAGCAGGTGGACATCCTCAAGCGCCGGATTCCTATCGGTGCCCTGCCCGCCGACCTCCAGCAGACCCTGCTGCCCACCGCCGACCTCTCAGAAGTCCGCTCCCTCATCACCGAGCGCCAGCGCCTCAAGCAGGCCGCAGGTGGCGACACCGGGAAGACGTTCGAGGATGTGATGCGGCAGGTGTCTGTCACCCGCGAGGCCGACCCCTATACGGGGCTCCGCTACGTCAATGAGTCCACCGTCGGCTGGATCATGCGCGTCCCCGGCGGACTGGCCACCGAGGCCATCCTGGAGACAGACGTATCCCTCGCCCACGTCAACCCCATGATCGCCATCCCCTGGATGGGACTCTCCCTCCTGGATGTCGCAGGCAGCGAGCAGGCCGGTGTGCTCGCCGAGGCGCTCTACGACCTCCGCATCCCCACCGCCGCAGGCATGGAGCACATGCTGCGGAGCGAGAACCCCATGCTCGCAGCAGGCCGCGATCGGCTGGGGATCACCCCCGACTATCGCAGCTTCCGACAGGAGGATGACGGCTACTTGACCCGACTCCTGACCTCCCTGTCCGTCGGCGCGCCGGGTGCGGCGGGGCACTACGGCAACATCGCCGAGGGTGCGGGTGTGGAGGAGGACAGCGCCCTGCACGGCACCATCCAGGTGCTGGGCCACGGCCTCGACTTCCTCGCCCCCTGGGAGGAGGTGGCTGGTGGGCCCATCGTCGCTGGCGTCAAGGGCGCCAGCCGCGCCTACTCCGCCGCCTCGCTCTTCCCCGGAGCGGGCCTCGGCACCCAGGTGCGCGCCGCCGGTGTCGGCCTCGCCCCCACCACCTACATCAGCCAGCAGAAGGCTGCTGGCAACCTGCCCGCCACGGCGGACGCGGACTTCTTCACCGCGATCAACCACTTCGCCGGCCGCATGGCCGTTGAAGCCGAGGCCCGAGGCAGCAACCCGCTGGATGCCATCCGCCCCGAGGACCGCAAGGACGTGGAGCGGGGGCTCGCCCAACTGGGACTCAACCCCACCGCCACCCTCCAGGACTATCAAGCCCACCTGGACGCCAACCGCGCCCTCCACCTGGACGCCCGCCGCGCCGCCGCCACCGGCAGCACCCCCGAGCTGGAGCAGCTCCGCCAGCACCCCGAGTATCAGCGGGTGCAGCAGGAGCTGGCTGCCCTCCCGCAGGTCTCCCCCGACGGCGTCGCCACCACCACCGCCATCCTGGAGGTCTCCGCCCAGCAGGCCGTCACCTCCGGCGCTGCCCCCGACCTGCCGAGCTTCTTCCAGCAGCTCCACTTCCGCGCTGGTGGGCCCGCCCCCCAGGTGATGCCACCAGGCGCGCTCCCCCAAGGCGGCACCCCCGATGGGCCGGCCTTCTACTCTCAGCTCCGCCGCACCGCGGAGAAAGGGATGGGCAAGAAGCCCATGGCCCCCGAGCAGGTGCTGCGCTTGATCGGCCAGCGGGATGCGGAGGGCAACTGGGCCAGCCGCGCCGAGGTGCGCGAGGATGAGGTGGAGTGGAGCGGGGTGGAGAGCTGGCTCCAGAAGAAGGCCGCCGCCGGCGAGAAGGTCACCCGAGAGGAGGTGCTGGCCTACCTGGATGACAACGCCGTCGCCATCGAGGAGATACTGCTGGAGGGCGATGACACCAAGTGGAGCGAGTACGCAGAAGAGGTGGGAGGCAAGGACTACAAAGAGATCGTCTTTGTGAAGAATCCCCCCAAGGGGGAGCCAACCTACCAGAGTTCGCACTGGAGGGGTATTGACAACGTGATGGCCCATGTCCGCTTTCAGGAAATAAAGGACAGCAAGGGCAAGCGCGTGCTCTTCATTGAGGAGATCCAGAGCGACTGGCACCAGGACGGACGGAAGAAAGGGTATGTACAAACAGACCCCGACCCAGAGCTGACGAAGCAGATAGACAAGCAGCTCCGAGAGGCCACGGTAAACCTGAACGCATCCCAGGCGGCGCTCGATCGCGCCTATACAGACTTTAAGAATGAAGCACAGAGCCGTCTCGGCGCCGGACGTGGCATCACCGAGACCACGGACCTGCTGGACTACTACAGAAGGAAGCCGGGGGAAGCTCCTCAGATTGACCGCCTGATTGAGTTTCGCTATCCCAAAGCAGCAGAAGAGAGGCAGGTTTTCTCTCCACTCGTCAGCGAGGTGGACGCAAAGACAGCGGCGCAAGAGGCGGCACACGAGACAGCCTCCGCCGCAAACACTGAGCGCAATCAACGCAGGCAGGCGTTGGGCATCTACGACAAGATCCCAAACGCACCCCTCAAAAAGCAGTGGCCCCTCTTTATCGTCAAGCGGATGATGCGGTGGGCGGCTGAGAACGACTTTGACCGTGTGGCATGGACGCCCGGAAAGACCCAATACAGGCGCTATCCAGACGACGAAGCCGAGGCCGTAAACGGCGATTATACAGAATGGGATGCAGGCGACTGGATCTCCAGCGACCCACACACAATCCTGAAAGAGGCCGCTAACTTTGAGAGTATCCGCGATCATGTCAAGTATATTGTAGACTGGGCTTATGATGACCATCAGATCCTGAGCCCCGCCGAGGTGGAATATCACCTCAAGTTTATGTATGAGGAGCACATCGAGAAGCTCGACGGCGAGGTCGAGGAGGCCCAGGACTCTCTCAACAGCTACGAGGAGGAGCTCGCCCAGGACCGGGAGCTCCTCGCCAAAGAGACCGACCCGGCCCAGCGCATGGCCTACGACCGACAGATCGACCATGGCGTCATGCTGCGGGACTCCTACGCAGAGCAGCTGGCCAGCGCCACCCAGGAGCGCGATCATTACCGCAAGCTCTTAAAGAGCGCAGGACAGGGCGGCTATCAGACCCGGCGCCCACCAGGCGCAGACACAGAGCCCGACTCCCCCCGCTACCGGGGCATGGTGGCGCACTACGATGAGCGGGTGCCCGAGGCAGTGCGACGCTACACTAGGAAGTGGCGCACCAATGTCCGCCAGGAAGACCTCTTCAACGCCCCGACCAGCGCCTGGAGGATCTGGCTCAAGGGCCCGAACGGCGGCCCCGCCAACAGCTTCCGCTACCCCACCCAGGCCGAGGCCGAGGCGGCGCGGGCGCGGTTCGCCGACTTCCAGCAGGAGTTCCTGGAGGTGCGGCAGGTGAACGACCCGGCGGAGATGCGCTCCGCCGCCATGCTCGCCTGGGTGTTCGATCTCTCCCCGGCCATGCGCGAGGATGTCCTGCGCGGCCAGCCACTCTGGAGCCGTCGCCGCGGCCGGGCCCAGGGCAGCCTGGAGGTGGTGCCCGCCCCCAACGCGCCGCCCGGTGTGCAGATCCTCCAGAGCGAAGACGCCGCCATCGCCGCCACCCCCAGCGGGGAGGTGCTCGCCGTCGGCTCCACCACCGAGCAGGCCATCCAGGGCGCGGAGGTAGCCAAGAACCTGCGACACCCCCGCGACACCACCCCGGCCAGGGTGGGCGTGGTCGAGATGCAGATGGATCTCCGCACCGTGGAGGAGACCATCCGGGGCGAATCGCTGGAGCACCTCGTCGGCTTCACCGGCGGCGGCCAGCAGATCTTCCGCTTTGTCGGCACAGAGAAGAACGTCGGCGATGGCGAGTGGTCGCAGGTGTCCCACCTCCGGGGGATGCCCGGCCTGACCCTCACCCACAACCACCCCGCCAGTGGCTACCTGAGCCCGGAGGACATCGCCACCGCGATCGTGCTACGGGCCGAGCGACTGCGCGCTGTCTGCAAGGCGGGCTACACCTGGGAGGTAGTACCCCCTCCCGGCGGCTGGCCCGAGAGCGCGCCCACACCGAACGGACGAAACCACCAGCTGCTACTGGAGGTTCTGCGGGCGGCATACACCGACGGACACAATAGCGCCCGGCGACAAATGCGGGTTAAGATCGCGCAGGCTGGAGGCAATACAAGTCTCAACCCAGGCGATCCAGGCTGGCCGCCCGCTGGTTATACAGACGAGGTCTGGCGAAACATCACCAGGGAAGAACAACATGCGGCGCTCCAGTACAGACTCGGCAGGCTCTACCCCGGCGCCCAGATCCGCCTCGAAGGAGACTACCCAGGGATCGAAGGCTGGGACATCCAGCCCGAGCGCGTCCCTGCCGATGACACGGCGCGACGCAACGCCGAAGTTCCACCCGAACCAACCCGACGCGGAGGGGTGGATGACCAGCGTGGAGATGGACGAGTACTTCCCCGGCTGGCGGAGCCCTTCCAGCTAAAGGAGCCCGACGACCCCGCCGAGCTGCGGGCCTTTGAGCAGGCCGGTGGCGGCTTCGATCGCAACAACACCCCCCTGGTGGACGCCAACGGCCAGGCTATCCCCGCCACCCCCGAGGGGTATGTGCTGGTCTGGCGCCGTGCCAAGAGCCGGCCCACCCGCTGGTACACCAACCCCGCCGATGTCAGCGGCAGCGGGAGCCTGATCGCCGGGCTCATCGACCCGAAGCTCTCCACCCTCAAGGCCGCCATCCCCGGCGGGATCGCCCTGGAGGTAGAGAAGGCCGGGATCCTCTCGCGGCAGGCGCAGCGCGGAACGGTGCTCACCCCGCCGCCCAGGCCGGCGCCCGCTGCTGCCCCACCCGCCGAGCGCTTCAAGTCAGCAGCCTTCAAGAAGCGGATCCCCGCCGACCCTGAGAAGCAGATCCCCTGGTCCAAGAAGGTCCTCAAGAAGCTCGACCCCAAGCACCTCAAGCGGGCCATCGCGCAGTTCTCCCCCGAGGTGCGGGCGGAGATCCACGCCTACATGCAGGCCAACCTGGAGGCGTGGAAGAAGGCCGGGCTGCCCACCTACGCCGGCCTCCCTGCCCCCCTGACCGAGCCCGCTCCCCCTGGGGAGGCAGACCTCTCCCTGACCATCCCCGGCAAGACCGAAGCCGACCGCGCCCCCCACTTTATCGGTCGCCTCGACAAGCTCCTGGAGCACTTCGAGGCACAGAAACTCCTGGAGCACGACAACTGGCGGCGCTTCATGTACCGGCTCACCGGCCAGCCCAGGAACCTGAAACCCCCCTACAAGGCATCCGACTACGCGGCCGACCCGTCGGTCCTCGCCGACATGCTGCGGCAGGCGAGCCCCGAGCAGATCGAGGGCGCCCGTAATGGCTTCGACACCGGCGCTGAGTTCCGCCTGCTCTACCAGGCCGGCAAGGTGCCCCCCACCGTCACCGCCGAGCTGCTGCTCTGGGGGATCCTCTCCCGCCAGCTGGGCATCTACCCCCATGAGGCAGCATGGCTGGACATGATCGACGGGGGGGTCGATCAGTGGATTGATCTGGCGGTGCGAGGGGAGTTCGACGAGCAGGCCCTGGAGCTCTACGTCGAATGGAACAAGAACCTTTTCAGCGGAGACTCCCCCGGAAATCCAGCCAAGACAAACGCAGGCGCATTCGGCACGCTGCTCTACAAGATGGGGCAGCCCTTTCCCGAGGGGCACCAATACGCTGGCCGCTCTGGCCTGGAGGTCTTCCATGCCCTCCTGAGCGACCCCACCATGACAGGCAAGCAGATCCGCCGGGAGTGGGTCCACCTCTCTGACGGCAGCGGGATCGGCCTCAAGGTGGTGAGCTTTATCTGCCTGGTGGTGGGCCACACCGATGTGCTGGTGATTGACCGGGTGCAAGCCCGCCACCTCTGGGATGGTCGCGCCCGCGGCGACGGCCCCGGCTCCGAGTTCCTCATCCAGAACATCTACAACAGTTATTCAGGCCCGAAACCCAAAGAGATGCCCTTCCTGGATCCAGCCACCATGGAGGGCGGCTACGAGGGCGCCGACGGCGTGCAGGTAGCGCCGCCATGGTCCTCCGCTTCCGGGCTGGATGCAGTGCTGGCAGGGGTGCGTGGCCTCGCGCTCTATGAGGCGCTGGAGGCCGGGCTGGGCCCGGCCATCAAGAGCGCCTACCAGATGGTCGGCCGCGAGGGCGAGGCGTCCATGGGCCGCTTTCACTGGGAGACCTGGGTCATCGACTCCGATCAGGAGGCCAGCCACTCCACCATGGCGGCCCTGCTCCGCAAGGCCCAGGGGATGCTTGAGCCCATGACGGGCGCCAGCGTCCGTCAGGGACGGCACAACGAGAAGACCTACGGACAGTTTTACGTCCAGCTTGGCAAGGGTCAGGGCCGCAGCCGCGTTATGCTATCCACGAAGGGCGAGCCCTTCCTCTTTGATGATGCCGCCTGGGCGTCCTTTGAGGCGCGCTGGAACCAGAGCGCCAAGAACAAGGGCTACAAGGGCAAGAGGTTTATCCCCTATGACTTCAAGATCACCCAGCACAAGGGCCCCTGGACCACCGCCCCCGGCGTCGATCTCGCCGAGTACGACCGGCTCATCGCCGTCCTCGGACGCCGACCAACTGCTGAGGAAGCTGCTGCTCTCCAGGGGATCACTCCCCATGGACGGAGAGAGCGAGACGGTGGACTGGGAGGCGGAGATCCGGGAGCAGCTCCATATCCTGAGAAACTCCCCGAAGGGTCAGCGGTCGGCCTTGATGAGCTTCGGGGTGCCCCTGGAGCAGTGGAGCCACTACGGAGTGACCCCGGAGTAGCCCCCGACGCCGCTGAGCCGGCCGCCCAACTGGATGGCCTGCCAGCGGAGGAGGGCACCGACCCCGCCATCGTCCGGGAGGAGACCGCCGAGTACGGCGATCGACTCCGAGCGGAGGAGGTGGAGGTGCGGGAGATCCCCCAGCAGCTCGGCCGGGCTTTCATCGCCCGTCACCACTACGCCCGAGGCACCAGCCAGGCCGCCCAGCTGGTGCTCGGCCTCTACCGCAAGGGCGCCCCCCAGGGCAGCGAGCCCATCGCAGTGGCATGGTGGATGCCGCCCGGCACCCCCGCCGCCAAGCGCTACACCGCCTCCCTGTTCAGCGCCCAGCGCCCTGTCCTCCCCGAGGAGGTGATCGCCCTCTCCCGGCTGGCCGTCGCCCCCGGCACCCCGAAGAACGCCGCCTCGCTGCTCATGGGCGGCAGCTTCAAGGCGCTGAGGGATTACTCCCTGGCCAGGGTGCAGGCGGGCAAACCCCCCATGCGCGTGGCCGTCACCTACGCCGACGCCGGCCAGGGCCACCACGGTGGCATCTACCAGGCCACCAACTGGACCTATGCGGGGGAGACCCGCGCCGAGCCCACCTGGGTGGACGGGCAGGGCCGACAGGTCTCCCGGAAGAGCGACCGCAACCGCACCTATGCCGAGATGGACCGGCTCTACACGCGGCAGACCGGCTCCACCAAGCACCGCTATGTCTACGCCATCGGCCAGGACAAGGCCGACCGCCGCGCCCTCCAGTACAACGGCGAGAAGCTCCAGCCCCCCACCATGCTGCGGGAGGACGAGAGCCCCGACTACGCCGCCGACAATGACGACACCATCGACGGCCGCCCCGTGGTCGATATGCGGCGGAGGCTCTACCCGCGCAACTATCAGGCGAAGACATTAGGAGACCGAGACTTAGTGTCTTACTATATGTCTGTGTTTTTTTATACTGGATTCACGTTAAATCCAAATACGCTGAAGAATACAAACCATATAAATATTCGTCTGGAATTAATGCGGGAAAACCCAGAGATCGGGCAGATCATAATCAACAAATACAGAAACAAAACGGCTGGCGCTCAAGCAAGAAAGATGGTCGAATACTTCACCCGAACCGACCTCGCAAATACAGACATCAAAAAATGGCTCGCCAGCGAATGGGAGAAAGAGGACAAGACGCAGGCGGGCGATGTTGATAGCTATATTGAGAGTGTTACCAATGAACGCCTGCTCAATGACGCCGAATATATTGTGCTCACTGAGTTTATCCGCTCTGAAGATCCAAGGAAATTTGTCACAAAGACAATCAATCGTCTCTATCGTCCCGAGTACGCGCCAGACATCATCGAGAAGATGGTAGACCGCCAGGAGCGCGCAGCGATGGCGCCCGCAGAAGGATCTGTCTATTACCCCGGCGAGGATTTCCCCGCCGAGCTGGTCGCCAACATGACCTACCAACAGGTCGATGCGGTTATCGAAGATGGCTACCACGTCAACGACGAAGTGCTGGTGGAGCGAGACTTTCCGAAGACCACCCGCGCAAGAAACGCGGTAAACGCTGGCCTGTTTATGACTTTCAACCATAAAGGGGATCCGATTGTTGGCGAGGTTGTAGAATTTTCCATGCAAAGAAGCCATGGTAGCTATAACTTTATCTCTGTTGATTACATTGATGCAAATAGCATAAAAGACCTGAATGTAAATACAAGCATGATAACTCTTGGCGCCGAACACTTTGAGAAAATCTACGGGAGGGCGCTGCTTGGAGAAATCTTGGAGGGGATACTCCAGGACGAAAAAGACAATCAGGCAACAGCTATATCGAGATCACTCTTTACAACCACCATCGACATGCGCGAGTTTGCCGCTCGCCAGCACCTGGGCCACCGCGACGACATCCAGGTGCTGCGGGAGGACGACGAGCCCGAATACTCCGCCCGCCCCGTGGTGGACGTATCCATGCGCAGGCTCTACCCGCGTAACTATCAAGCGGAGAAGATCTCCACTGTTGTTACAGACCTTCTGGGGCGCGATCTAAAGAGGGCCGGGTTTCTCTCTCCCGCCATGCACATCTACAACCCGATGCTGGAGATCTTGAGAGACCATCCCAGCGACGGGCCCCTCTGGCAGGGGCTCACCAGCCACCTCAAAAACACAACAGAAAATCCATTCAACGAAATCGATCTGTTTGTCAGGTACTACCAAACAGACAACGCCACACAGAAAGGGCTGGACGAGTGGGTCATAGGAGAAGCGAAGGCGAACAGTCAGCCAGGAACCGCCAAGATCTATCGGGCGGTCAAGGATGTAGCCGAAGTGGCCATCAGGTTCATCACAGAAGAGTTCATCCGCTCCGATGACCCCAAAGCTTTTATCGGCCCCACCGTCGCCAGGCTCTACCCGCGCAATGCTAATTACATGCTGAGAGACCTGCTTGAGCTACAGGAAAAGACTGCGACGGAGATCCAGCCAGGGGGACTATACGACCTCGGTGAGCCTCTCCCTGACAGATTTGTTGAGCCAATACTCGACTGGCGCGAGACAAAAAAAAGAGGCATCCCAATCACAAGATACCTGGAAGGAGTCAGACAGATCATCAAGGACGGCTACCACATCAACGACAGTCTGCTCTCACGTCATAGAGTACCCGATGAGATCCGTACCAGTAACGCAGTAAATGCTGGTCTCTTTATGACATTCGGAGCAGATGGTGAGCCTATTGTCGGTTCTCAGGTCTTCATTCTGGTGGACCCAACCGGGACAGACGGCACAGTATATATAACACAAGAGATCGACGGGGAAGACTTTACGGAGAATCCAGAGAGGATTCTTGAGAGATACCATATCTTACACGAAAAAGATTTTGAACGACTCTATGGCGAAGCCCTGCTGATGGAGATCGCCGAGAAGGCCAGTCAGCAGTTTAGAGACAGAAAGCGGAGATTTCCCAGTGCAAACAGAGACTCAGAAGTAGTCTTTATTGACATGGGCGAGTTTGTCTCCCGCCAAAAACCAATGCCCCGCGAGGACATCGAACTGGTACGGGAGGAGGAGACTCCCCAGTACAGCGCACCGGCACCGGCGCCGAAGAGCGGACTGGCCGCCCGACGCGACCGGGCCGGGCGGTTGACCGCACCTCCACCCGTCACATGGCCCAGGGGCAGCGGCGAGGGCGGGGGCTGGCGGGTGCTCTCCCTGTTTGATGGGATCTCCACCACACAGCAGGCCCTGAAGAACCTCGGCGTACCCGTCGCCGAGTACATGGCCTCCGAGGTGGACACCCGCGCCATCCAGATCACTCAAGCTCGCCACCCTCAGACTCAGCAGCTCGGCGATGTCCGCGCTGTCCGGGGTGCGGAGGTGGGCCCGGTGGACCTGCTGGTGGGCGGCTCTCCCTGTCAGGACTTGAGCCGGGCGAATGTGAAGGGCAAGGGGCTACAGGGCGAGCGCAGCGGCCTCTTCTTTGAGTACGCCCGCGTCCTCAAGGAGTCCCGCCCCAGGTTCTTCCTCTTCGAGAACGTGGGCAGCATGAGCCGGGCCGACGCCCAGGTGGTCACCGAGACCCTGGGCGTGGAGCCCATCCGCCTGGACGCTGGCGACGTGAGCGGCCAGCGGCGGGTGCGCTACTTCTGGACCAACATCCCAGGCATCCAACGCCCCCAGGATGCGGGGATCCGCCTCGCCGATGTCCTCCTCTCCCCGGAGGAGCTGCCCCCCGGCCACGCCGCCAGCGAGCGGGCGGCGGCGCTGATGACCCGGAAGTACCCCAACCGCGCCAACCCGGAGCGCCCCGCCCGCAACCACATGGATCGCGGCCGGGCCTTTGACCCCAGCCAGCCCAAGAGCCCCACACTCACCGCCAACATGAGCCGCGGCGCGCCCTATGATCTGGTGCTGGAGCAGGACGGCAACTTCCGCCGCCTGACCACGCTGGAGGCCGAGCGCCTCCAAGGCTTGCCCGACGGCTACACCACCGTGGAGGGGGTCTCCCGGAACGACGCCCTGCGCGGGATCGGCAACGCCTTCAACGTCCAGACCGTCGAGCACATCCTCCTGCACACCAGCAGCGACCCGAGCGCCAGGCAGCTGCTCAAGGAGGAGGGCGCGGAGCAGGCCCGCTACCAGCGCCACCAGGGCAAAGTCCGGGGCAGCTTCCAGGAGCGCCCCGCCGCCGCTGTCCGCTACCTGATCACCCTGTTCGAGGGTGGGGATATGGACACCCTCCTGCACGAGATCGGCCACCTCGTCGAGGTGGTGTTTCCCGCCCTGGGCCGCGCCGCCGCCCAGCACTTCGACGCCGACGCCCAGGGCCGACTCTCCCCCACCGGCCGGGAGCAGTTTGCCGAGGCGCTGCGCTACTACCTCCGCCAGGGCACCGCCCCGGACGGGCCCACCCGCGCCCTCTTGGAGCGCACCGCCCTGGCTCTCCAGGAGATGGTGGCCCGCATCCCCCGGATCGGCGCCATCGCGGGCAAGCCGCTCCTGCCTCGCAACTTCGCCGCCCGGCTGGATGGCCTCTTCCGCCCGCAGCGCTGGGCCGCCCGCCAGGCCCGGCAACTCCAGATCCCGCCCGCCACCCTGCCCCGCGTCACCCTCACCCCCGGCAGCGCCCCCGATCTGGACCTCGCGGGCGGGGCAGACCTGCGCCCCACTACCCTGCTCCACACCCTCGGCCGCAACGTCGGCGACACCGTCGCCCTACCGGACTTGATCGCCGGGCTGGTGGGGCATGTCGCCGGCGAGAAGGCCCGCGCCCGCTTCAGCGGTACACCGATCCAGCGGATCACCACCCGCACCGCCATCCCCGCCAGCCGCGCCAGCCGGATCCAGCGAGAGGCCAGCGAGCGTCTCACTGCCGCCCTCGGTATGCCGCCCGAGAAGTGGGCCGCCTCCATCCAGGACAAGCGCCAGGGAGACATGCTGCCCCTCACCCCAGCCCAGGCCGCAGGTGTCCGTGCGATGGCGGGGGAGATCGCCAGCCTGCCCATGGGGGAGATCGTCCCCGCCCGCCTGCTGGCGCTGGACCTCCGCAACGCCCATATCACCCTCGCCGAGCTCAACCTCCTGCAAGAGGCGACGATCGACACCCGCGCCGGCGTCCATGCCCGCCGCACCCGCGCCGCCGAGGCGGTGCCCGAGTCCACCGCCTACGCCCTCTGGCAGCTGCTGGTGCGCGCCACCGACCGCATCGGCGCCTCTGTCCCTGCTATCGCCGAGCTGCGGGAGTCCGTCACCCGCACCTTCCACGTCAACAACCCGCTGGACGAACGACTCCACCCCGAGGTGCAGGAGCTGGTCGAGGCGCGCCTTCAGGAGATGGGCCGGGCCCATGAGTGGGCGCTGGAGACCATCCGCAGCTTCCGCGCGGGAAACCCCACCGCCACCCTCCGCCAGAGCTACGAGGCCCTGGCGGCGGTGCTGGTGCCCCCGACCCCCACAGCACAGCTCTCCAGCCTACGCCGCATGGCCCGGCTCTTCGTCAGCCCACCCGCCAACGTCGCGCTCTCCACATGGCTGACACCGCAGGTGCTGGCCAGCGTGGATGCGCTGCTGGCCACCGGCAGCGTGGAGGAGGCCGCCGCCCGCCACCTCCTCCACAGCTACACCAACTGGGGCCCTTCGCAGCAGGCGCACCGGGCCGCGGTGGCCGACGCCCTGGTGGTGGTTCGCGATGGCCTCGCCCGCCGCGAGCAGCAGGTACTCCAGCGCGCCCGCGATCTGGGGGCCGACCTCGGCGGCCAGCGCACCACCAAAGCGTGGGAGGGCATGGCGCCGGATGATCTGGTGGCCGTCTACCGGCAGTTCTACGACGGCGACTGGGACGCGCTGATGGCCAGCATGGCGGCGCGTGGCCTGGAGTCCCCCGACCCGGCGACCGCGTGGCTGGCGGCGCTGGTGCGGCTGCGGGCCCGGTCGGTGATCAGCGCCCTGGCCGACGACCTCGCCACCTACGGCGTCACCCTCCGAGAGTCGGACTTTACCGCCGGCCGCCCCTGGGGCGTCATCGATCGAGACGCCTTTGTGGCCCGTGTCCGCGACCACATGGAGGATGCCCTGCGCGGCCAGCCCGTGCGGGGCACTACTGCCGCCCGCGGTGTCACCGACGCCGACGCCTGGCGCGTCGCCCAGGAGTTGCTCGCCCAGTGGGGCGTGGCGCCCAACCTGGACGGCGGCTTCTCCTGGCTGGATCTGCCCGACGGCCAGCGCGCCCTGGTGCCCAGCGTGGTGGCCTTCGCCATCGGCCAGACCCTCGACCGTGTCGCCGCCGTCGGCCACAACCTCGGCAGCGCCACCTCGGCCACCGGCGCGGCCATCAACCCCAACACCAGGGTCGGCATCGCCCTGGATGCAGAGCAGAAGCTCACCGCAGCAGCGGTGCTTCAGGAGATCATCGAGCGCTTCCCCCTCACCCCCAGCCGCATCCGGGAGGGAGTCACCGTCGGGCCCTTGATTCCCAACCCCGGCTACACCGTCGGCAACATGCTGGGGGCGGTCTTCCAAGTCTTCCAGGGCCGGGGCATCGAGGGCGCCACCCTCGCCGCATTTGAATACCCGTCGGTGTGCAGCGCCGTCACCGCACGGATGGTGGGCGGCCCCTTCGGAGCCGGCATCCGCGACTTCCTCTATGCCGAGGGCACCGAGAAGATCGGTGACGTGGCCCTGCCCAATCCGCTGATCGTTACCCAGGACGGCAGGATCTACGACGCCGAGACCGTGGCCCAACTGGCGGCAGACCACGGGCTTAACACCAGCTTTATCTTCTCCGAGTCCGCCAAGAGCCTGGCCCGCGACGTGGCCCGGATGCACCGCAGCTTCTGGCGCAAGATGATGAGCGCGCCCGACTACTGGCAGGAGCTGCTGGTCGAGGTGAACACCGCTGTCGATAACTGGTTCCGCATCGGCACCTTTGTGGATGAGCTGGTGGATGGCGCCAGCCCCGCCTCCGCCGCCGCCAAGGCCCGGCAGGTGGGCTTTGACTACGGCGCCCTCACCGACACTGAGCGCACCTTCCTGCGCCAGGCGATCATGTTCTACAGCTACATGCGGCGCAACGCCGACCTGCTGGTGTGGACGATGGCGCACCACCCCAGCCGGGTCATGGGCCAGCTGCGGCTGATGAAGGGTGTGCTGCGGGAGAACCTGGAGGAGGAGCCGCAGATCGTCTGGCCCGACGACTACGAGGGCCGGCTGGCGGTCCACTTCCGAGAGGCCCTCCAGCGCAACCACGCGAGCAATCAGGTGGCGCTTGTCGCCCCGCCCCTGCCGGTGGCCGATGCGCTGCTTGTCGGCGCCAACCTCCTGGATCTGGTTAGCAGCGGCGGCGGCGACGTGGACGCCAGCGCCGCCCTGGCCGCCCGGATCCCCCCGTGGTGGCAGGCCATCCCCACCATGGCCACCAACACCGACCTCTTCAGCCAGAGCGCCCTGGACGCCAACGCCACCATCCCCGACTGGTACATGGCCTTTGATCGGGCATGGAGCGGCGGACTGCTGGTGGATCACCTCTACCTGAGCCAGCTCAAGTCCGGGCGCTGGCAGGCCACCGGCGAGGGGGCCCGCTACTGGTGGGTCGCCCGCAGCCTCGCCGCCGGCGTCCCCGGCCATGGCCGCAACATGGCCACGGTGAGCAGCCTCGACCGGGCGGAGCTCGGCGCGGTGGAGTGGATGGTCGAGGCCAGCCGCGCCGCCAACGAGCGCTACCTGGGCCCCGTGCTGGGCCTCGACCCTGAAGCCCCCATCCCCAAGGCCAGCGGCCCCCGCCCCGGACTCACCGCCAACGATGAAGCCTGGGGCCTGCTGGCCTTCAAGCCCGTAGTGGTGCCCACCTACAGCGCCCAGCGCGACCGCGACAGCGCCGAGC
>JACCDR010573705.1_pt1 | contig 29097 bp, 14 predicted proteins | sample 7446431 | NCBI WGS metagenome assembly JACCDR01 (sample SAMN15323443, study PRJNA562643) | freshwater metagenome | isolation source: river surface water | place: USA:Blue River Watershed | collected 2017-08-17
AATCCATCCAGTACATAATGGTTGAGTGCTCCTATCGAAAACTGCTTGGGATCCGTCGGGAACCGGATGACAGGAACACCGTCATTCTCCTCAGGAGTTCTGGAGTACATCATGGATTGACCTTCGACAACCAATCGTGCCTGGGACGTAAGTGACTTGCCGGCCTCCATCCCGAACACCTTGTGGTGTGCATTGGTCAAGGCGTTGCTCAGCCAGTTGTACATGATCGCCAGGTGCTGCGGAGTATTGGGATGCTCCGCTGCTTTACGCACGACGTGATCCCAGGTACCGGGCGCCATGGTCTCTCCGGTAAAGCCCAGCTCAGCGTAGAACGGGTCGATACCGGGAATGACAGTGTCCTTCTTGATCATCTTCTCCACATGCTCTTCCGCGCTTTTTACCTGGGCTATGGAACTTACCTCGGTCCAGGCTACATTGATGGTACGATTGGCGGATATCGCGCTTCGGTTGTTGGGCTGCATCGCGTCGTACTCATCGGTGTACTGATCACCCAGCACGTCTATGCGGTCATAGACAGCCGGGCCATCATCCACGAGCGGAGTGCGTTTACGGTACAGCAGCATCTGACCGTCTGCGCCGGGTACACTGATGTATGGCGTGAACACCAGAATGCTGATCATACCAGACTCTCCCTGTACCTTGATCGGTACCTGGAACTTTGCAGTACTGTCGGTACCGGTCAGCGTGAACCTCTCCGGAATAGCTCCATCGAATGGTGAGCCGATTTCCTTAAAGTCCATGGACATTGAGATCGCGCGCTCAGGATTATGGCGGAACCACTGGTCCAGAAACTGCCCTGTTTCCAGGAGCTTATCCACGTTCTTGTACACCTGGGAAAGCTCAGTGAACCATCCCACGCTCATCAGGTACCCAAACGGTACGTACCGGATGAAGCTGCTGGCATCCTGTACACCGCCAGTGAGCAGCGCATACCTTACGAGGTCTTCGCCCAGCAGGCGCTGTTCTGGATCCCGGCTGGTCAGCAAGTCTACCCAGGCCCGGACGTTGTCTGCGTCATCGAGTCGGGTAACCTGCGCGGCCTGGTACATTACACTGTCGTGCAGCCCGCTGTCGCTTTGCAGCGGCTCGAGCCTGCGCAGAAAGTAATTGTTGGCGCCCCAGCCGTTCTTGGCTTTTGCCAGGCGACGTGCCAGGGACTCTCCAAAGCCCGTGTTGTACATCAGCCTTACCCGCTCGCCGGTAGGATCCTTCACGCCCAGGGACTGCATTGCGCTGTACATGTAAGACCGCATGGCCTTGAGAATTCCTTTCTTCACGTCCATTGGCATGTCCGTCATGGAGGTCAGGCCCATGAACTGCTTTATCTTAGACAGTACCGTGTTCTGGATCATGACGTGCGGCAGGTCATTGACAAAGAGTTCCGCAGCCAGGGAATTCACGTTGTTGAACAACCAGCCTCGTTCACTGGTGGACTCTTCGGCAGTACCGAGAAGCTTGAACGCATTGGCGATCGGTACACCTGGGAAGCCTGGAGTACCAAGGATCCCGTCCGCTTTGCTGAGCTTGTCCAGGACACTGAACAGGTTACCGTTGGTACCATTCACGTCCTGGTTCAGTAGGTTGGTAATCTCGTTCATCCGCGTACCGATTTCATCGAGTCGGCGGAAAGCCTCCAGCAGTGCGTACTGAGCATTGTAATACTCGACGGTGTCGTCCGGCGTGAGGAGGTCTTTCAGGTTCTCTGCTGTGAACGTCATTTCGTTTGCACGCTCAGGGTTGGCTCCTTTGGCTACCAAGTCCTCGAACAGCTCGTTGAACACCTCAGCCTTCAATGCCGGGTTGTACCCGCTCATGCTATCCTCTCCCGCGGTCATCTTTTCCGAGTACTTGATGATGTACTCCTGCAGCAGCAGACGGGTAGCATACCGGATGTCCAGTGCCTGGCCGTCTTCTGTTTCCAGGGAAAGCAGTGCAGATACCGCGGAGTATGCATGTACTGTCAGGTTGATTTTGTCCAACGTACGTTTCTTGGCATGGTCCAAGGCCTCCTGCATGATGATGCCGATGTTGTCCATCTTGGTACGGATCTCCGGAACCGAACCTGGCTCGAGATCGTTTACGTACTCAGAGGTACCATAGCCACTGAGGTTGGTAAGCTGCAAAGGTCTGTCCTGTGCAACGGCGAAGGTGCTAATGAAGTCACGTTCCAGCATCATCCTCCCTGTCTCTTCATCCAGTACCTGCTGACTCAGGTGCAGGTCCAGGTGCTGGACGCTGGCCAGGAATGTATTGGTCAGTGCCGTAAAGCCCACGAGAGCCTTGGCGTCTTTCTGGCTGATGAAATCGTGCAGCTGAGCACGGCCGGTAAAGGCGTTGGCTTCATCGTCTACACCGAAGCCCAGTTCAGTTTCGTTGGCCAGATCATCCTTATCCAGCGGGGCCACTACTGCGTCGAACATGTCCGGATGCGTCAGTACCTGCCACTGGAGTTCGAAGTAGTTGGCTTCATCGCTGTCACGCTCTACGTGCAGCTTCCTGTCCTGGCTGTAGTACGGCCGCTGGTATATGAAGAGCTTGTCCACGTCAAAGTCGGAGCCCATCTGTACGGTGATGCCCGGCGGTACGATGATGGTATCACCCATGTTGCTCGGCAGAAAGCCTGCAATACGGATAGGCAGCGTAGTGTTTTGCTTGGACGTCGGGATACGGATACCGATCATCTCCAGGAGTTCCAGCGGAAGTTTCTCCGGATCAATGCCGCTACCATCTGGAAGCATTACGCTATCCAGCGTGATACCGTGCTTGCCTTCGAAGAACCGGAATGGTACCAGTACTTCTGCGGCTTGTACACCGCCATCTGCTTTGCGCATGAACCGCAGGCCTTCTTCAGGATTGCTACCTGGAGCCCATATCACCCCATCCGGTATCTTCTCGCTCATTTTGGTGAGACCCACAGAGCTGGCCTGTACATAGCTGCGACCGAATACTTTGGTCTTGATCACCTTGTCCACGATCGACATCATCAGGTTGTGCAGCGGTTCTGCCATGGGTGTAGCCGCTACCGGCGCGATGGGTTCACCGTCGACCAGGGTCATCAGCGGCATCAGCTCGTTGGTGGAGTAGCCATTGTCTTTGGCCTCTTCGATAAGCCTGGCGATGAACTTTGATCGGTTCTTGAACGTGAACTTTTCGTCAACATTCACCATGACGTCGTTGTCCTTCAGGAATTGCTGCAGGTTACGCTCGAGCATGTTGATGCGAAGCTTCTCCTTGGCCGAGCGTATACCTTCACGGTTCAGTGTCCCCAGTCCCGGGATGTTGACCGTGATCGATGCCGGTAAGTCTGCAATGAACAGTTTGTTGTTCTGGGAGAATATCTGGATCTTGGACTTGTCTTTATCGTGCGGTACTTCCTGCTGGATCCGGAAGAACTTCCGGTACATCTTGGTAACGGAATCCTTTGTGAACTTGGTGTACTCCCCGGACTTGTCGAAGGTAGCAGCGCTTTTCGGGTTACCGATCTTGCGTGCGCTCTCGAAATGAGCACGGCGTACGCCATCCTGTTCCATCTGCTTGCGCAGCCCGTCCAGCTGGAACCCTTTGGTCCACGGCGGATACAGTGCGAGGGCGGAGGATTTTACGTAGTCATGGAGGATCACGCCGTCCTGTTCAGGCCTGGGACCGTAGTACACCGGCTTGGTGATCTGGAGTACAACGTCTTTGTGGCGAGCTTCGGTGAATTCGTAGTACCCGCCAGGGCCGGCAGCTTTCACAATGGCCATCATCTCATCGTACACTTCCTTGTCCAGCCCACCGTAGTGGTACAGTACATCGAGATGTTCCTCCATGGTCACAAGTTCTTGGGCATCCGTAAGGTTAATATCCTCAAACTTCTTGCTGATCTTGGCCAGTTCTGCGTTTACTACTTTGACGTCTGCGAGGGTTACCGCGTCGTACGTTGGACTGCTCCACTCGGTCTCCTTACCCGGAGCGATGATACCGGCCAGACGCTTTTGGTACTCCACCAGGGTTTTGGCCAGGCTTCCCTTCCACACCATGGCGGGATCTCCGGTAACGGTCTGTACCAGGAATGCATTGAACAGAAAGCTGTTCATGGCGTAGTCGGTTGCGGCGTACGCTATAATACCTCGGTTGTAGGCATACTCGCTGATTACCTGCTTTCCATTTTTTCCTTTGAAGGTATAGGTTACGCTGCCATCTTCGTTCCTGGTTTTGGCATAACCACTTTGAGGTTCTGCTCTTTTATGAATGTACTCCTGATCAATGCGTGGGGTTCCATATTGTTTCTTACCGTTTCCATCTGTGACTATCTCAGCCATGCCACTGCGGAGCCAGGCTTGACGCTGTAGCGTAGACTCACGCTGGATGAATCGTACCAGTATAATCTCAACCACCTCCTTGAAACGATCAGTACCTGCATTCTCTTTGTTCACAGCCGGAGATCCACTGACGGTACTCCAGATCTGGTCCAGGTCGTCCTGGGTGAATTCCCTGGTACCGTCCGCTGTCTTGACCTGCTGACCTACCAGTTTTTTCATCCGATCATAGTTGAAGTCAGGCATCAGGAAGAATGTCCCTTTACCTGCGTCAAACTGCTGGTGCTGGTAACTCTTTCCGGCGGTACCATGAATACGATCGAACTCTCCGTTGAACACTTCGTACAGTCGCTTGATCAGCTCTACACTGTAGGTAGAATCTTCTCCCTGGCTTGCAGGGTTCGAAGTCTTCACCCTGGGAATTCCCATGAATACCGGAGTACGAGTCTTGTCGGAATGGGTAAGCGCGATCATGTTCATCTTGTCCCGGCCGTTGTTGGCGAACAGGTTGAACGCAAGGAAGTCCTGTTCCCTGGGACTCATCTTCTCCCTGGGCTTACTCGACTTGCTGTGCTTCTTGCGCATATTCTCCATGAACATGATCTTCATCCCGTTCCTGGTATCCGCGTTGCTGGAGATTACCTTGAGCAGTGTATTGTACTTGGCAAGAAAGGTCTTCTCGAGCTCTTTACGACGTTTAGGATCAGCGCCTACGAGTGCGTTCCATTCATGCTCCAGTTGGCTGGGCAATGTGTAGTCCCAAATATTGTTGCCTTCACTGTCCCGGTGCGAGCTGTTGAACAGTACGTCTGCGTTGTTCACGTAGATGCGCACCAGGTCCTGCATCAGGTTACGATCAAGGTACAACGGATTGTCTTTCTCAATGCCGGCTTCCAGCTCCACTCCTTCTGCGAGCGGGATATTGCCCAGCATGCGGTTCAGCATCACGCTGTACAGTCCGCCTGCAGCAGGACCGGCCCCAGGTCTCCAGTACTCCTTCAGCGTAGCCTGGTTGTACAGCGCCTTGTCTGCAGAGACAGGCATATCTATGCCGTTGACTTCCAGCATTCGCCGGGCAAGTTCTTCAGCTGCTTTGAACCAGTGAGCGTTGAGTTTCTCGTCTCCTTTGGGGGCTTTATCGCGCAGGTTCTCGATCTGGCGCAGTTCATCGTACGCTGTCTGTAGTTCCTGGCGGACCTCAGGGTTGATCATGTACTGTCCCTTCTCGTCACGGATCAGTGCCTCAGATACCTTCTGGGATTCTTTCCAGTTTCGCTCGACGGTACGCTTCATGGAGTACATGTTGGCATTGACCCAGTACGTATGCAGCCCATCCTTTTTCCGGACGTACTGTACCATGACGTATTCCGTGAAAGTCTTGGTCATGACTTGCACGAACTCCTTACGGATCCTGTCAGACGTGGTTGGATGCCTGAGGCGCTCAGCGAGCCGGATCAGGGTAGGCTTGCCACTGTCTTCCAGGGCTTTAACATAGCCTTCAAACGACGGCGTACGGTCAGCCAAGATACCTGTGACCTGCTCGAACAGTACATCGAAGTTGGCCAGTACCGGTGTACGAATGAAGGACAGCTTGGACTTCATGCCTTTCTGCTCTACGTACGGACTGAACTTCAGCAGGGTATCGCCGGCCTTGGCCAGCAACTGCTTGCGTTCTCCGGTATCTTTATCCACGACGTACTCCGCGTTGGGCCCGGCGTTGAACTGGTCAGCGTCCTGCTGGGTCATGATCTTGAGCGCGTTTACCACGACCAGGCGCTGAATTCCCTGGGAGTCGGTAACGCTGATCAACCGCTCGTCGTACCCGGGAGTAGGGCTCAGGCGCTGCTCTTTCATGACCTGCTCCCCCCGGAAGGAGTACTGCTTTATTCCTTCAGCTATTTCTATGCGGTACTGCTCCTGGATCTTCAATGACATCGGACGAGGAGCTGGCAGCGTGCCATACTCCACATCTTCGATTGTACTCATGAAGAACTTGACGTCACCAGACGCCAGGTCCCGAGGGTTGATGGAGAACACCAGCTCATTGAACTTTTCGATGCCGCGGCCTTCCTGGGAGATCAGTTCCGGATCCACTTCGGTGAGGCCATCCTCGGACAGTGACTCGAGCTTGATGTTGAGGGATTTCAGCATGCGGAACGCTTCGTTCATCAACTGGGGGAGGGAGTTGATCACATCTTCCATGTTCGTCCGGTAACTGTACGCCTGCTCGGGCGTCACGTTTTCGTACACACGAACACCGTTCTTGGACAGCTTCTTTCCCTTCTCCAGGTATCCGAAATCCACCCACATGCTCTGGAACTTGCTGCGTACGTAGTCGACTACAGTGTTGGCCGTGAGCTTCTGGCCAGGCTGTAGCTTGAACCGGAGGAACCACTGGATCTCATAGAGGATCGAGTCCACGGCCTGTACCTGTTGCTCGGAGGTGAAGAACGTACCGGTACCTTTACCTTCTGCATCCAGGATCTCTACCTGGGATTGCTTGCGGATGGTCAGTACCTGTTCAGGAGTCAGCGTGGGTTTGTACCGCCGGCCCTGGTCTTCGGTGGTGAGCATGCCAGATATAAAGGACGAAGACGCGTTGAGCATCAGGTTACGGAAGCCTTCCTCGAATATGACGTTGTCTGGGATCGGGAACTCCGCGAACATGTTGGCCATCTCTTGGGGCAGGTAGCCGTTTCGGTACGCGTAGTTGGGCTTAGCCGCGTCGTACGCTACCAGGAACTCCATCTGGGGATTCTCCTTGGCATAGTCGTACAGCTGCTTGATGTTGGTCTTGAGGGTTTCCGGAGAGATCCTGTTGTCCTTGGTTTTACCCCCGAGCTCTCCTTCCACGGTAACCAGCGGCCAGGACTTTCCTTCGGTACCGATCGTAAGCTGGGAGTGCTCCCCTACCACGGTCCACTTTCCCTGGGTACCTTTTTTGACAGCCTTGATCTCCTTGGTCTTGCGTTGCTGCCCCATGGCAGCTCCGGCAGCTCCTGCCCCGTGTAATCCCTGATCATTGGCGCCGAAGACGAATACCTGGTTGTCAGCCAGCCTGTCGATCTCCCCGCGGTATACCTTGGAACCGTCAGGTCCGGGCACCGTTGGGTATCCGGACAGTACCTCTACCTCCGCAGGGCCCGAGCCAAACGTATTTCGGACCACGTCCTCAATCGCTTTGCGTCCGGCATCCAGGAGTGTACGTGTACCCACACCCGCAAAGTTCTTGGTAAGCGTCGGAGTACCCGTGGCTACCCATTCTTCCTTGGTTTTGTCCCAGGTCCGCCATATCTCGGCGTACTGATCGAATACGTACACGGGCTTTCCATCCAGGATGGCCCCATAGATGGCGTAGATCGTACCACGATCGCGCGGCATGAACTTTCCATTCCGCTCACCGAACTTTTGCGATATTGCGAATACTGCATCTGCGTTTGCCACTTGAGCGTAGTTCCGGTACCGGTAGTGCCCGTATCCACGATTTGGGTTTTCCCCGATCATGGCGTCAATGCGATCAGCTATTTCTTTCCCCTTGGCGTACAATTCGTCAGAGATTGGCGTAGCAGTTACACCGGCTTTCTGCAGACCTTTACTGTCTACTGCCTTTTGTCCTGGCTCACGGTAGTGCACATCCTTGGTCATATACCCAAGCTTCTTGGGGATCGTATGCCAGGCTGAATCTGCACCGTCAGCCCCGCCGGAATGATTGGTGTACTCCTCTGGGTTAATGTCTGAAGCAGACAGACTAGCGAGTGTAATCCACCCAGCCTTTTCTTCAGGTTCTCCTTCCCGCACGAACTCTTCAGTTTCCTGCCCGGGAATCACCACGCGCTCAGGCTTGAGCTCACGCATGCGCCTGGCGTAGTCGGCCATGATCGCCTCGGTACTACGGACCGTCGGTACCGGTGCCTGCTCCTTGAGTCCGGCCAGTGACCGGAGCTTGTTGAGGCGCTGGCCCAACTGCTCGCCATAGTCCTTGAGTACGCTGCGGTCGGCTTGCTCTTCGCTCAGCCCCATGGCCCGGGCAGCGTTCCAGTTATCGGTCAGCTGCTTGGCCAGCGAGGGATCTATCCCGGAGTCCTTAATACATGCGAGAAGGCTCATGAGTATCGTGCTTTTATGTATGCTTCAATGATGGTCAGTATCTCGAGATCATCCTCCAGTACCCGTCCGGTAAACGCCGGACGTTTGGAAGATGAAGAACTTACAGGAGGTAAAACTACAGGAACTGTAGGAATTTCAGGAGGTTCTGCAGGTGTATACAGATACCCCCAGTGTGTAAATAGTGTCGGAACACTACCATCTGCTACGTAACCTCTGGTCGTAAATCTCAGCATTATGCTTTTTGTACAGTAGTGAAATTTGTTCCGTATCCTGTAATTACGAGTTCCACACTACCTGCTTTTCTCAACGTCGGAGAATTTTCAGCTATAACACCTGTTTTATACCCTTCAATAGTCAGGAACTGTTCCAGCATTAGTAGAAGCTCGGCTGGAATAGCGCTTCCTCCTCCCCCGCCTGTATCAAAGCTAATTGCTTGTACCGGTTGTTGATAATTTATCCGTACTACAAAAGCCCCGGTAGTATTGATGAACGGATCGCCTCCCCCATCTACTAACAGTACTCCATCCCCTACGTTAAGGGTATGGTTGGCTTCCTGGGGCTTCAGTTTCCACCCATTCTGCAGGAATACATAGATAGGAATTTTTGTACCTGCAGCAGTATCGATATCATTGCCACCTACCTGAGCCATGGCGATCGGATACTTGGAGTTGTCAGATGTTAGTAACCAGTCTACCCAACGGCTCCATAGATCACGTACGGACAGAGAGGTTGTCCCTGCCGTAAGTGTAATCGTCTTGGCTGCTCCATTGAATGTTAAAGCCATGCGTTATACAATATATCCCCGATCCTGTTCTGCTGTCAGGGTGATTGAGATTGATTTACTTCTGGTAATGGTTCCTGTAGCGACTACAGGTTTTGCACTACCTGGGTTACCTGCTACTATGGTAACAGCTGCATCTGTACCAGGAGTTCTACCACCTTGACTGTTACCGTCATAATCGAAAGTAAAAGCGAGCTGTCCTCCCGTGATTGTTCCTGCGATATCCGCCCCTGCAGCGTTATCAACCGTAACTGCACCACTTTCTCCGTAGTCGTTACTTGCCCCCGGCAATGTTGAGAAGTACATCCTGTAGTACCCGGTACCACCCGCCGTAAGGAAACTGTTGAAATTCAGCGTACCGGCAGAACTATAGGGGTATTGACGCTGCACGCTGTTTTGGTCAAGGAATACAACCCTGTTGGTGTCCGCAGGGATAACGCCATCAATAAACACACCCTGCGTGGTATAAAGCGTATCACCAACGAAGTAACAAAGAGAATCCGCAGTCTTACCAGTTACAGTTCCGGCACCGGCATCAATGTCACTGTTCTGCCTAAGTAGGTATTGTATCTTGGTATAGATTTGTTCCAGCGTTGCGTTGGCCGTAGTGTTGTCAATGATAACCCTGAATGGGTATGATCCGCCGCCAATGGTTTTATTCTGGTCTACACCAAAGTATTCTACGTCAATGGCTGTGTATGGGCTATTGGCTGCTACCGTTGCGTCATTGGCGGTAATCTTCAGGTCAGAACCAACGGAGATAGGCAGGGCTATCTTATATGGCCCAGTACCCGTTTCACCAACGTCACCCAGGACGGCATCGTCATAGGTATAGTTTGCTTCCCGGCAGAACAACTTAAAGTACGTCCGGTTATCGAAGTTTCCATTGGTGGCATCACCGTACACTTGGATTCCTTCATTGGGTGCATCGGTAAACGTGAAGTTCAATGCAGCACCGCCTGTAGCTCTTTGGTAATAGAATTGGGCGCCTGCAGGAAACCCAGAGGCAAGTGCAACAAGTCCCACGTACTGTCTGTTGAGTACACCTGCATTGCTATACTCACTCCAACCGGCATCTCTAATCATTTGTCGCGTAACGTCGTTGGCAGGCTTCCATCCATTGTAAGTACCGCCAGGGTCTTGCCCAAAAATATACTGGCCTGAACGGGCATCAAGAATATTCATCGGGAATGGAAACGGCTGATATGTCGGACTTGTCCACAAGTCTACAAATTTTGCCCAAAGAGCATTACCTGTTACCCCATCCTTAGCAACAAGGTTACCAGCTTCAATGAGCGTAAATGTCTTGTTGGCAGTATCGAGAGTGATTTCTGTACCTACGTTTAAGAGATCGGGATCTGTTATCTTGGCCATTGTACGAAAATTTTGATGGAGTTATTCAATATACGCCCTGTCTGCAACTTGGGCTACTGGGATAGATGCGTCTGTTGTTGTGATTGCAAGATTGCGAATAAAGAAGGGTACATATCCGGCTTTGAAGACACCCACGTCGATGGTATCTGCGCCGGAATAGACATAGCCCCAGGATGTCGTTGGGTTTGCATCCACGTCATCAAGCACATTGGATGTTCCGGCTTCATAAATTACCACATCACTTCCCGTCTGGAGTCCCGTGAAGGTCACGGTGTTGACATCCAGCGGATACAAAATATCCTGTGCAGCTGCACTGCTGTTCGTCAGGCAATAAACAGCGGTGAGGATGTTAGCCGCGTTGGTTGCTGTTGCCGTAGCCCTGATCTTGAATTTGAACCCTGCCACTTCATCCACCGTCTCCGCGCTGAGATTGGCTGCATTGAAAGTCTTCCATGCACTCCACCCGCTACCGGTATCAATCTGATACTCGATGCTCATGTTGGTGGAAGTAGTAACCGTTGGGGCAACGTTCTGGAAACTGTCTATTCCAATGATGGTATATGGGAACTCAAATATGCAACTGTCGCCGTTATTAATCAGGGCCAATCCACCGTTTGAGTTGAAACCAGAAGTACCCGTAGCACTTGTGGTGAAGTTCGTGGTGACGTATGAAACATATTCCGCCGTGGGTTCGTTGAAGGCTAAACCCAAACGACCCGCTGAAACCGATGTGAATATGTGATACCAAATGGTCCCGTAGATGGATGCGCCAGAGGTTGGCCATGAGGCACAACCCACATTCTTCACAAGTACGTTCAACGCTGCCTGCGCGTCTGTATCAGCATAGTCGCCGGAACAGTTTTCAACAACGACCCCCTTGGTTGAGTTCACGTTCAGGATTAACCTTGTTGCTACGTTATTCATGTAGCAGCGTTGCACCTTTATATTTGCGGAGTTACCAACATCATTCAGGAGGTACAATATGGCATTGGAAGAACCGCCATTCAGGGGGGATACCCTTGTGCCAATGTTCCTTACCTTGACATTAAGCGCTGCCGAAAGATAAACTACACAAGTGTCTACGTGTACGTTGGCAACTGCTGTGTACCAACTGAAGCCGCTGACAATCACATTGGAGGTATATGCCGTAAACATCAGGGCACCAACAGGTGCGTTTGTACCCGACGAAGTTCCAACAAATCCATCTGCATACTGGGTATTGTTACAGGTTACATTCAGACAGGTAGGAAACTGAACACCGCTGCCAATGATAACGCAATCATCCAACGTCACCCCATTACACTGACTGAAGTTTGCGGGATATGCTGCGGCGTTGGTTCGTAAAGTCCTGCCTTGAAAATGGCACCGTGTCCATGTCATGTTATTACACAACGAAACGCTTGTACCGTAGTCGTTTGCTGCAATGGTACCACTACGTCCGAACTTGCAATCCGTTGCCGTAAACCCTGCAAAGTTGGATGTTAGTACAAGCGCAGGAACGTCTCCCGCGATGGTGTAGTTTCCGTTGGCTACCTTTTCGAGCACGATTGATGTAGCACACTCAGTAATTGTTGTCTGGTCGAAATAGCCGAAGTATTTCAGCGAAACACTATATGCTTGCCCCAGATTCCATTGCCAATGGCCGGTGGCGTATTCTACATCAATCTGCCCTGCATTGGTAACCGTGAAGTCAGGGCGGGTTGCCAAGGTAGCGTTAGGGACGCTATCCGAAGCCCGTGAAGCCGTTGCCGCTGATTTCAACAGGATATTGGGTATCCTGACTTTACAACCCGATACCGGGAGGTCACCAATGTTATTGGTACCGTCAGACCCGATCCTTATAATCCCACCACCCAAACATTGCACCATCTTGGCACGGGCATCGGTACCCATGTTGGCCGTAGCCCAGGGTGAACCCGTACCGGAAAGCGTTGCGGGCCAGATTTCATATACGCCCGTTCCGACACCAGTTTCGATCTCTACCCAAGGGATAAAGAAGTTGGCCCCGCCGAAGTTGGGGAACTGAATCTGCTGGCCTCTGGAACCCGATGTGGTTACCAGGTTACCACTGGTATCGAAGGGGCTGAACCACTGCCCACGGGTTCTGAATTTCTGCGCGCGGCCAATGGTGAAGCCTGCTGCATCATCCATCACGATTTCCAGGAATCCGTTCTGCTGGCTACCCACAACCGTTGCGCCGATCCCGGTCAATGCGCCAGCAACAAATGGGCCGCTGGTGACGGTCTTGAACATGATATACCCTGTTGCTGGCATCGCTGCGCCCACGGCAGTAGGGGCGGCATTGAGTGCACTAATGACGCAAAGCAATGTACCCGTCACGCCGCCCTGGGTAATGGATGTGTTATATGCCGGGACGTTACCAGAACCCGAGTTATACGCCACCATCTTAACCTTGCTGCCGTCAATAAAGCACTCGCCACCCGTTGCAGCGGTCATGGTAAACGACCCAAGCGAACCCGTGGCAGAAGCTGGAGCATTGGCATGGAACCTCGTGTGAGTGTCAATGGTAAATACTGCGCCGTTCTGGATGGTGAAGGTTTCACCGGCAGTCCGCGCAGCGGCATCAAGGGTGGTATTTGCGGAAATTGTAGCCATTATACGGGCTTCACAATTATGGGTGACTGAATGTATCCTGTCTGGCTCCTGGTAAACTCAATGTGCATTGTCTTCGGTTCCTCCCTGGCTTGAAGCTTGGCAAGCTCATGCTGCAACCGGGCCTCCATGGTAGCGATCGCCTGGGACAGGGTTGTACCAAGCTCGGCAGTATCCACGGTAATCTGTGGCTGTACCATGATCGGCTCGCCGGCTTTGGCCTTGAGTTCATCGATTTTGGTCTGCAATTCGACCAGCGGCTGGATTAGTTTCTGCAACTGAGCGGCGAGCTGCCGCAGCCCGTCGGTGCTGTCCAGATTCTTCAGCGCCGAGACAAGCTCCTTGTGCCTGGCACGCTGCTCCAGTACAGCAGCCTCTTCCCTGGATATCTTCTCACGTACACCAGTCATTTGATGCAGTTTAAGAGTTTCTCCAATATCTTGTACTCTCGCTTGAGTTGAGCCTGGGCCTTGGCTACCCTGATCTCCTGCTCGTAGATCTCCCCGGTCTCCTCCACCTCAACTTCCCGGGTAACCATCTTGCCTAGCACATTGGTGTCAGTAATGAACGGAAGCTTTACAAACGGCTTGGAAGCTTCAGCCAGGGCTTTGGCCTGCTGCGCGTCGTACACCTTCTTCAGTGCCTCCAGCTTGGGAGACGGCTTCTCGACGATCTTGTCTGCAGCTTTGCTTTTGAGGGTGTAGCCAGGAGCAGGCGCTACCTCGATGTACCCGGTCTGGTAGTTGTATCGGATCACCAGTGCGTTGTACAGCCGGTTGACTTCCTCCATCCTGGCCCGCATCTTTTGGGCGAGCTTGAGACTGCCATGATACACGGTGAGGCTGTCGGAGACGGGTTTGAGATGCCAGCGGGAGGCGAATTTCATGTGTTGAGCAACGGCTATCGGAGATCCAAGTCCCAGGAACTTCAGAGCGAAGTCCAGGGTGGGTTCTCCATTTTCATCCCGTGGTACTTCAGCGTCCCGGGGGACGAAGCGCTGGATCTTGTACCAGGCGTGGAGGGTACGCTCACCCAGCAATGGGGACAGCCCGGCGACGAGGTTTGAGAGTTTGCCTGTACCGGGCGCAGTGAAGTTGCACGGGTTTATTGACATTTTCTGAATGGGTTATGCCCTTCAGCAAGGTAGGAGATTCCTGCACTGGTCAATTCCTTGTACACATCTTCGGGCGTGCGGTCATTCCGGTTGCCGGGCGGTGTGAAAGTAGCCAATTCCCGTAACATGGCCAAGGAGAGTGGCTGCATAGTAGCCCCTGGGGTATAGCTGGATTTCTTGGCACCACGTAAGATTCTTCCGGTAAGATCCGAAGGATCCTCTACTGCACTTTCTATCTCATCTTCTTCCTCGACTCTCTCCTCCCCAGGTTGCCCGGGGTCAGGTACCAACGCCACATCAGTTTCTATGGTGAGCGGCTGGCTCAGCGCAGTACTGTTGTACCGGATAAGCGGGTTGGCCGCGTAGATGTAGGTATCGCCGATCTTGGTGTTGCCGCGGGCCTTGGTCCGGGCGAGGGCCAGTATGAACTGGTTGTACCCGTCGTACTCATGCGACTTCCATTCTGTACCGTTCCAGTGGGCATGCGTGAATTTACGGCTATCGTTGATGCCCGGCTTGTCCACCTTGGCGAAGTTCACTGCTTTGTACCGTCCGGAGATTCCCTGGTCGAATGCAGCACTGAATTCTCCGGAAAGCTTTCCGCCTTCCAGGTTGGCGAAGATCGCAGGCTTGCCGCTGTTTTCCCAACCGATCATGATAGCCGCTCTGCCGGCCTTAGGCTCGGTGATATTGAACAGGAACCGCTCAGGAGCATTCGGGTTGTACGCCAGGTTGGCTTCGGTGAAGCTGCTGGTGTAGGTATACTGCGTCTCGATGAAGTCCCGCAGACCCTGGGGAGTGCCCACGTAATGGCCAGTGAGCTTCTCCAGCTGGCGGATCTCCTTGTCTACGGCAGGATCTCCCGCGCGCAGGTACAGTTCGATCACGTGCTTCATCGTGTTGAGGCTCACGGTGTCAGACAGCTGAGGCATGTACAGCGGGGCTGCGAATTTTTGCCCATTAGCAGCCGGCATGATGATCACCGGTGCATTTTCGAGCATGTCCAGGTTATCATTGGCCATACCGTCTTCGGGATCAGACTTGCGGTTACCTTTTTGTACCACCCCGGACTGGACGATGCCCAGCTGCAGATTCTTGTAGTCCGGAAACAGACTGTTGCCCGGGTTTTCCAGGTCCACGGCTTTGCCGAGTTCCACGGTGTATATCGGGCGCCCGCCAAAGCCTTCTTTCTTCACGGTATTGAGAATAGGTGTGCCAGGACCTTTCTCGATAATCACGGTCTCGGCCTTACCCATCTGTACGATCGCTTTGCGCACGGCTATCAGTTTGCTGTATTCCCGCTCGAACACGTCCACGATCTGCATGGTACCGTCACCATTCGGGATGTACTTATGCAGGACGTGGTTCCGCAGTCCTTCACGGCCTACGGATCCAGGGTAGGAATCGGTCATCCAGTCGGATGTCGGTACGTACCCTACGATCTCTCCAGCTTCGTTGAGGATCTTGATCGGCACGTTACCTACATTGGTGACCTTGCCATCCTCATCGAAGAAGTCTGCAGGGCCCACCGTACGACGCTTATTGGGGGCTCCCGGTTCGCGTACCTCTCCGGTAAACTCCCGGTCAAGCTCAAGGGTTACTTTGGCGCCAGGCATGAGTCCTCGATCGGTCACGACATCCAGACTCACGTTCTGGTTACCGACCACGCCCGTGATTCGGTACGTGCCCTGCTCACTGGTCCAGTCCTCAGTCTCAAACGTACTGTTTTGTATCTTGTCTCCGCCGTTCTCCGTCTTTTTTTCCTGGTGGTACGTTCCCAGGGTGTTTACGCCGTACAGCTCCTCAGGAGGATTTGTCGTGACGTGCTCGGTGATTACCGGAGCAGGAGCACCAGGAGTAGGTGCTGGCTTTGGCTTGTTCCTGGATCCTTTGGGCCGTCCGCGTTTCCTCTTCGGAGCTTCCTCAGGTTCAGGCTGCTGTACCTCCTGCTCCTCTACCAACTGGTCTGTACCCTGCTGGTCTGCCGGTACTTTGGGGAGCAAGTCCACCATCTCGTACATGGCAGTAAGTGTGCGTTGCAGTATGCCTGCCTGTGCCTGGAACTCGTTGAAATCCGGAAAAGCTTCTTTGACGCCAGGCATGTGGTACACACCCATGGCACCTATACGGTCGGCCCCGGCCTTTGCCTGCTGTTCCAGGTCCGTTACTGCTTTCTGCAGCGGAGCGGGAATGGTCAGCAGCATTCCCTGGTATTTCGCTACGGCACTGGCCAGTTTCTTGGCATCGTCGGACTGTACTGGTGCTGGCTGTACCTCGGGAGGAGGGGTACCGTCAACTGGTGTTTGGGTTACAGGCGTTTCTGTTGCAGGATCTGGCTGTACCGCAGGACTTTCCGTTACTGCAGTAGGTTCTCCTAATACGGGCCCTTCCGAACGCTCCGGTGGTACTCCCGTACGTATGGCTTCGTCGAGCTTCTCTTTCTCTCCGCGGATCTTACGCAGCTGGGTCTCCAGGGACTTTGCCCGGGACTCGGCGGAGTTCAGGGCCCGTTCCAGGTTCCACAGCTTGGTGAGTGGCAGTCCGGCAAGAATCGACTTTCCGACCTTTTGCTGACTTACCTTTTCAGTGAGATCACGTACGGACTCCCTGGCACTCTCCAGTTCGTCTTCCAGTTTCAGTATGCGGTCCGCAAGCTGGGCCCTCTCGTACTCCAGGTGCTGCTTGGTAAGGTTCTCGTGAGCATCTTTGGCCTGCTGAGCCTTGAGCTGATCTTCAGCCTCAGTACGCATGCGATCGATCACGGCCTTGTTCCGTTTGGCGATTTCCGGCTCTATCTTGCGCATGAGCTTCTTCACGCCGTCACTGTCGTCGCTCAGCTCCTTGAGGTTACGTTCGCCTTCGATGATGGCCTGCTCGAGTTCGTCCAGGTTCTGCTGCTGCTTGAGAATGGCAGCACTGGTACCCCAGGTCTCACCCAGGAAGTTCACGTAGTCCTGTAGCGTTTTGCCCTCTTTTTTCCACTCTTCAAACCCGATGCTTTCGCCCAGCTTCTCCATGGCCTTTTCCATGCGTTTGCTGGCTGCATCGTAAAGCATGTTCATCCGCTTCTGCATCACGGCAGGTACGTCCGACGGAGCGTGGCCCATCATGTGGTATTTACGGAGCAGGGAGTCTATGGTCTTCTCGTCCTTCTTGGCAATGGCATTGTTCCACCGGTTCAGGTCCGCCTGGATGCGTGCCTGTGTGGATTGTGCTGCTTTGACCTCGTCTGAGTACGGTGCGCTCGCGCGATGAAACGCATCTTCAGTCGTACCGGCCAGGGCCATTTGGCGCTCGTTTTCAACTTTCGCTTGGTCCACAGCTGTTCTACCTTCCCGAAGAAACTTCTTCTGGCGATAGATGTTGGCCTCCTGGAGAAATAGGAATTCAGGAACGCCAGCCTGGACTTCTTCTTCCGAGTTGTACCTTGAGTAGATCCTGTCATAGCTTGCCTGGTATGCTTTGATGTCTTCTACTGCACTGCGTGCACGGTCTTTATAGCTGTTGTCTTGAGCGTTTGCCGCAAGCCCTTTCTTCACCGCTTCGGACTGTGCGTCGGCCATTTTGGCCATGAGCGCGACCTTTTCCTTCTGGATATTGCTCAGGGCCTCCTTGTCTGTCTGCGGATCAAGCTCGGACGCAGCCTGGTCGTACTGCTCGAGCTGGGCCTGCAGCTGCTGCATTTCCTCTCCCGGGTCGTTGGAGACCTCGGCGATCTTTTCGAAGGTCTCGATCCAGGACTGCCCGGCACCCATCTGCACGGCGTTGAGCGTGAGTGCATCGAACATGCTCATCTTGATCCGCTCAGCCTCTTCCATGCTGGCCGCGTCACTTTTACCGGCAAGCTTCTCGAGCTTCTTCATGTTTTGGTCAAAGACCTCGAAGTCATCAGCGATCGCGTCCTGTACCCGTTCGAAGTACTTGCGGGTACCGTCGGCCCTCAAGTTGCGAGAGCTCACCCATGTCTTCTTGATCTTGCCATCCTCCCCTGTAGTACCAGGAGCTTCAATACGGTGCAGCGGTATGTTGTCAAGTATGGCCGTCTGGGCCACACCGCCTAATGCACCGAGTGCAAAGTTGAGTGCACCTTCTTCGTTGGTTACGTCCTTGAGATACTGCCCGAAGTCAGTGAGGGCATCACTGATGCTACGTCCTTTACCTTCCCCCACGCGTCTCCCTTCAGCTTCAGCGTACTGAGTATTGACTTCTTCGATACCTTCCTGGAAAGACTCGCTCAGGTACGACGTGATCCCCTGTCGGTTCTTGAAGAGTCCGCGTTGCTCAGCAAGCTGCAGCGTACGAGCTTTGAACTGATCCTTGGTTTCACCGGGAAGCTTCTTCACTGTACGCATGAAGTCTAGGGTCTCGTCAGCACTACCACGGAAGAGTGGAGCCAGAGCAGTGAGGTTTAGCACCGTGTTCATCATGGTGTTCATCTGTACGGTCGTAGATGCCGCATCTGAGGCAAGTTTTGCAGCTCGTTTGTGTGCCTCACTTGGGGGCAGTCCATCGACTATACCACGGTAGTACTGCTCATTGTAGGCAGTTTCGTAGATCTGGTATCCGCTCATGGCCCCTTCCATATAGGCCAGCGTACTGGCGGTACCCGTCATGGCAGCTCCCTTGGCCATCTGTAGACCTGTACGGCCGAGACGTCCGGCTGCCATAAGCGCTGCACCTTTGAATGCTTTGCCCAGCAATCCACCAGGTACGGCAAACTCAATGGCAGACTCCGCGAGCCCCCCGAGGTTATCGATCCACCAGGCAGAGTCTCCAGGATCCCAGACTTCTTCCGGATTCTCACGGTAGACTTCACCGAAAGGATCTTTCAGTGATTTCATAGCTTCCGTAAGCGCGTTGGAGTAGTCGCGGTCATCTCCGATCTCACTGAAGAGTGCTCCGCCATACCCGACCATCTCTCCGATACCAGTCAGTACGTTAGGAACCAGGTTGGCTGCTTTGATACCGAGCGTCTCCCAGAAACCCTGGTCCTGGGCACGGAGTTTTTGGTTGTCAGCGTTGGATTTGAGCTGAAACCGAAACTTGGCCTGATCCAGTGCCTGCACCGCTCCGCCATATCGAGGGTCACTGGGGACAGGATCATTAGGTACAAGGGAGAGCCAATCTATCTTTTCCGGATCTGGCATCGCTTATTTTTTGCGTTCAAGTTTTTCGAGCTCTTCGTTCCAACGTCTGGAGGTTTCATATACGTGACCTACCAGTTGTCCAGGCTCTGTAAATGTAGCCACTTTCTTCTCGCCATTCACAGTGTACTCAGCCATGTACTTTGCTCCTGGTGCTATGTGTGGCAGGTTCGCTTCGTGCGCCTCGATCCTACGGATAGTGGCAGTACCAACTGCTCCTGGAAGAGTGAATGTAGTCTGCTTGCCTGGAGTTTGCTCCATAGCTACTACCTCGTTTCCAATGTAGTCTTTGATTACATTCACCTCTCCAGTCTTCTGTAAGTACGGAAGAACATCAGGTCCTGCTTTCATTTGTACAAGACGTGGTTCGCCCACAGGCTGGCCTTTAGAATTGTACCGTACGTCTCCGACTTTGAATACCAGTCGGTACTGTCCGTCTGACGGAGATTTGTAGTATCCACCAAAGCTTGTCTTGGCGATCATCGCATCGTAATCCTCGTCCTTTAGTGGGTTGCCTTGCATATCCTCGAGCCCGAGTGCACCACGTTTCAGTCCAAGATCCTGCTGCAATGTGGAGACCAGTTCTTCTGCTGCTTTGTTGGCTTTTGGATTTTGGAAACGCTGAATACCGACAGAAATAGTCTGGTTTTCAGCATTCTTGGCCAACGCTTCTTTGTATGCTTTGTACCTGGGGTGATCTGCAAGTACTTCTGCGGCAGCGTCAGCTGCTCTTTGTTTAATACCTTCTGGATCCCTGAAAACTTCACCACTGTTTAAAACTCGATTTCTTGCAGCTTCTGCTTTTTCCAGGAGCTCCTTATCAGGGATAAATCCTACGTCTTTTCGGATTTTATCGTCTCTTTCCTTCAGGTCATTTGCTGTTGCCTGTTGTTGGCGGAGGTTTCCGTACAGATTATTCATCTCTATGGTGCGATCGCGATTGGCACTATCTACGAAAGTGCCGTTTGGTCCAGGCTTTATTCCATTGGTGGTAACAAAATCACTGACGCGTTGTCTAACCGTATTTGCTCCATTTTCTGCCTCCCGTGTCATATTCAAAGCATCAGCTGGAGTTGCAATACTAGATCCTGGCAGGTTGACCTGTATCAAGCCTCCAAATGTTACCTCGTCTTTCTTTGCAGCGTCACGTCCAGCCTGCTCAGTTTCGCCCATGTTCTTGTCCCAGCTTTCCTTATCGTTGCGCTGATACTTGGAGGTGAGGTTATACAGCGTATCGTAGATATCCTTGGTTGCGCCGGTCCTGGCTTTGGTCTGCAACATCTCGCCTACACTCACGCCCAGGGTATTGGCTTCCTGGCGAAGCCTGTCATAGTCCATGGGATCCAGGTTCTTGCGAAGGCGTTCTTCATCTGCGAACCGGTAGCTTTTGAACATCTGCTGTTCCTGGAGGTACGACTGGAACTTGGGATCGGTCTTGGCGTAAGCTTCCACATGCGGCCAGAGCTCGTCCATGGTGAGTACCGTACTTTTGCCGCCTACTTGTCGGTAGAACTTTCCGTTGTCGTAACGTACGTCACTGCCAAAGACCCTGGGGTTGATTCCCTGCAGGGCCTTGTGCACGAAGTCGGATAGATCCACGTCTTCACCAGGAATGTATCCGCTGAACTGTCCTTTGTACTGCCCGGTAGCCGGATCGTACGTCAGGCCTTTGTCGAAGAACTTGCTGTACCGTCTGGCCTCATCGGCCTTCGCCCGGGTAACTTTCCCGGATGCAATCATTTTGTCCAGCTCTTCCTGGTAAGCCTGCTCACGTTTGCGGTTCTCTGCGATGGGGGCAAAACGTTGGGCAAACGTACGTGCGTCACGGTTGGTTTCCCGAACCATGTTCTCGTAGTCACCTTTTGCAGCACGTTCTTTCATACGAGCAGCCATCTCATCGTAGAGCGCTTTGTACACAGGCATGTCCGCTTCCCGTACCTGGCTAGTGTCCAGGGCCTGCTGCAGCAGTTCGTCACTGTACACGGACGCGTCGTACTTCTCTTGTTGTACACCTGCTACCTTGATAAGCTCAGGCACGATCGAGCCCGGGTACCGTGGTACCTCAGTGCTGTTGGACAACTTGTATAAACCGTAGTCTGGCATAGTGCTTATTTTGCAGGAAACTTATGAAGTCGATGTATCAGCTCCATACTTGTTTTTCGAAATCCATTCTCATCAAATCCGGGTTTTCCTTTATTGGCTTGCCGCGCCATATCAGCTAGAGCTTGTTCCTCGATAGCAATTTGACGTCTCCATTCTGGATAATTTGTCGAAGTCAATCCTTGCTTTAACCGAGCATGATATGCTTTTTCTCCGTAGTAGAATGTGCTGTCTTTTGGACCTGGATCAATCCGGCGGAGCATGCCACCTGCACCCAGTTTCGCTTTAGGGCTCATCCTGGGAATCTGCGTTCTGGGATCGAGTGGGTTATCGCCAATGACACGGTCCAGTACGCCCGACTCCTCGTAGATCTTCGACAGTACCTGGAACTTCTGTCCCTCGAGATCCGCCAAGCGCTGCTGGTTGCGGATAGCGATGTACTTGTCCGCGGCATTGGCCATGTTGGCTGACTGCTGCTGTACATCGATCATCTGGGCATTGACATTCATGTCATCAAACCGGTTCAGATTATCGACATTGGAGTTAGCAATTTGGGTGTTTAATACTCCGACTCTGTTGGATATCTGCGCGTTCTCGTTGGCTTCTGCTTCATTGATCTGGTTCACGCTGCGGATCCCCTGGGTCAGGTTCGCTGTACGTACCGCAGTGGCTGCATTTTCACCCAGGGCATTGAGTCCCTGGTTGGCGCCGTATACCGCGCGCTCCGCCTCTGCACGCGAAGCTCCGTAGCTTACCGGAGTCAGTCGGTTGTACTGGTACGGTCTCGGTACCGTAGGGCGGGGAGCTCTGCGGAAACTGTTGATGATATTGGAGGCGTACGGCGCGATATTTTCCAGTTGAGATACCCCGTTTTTAAGTCCCCGTTCAAAACGAAGACGTCGTAAAGCTTCTTCAGCCTCAACGGGACTCATACCAGCTTGTATTCTGGGGTAAGTTCCAGGTGATGTATATAGCATATCTGGTCCAGTAACCTGACGGGAAGTAAGTGCTGATGCTTTAGTCAATGCAGGACGTAACCCAGGAGCTTGCCATCCCTGCAAGGCTTTTCCTTTTCCCCAACTGCTTTTGCCTATTGAAGGGGTACCTGCATAAGCCAGCGCATCCGGAACAGGACGTCCAAAAGAGCGCCCGGTTACAGGATCGATTTGCTCCAGTAAAGGACGCAGACGTCTGTATTGTGGAGGGGTATTAGACATTACCGTACGATTTGAGTTGTTCTTGTAATTGGAATAGTTCCTGCTCACGGGCCTGCAGTCGCTTGAGTGCATTGAGACGCTCAGTCGTGGCAGGCTTCACTTCGATCTTGCCGATGGCTTTGGCGATCGGCTTATGGAGCTGGGCGAACCCAAGATCTTTGGAGAATATCATGGAGCCGCTGGTAGTCTCCCCGCCTTCCACCTCCGCGTTGTACACCGGCAGATTCACTCCGCCTTGAGCGTGGGACGGGCCCTGTACTTCCGTGTGCCGGCTGCTGAGCGGAGCAAGCGTACCGCCCGAAGCGTGTACCTTGGACAGCATGGGAAGCCTGCCTCCCTTAGCGTAGTACGACGTGTTGCGGTACCCGTATGCGAGTGCGGGATTGTTCGCGTGCGCAGCAGTTGCCTGGGCATTGATGTCCCGTTTCTCGTATTCGTTCTCCAGTGCTTGCTGTTTGGCGAACATGCGTTGCTGTTTTTGGGCTCCAAGTGCGCCACCTACTGCCCCAAGTACACCACCTGCTACTGCACCAATCGGCCCGAACTGAGCACCTGCGGCTACACCGGACATCATTCCTTTTCCGGCGCCGAGGCTTACAGACGGGGCCCTGTCCATGGGTGTGAGGCCATCCAGGAGCGTGAAACCGGCGCCACCGATCGATCCGATCAGCCCGGCATCAAACTTACCACCGTCCTTGTACACCTTCTTGCATGTCTTTCTTTTCATCAGTAGCTGTCTTCTAAAGTGGCCCCGTAACTGTGGAACACGATCTTCTTGCCATCAGTGTTCCCGTACTCGAGCCGGATGATGAAATGGTTGTCTACGAGCAGTTGCTTTTCGTACCATGGTAAAGTTACGTCAACGGCTGCATCTATCACAGCGAAATCGCTGAGGAGATCTTCCAGGAACTGTACATCATGGTCAATTACTATGTCGCGCAGTGCATTGAAGTTCCAGTGTCCCTGGCTCTTCCTGGTCTGGGCCGAGACGTACTCCATGACCGTGGACAGGGCAATGCGGCCGGTACACTGGTTGTTGCTCCAGACGGTGATGTGCGTGAAGGTCTCCTGCTCCTGGTCTTTGCCACCCAGGAATACTTCGCTTACCCACTGTATAGCGCTCAGGATCGATTCCCGTTTGGACACCACGACCAGGTCCAGGAAGAATGGCTCCGGATCCGGACCGTAGTACATCCCGGGAGGACCCGCGTTGTGCTTGTACAGCTTGTTGCCATGCACGGTGTACAGCTGCTCCCTGGTCTGCAGGTACTGGTTGGGGAAGTACCCATGAAAGAATACCCAGTTCTCCGCGATCGGCGAGTAGGATACCGTAAAGTGCCTGGGCAGTACCTCAGGTACCTCGCTGAACAGCATGCAGGCGCCGTCCACCTTGCGCAGGTAGATCCCACTGCCGTCGTCTTCGGTAGCAGCCGGGTTATAGTTTACGGCGGATGGATTGGTTGGTCCTGTCATGGCGTAATGGTTACAGTAAGTGTACAGATATCTTCATCCCCGGTAGAGGAGGTTGCCTTGATACCGATCGCGTATATCGGGGTAACCATGGACACCGTACCGGTGAGCGTTACCACACCGGTCGTGGCATTCACGGTGAATATATTGGTGGCCGGGCTTAGCGTGTGGATCGAGAAGGTCTCCACGTTGGTACCGACGATTTGTGTGATCTGCTGGTTCACGTATGTACCTGCCTGGATCGATACGGCTAGCGTAGCCGGCACGTCCGGAATGATGGGCTCCCCGGGGCAGGTATAGCCTGTATCGACAGGGTTGTTCAGGCCCTCGTAGCGCAGGATCCGGCCGTGCATGTACACCAGCGTACCGACCGGGATGCCAGCCAGTTGCTCGTCCGTCGGGTTCACCAGGACAGGGCTGCCGTCTGCAGGTACTGTCTGGCGTACGGTCATCAGGATCCGTTTGTACTTGGGATCGTACCCTGCGGTGATGCCATCTCCCTGGAGCGGGTTGACGGCCTTGGTCCAGGCAATGTCCCGGAAGGTAGTGAAGAGCCCTTTGCCCATGGGATCCAGCTGCTTTTTGAATAGGAAGGCTTCACGCATGGGCATGTCAAAGAAAAAGTACCCAAACGGTGTACGCAGACAACCCAGGTCATGGGTGGTACCGGCATATCCTTGGGGAGCACTGGCCACATCTTGAGGCTCGAATTGGAAGATATCGGCTGTACCGAGGGTGATGGCCAGCACGTCGCTTTCCAGCTTGGTCTTGTCCTGGCTCAGCATCAGCGCCTTTTCCATGTGGATCAGCAGCCGGTCGTCCTGGCCATCCAGGTTCAGCACCCGACCAAAGTTCTTGACGTTCTCGTAGTAGTCCAGCGGTAGCCATGTGCGCCAGCTCCTGGTCTTGTCCTGGCGGCCAAGCTTTCCTCCCCGAGCAATCCGGAAAGGATGCAGGTTATTGTACGGCTGCATGGTATTGTATATGCCGGTATCCACACTGAGTTCACTCAGGGTATTGAAGTCCTTGTTGTATCCAAACTGGTTGGGATCCTGTCGCGTGTCCATCCTGGTGGGGTAGTTTCCGTCCGCGTCGTTGGGCGACAGCCCACTCTTGGGATACCACTGGCTATATATGTTGCCGGGTATTTCGAACCTTCCGTGCAGGTTGGCTGCCGTCTCGCAGATGATCCTGCGTACCACCTTGGTACCACCGATTGCAGGTTCAGGCCGTTGGTTAATACTGGTGTACCACCCGTATGTGTGGAAGGTATAGTCGGACAGATACGTATCTCCGCCAAATACGGTTCCGCTGATTCCCGAGAGTATGTTAGAGGCCACAATGATTTTCTGAGCGGTAAACGGCGCGTAGCAGTCATCCCGGAGCCTCATCAGGCTGGCCAGATATCCCATCTCGTGGTCAGGTACTCCGTTGGGATCCTGGTTATTTGTGTCCAGGCTTACCTGGTGGGAAAGGATATCAGCAGTGTCGAGCAGTCCTTGACTAAGCTTGGCGCCATAAGCGCTTTCCTGTTCTATGTTGTACCACCTGCCTGTAGTAAGGTTAGCCTCGATCCTGATGGGATCGATCACGCGACGCAGTCGTTTGTTACTGACAGCCAGGGCAGGCGTTTCTCCTACCGTGTAGTCTACCAGGAATATAGTAGGTCCGTAGACGTCATCGAATCCCAGGTTGAAGTCTTCCATGAATCCTTGCTCAGGGATAGAATTACGCCGAAGCTTGAGGTGCACGGAAAGGTAATACCCGTCTCCAGAGATAGCTGGCCGGTTGAACAGCATGTCGAACGCGTGCATCCGAACCAAAGTTGGATCTATCACCAGCGTGTTGTCCATGCGGTTCTCTTTTCCTGAGTGAAAGTTTCCACCAGTGGATATGTACCGGTTGGCATTGGCTACGATCATTGGGTTGCCATTGTTCCAGCTGCCTTCCCGGGCAGAGTGCAGCATGATGGACTGTCCCTGGAAGGTCGAGTTGCCTGGGCTGCGCTTGGCGTAACCGATTCTCCAGCCGGTGATCTTGTCCTGGTACTCTGCCGGGATCTGTACGTTGTCGATCTCCAGGCCCAGCAAGTCAAGGTGCGTCTTGCCATAGGTGTTGTCCGCGGCGTAGAGTGTCTCCTTGCAGTACCGTACGCTGGGGAACCGGTGGTGGTATACCTGTTGGCCACGCAGGTCCACGCCACCCAGTGCACTGCTGTCGAAGTCCGGGTGGTCCGGATAGGTCTCATTCTCGTTGACCCAGATGCCCATGGATCCGGTCTTGAGTGTGGTGTTGACGGTACTGATCGTGTCTTCTACCTTGTACTTGGGCACAGTCATGCCCTGGGCGGTACCGAGGGCGGAGGTTACCAGATCTCCGCCAGACGGGGGCCGGCCGGGGATGTGGAACCAGGAGGTCCAGCCGCCGGATATCTTGGAGAACTGAATGTACAGTGCGGCTACCTCTTCGTGGGCAAAGCTGCGTTTCTCTCCCTGCTTGTGCTCCTCAGGGGGGTTGGTCACGTCAATGAGCTCGCTTTTCCAGCGGACCTGGATCATGTTGACCCAGCGCTGCATGTTAATCGGTACCTCTGATTCCAGGTCCCCGATGTAGAGCGCGTCGTTCAGCTGCCCGATGGTGCCGATCCTGGTGTAGGACGCCTGCGGGATCAGGATGGATTCCAGTGTGGTATCCGTGGTGATCTCACTGCCGGTATAGGTGAGCTGCATGCTCTCCCCTGTAATGCCTACCGGCGTCATCAGTTGAGGAGTCTGGAATACCCCATTGCGCTTGTGAATGACGGCGACCTCAATGTAGTCGTACGACACGTCGATGTTCTCGAGGCTGAGCACCAGGGTACGATCGGTGATCTCCCCTGAGCCTGCAACGATGCTGACCTGGCTAATACCTACGTACGGCGTAATGGTACCGTCCGCTCTGCTGCAGCGTACGGCCGCGAAGTATGCCCCGGGAGCGAGAATTCCACCGCTTTCCTGGGTAACGGTTATCGGTATGGGCTGCAGTGCCGGGAAGAGCCTGAGGCTTTCCAGGGTGTCTGTATCCGGATTGTCACAATTCAGGTAGCCGATGACAGCATGTTTGTTGGTGAATGCCACCACGACCTCTCCCTGGTGGTTACGCTGGGCCTGGCCGGTTACGTAGTAGTCAGTATTGAGCCCAAGCTTGAAGTCCTTGGCAGCGTCATCGAAGATCGGGATGTACGCGTCGTTATCCGTATCGTAGTAGCCGATGGCTGAATTCACATTGTCTGTGGAGAAGATTACCGGGTATTTGTCGGTGGGAATATACCCGTTGTACACATACGGCCACTGGCCCTGCATGAGTGCAAAGCCAGGCTCGTTCTCTTCAGTACCCAGCGCGTCATTGCTGATACCGTTCTTACCATAGCGGTAGGTATCCTGCGGTTGCTCCTGGGGCCTGGTATTGAGGTTGATTCCTTTCACGGATAGATATCATTGAAGGATGAAAAGTACGCCTGCGGAGGAATGAGCGTGTACATGTCTGCCACCTCTTCCATGCGGTTGGTGGACGGGTAGCTGATTGCATTCTTGCCCTGGTTACGGTAGTCTTCCCACATGGAGTTGCAGGTCTGCCAGTCCATGACGGGGTCCTGCCAACCGCTTTCAATCATCTTGGTCCGGGCGTACCAGTACAGTGCTTCCAGGTATTTGGGCACGTCCGGGATCAACGGCCAGCCATCTTTGTCGTGCGGAATCGACCGGTAATGCAGCCGTACGGATCCTTCCTGGATGGATACCAGGATGGCGCCGGGGCCGTCTTCGGTGTACCAGATCCTGGGATGGAACTCCACCGGGAAGTCCGCCGGCCGGTACGCAGTGTTGCCGTTGGGGGATGTATATGCTTCCATGCCGCTCACCCACATGGAGGTACCGACTGCTTCGCCGGGACGATCATGGACCATGGGAGAACGGGAGGTATTCTTTTGCCTGAGCCTCTTCTTTTCGTACTCCACCGCCATCAGTCGTACCAATCCGCAGGGGAATTCTACCCGGTAGTTGTTGATCGTCTCGTCGGAGAAGTTATACTCCAGGGCCCACTTGGTACGCATCAGTCCTGAGGCGTCGGATATCCAGCGGATGATATCGGGGATGTAGGAGCTGTCCTGCACGCGGGTGGCGCGCAGTACCCGTCCTACGACTTCTTTGATGCTGACCTTGTTATGCTCCATCGTCTGCTTTATTGTTGTATGGACAAAACACGTATTTGTACTTCAGTGCCGGGTTGTTCTTCAGTGCCCGGCTAAACTGTTCCTTGAACCCGATCTTGTCCGTACGTCCACTGGTGGTACTGGAGCTTTTCGTCGGTACGAACTTGCGGGCTACCCTCACGTTCCAGGCTTTGTTGTCCTTCCACCACGCGATCCGGCAGTAGTCCGTGCTCACGTGAAAGATCAGCTTATCCGGCAGGTACTTCTGCTTCTTTTCATCCCAGACCCTGGGCCTGGCGTTGGTTGCCTGCCAGTCGACTTTCTTGTTGTGGAAGTTGCGCTCAATGCGCTTCGGGTATATGTTCCCGGTTCTTCCCATGTGCAGTCGCTGGCCTTCAATGATCTTGATCTTGGCGCTTTCAAAGAACACGGACAAGACGTTGTACCACCTGGAGAAGCTCATCACTACCTTTCCGGTAGCCGTGTTTACGATCTCCCACTCCTGGTACCGGCCGCCGGTGACTCCTTTGCGGAGTATGTGGCCGGGTTTACTCTCCATGAACTTGCGGGCATAATCCGCGAATATGTCTTTAGGCCTGAGGGTTTGGGGCGTTTTGGACTCCATTTACGGCAAGGTTTACGGGAGGTGTCCTCCACTTGGTTACGATT
>JACCDR010849786.1_pt1 | contig 29075 bp, 51 predicted proteins | sample 7446431 | NCBI WGS metagenome assembly JACCDR01 (sample SAMN15323443, study PRJNA562643) | freshwater metagenome | isolation source: river surface water | place: USA:Blue River Watershed | collected 2017-08-17
TGATTTATTTAACTCCTAATACTTCCTCTATTTCTACAGAAACAATGTCTTCATCAGACAATCCCTCCATAGACTCTTCTGCCATTTTATTTACCTCTTCTTGATCAAAGAGCATAGAACCAACAAACTCCATTTCTTCTGAAAAATGGCCACGCATAAGGTCTTTTATTGCCTTCGCTTGGTGTTCGTTTGATGTTGTGGCTTCTACTGTAGTAAGTACCTTACCAAGCAGGTGACCCATAACACGAAGAATAAAAGCGTGATCTGCTAATTTTGTACCAACAATCCCCATTTCTACTTCACTAATGTTCTTTGACTCGTACGCGTCGCATCGTTCACCACCCATTGTTTCAATAGTATGTGTGACAAATTGTGTATATTGCATAACTTAACTTAACTTAACTAAACCCCTGCATAGAGAGAATAATCACCTGTAGTATAGCAAAAAAGAGCCACCTTTGACAGTGGCTCAATTGGCGGCGCGTCCTTGCGCCATAGGAACTAGTCGAAGAAGAGTGCGTAGGCCCACACCCACGAGACGATCATCATTGCGATTCCGAGCGACACCATGGAAGCACGGAAAATGGGGTACTTGTGCATGTCACATCTCCACCGGTTCGTTGCCACCGCCCATGTTGTGGGGGATGTTGTCGCGGGGGTCTTGGAAGCGGGGCCGTTCCACCGCCAAGAGGACGTGGCCTTGGTGCTGTTGTTGCACTTGTTGGCGCGTCACCTCGTAGGGGTTTCGGCCACCGTAGAAGCACTTGCTGCAGTACACGTGGTGCTTGCGCTCGCCACGGCTGTAGAACGTGATGAAGTCCTTACGGAAGTCGAATTGGCTTTCCGTAAAGAGGTCTTCTTGCTCAGGTGCCGTGTGTTGGCACTTTTCACAGGTCGGCATGATAGTTACCTCTGTCGTCGTGGTATACAGACCAGAACGTAGTCTGGATCAATCCATGTATCCGTGAGTATCTCAGCCACCTCCCATGGCGGCTTGTTCTCGAAAAGCGTGTGGTATGCCCTGTGTTGCTTATCGGGAACGATTGAGATGTTGCGTGGGTTGTTGCCTCCTTTCCGACTTTTCGGACGTCTGTGGTGCTTGCTCGATGCGAATGTTCGTCGCATGTCTCTATCCTCTTTCAAGGTACATTGATGATGCATCCTATTGGAGACACTAGCTAGATGTCCCCGTATGATGCATCATCCTCCACTACAATTATACGCCTGTTTTGTCATCTTGTATTCTACCTTGTGTATAACCTCTCTGATATGCCTCTTCTAGTTCTTGTTGGTGCTTGAGTTCTAGTGTTGTGAGCGTAGTGATAAGAATGGGAAGTATGTAGTCAGGTTTTATACCCATTTCCCGATCTAGCTTTTCCTTAATCTCCTGATTGAGTTGTGCCGCGATCTCTGTAATGTTAGTCATTGTCTATGTGATTAGTCGAGTAATGCGAGCGCTTCTTCTATTGTTTTGTCGTCTGCGAGGTGATCGGTGAACTCGCGTAGGTTAGCTCGCCATTGTCCGTGAGTCATGAAGTAATCGCCTGGATGTTCTTTCCCACACTTACACTCTGGTACCCACCCCCGCGTCTTACCTACTGCTTGCCAGGCTAGGGGGTCAAGAAGCATAAATCGAATGTCACCCTGTGTCCCATCTATAAATGACTGGTGTTGGTGTTCAGGGATGTCACTTCGCCACCCTCCCTTAATTGCATCCTCAATAAATTGTTGTGTTGCTGTCATGTCTATGTGATTAGTTTGTTAATCCTCTGTTCGATTGTGTGGGGAGACTTCGATAAATCCTGCCTCTGGTAGTGCAGAAAGCCAAGGATCAGTTATCGGCTTGCCCTTGTATCCCATCTCGATAGCGTCCTCGACATCGTTTGAGAAAAAGCCGTCACATACCCCATCTGTAAATCGATACTCGTGTGTACCGCGTGGACTTACCCATCTGAATACTTGTTTCATATCACTTATTATCCTTTACTATGTCTATGGCTTGGTCTTTCTTTGTTCCGATTTTATCCACCGCATCCTTAAACTTCCGCGTTCTTGTGAAGGGTAAGTCTAACTCTCTGTCCATTATCGCCCTTTGATACCCCCGTTCTTCTGCCCTCTCTACAAGGTGAGCGGAGTGGGTGGCAAGAGCTAACTCGATTTCAGTTGCCATAAATGCTCGGTAGTCCATACGTTTTTGTTCGTCTGATTCGGAGCCGTCGTAGCCAACAGTGACTGGTCTGAATCTACTATCAAAACGATTCACTGATACCTTTATCACTTCTTCACGCCATTCATTTGCGGGGTTTGTCATAGAGTCTCGATAGCCGTTTTCAGGAAAGTTATGTGGCTCCTGTGTACAGTCATCACCGTACCCAGTTGAAAGACAGGTATCGAATTGGTCTGGTATGTCTGCTCCACAGTGTCTACAGTTTGTCATAGTTCTTTAGTTACGTTGGTAATGTCCTTATAAAAGCGGGTGTTTTCTGACCTCGCCAATCAAATATTCATTATCCAAAACTAGTCCAGCAGTATGTCCGTGAACAATATTCGACTGTTCCTGCGTGTCTTCTGCTACTTTGCTGCTAATTTCGTTAGCAGTTAGCACCTCTGGTTTCTCACTATACGTCCAGAACTGCTCTATTAAGTCTTCAAACGCTTCTTTACTGAGTTCTATGTTGTGCCTGGCTGTCCAGGCTCCTACTACGTCATGGGGGAAGGTGACTAGCATGTTATTTCTTTTTAGCAATGAATAACCCGCCACACTTCCAGCAATCCCTAGGGTATATCTGACTGCGTTCAACGCCACAACAAATTGATACGTCTGGCAATTCAACTTTGTCCACCGCGCGAAGTTTGGCAATAGCAGACTTCATTATCCTGTGAATGTTCTTTGCGTTTACTTGGATACCTTTCATATTATTTACTATTACGTGTAATGGTGGTGTCGTTTGCTCTTTCGTATTCTCTCCGCATCTGCTCAGTGATTGCTTTTGCTTCCTCGTTTGTAGTAAGTCCTTTTGTTATGAGTCTGTCGTCATTCATACTAGTTTTGGTTATCATAATCAAACTCGTCATGTGCTCGCCAATAGTGGATAAACAGGAATGATAGGATAAAGATCCATGCTACATGGAGAAACCCTCTAACTATTGAGTCAATCTGTACTCCTATAATAATAGCCGCTGCCACAAGCATTGCACCGAAGAAGATGGCCATCTGACCGTATGTTCTTTTTGTGTTTCCAAATGAGTCTTTCATATTACTGATTCCTTATTCTCTCTGCTAAGATACTGAGGTCTACTATGGTCAGTTGGTTGTCGTGGTTGAGGTCGCCTTCAATAGGTTTTGTGCGATTAAATGCAATCGCGTTTAACATAAGTAGAATACTTACAAATATTATTACCATGATTGTCTTTAAGATAAGTTCTTGCATACTCTAGTTTCTTACCTCGTAAATCATCTGTGCTGCTTCTTCTATGAATCTATCTGCGCCATAGAACATAATAGAGAGTGCTGATACTACTATGATGGTGAAGAAGAGTACTACTGGAATCATGATCCAATCATTCTCTGTACACTTTTCTAGGTTCTCTTCAAAGCTCATGTCACGTATTGTTTTAGGCATACTCATATTACTTTCGCATCATTATTTGTAATTCCCGTATAGACTTTTCCCATGCGTTTACCTTTACCATTGGTGTCTTAATGTCCCACATTTTATTTTTCATAGTGTTGTTTGCTTAACTTGATACTCTTTAAGTATACCTCTTTACTTGAAGACTGCAACTGACTTATCCACAAGTAAGAAATGGCTTATTTCCTCGTTTTTCTTGAGTTTGCCGTGTTTTATGAGATCTTTGTAGTGATTGTGTACGCTTTGGTGTGACACACCTAGATCTGTACCTGCTACTACCGTGCTTGGCACCTTCCCATGTTTCTTGTAGTAGGTGATGATGTACTTGTATATCTTCTCTTGTGTTGGTGTCATTGTGACTCTTCTTTACTGATAAGCTCTGGGTTTTGATGTATATTCCCGATTACTTCGTAAGTGTTGTCCTCCTCTATAAAGCACCCTACATACCAATTCCCTGTAATTTCTGATTGTAGTTTTAAACCAAATTGGCCTTGACCAAATGAAACTTCTCCGATATGAGTTTCACAATCGTTTACTTCTTTAACAATATCCCCCTCGTAGATCTCCTTCCCGTTCTTGTCTTTGAGTCCTGTGTATTGCATTGTTGGTAAATGGGTAGGAACGGTGAACTCAATCATTTGTGGAAAGTCGTGCCCCCCGTGCCATGCTCTAAATTTTATTTCTCTCATACAAATTGTAAGTTGACTGGTTTATTATCTGCTATGCAGTCGCGTAGCTCTTGGGTAAGTTTGGGCATAAAATCACGCCAGTTATCCCATCGTATGCGGTACATGTGTTGTCTGTTTCCCTTGCTACTCATCTGACGGTCAATCATCTCAGGGTATTGGAGTGCAAGTTCTGATATACGTGCCTGGATTTTGTATGAGGCAAAGTAAGTACCATTGTTGAGCATATCTTCAACGTGCCAGTACTTATTTGTGTCAAGCATGAGTATAGCAATAGCCGTTTCCTGTTGCGTCATATTGTTTTATTAAGCTGGTAAAGCTGTGTCATTTTTTCTTAAAGCATACCCATCCGATGAATACACCGAAAGCGTATGAAATTAAACCTATTAAGTAGATCATGTTAGTAGCCCTTATCTTCTTCTTTCTTTTCTGGCTTCCATGTGTCTATTTGAAAATATCTTTTCCCCTGTTTACTCTCTTTTCCTACTAGTTTGATGTAGCCTTTTTCATCTGCGAGTTTCTGGTTAGTAGCAAGCCATGAGATAGCCTTCTGTACGTGGATAGATACGTTTGCTTTGATAAAGTCGGGTGCCTTTTCGTGTACTGTGTTGAGGTAGATTCCCTCTGCAAATATTGCGTTTTCTTTTTCTTCCATATTATCGTCTTATTACTGGTTCATTAAATGTTGGTGGTTCTGTTTGTCCTGCTACACTTCCTTTACCGTGGTCATTTGTAGCATCTGCGTCCTTTGTATCATCTATTGCAAAGAGGCCGTTTAAAGCGTACTTGCGTGCGTATGATGATGCGCTTCCTGTAATCTGTGCCTCATTCATTCCCTTCTGTGTATCTGCTTCACGCGCATAAGCTGTCACCTCAAATGCAACCTTCCCGTCAGAAACACGCGCCATAGCTTTTACGTAGTTTTTTCCACCAACACACACCACCTCGTCTGCAATCACGAGTACAGCACCCTCGGCATGAAGTAACGGCTTTACCGCCTCTACAATATCTTCACAGCTTCTATAGGCATAGTTACCAAATTTATTGTATTGATTCTTTGGTGCCTTGAGTTCCTTTTGAATCTTTAATAGTTTATCGTGCATATTATTCGTATTTTAATTCTTCTTTACTAACCTCCATCCACTGTCGGTATGTTCCCATCCACTCAAGATCTCCATCCTCATCTTGTCCGATTAGTGAAAGATGATTGAGGCGAGCGAGTAACTGATAGGCCATCATACGCTGTGCTTCTCATCCCATAACTCCTTGTCGTACTGCTCTTCTTCTCGTACTTGTTCTCTCTCTCGATCACCTTGGTACGCATCGTTTGAGTAGGACTGGTACGCTTCTATGTGTAGATCATCCATGTTGTTTTTGCTTAACTTTGTAATACCTATAGTATACACGTAGTGTTGCATATTGCAAGTATGGGTGTGGATAAGTATTATTCATTTTTAGTAAGCAATTCCTTTACAGATTTTTGACCTGAGTATATTTTTTTCTGTGGCACTATTCCTTTCAAAAGTACATTAAGAGGTTGTGCGAGTTCTTCTTTGTTCCCGCGCATTCCAATCTCTTTAGCCTCTGACATTATGAATTGTAGTTTTTGCTTCACGCCATTAAGGGTGAGTTCGTTGTGATCATCATTAGTTAATACGTGGGTCGGGTTCCATCCCATAGTACTGTGGTAGTCTGGTACAATTTCTTGTATCTGATCACCCTTGATTGCAAGGCCATTACTAAATGTGGTGCGAGCGTCTGGATTGTTAAACAAGTAATACGCCTTGTGTGCTTCTTTTGCGTCTATCGTATGTTCTTGATCTCGCCGGAAACCGACAATAAGTTTAACTGCGTATTTCATATAATAATTGGTTTCTTTGCTGTTAATTCAAATTTCTTTCGTTCCACCATGTCCTGTAGCTGTACCCATTTGTCGCGAAGCTGTACTGGCGTAGTTATGGTGGGGAAGTAGGGGAGCTTGTTTGTCACGGGTAGTACTTCAATTAGTTTGAGTACCACATCAAGTCCGTATTCGTTTATGAGGAAGTCACACGCCTCTCTTTGTGTGGTATTCCCATAATAGTTTTTGTTCTTTGGGTCAACGTCAATGAATGATTTGATGATTAAAGACCCCTCCTCCCTATATGTTTCTTTTGTATTTTCTTTTGTTTTCTTTTGTGGGTGCAAACTGTTTGCACTACCTTTTGAAAAGTTTTGCACTACCCCTGAGCCTAGTTTTGCACTACCCCCTTGGTTTTGCACTACCCCCTCTTTACGTAGTTTTGCACTACTCCTGTTAGCTTCAACCTGTGGCGCACTCACGTGAACTACCCATGTATCATAGTCCTTATTGAACTTGATAATGTTCACGTTGTTTTTATCACCGTCTCTACTACGACGAATAAGAACTATGCCCTTAGCCTCTAGGTCTTGTAGGTTATAGATGATGGTTCTGCGCGACATTCCGAGCATCTCTACAAATTGAGAGATAGAGATACCGTCTTCTTTTTTGTGATAGCCGTATGTTTTACGCATAATTGCAAATACCATTCTAAACTGTGTGCTTGGTAACTCTAGTTTAGCAAGAGCATCAAGCAATTCGTTAGCTATCTGTGTATAACCTTTTTCTTTTTGTGGTGAAGCCATAATAAAACCCCAACTCTGGCTAGCGTATGTATCGAAACACATACACCAGCCACAATGGGGGTTCTAGCTTTATTTTACTGTTCTGGTTTTTGCTAGCCACCCCGTTTGAGGTACCAACATTATATCAAACGACAATAAATCAGCAATATAACTTATCCACATACTTCATGCCGAACATGTACTAAACATATTACAATACTCGTATGAAAAAGACATTGCTAAAAAGAGGCACCAAAATGATGAAAAGAAGTGGTTTTAAGCGTAAGGCTACACTACCACTTAAAAAACGCGCTACGGGGCATACAAAGGCCAATAAACGCACGTCTGGATCAAGCAAGACAACCGCAAAACTCAAAAAAGAGCTAGACTCTGTTTTCTCACAGTTTGTTCGCCTTAAACATGCAAACAAAGATGGTACTGTAGCCTGCTACACCTGTGGGAAAGTAAAGCATTGGAGAGAGATGCAGAATGGTCACTTTATTAGTCGTCAGTACCTTGTCACGAGATGGAATGAAGACAACTGTAGAGTTCAGTGTGTGGGGTGTAATATGTTTGGGGATGGAAAGCCGCTAGACTTTGAGGAGAATCTAAAGAAAGAATTAGGAGACGAACATGTAGAGCTTATGAAGAAGTCACGTCATGCCATATTGAAACTAGATAGAACATTCTATGAGACAGAGATAGCTTTCTATAAAAAGAGGATTACAGAGTTATAAGAGTGTGCTAGAATTGTGACGTTGTGATGCTTAACAACTAAGAGAAAAGCCCCGCAAGGGGCTCTTTTCTATTTACATGACCATTTGTCTGTTCCTCTCGTGAGATGTTTTGCAAGATAGTCAATTGCAAACTCTGGATCAATGGCCTGTTCCTTTGTTATATGTGGATGTGACGTTAAATGAATCTGTGCCAGTCCCCATGAGTTCTCTCTACCAAGTGCGGTAGTGTGATAACTTTGTATTGTGGTACTTGCGCCACTTTCACACATGAGTACGCGCCATATTCTGTCACTATCCCCGCCATACTCTAGTGCTTTTTTGTCTACCTCTTCTCGTATTCTTTCTTTTGTCCACTCAATTTTAGTTTCAATCAATACCTCCTTTGGGGTTTCCTCAGCATGTGCTATCTCAGCTTGATAGATCAGTGGTTTACCCACTTCACGTTTTGCTGTGTCGATAGCTAGACCAAGTACTATTCCCCATAAAACTCCTACTGTCACTATGTGTCCAACTCTGTTGAGTCGTTTCATATAGTTTTGTTAGTTGTAATAGAGTCTGTCATTCGCTCGTGGGGAAGCGCCTTTAAGCGTCGAACATTAAGCGCGCAGTTCGATATTATCTTGCATGTTCCCCCATGAACGAACGACGACTCCCATTCTGTCACTAATGTTTTTGATGATGGTTAGATATGACTGATTCTTTGCTTTCCAATGGGTCGTCCGTATTTCTTTAACATGTATATTTTCTGTATTTCATTTTTACACGTCTTACAGACTCGCCACGCTCTTCTGTTACGGACACGCACCTTTAGGTTATCCCCTTTAAGTGGGTGTCCTTTAGAGCAATGTGTTGCTCTTGCAAACTTAGCAGAAGGAGACTCACCACGAAGTGTGTTTTTCTCTAGCGTAACTGGCTCTAAATGTTTGGGGTTAACACAACTTGTGTTTCTACATAAATGGTCTATTACTTTCCCAAATGGAATTTTGGTTTGAGTAAAAAATTCGTACGAAACTCTGTGTGCTCTTTGACTTGTACCGTTAAGGTTAAAGTAACCGTATCCAAGTTTATCTTTAGAACCCGCCCATTTCCAGCATCCTTCAGTTTTCTCTATGTTTTGTATAAACCTCGCAATATCTTTTGATGTCATATACAATAAGTATATCACATCATCTAACATGTGCGACACACCATCGTGCCCTCAGAGAGGGTGTTCGACATACAGTCATTTTGGTTTAGCCCCGTGCACGGGTGACTGCTTGCATGATGCCGAACGCCACCACCAAGGTAGTGGACTTCCGTCCTCATTGTGTCTCTTGAGGCAGAGCCCTTAGCATGTGACTAAGGGGGCAGACCGCATTTCCGTGACAGATAGACGGTCGGCCCTACCAATCACGGTGGGTTTCTATCTCACTGGTTTTTCCACATCGTTCAGTTGCTCCTTCCTGAACACTGTAATAATACCATTTTTAGGACGGCGTAAACAGTAGGCTGTGGATAATAAGAAAACCCCTCGAAAGGGGTGCTCTTATTGCCACTCAGCTCGTCGTATTTCAAATGTGTCTTAATGACAGCTGGGGATGTACATATCCATTCTGGAGGTATTTATATTGTGAACGAGCAGATTTAAGAGTGGCTTGACACATTATACCATGTTAGCAAGGCTTACGCTTTTTTTCTGTGTGCATAACTATACTTTACCTAAGAAGTTACCCTCCTCGTCAGAAAGAAAGTTCTTGGAAATATATCCCAAAAATGCAGCAATACCTACGTTGAACATATCATTTACAATACTTCCCCAATCAGCTGTGAAGACATTGAAGTCTCCCTGTGTTACCAGCCCGTACAGCATAACTACTATTGCAGTGAATACTGCGGTCACTGCTCCTTTAAATGCGTCATGTGAACCTAACTTAAACATCTCCATAATTGACTTAATATTAACCCTGTTAAAATCCCAAACACAAACCCTGTAGCTGTATACCCAAACATATTATACATGTTCAAAATAAAGCACTGGATAATTTAGTTTACCGTAGTACTCATTCCAGTATTGTACAGTCAAGTGTGTTTCAAGTGTGCCCGTTGCGCTCTTGTTAGAGGCTACGCGGTTGTCATCCAAGCAGATACCAACATGACCATGTGTGCCGCGCTTTCCAAGTCCCGTAGGTGAGATAATGACTCTGTTACGTGCGGGGCCGTCTTTCTGTATCCAGTTAGATGTCGGTTTACGGAGATAGTCATACATAGTCCACGTCCCCGTCAGTATAGGTGTCTCGGGGTATATCTCTTTTAATAGAGTTGTTGCCGACTCTGCACACGCAAGGTCGTCCGGTGCATTGTCACGTGGCGAGACGTCAGTACCTAACCGTTGCTCACACAATGTTGCTATGTCCATAGGCTTTTTTTTTAGTCCACTTATAATGTCTTTTAACACTTTGATGTACAGTGCCATTCCTTTGAGGGTACGATTTTGTATAAATATACGGTATGCGCGTCGTACATTGTGGTCTTTTGCAAGTTTCTTGTAGCGTGGCTCATACGAGTCTTCAACCTCACGTTCTGCTACACAAAGTGTAAAGTGATTGTTGCCTCCACTATCAGACACGTACTCACCGTTTCTTTCTCTCCATGCGGACACTGATACACCAATAGGACTTGTTTTTAGAGCCTCTGTAATGATATCCATGTAGTTTGTAGGTCGAGTATCCCACAGTGCTTCATATTGCAGTTCGTATTTCTCGAGCCACTTTTTACCTTCTCGTATACACGCCTCTTTGTCCGCTCCGGTAAATGAGTAGTAATACGGTTCCCCTACAAAAGGAAGCATATGTTCTGGAATCATGCCGCACTCCCGTACAGCTTGGTATACAGCCTGTGGGTTGTTTCCGGTATCTAGTTTAGTCCCTGCCATTATGCCAAGAAAACGGTCAGAGTAGTTTACCTTCTTCCCATATACTCGAAGAATTTGCTTCTCTATCTGAGAAGTAATGGTAAAGGCGGTACAGTTACTAGTCTCAAAACCTCGTTTATTTTGTGGCTCGAAGTCTATACCAATAGTTTTCCACTGTTTATCCAGTTGGAATGGCACAAAGGGCATATCAGACTTACCCAAAACGTAGTCTGTGAGACTTATGAGATTTTCTACATACCCGTTAAATTCTTTTTTCATGGCAATAGTTTACGCACTACCCAATAACCTGCGGTGATTACAATCCCTGTAGGGAGTCCGACCCACTTAAAGAATCTCACGAATCCTTGTATAGTGCGGACTCCATCACGAGTTGGAAGCATCTCGCGTATGAACTCTTCTGTTACCTTCCATCGTTCTTCTGCCTGTTGGTGTCGTTCTGCTGATCTTTTATCTTGTTCCTCAAGCCGTGTCAAAATAGTTTCGTTAAGAATCTTAACGTCACCCATGAAATTAGAAAGCTGCTTACGCTGCTCCATCGTATCTCTCATTATTATTTCTTTAACGCGCTCTTCGGTCATACTAAATCTGCATGATAGAACCGACGTTTGTGGTAGTGATTGTGAGTCCAAGTTCTGCACCACGTGCTATAAGTGTATCCCGAACCTTTGTCTTTACTTGTGCAATAGTATCTGTACCTTCGAAAAATACATCCACTTCCTCTGTCGATACAAATCCTTGTGTAGAGAAAAATGTCACATTAAATGAATAACGTAGTGTTTCTATTGTTGGTGTGTCTGTGCATTTGCCAATGATTGCTTTTCCGTTCATATTGTTTTTATTAAATAATAACTAATTTAATTATGGCTCTATAGATTTGGTATAACCTTTCTGAACCATAGATCAAATCCAAAGAATGTTAGTGAGACTGTCTGTGCAACGGCACCCTGATTCTTGACGGTAAGTCCAGCCTGCAAGAGTGTTGACGCGGGGTATGTCGTGCTTATTGTGGCGACCTGTCTCAAGTTTTTAGAGCCGTCTGTCATGTAAAACTTTGCGCTTGTGCTATCTGCATCTATGCGGAACTTTCTGTATGCACCTGACCCCGCAAGGATAGTAGTCGAGGCAATCCCTGTGTCTACAAGTGTACCTGTACCTAACGCTGTTCTACATGTTGCGTTCCAGTTTGCCAAAGTAGAAGATGCAATAAAGAAACATCCCGCCGTTGGCTCTGTTACTGTAGGTGCTCCAAGGTTTGAATGGTTTGTATACCCAATCATGTACGCACTTGTGGTTGCTGTTGCTGCAATACCTGTTATACGTGCCGTTATTTCAAATGAAGGTGTACTTGTACCAAACTGTAGGAATGTACCACCTCCATAACCCGTCCATCCCGCGTCGTTACCCGATGTTGAAAGTATTGCGGCAGGATAGCCGTTACCCACGGCGTTGCTAAGTGTTGCGGCAGTTGCCTCTCCAAATACAATTTCTCGACAGGCAGTAAGTCCGTCGGCAGAAATAGCGGTATACCACGTCGGTACAACACAATACACATTTTCCCATGCACTATTTCGGACACGTCCTGCAAAGTCTACCTGATCAAGCGGTACAGGCATACCAAAGTACCCACCGTCTCCGATAGTTATACGAGCTCCACTTTCTTGCTCAAAACTTGTGAGAGAAGACGTATGTATCATGTTTGACGTGGTTGCATACATACCAAGTAATTCACCGTGTATGTCTGTACTCGTACTTACTTTGAAGATAGGGTTTATATAGTCCGGTGTTGAGCTTGAAACAGTAAGCGCACCATCAAAGGTGGATGATGCTGAAACACGAATACCAATAGTTGTTGTTGGTGCCAACATTCCTGCAAAAAGTGATTGTGTCCAGTCTGATACACCACCGCCACCTCCCCCTGTAGCATCATCACCGTCACAAAGTGCTGAACTTCCTGTTAGTTGAATACAAAGGGAATTGTTTGTAGTTTTAAGTCCACCTCCAAAGAGGTTTACCCCCGTAGCTCCAAGATTTGTAGCTGTAGCATTTGTGAAGAGCCCATTATCTACTGTAAGGATGTTTGTTGCGTCGTCATAGTTAAAGGCTGCTTCTGCGCCCACTGTTCCCGCACTTGTACCATAGATCACATAAGTGTCCGCAATAGCTGTTGACGTTGCAAGGCCCGCACCACCTGCACCACCTCCATCGTCTACACCGTCACAGAGCCCCGCACCACCTGTTATTGAGGTACAAAATGCACCCCATGTAGTACCACTCACACCACCAAATCTAAAAGTATTGCTTACATTAAGGTTAGTACTGGTTGCGTTTGTTGTTGTCCCATTTGTAGCTGTGTAGCGTGGGAATGTGTTTGTGTCTGTTGTTGAAGTAGCCGTAAAGTAGGCACCCTTTATCTGAGAGTTCCATGCACTTCTAAGCGGTTGCAAGACAGAGCTGGTAAAGTCCCAAGACACAGGTGCAGCAAGTGAAATTACTGGTAACGCCAGTAATGCAATTGCTATAAGTGTGAGTATTTTTTTCATATTTATGATATTGCTCTTATATATTGACTAGGAGGTACGTCCATAGTTAGTGTCAATGCTGCATAAGTATAACCTGCTCCATTAAAGTATGTAATACCGTCTGATACTACATATGTTGGCTCCGCTGTTACGGTGAAAGAGGTATTGCTTCCGTCTATTGTGCCCGTTGGTGTTTCAATTGTTGAACCACCGCCGCCAGTGTTGGCATTTACCGTCAGTGTGCCATCGGCTGCACGTGAGACGGTGAGGTTAGTACCAAAGTTTATACGTCGAGTGTTCTTGTCTATGACTGTGCTACCATCCGTTACAACAAGTGGATGCGCTCCCCATCCTGTGCGTCCTTGTCGTGCTTCTCCTATTCTTTCCTCAAGTCGCTTTATTTCAGCTTCTAAGTAGGCAATAGTGGCTTCATCCACCATCCCCATTTCGCCGTCCTTACCATCACGTCCGTCTCTACCATCTAGGCCATCCGCGCCATCTCTACCATCTCTCCCATCACGGCCATCCTTACCCTTTTCACCTTTCTCGCCTGGGTCTCCCTTTTCACCTTTATCGCCATCTTTACCACGTATAAGCTGAGCTACATTCTCCAAGTTAGGAATTTGCGCCTTTAATTCCTTTAGTTTTTCCTCTGTTTCCTCTTCTTTTTCTATAAGGTAGGTTAAAAGCCCAAGTTGACCACTCTCAATAGCCTTCGCGGCCTTTCGCAGTCTTTTTGTTTGTTCTGGGGATAACTGGTTGATATTCTTTGGCATTGTGGTATGGTGGTTATATGACTATCGTCTTGGTTTTGATTATAGCGTATGTCGTCTTTCGACTATTCTATAACGATGCTGAAATTTAACGCGGGATAATTGCCTGTGTGATTTGCTCTGCGCCTTTTACTACACCTTGTCCAAGGCCTTTTACTCCTGCAAGTGCCTTTCCTACATTACCGCTTTTCTGTGCAAAATTGAGTGCAGTCAATGCGAGTGCTCTAGGTTCGACAGCAGCACCAACAAGTGTCATCATATCGGGTAATGACAACGTTGCGTTTCTTTCAGCTACAGGTATGCGTCGTATAACTGCATTAGCTACCGGTATGAGCTCACTAAGTTGTTTATTTATTTCTTTTACACCCGCAGGGCTTGCTTCCTCAATAGCCATCTTTAACTCATTGTAGAACGTGTTATAGACTCTTTCGCTTGCCTTTGCAGCTGGGTCTGTATTTTGATAGTTCCATGCACCAAAGTGTCCGGCAGCACGCTTTATTTGTTGTGCTTCTGGAATTGTAGTAATACCATTCTTACCAACAACACTTACTATTTCTTCTCGTAACTTATCGGCAGCCCCCTGTACTTGTGTGTTTGTACCAAAATTAGATAGTTTATCCTGAGTGAGCCTTTTTAGTGTTTTCTCGTACACAGTATTCATGTCTACTGGAACCTTACTTTGTCCAAGTCTGTTATTTAAATCCTTTGACAGAGTGTCCATGCGAGCATTTGTCTTTTTAAATGTATCTTGCAGTGAACCGCCAAGGTCATATTTCTTTACTGTCTCAAGTTTAAAACCATCTTTAATATCTGCTTCTTTTGGATTTATTACCCTATATTGTATCTTTTCTCCAGCACGATTTAGTCCTTGCGTTGCTTTCGTAAGTCCTTTTTCAAGTACACCAAATGTAGCCCCAATTAGGGCACTTTTTACACCTTCCGATACTGCAATCTGTGCCGCTTCTTTTCCGCCCCTACCTTCCGCAATAGCTTTTGCGCCTGAGCCTACTGCACCAAGTGCGCCAAATTGTCCTGCTTTCCCTAGTATAGAACCTGCTACGGGTATTTTTGCACCTGCAACTTGTGCGGCACCTGAAAGCACGTCAGCACCTACTTGCAATGGTGAAGGTGCTGAAAGATCATAATATTGTGCTTCATTAGTACCTTTTATCTTATCTTTAGCCTTTGTATAAGCATACCCACCAAGTGTACCTATAGCCTCACCAACCTTACCACCTGCAAATACTGAGTTTACACCTTTTGTGATCTTTGAAAGTGTGCCGCCACTTGATTGTGTAGGCAACTCATAGCCGTTCTGTTGAGCAAGTTCTGCAATCTTCGCATCATCCAGACCCTTCGCCTTCATTTGATCTATTTGTTGTTGAGATAATTTCATACTATTTTCCAGTTAAGAAATTCCAAATTGATTTCACGGGTGCCGTTAGAGAATTCATAAGACCTTCACCATTGCTCTCCCCCACTGTCTGATTAAATATCTGTTGTGCGGGGTCTACTGGTGGTGTATAGCCACCTTGTGCATAATCAATTACGACATTTTGCGGGTCAAGTCCCTGCCTTTCTGCAATTCCTGAGTATTGATTTACCACATTTTTGTATTGGCTTTCCTTTACTGCTAGTTTTTGATTTACTAGGTTCTGGAACTCATTGCGTACATTCTCTGGTAAGAACCCGCCGTTCTCTTTAAAGTAACCATTAAATCTTGCAAAAGCCCCTTGGAATATATTTCCTGATTTAGCAGCTGTGTCATATTCTGCCTCACGTACTACCGATGTTGGGTCAAGACCTTTCATAAAGCTAAATACTAGCGCTAGATCAGCGGGGCCTCCTACACCATTTTGAATGTAAGCATCAATAGTACCTTTCTGAGAAAGAATTTCATTGTAGTCTTTTACAATCTGTTCACCTCTGAATTGACCCATTAAAGCCCTTTCATTGTCACTCATTTGATTAGTATTGCCACCACCTCCTGCGGCTACCTGTGGCTTCACAACGCCACTTGTAGCAGCTGCTAGCTGTTGTGCAAATGTATCTGATGTAGGGTCAAGACTAAGAATACCGCGCATTGATGAAGTAAGTCCTAGTTCTGATGCTCGTTGTGCCCACTGATTCTGTAGCTGTAGATTGTTTTCTTCTTTACGGTACATTCTATCTTCTTGACGTAGACGTGCATCATACTGTCTTTTTTCCTGCTCATTTAAGAAGTTAAAGATGGAATTAAGTTTGTCTGTCTGTGTTTTGTAGCGAGTTTGTGCGTCCTGGAGTCTGAGAGAAAAGTTAGTATTAAGTGCATCCTTTGCCATTTCTAAGTTACCTTGCGCGGTTGCGAGTTGTGCCTGTACAGGGAGTGCTGCTATCGCCGCCTCTTTCTGTATCTGTGACTGTTGACCACCGATTATCACCTCTGGTATACCACGTCCCTGTCCCTCTACTCGTAAGAGGTCAGCATCACGTTTTGCTACAATAGCGTTTAATTGAGCCGTATAATTACTAGCTTCCTTTTGCGCTCGCTCCATTTGCTTCTTTTCCGGTGAAGAGTTGTATATATCTTCTGCACTTACTTGTTCTATACGGTCTTGTGCAGCAAGGATTTGACTAAAAAGGTCGTCCTGTGAAGTTTGTGCAAACATCTTATCCGCACCAAGATTGATACCATATTGACCAAGCTGTGTAGCAAGTCCTGCATTATATCCACCAACTACATCACCCACATTCTTTTGCTGTTGTGGTGCTGGAGCTACATATGGCTGGTTTTGTTTTAAATTGTTTGAGCGTAGGTAGTTTAATTCAAACTTAGAACCGGCAAATGGTTTTGCCCCCTCGGCTCTATTTTGTGCAAGAGCTGCATCATATTTTGCAGTATTAATCCCTAACCCCTTTGCCTGTTGGGTTAATCCTTCCAGTTGCGTGGTCAGTTCTTCTCGCGATTTACCACCTGATACAGATACGGGAGAACCACCACCATCCGCATCACGTGGGGATGCATAAGAACGAACAGTTCCATCACTACCACGCACACGGTACCCAACACCCTTTGGAAGTTTACCCAAACTTCCTTTTTTATTTTTACTTTTCTTCTTAGTTGCCATATGTAAATAAATTATACCATTTTTATGTCTGTGTCCCTACCGTTACCCATGTCGGGGCAGTCAAAGATGCAACGGTGCATATTTTTAATGTAGTGCCCACACACACAATGTCTCCCACGTCACCAATAGTAGGATTTGTGGATACTACGGGCACCTTGAATCGTGTGTTAAAGCGAGAATACTTTTGGAAGTCCTGTGAAGCGTTAAAGTTATTTCGGTATACCTCATCATTAAGAGCCTGTAGGTTCTTTTTCAGTTCTGCTATTTCTTTTTGTGTGTCAGTAGGCATGTTATGGTGTGCTATTTATGTTTGCTGTAGCAGTGATTCCCGTTATTTCCATACCGCCGGTGCTTTCAATAAGAAACTCGTACTCATGTCCTGATGCAAAGTTGTCGCCTGATGACTCAATAGCAAGGAATGTCTTGTGCATAGTGTCCACAGTGCTATAGCTTCCAATAGTAGTCCACGTTGTAGCGTTATTTACTCTGTATTTAGCGGTAAGTGACTCACCTGATGCTAGCTTTCTAAAAGAAATCTTGAGTGCAAGTAGCTGTTTATCTGAAAATGCGTCACCAAAGTCAAGTATTTGCGTCTGATATGAGCTTGTGAACGCATAAGTAGCTGCATCGTTTGTCTTGTCTATTGATCCATCGCCTGAGTGTGCAATAAAAAAGTAGTTTGCAGCACTTCCGAAGCTTTGTATGCCGTCTGTGTCAATATTTGAGTCAATAACGTCTAGGTTTAACGAGAATGGGAAGTTCACGTTTTTGCGCCCAAAAGACCATAGCCCCTCATTGTATTCTGTACCTGCACTATTGGTCATTATCTTGGCTGCAAAGAAGAGACGATTGTTTTTAACCGCCTTTGAAAGTGGAATAGTCTTGTTTGTGAGCGCTTGTGTGAAGACTTCTTTTACGACTTGTGGTACACCACCTGAGTAGACCTGAATTATCATTGAGCCACGTCCTGCACCTGTAGCATTATTTAAATAGCGGTCTGTTACTCCTACTAAGTAGCCTTCGATAGTCTCTAGTACGCGCAACTCACCTTCGCCCCAATCAATCGCCTCTTGTACGTCGGTACTGGTTAGGTTCCATAGAAATACCTTAGACGTTCCATTAAAGGTAGAAACAGGCGCACAACCTATTGCGAGGTAGTTACCGTAGTTTGCTATTGAGGTGATTTTAAAGTTTGTAGGTAGTGTAAGGACTGCATCGTTTACCGTTCCGCCTGAGGTCACACGTGCGAGCTTGTTGTTATACGGTAGATAGAGGTTGTCATCTTTTGCAATTACACCTTGTGCAACACTTGTAATCGTGCCTACGGTGCCTTGTGTGTTTGTGATAGCGGGTGTGCCACTGAGTAGTCCCCATCTAAATACTTGTGTAGTTCCTTGAAAGCCCCACAAGTAGTCTTTGTACTCAACAAGACAACCATACCTGACGGCTGCGTCACCTTCACTTGAAGCTGGAAGTGTCCAAGATCCTGTAGTTGCGTCAGCTTTATATACTATCTTTGTGAGTCCCCCTGCCGTCTGACTAAGGCCATAAAGCTTTGCACTTGATGAATCAAAAACAAAGTCACGCACAGAGTATTGCTTCATTCCTGTTGCAGTGCTGCCGTCGTCTGTATCAGCTTCGAGTGAACGATATGGAGTGAGTCGTGTAGGATTTGAAAATACGTCAAAGTGCTTCGCAATCTGAAACTTACTTGCATTATTCTCTCGTGGATCGTCTGAGATACCCCCTGAGAAGTCTTTGATTTTTATTTCTACTATTTTAGACATTTATTTTGAATACTAAAATTACTACTGATGTAACAGTCCCCGCTGATGTTGATACAGTAATGTCATTTGTTGCGGCCCCCGGAACCTCCGTATACATTAACGCAAAGGTTATGCGGTTATCTATCGTTGTTGTGACACTGTGTTTTGTAACTCCATTATATTGCAAACTGACAGTTGGCGTTGTGCCGCCGTTGTTATTTATGATACCAGAGGCCCAAACAACGACTCTTTGACTTGCTGTTGTAGTAAGTGAATGAGTTGTACCTGATGTTGTTTCTACTGAAAATGGGTTGCCTCCAGTATCAATGTATGCTTTTACAGCTTTTTGACTTGGTACTTTAGTGTCACTATTAGCAGCCATTGATGTGTCGGTATCAATATCACTTTTCTCAAACTTGTCAGCGTTAAGATTAGCAAAGTTTGTGTTTATATCAGCACGAGAGTTTGTTATCTGATCACCACTATTGATTGTTTGAATTGTTGACATATTTAAACGGGTTTAGCTGTGTTATTTATTGATCCAGTTGGTTTTGAGGTATTTTGCAAAAGTGATCCTGTTTCTAACCACGTCCTTGTTTCTGTACCCCATGTTGTTAGAATTGTAGCCCATGTTTCAAAATCTTTCACTTTTGAAACATTGTTTACGCTCCCTGTTGGTTTTGGTGTGTTGTTTATCATTTGAAACTAATACTACGTGGTACAAGGCGCATGTCATTGTCCATACCTCGAATAGAGAAATACTGCATCATAAATGCTTCTTCTTTCTGCATCTCTACTGAGAGAGGTTGTAGGTTATCAAGTCCAAGTGTCAAAGCAATGTCGTATGCAGCTGCTATAACGAAACCTCTGTGAAGTATTGGTGCCACTCCCGGTGCCTTTGTAGTGTCTGTAGCTGCGAAATATGATGGTGTTCTCTGGAAGGTAAAGCGAAGGCCATTTGATACGGTTGCTGTTGGTATCGCGTCTAGTCTTATCACATTGTCAGCAATCTTGTCGTAATACCGTGGTACTCCTGCGACCTGACCAAAAGAATCCTGATCGTAATTCTCATCATTCTTGTCTACAGGGAGCAACATTCTGTAGTAACCACTTTCAAGCATTTCAACACGGGTAAGCGTAAGGATGGTATTGCCTTGTTCGTCAGTGAGGAATGAGTAATCCGTTACGTTTACCGTTAGATCACGTTTACCTTCTGGGAGTTCTGTGTGGTTCGTGTCATCCCATTGGAAACGTCTATCTGCACCAATAGCGTAGCCTGTCACCTTATCAAGATAGTTGTTGCATGAGTTTACAATCTTGTATGTAGGCCATTGTGTAGCATCCACACGCCCCATTGAGCGTGTCTGTTGTACTATGCCTAGGTTGTTTGTTGTATCTGAAAATACCATATTTAATATATATAATCGCCAATATGTCCTATAGGTATGCGCGGGTCACACCATATGTCGTACCCTTTCTCCTTTGCACGGTTGCAAAAGTACTGATCCTCGCCAATAAGCATTTGTCCTGTTACCGGGTCTGGAGTGAACACAAACCATGGCCTCTCTATGACTTTAAATACATTGCTATCTATGAGTAGTACGCCACCGCCCACACCGTATGCTTTAAATGGTTCTGTAGGTAAAGCCTTTTCTTCTTCGGTAAGTGTGTCGGGGTGTATGTATACGCCGTTCTCATCCATTCTTGATACAGTTGTCGAAAGTGGGAGTACTCGTGAGTTAGAGGCTACACCGACAATTTCTTTATTTAGAGAGAGCATTATCTCGAGTGTCTCTTCGGGGAAAGTCATGTCATCGTCTACCATGAGAAGGTAATCACACTCTTGTCGTAGAGCCTGTACAGCTAGGTAGTTTCTATTCTCAGCAGTTGTATATCCCTCTGTAGCCATTACTGTGACAAAGTCATGATCTGAAAAAGCCACCATATCAACAATACTCTTCACTGTTTTTGGTTTTATTGTTCTGTTGCAAGGTATGCCAAGTAGTATTTTCATGTTATTCACTTATCTTTGCCTCCCTAAAGAGGCAAAGTAAAAGAACAACTTACGCTACGTTTACGTCCATCATGAACTCTAGGTTGTATGCTGGGAAGTTGAAACCGTAGTCAACACGTGACACGATACCAAGTCCTGATACAAGTCCTGGGTCTTCAATGAACTTCGCTTGTCCGTAAGTACCTGAAAGAATACCAATCTCAGCGGTCTTCTTGATACCTGCAAACAAGTGACCTGCGGTATGAGAATTAGAGAGGTAGTGAGTAATTCCACCGTAGTAGAATCCTTTCTGTACTGGAATACCGTTCTTGAGAGCGATATCAGCCTCTGTAAAGCCGTTAGCCTGCACATATCCTTCAAGAAGCTCGAAGTCTGTTGCACGCCATACGATACAGATACCTTTTTCTACAGCCATATCTACACCGTTGTTTGCGTAGAGCTTTCGCTTTACTGCACGCATGATGTCGTCTACGTTTGCAGCTGATACTGTGATCGCAGTTGTGTCGTCAGCGTTTGATGTAAGGTCGCCTACACCAAAGTTTGTCCAAGACCCATGTTGACCAAGGAACTGTCCTTCAATGTATTCATTGATCTTCTTTCCCTGAAACTCTGCAATCTTCATCTGATCAACGTATGACTGTTGGAAACGGTCAGCTTCGTCAATAAGAATTGGGATGTTGCGGTACTGGTCAATAGTCAATGTGTCAGCCACAAGCGCAAAGTCTTGATAGCCATACGCTGTACCTCGTGTACCCGTAACTACTGATGGTTCAGTGGTCATTGAGCTATTGATAATAGCGCGGTTGTTGCTGTATTTAACATCTAGTACATCCTTCCATGCGGTAGGAGAGTTGATGCGATTACGCATACGAGCGACGTAATCAAATTTATTCCAAGTTACTGTGTTAGCCATGTTATTCGATAATCTCTAGTAAGAGAATCGAATGTCCTAGCCTATGAATGGTACTTGAGAGAACATGCTGTTCTCTGTTTCTCTTTTGATTCGCGCGTCAATCACCTCATTATGCAGTTTAAGATCAGTTGGTACTTCGTCGGGATTAGCGAGATAGTAATCTACATCGCCCTTTCCTGCACCTCCTTTCCTTCCTGTTCCTGATGGTGAGCCATTTTCAGCTGTGCGCTGATTCTGTTGCGTTGTAAGACGTGCCTTCATGTGTTCCATGTTAAGCACGTCTGTAAGTGGCAACTTCAGGCGGTTCGCTTCTTCAATGACTAATCGCTGGTCGTCTGGGTGTTCTACCCTTTGACTTGCAAGGTATGCAAGTCGTGCATAGTCTGGTTCACTCGATTCTTGTTTTTGAGAAGGTTTTTCCACATCTTTTCCCAACTTTCGTCTTGTTTGTTCAAGTTGTCGAGTCAAGCGTGCTTCTCTTTGTTCGAGAGTTTCCTCTCTTCGAGATTCTGTTTCAACGACCTCTTCCGTTTCTACAGATTCCTCATCTTCGTATTCATTAGGCATAATGATATGTTTAATTCACTTTAAGATAGTGAGACTTTTTTATTAATTCACTTTTGGTAGGTGTGAGAACCATAGACCCATAGTACTTAGTCGTGTATAACTTCAACGATAGCTGCAACATTGTTATTTAACATACGAGTCAATGTTACGATAGCTGTATTTGAGGTGTCAGTGTCTCCCTTTAAAGCCACACTACTCGAAGCTCGTTTGAGGATAGTGCCTGTATTCCCTGCAAAAGTAATCGTACTTGCCTCAGTTGCAGAACGATTATTTACATAGAATTTCTTTGTCATTCCCGGACTTGGGATAATCGCTCCAAGAGTTGATGATGCTGGTAGAGTTAAAGTCGAAGCTGTGGATGGTGTGATAGCAACAACTGTTTCTTCATCTATAGCTGAAACTGGCAAAAGCCCAGTAGATCCTGTACTTGTTGCGGTTATACCCCCCTCAACAATACCGGCAATAAAAGCCTGCGGAAATGATTGTGTTTGTCCTGATCCTGAACCAAGTGACTCAGTAACAGTGTGTACCACTGTCTCTGTTGGGCCTCTGAATACTATTCCTACGATTGAAAGTACGAGAGCTGCGACTGCAATTACTAATGTTTTATTCATGTTACTTCTTTTTTTTCTTATTGATAACCTCTTTAACCTCCACCTTTTCTTCTTTTTGTGCCTCTTCTTGTGCTCGGTGCTTATCTCTTAAAGAGACACGCTTGTATTTATCTAAACTCATATTTTAATATTAACGGTATGTAATTGTTGATGTTGGTTCTGTACCACTAAAGACCACCACAAGTCCTACAGGGGCATCTACGTCAAAGGTATATGTTCCGGCAGCAACACTATTCGGAAAGTCTGCAAGAAGAATACTTGATGATGAGTAGATAGCATTTCTAAAGTTTGGATTTGTTGTTGTGGCGTTGTAGAACGTCATGGATCCTGCCGCTGCACCTGTAATAACTACAGATCCAAGTGATGCTGGGCCGTTCTTTAAGACTCGCGTTATATCCGTTGTCATTGAATTTGTTGTCGTTGCCTTGTATTCATTTCCAAATGCAACACTTCCTTCTACTTGATTTACTTGATAATTGCTATACACAAATGCTAATACCAATCCAAGTACTAGTGCGAGTGTAAGTGTTTGTGTTGTTGTAATTGATTTCATATTTTATTTCGTATAATTATACCACACTACTTATATTTAATGCCAACTCCATTACTTTCATTCTTACTCATCGACCGCAAATGTATGAATGTGTCCTCAATCATTTCCTTTGCTTTCATGTGTGCTCTGTATTCCTGTCCTAACACTTCATCATCTTGTCCTGTTAATCGTGGGAGTAGTTTGTCGGCCTCTTCCATAAACAAATCTTTCAACTCATCCATTATAAAGTCATTTGAGTAGATTATGTTAAGCGTCTTTTCGTACTTCATACCTGTTGTGTTGCTGTCTCAGCTAGGCCTTTAAGTCCTTCCGTACTGCCTCCTTGTTGTGGAGCGCCCATTTGTGCCATAGGTGCTGCAAAACTCATAGGTGAGATACCAGAGGTTTCAAGAATAGTATTGAGCATACGCACCAATTCGGGGTCTTGTCGTATGTTTGGTGTCGCAATGATCTGACGTACCACGTTCACGAACTTATCAGTCATAAGCGCGAGGTTCTTCTGCTTACCGGCAATATTAGTAGAAACATTAAGGTTTTCTGGCTTAAACTCATCCTTTAGTATCTCAATAAATCGCTTTGTGCCCATTTTAAAGCCTTCTTGTGCAATAAAGTTACGGAATTGATCGTATTGCTCTTGTGTCATTGAGCCACCATTGAGAATCTCTTGTTTTGCGCGCTCATTTGCATAGTTTGTAGCAACTGTTTGTGAGATTTGGAAGAGTTCGTCGCTTGAAAGCTCTGCAAGGAACTTATCACCCTTCACAATTTCCTTTCCTAGCTGTGGAATGATCCAATCGCGGTGTATTTCATCGACAAATACCGCAATTCTACCCTGTCGCCATAGGTGGAGTGACTTGTTTTCAATAAGCTGTGTCTCTACAGACTTGAATGGTGTACCAGAGTTAGGTTGTGCGCCTAATGAGATATCACTAGCACTTCCAATTTCCATGGCGTGCTCATGTTGTTCGACCACATAATTCTCGAAGGCTGTGAGGTTTCGTGGGACTGTATCAAGTTGTCTGATGTCTGAGTTTGGCTGGATATCAAGTACGGTACCATTGTCATATGTTCCAATATTTTGATTTTTAAAGCGTGGGTCAGTTGAAAGATACACTACCTTTGATGCTTGTCTAAGCATTCCGATGATGTGAATCTGTGCGAAGTTTGTCCATGTCTGTGGTTCAAAGAGTTCTTCAATACCACCCCATCCAAGAGCACGACCTTTAATAGGATCACGCTTGAGGAATTTGAACGGGAGTTTAGGTTCAGGTGTAGAAAAGAGGATGCGTCCCTGTTTCTTTCCATCTTCATCCTCATAGAACGCACAAATGTACATCATTTGTTTTGTGTCCTGTGAGATTGGGTTGTAGTCCATTTCACACACGTTATGTACCTCGTATATCTCTACATACTTCCCTGGTGTCTTTATCTGTCCGTTCTCTTTACGCATTGTTTTAGCGGCCTCTGCTTTGTAGAGCAATCCTTCAATGTCTATGTCAGCGCCAATGGTTCCCCATCCTGCGCCCTTCATGTCTTGCAGTTGGCGTGCTGAAAAGAAATGCTTAATAGCAAACGGCCCCGCCATAAGGTCAGTCTGATCACAGAAAGCGATGGTGCGTAGGTCTACCACCTCAGGTCGTACACTCTTTGTCTTCTTTACTAGTGCACCACCGTAGTCAACAAAAGACTCGACAAGTTCATCGATAAAGGTGTCCATTTCATTCTTGAGTGCCCACTTTTGGTAGTATTTGCGAAGTAGGAATGACTTGTAGTATTCGTCAGCATTGTCTACATAGATATCAATGTCCTTTACATCAAAACCTTCTGTACGATACTGTACGTTTAATATAGGCCGTACAATGTTTTTGAATGGACGCTCTCCTCTGTCCTCGTTGTCCTCCTCAAATTGCGAGTGTTTGTATGAAAAACTACGCATGACGTGTTCAGGGAAGTTCCAGTACCAGTTGCTCTCTATTGGTACAGGCTTCTTAAACGCCTCCTCTTGCTCTGTAATATACGAAAATATGTCGTTCATGCTAGTAGTTTCTCAAAGTCTCTAATAAGTCCACTAAGTAGCAGTTTACTAGCAAAGTAGCGACGTAGCTTAGGGAGTTGTACGAACCTCTCTATTGATTGTGTGCCTTTTGATACCGTAAAGAATCCCTTAGTCTTGACCTTTGTATAGTCAATACCAAGATTATCCAGTGCATCCTTTACCGTTGCGCCGTGTGCCGTATAAACCATACCATTCATCTCTAGCTTTACGGCAAACTCTTGTTTTGTCTCTTTAGCTTTTGCCATTGAATACTTGTCTTAATTCTTCTACAAAACCTGTGTTACCAAGAAAGTTGTATGCCATAGTACCGTCTGGGTCATATGACATCTTTTGCTTCCACTTCACAATGAGTTGTATAAGACGTGGGTCGTTTACTCTCACGGGTACACCCGCGGCATGTGAAATGTCAGGGTCGATCTTAGCAGTATGGTCAATAGGGACTCTTTTATTCATTTCTCTATTTGATATCCATTCGTATTCCATATTATTTTGCTGGGTTCTTATAATAACTTTTAGGATTTAACTCTTTCGAGTAAATACGATCCCAATAGCTCTCTACTTGTTTTAATCTTCCGAGTGTTGACAGTGCATAGCGTATACCGGCCATGTGGTGGTTGTCACATGCTGGGTCTTCTTCGTTCACTATTTTACCATTCTTATCAATAAGCCACAAATAATTTCTATATTCTTTGAGAATGTTTGCGCTGTTGCGTGTTACAGATATGGGTTGATCTTGCACAAGTTGTATACCATGCACCACACTATCCTTACCTTTCTCACACGGAAGTACCGAGAGTCCATAGCTTCGTAATTCATCTATGCTCTTGGGTTCTGCACTGTCGGCGACAACCGTTGTCTGTGCTTTTGGTAGTGAATTAAGAAAGTCCGCGAGCTGTTTGTTACTCATTCCTTTACGATACAGGTTCTCATTAAGAATCCATCCACCATTGTAGTACCAGACTTCACCAATAGCAGATTGATCGTTGGTGTAGCCGAAGTCTAACCACCGTCGTTCAAGTCTAGCCTCATGCGGTATCTCATCTATCACACGCCAATCTGTGTATATTCTACCTTCTACCTCGCCTAATTGTCCTTCGCCGTAGACTTTCCACCATCCAGGACGATTCTTACGCATCTCGATAGAGGTCACAATCTCTTTTGGACATGCTTCGTTATCCTTGTATGTGAGGATGATGTGTTCTACATCCTCACGTTTATTTAAAATGTCTGTATAGAACCAATACTCATTGGTTGGGTTCCAGTCTAAGAAGATAAACTCCTTTGTACGAACCTCTAACTGGTCAAAAGCGTCTAGGTGTACGTTGTTCGCCTCATTGATAAAGCATCTATCACGTCGTGCTCCTCGAAGTTTGTCTGGTTGGTCAGCACTGAAGAACTCTATCTTACTCCCTGTCTCAAAGGTGTATATCGAATCAGTAGCGTTCCATAGATCGTCTCTCCAATAGTGGTGTGACTCCATGATATTACGGAAGTCTCGCATGACTCCACGTTTAAGATGTGGCACGCTCTCTGAAATAATACTGGTTAGTGTCGGTATCTTATCAGACTGAGCACGATGAATGAGATAGAGAAGTATAGATATTGTCTTAGAGGCTGATGTGCCTCCTTGGACAGCTCTAATCTTCTTCTTTAGTTTCGCTACTTTCTTCGTCGCTGTTGTTGCCGAAAACATTTAATAGAATTGGTGCTGGTAACTCTTTACCTCCACTTGTTACGTCTTGAGGTATCATCTTAACAAATGCTTTACCTAACTGCTCTACTGCCCATTTCTGATCGTTCTTATCTTCACTCTCCAACATAGAGCGGAGTACTTTAAAAGCTGGTTCAGTTAAATCAGTATAACGCTGTGCTATCTTTACTTCTTCTAAATATGATTTTCTACCTGCCTTACTCATACATTAATATTGACTTTTCTTTACAGAGTGTTGTGGTCTGTATGCGTCTTCTAGTATCTTTAAGAGTGTCTCTTCTTTTGGTGTAACAGTTCTCTTAGGTAGTTCAAGAGTGTAGGTTCTTGTGTCAGAGTTGTAATTAAGTAGTAACTCTCCTTCCTCTGTGTGCCCAAGATGCCGCGCGAGTACGTGCACATTTGCCTCTTCACACATGAGGTCATCCATTTGCTTATATGATTCTATATCGTTTGGTTGCATATATTATCTTTATTGTCTATAAAATGTTGTACTCCCATAAAGTTAAAGCCTTCTTCTAATTCATCACTAGCATAAGGGCTATTCTTCATGAACTCTTCTAGTATCTCGTACTTATCAGGAGTCCAATACATCTTGAGCATTGGTGTTTCTCCCGCGTTATACATTTCACGTTTAAAGTCTCGAATGTGATCGTCTATATTTGATATATTCACTTGTTCTGGTTTTAGTATCATATTATCTAATCTGTGACTTTCTTTTTCTCCAACACATAGGACACATGTTTCTATCTCCTATGGGTACATACTTGTTTCCACATCTACAGGTTGGGTATTCCTTACTGTGAGTCAGTGACAGTGGGTTAAACTTTACGTATTCACAGTGGGTGTACTGTGACGGGTGATCTGCTTTAAGTGGTATGGCTATTTCGTCAAATCTCATGTTTGCTTATAGTAGTTTCAACTACCGTGTAGGAGGAGGGTAATTGTATTGAAAATATAATATGTTTACATACTCACCGCCCCCTACACGAGAAATGAATCTCGTGTTCGGTAAAACATCCACTTACAATTATACTACACTCTTTCTGTATAGTCCAAACATCCTACTGTATGTATTTCCTATCTTCTCACAGGTAGCGTCACAGTAGAGTAGAGGTGCTGTGTATATATTGCCGTCTTCGTCTTTCCAGTCGAGTAGTTCCATCCTGCAGGTCTGACACTTTGGTATGTCGTTGTATATGAAGTTCCATTCCGTTTCGTTTTCTCTATTAAGAACGATGTATGCCTGTGCTATTTTCGAGTAATCAAACGTCTTGTGTTTAGGGTATCTTTTCACACGGGAACAGGCATCACATGTCTTCCATGTTGGGATGGTGCATTTATTTCCGCATTTCTTACAATTCATATCTAAACTGTGGGGGCGAGGATTCCCAATTACCACCTCGCATGGGCTTTCTTATCTCTCCCTTTCTGCCCTAGCTTGGAGAGCACCCTGTATTGTGTGCGTTAAGCATAGCGTCTACATTTGGCATGAGGCTTTCCCTCACCGCTGATCATGTTTAGTTCCGCCACCCCACAGTTTAACTATCAATGTACTTAAAATAATCAGGCCACCCGTCGTCTATTGGATTGAGTGCATCTTCAAATCTATTTGATCGCTCTATCCACGCGTGTATATCCCGCATTGTCCAATAGATATCTGTGCCTTCTTCTCGCCAAATCCTATCGTCCATGTATCTATCCTATCACCCTCATGTATAAAAAAGAGAGCCACCTGTGGATTACTCGCTCTATGCAGGGGTCGAGTGATTTATTTAACTCCTAATACTTCCTCTATTTCTACAGAAACAATGTCTTCATCAGACAATCCCTCCATAGACTCTTCTGCCATTTTATTTACCTCTTCTTGATCAAAGAGCATAGAACCAACAAA
>JACCDR010477877.1_pt1 | contig 29053 bp, 35 predicted proteins | sample 7446431 | NCBI WGS metagenome assembly JACCDR01 (sample SAMN15323443, study PRJNA562643) | freshwater metagenome | isolation source: river surface water | place: USA:Blue River Watershed | collected 2017-08-17
AGCTTCCGCATCTGGTGAGGCGTCCTCTGTGGCGGTAGCCGAAGCGGCCCCGTTTACAGGGACGCGAGGCGAACGCAGAGAGGCTTGGGCCTTACCCATATAGATGTTTCCACCGTCAATAGATGGATCAGTCATGAACCTATCCACCAGAATACGCTTCACATCTTCTTCATTCGCATTACGCACGAATGCTTTCAACCTACTCCACACCCTCTTACCCCATGTGTATTCCTTACCCGCACCAAGTTCCATCCGTCCAGCAGTAACTTCACCCAGAGTCTGAACCATCTTCTCGTTCGATCCAAATATCTTCTCAGCCTGCTCAATCACAGACTTATCAAGCTTACTCCCGTACTGCTTCAACGCATCAATCCAGTTATGGATTACTTCATGCGGAGCAGTATCCAATCCAGCCTTGATATCAACCTTCTCTCCAGACCTAGGCTCAAATGGATTAACTTCTGAAAGCATTCTTTCAGCAATAACTCTGCCTTTAACATCTCTACCGTTTTGGGCTCTTCCACTGGTAACTTTACCTGTATCAGTCAAAAATCGATTGGTAGTTTCATCATATATAATCCCATACGTAGACGCACGCTGAGACGCCCACTTCCGTGTGGTAGGATTCTTCTCCGGTGAAAGCTCAACACCACCTTGACGCAGCTTATTCGCTAGCGGAGTACCAGATTCAAGCCCCGGTTCCATCTGCTGTTCTTGGAACTTAGCACTCTTGATCAACTTGCCTAATTCCGTATCAGGTTTGACAACAGTTTTAGCAGGAGGTTCTACAATCGGACCCATCCCCGGTTTGACCAGAGGTTTAGGCTCTGGCGCAGCACCCAACACCACGGCAGGTTGTTGAGAAGAACGCTTCAACAGTTCAGCAGTAGGCTTGATCGGAGGAGTAGGTGCCGCCAGCGGCTTAGTGAACATCCGATTCCACGCACCTTCAATCGGCCTATTCAACTGAGGCACCATCACTGGATCTGGCTCCTTAGCCATCTTCTCGTACTGAGCTTGAGTCTCCATCTCGATCTGCTTCAACCTCTGCTCAGCAACACGCTGTTCAGCTTCAGCCTGCAGCTTACGAGTCTTAGCTGCTGCTTTCTCTGCGGCCAGATTCTCATTGATAATCTGCTGCTGCTTCTTATTGACATTCTCAGCCTGCTTATCGAACTTCGCCTGCTCCAAAATCTGCTTATCAATATCCGCTTTCGGAATATCAAACCCTTCGCCTCTGAGCTTAGCAGCCTCAGCTTCTGCTGCTTGATTGGCCTTGATCTCCTTCACCACCTGAGACCGTTCCTTGTTAGCATCAATAGCTGCCTGCTTAGCCACAGCGGGATCGGTTAGAATCTTCTGTTGCAACGCATCCAGATCAGCAAGTTCCTGACGGAATTGCGTACGCTCATCCGGTGTCATCTTGATCGGATCGACCAGAGTAGGTTTGACCGGTTCCTCTACAGGACGCTGAGCTACTCGCTGATTAAACACCCTCGGATCGTTCTTATCAACAGGTGCAGCCTGCTCCATGCCGGGAGTCTCGCTGAATCCCATCTTCCTGCCTATGCGATTCGGTTCGCTGATAACTGCATTGAGCAATCCAGCTGCCAGAACCCTGCGAGGATCTATCTGCGCAGCACCCTCCTTAGCACCTTCCCACCCATTATCCATCGCTCCACCTAAGATTGGCGTAGCCACTTCAAATCCTGCACCAATACCAGCTGCTGCTCCTAGGTTCTTAAGCGCAGCCCTCTCACCTGCCTGCAGCGCACTCCTACCACTGCCAAGTGCAGTCTTCATTCCGCTCATTGCTTGACCCAAAACCCTACTAGAAGGCTTCATCGCAATTAGCGACGGAGCAACTTCAGCAGCAACCGTGGTGTAAGGGTATAACTCGCGACCGCGTTCCATGATCTGTTGAGCCTCAGCTGAAGCAGGAGCAACCTTATTCTGCAAAGCACCAGCACCAGCACCAGCAGCAACCGATGCGAGGAACGGAACAGCAAACGCAGACACACCACCTGTAGGAACAGCTAACGCAGCAGCTGCACCAGCACCCAGTCCCGCAAGTGTAGGAATGATAGCTCGCTTACCAGTCTCCCACGCTACTTGTCCACGCGTAGGATTAGCAAGAGGCGATGACGTAGCAGTAGGCTGAACCTCAGGGAGAGGAGTGGTGCGTTCAATCAACGATCCAGCATCATCTACATCATAGATGTTGGGATCAAGATTGTTGAATTCAAGGATGCGCTTCTTCTGCTCAGGTGTAAAGGGCATATTGATTAGCGATTAGTCTGCATGAACTTCTTGAATGCGTCTTCTACTTCAGGAGTGATTCCACTCGTATTAAGATCAGGCGGCATAACCAACTTGGTTCCAAGTATAGGCAAGCTACGAAGTCGTGCTGGAGTACCACGAATAAGGCGTGTACCTGTAGGAGAATTCTTGTCAATCACTGTCACATCCTCAGTAGGCTTATCAAGAATTTGGCCGTTGGTCATATCACTGAGTGCATTACGAGGAATAAGTGCGTTGCCGGGAGACAACATTACAGGAGCATTTATCTCCTGTTGAATTCTCTGATTCTGCAACTCAGCCTGAGCTGCAGCTCTAGCATCAGCATTGCCTCTCAATACCTGTTCCTGAGCACCGAGCTTCTGTGCTAAATCGTAGTTACCTTTATCCATCAGATTACCTAACACCGGCTTCATCTTCATCGACTCGTAGTAACCAGACTGCAATGAAGGATTCTGCAATAGAGTATTAAGGCTGATCTGATCCTCTGCGCCTGCAAGATTGCTACCAATAACAGAGCGACGTGCTGCAGCACCACCAGCCATAGCTCCCTGTTGAGGAAAGTATTGACCCAATGCTACTCTTGCTGCACCAATCTTATTGAGATTAAGACCGAATCCTTCTCTCACTTGAGGATCAGCCATAGCCTCAAGAAAATCCATCTGTTCCCGCTCACGCTCAGCTGCTAGCTTCTGCTCTTCCATCTCGCTTCTAAACTTCAGAAGTTCCTTATCACCGCTCACCCTGTTCGCAGCGCCGAGATTCTCACGCTGAATTGCCCTCTGCGCAGCCAGTTCATCCAACGCCAGTTCGTTGTTGAAATCCGTATAGTTCCTACCAGCCTGTCCACCCGAGAAAATGTTTCGCGTGATCGAGGGCTTAACAGCTACCACCTTCTCGATAGGCGCACCGGGACCAGCCATACCTTCCGGCATAGCTCCCTCTGCAGGCTGAGTAAGAGTATCAACACCACCAAGCGCAGTACCAAGCACACCCCACAGTGCGCTCAATCCACCCTTACCTCCGCCTTCGCTGCTTCTACGTTTGTTTCCCATAAATCAGATATGTTTAAAGTTATCTGCTACCGAGTAAAGTTCTCCTGAATCCAATCGCTTATTAGAGTTAATGAGCCACACCGTTTTCACCACTGAGTGTATCGCATGAGCATCATCTGCTCCCACGAAGAACACTGAGTTGTTAAGCTTGCCGCTGAACACCGAACCATTCCGCTCAATAGTTGCTTCACCCTTCAAGAACAGAAACAGTGAATCTTGATCAGGATGCGTGTGGCGTGGGATGTTGCATCCCGTAGGGATTATCCACAACTCCACCAACCTACTACCCCACCTCAGCAGAGTAATCCCAGTAGCTCCGTGCTTCTTGTTAATGAGGCGTACCATCTTCAGCGTGGTGTTTGTTGTACGAGTTCTCGCGGATCAGCGGCGAAATCTTCCTCAGTGCATCATACCCAGCAACCAATGCAACTACTGTCATTATCATGTTGTTCCCGCAGTGACGCATCACATCGGCATGAGCATGCTTCCAAGCTGCATCTCCATCCGAGAAAGCTACGCTATCAGCATACTCATTCGTAACCACCAACACAATCGGATACAGCTGCATACAATACTGCTGATAGAACGTAGAGGAGTAGAGCATACAAGCCATAGCTCCCATCCTGCAGATATTCTCCGGTGACTTCTCCTTCTCACCATCCACCAAGTCATCAATGAAATGGCAGTAGTCATTGAACGCGATCAGAAAGCGCATAGCTGCTGGATCCCTCTCCAGCATACTGTTCAACATGTTCTCTACTTGCGAGGTCACAGATTTCCGAGTGTGGAGTTGAGGGTGGAATTGACGCGATCGAGCGAATCACGTCGATCAGCATTAATGTTCATCTGCGTCTGCTGAGATTGACCGATCTGATTGAGGAAGTTACCAGCCGTATTGTACGCCTGATTGCCCATCGTCTTATCAATACCTTGGAACTGTTGTCCACCGGGATTAGGCATCGAGGGCTTACCTGTAGCAACCTGAAACGCATCAATCCCCGTGCGCGACTGACCGAGGAAGTTAGTAGCTGTATCCAGTGCTTGACCCAACGCGTTACGCTTATTCTGCAACGCAGATCCGAATTGACCTGCTGCTTCAATCGTAGCAATCTGCGACGGTGCTGTAGACAACCCTCTCTTCTCCTGCTGCTGCGCGAGGCCGCGTGATACTTCAGCCCGTTCCGATCCACTCAATCCGGTGAGATCAATACTTTCCAGCAACCGAGCAATCTTATCAGCTGCAGCCGTACGAGTAGCGAAGTACTCAGGATCAGCTTCTCTCTGCAGTGCTAAGCCCTGTCTAACCGCTTCTGCTCCCGGTCCCTGCAACACTGCTGTATCAGCCTGAGCTTGAGCCAGCTGATTCTGCTTAAGAATATCAGCACCAATTCGATTAAGGTCACTGCCGTACTGACTGTAGAGATCCGACTGTAACTGAGCAAACTGAGGAGCGAGTTGCTTATTGACATCGAACTGAGCTTGAGCCGTAGGAAGAACTTGAGCGTTTGTCGTAGACATCAACCCAGGTAGATACTGAGTGTATGCCTGCAACATCTGTGCAGTAGTTTCCTGCGTTGTAGGAGCAGGAGCATCACCACCCATCCGCGCACCTTCGCAGCCCGGGAACTCTTCATCGTACGCAGCACGGTGCATAGCGGTAAAGGCTTTCGCCTGTACCATCGCCAACTGCATCAATTCTTCAAGGTTGTTCATAGAAGTATTTTCTCAAGTCGTTGTAGTGGCATTTGACGGCGTAACCGATCACCGTCTCTACCTGCAAATTTAATGTCAGATCCATACATCTGTTTGGCGTAGTCCAGTAGCTGACGAAGAGCGCCGCGATCGAGACAGAGAATATTCCGGATATACAGAGTACGCAGATCAGGAATCCAGATTGCACTACCAACACCGCGAATCTCCGTATCTGTTCCTACAGCCTTAAACCCTCCGCCAATGCTGTACAGTGCAATCTCTTTCAACACATCCAGTTCGCTGTACCCTACGAATCCCATCCCTCTGCGGTTCTTCATCACGAACTCAACCACCTGCTCAGGCCGGTAGTACCGTAAATTGCTCGCTGGTAACGAAGATGATCGTACTGTTGCTGATGGTGAAACTGTGGATTCCATTCGATACTGTGTCAGGTATAATCAACTGAATCTGAGATTCAACCTGTGATTGAATCGTACAAACTTCTCCGTCAATCTCAATCGTACTAACATTGTCGAGGTGCTGTCCTACCAGCGTAACAACTGTTCCGACTATTCCTTCCGAAGGAGTAATAGCTTCAACCGTCGGAACACCTGCACGATACGCTTCTTCTTCTCTCACCGTCTCTTCCATCGAGTTCTTCAGCTTGATCTGGTTAGCAGTATAATCCAGCTGATTGAACGTAGCATTGAAATTCCAGCTAATCCAGAATCCAACCCGATACGCCTGCTTCACCGCATTCAAGTTAAACGAGATATTCTTCGAGAAATCTCTGCTACTATTCCCAAACGGAGGCGTAATCGGAATCTCATCTGCCGGAACAGTAAGCACTAACGGCGATGAAAGCTCGTCATTTTTGTAACCGTCTGAATAAACATAAGCAGAAACCGTGCCAGACTCCCTCGTATCATTGAACAGCAAACTGAGGATATCTGGCTTTTGCTCTATCGTTAAATCTCCCGACGAGAAATCGCCTAGATAGACCTGAGCCATCTCCCTCTCTTCTCCGCTATACGCAACATAGATCTGCTTATCTGTCATTATCAGCAGAGTCTTAACTCCGTTCACCGTCTTTATCTCAGCGAACTGCTTGACGTATTCTGTAGGGGAAGCGAAGGTCCAGAAGTCTATACTCTCCCATGCCTCCCGTAGCGTATCATACACCAGAACAGCCCTACCAAATATCGTCTGAACTCCGAACAAGGCTCTATCGTTAAAGACTATCGAAGCATTGTTGGTCTGATCGACTCCCTCGAAGAACGGATAGATCTTAGAGCTGAAGGCTGAGTTTCTAGATTCGTTCCGAGTTTGCAATACCGCATTGAAAGACCTCACTCCCACCGCATCAATGAACACGTTGTCACCAGTAACCTGCACGAAGCTGAACTGATTGACTGCTCCAGTCGGGAAGATAGGAGTATTGTTAAACGTAGGCTCAGCAAACCTAGTCGACTCGAAGTTGGGTTGAACCAGATACGAAGCCTTAGCAGTAGAGACGAAGAAGCTACCATCGTTGTCGTTCGACGGAGCAATACAGGTAATCGGATCGAAGTCCACCGCATGACTCACTGCAGTAGCACCACCCACCTGCTCACTTGCCAGCTTGCTGCCATCTGCTGCTATAGCCACCATGAAATCCAGCGGTGCACCAGTTACTGATCTGAAGATATTGACTCCACTCGGATCAACTATGTAGAGCCTACTCCCGTAGAATAACATCTGTTTTCCGATGGGAATATACTCCGGATTCGCCACTGTCCAACTTCCCCACGTTCCTGCTATCCTCGACGTCAAGTCTGCATTGATAATCCTAGGCTGGTTAATTCCGTCCTGCACCACAATACTTTGTGGTGTTCCGCTCCGTGATCCCGTCAGCGTAATAGCAGCCGTAGGCGACGATCCAGCGTTACGGTTGTACTTCAAACTCGACGACGGAACCAACACAGCATAGATCCTCTCCGCATCTGTAGACATCTGCGGAAACCCTGCTATCTCAATCCACGCTGCTCCCTCTACTGCGTAGTTCTTGTAGTAAGCTTTGCCCTGCTTGAACGCTAGTGCGAACTGACCGGCTGCATACAATCCCTGCAGATCCTCTCCATCATTCGGCAATCCCACTGTATCCAGTAGTGGCTTCCTCACCGTCTCAAATACGTTGTAACGGTTACGTACGTTAATACCTAGCGGAAACATTCCCTCAGGAACCTTATACGGCTGCACCGCATAGTTCATTCCCTGACTGAAATCCTTCCGAGTAAACGTAAATTGAGGTAGTGCCATATTGGTTAGAGCTTATCGCGACGATAGAAGTTGTTCCACGGACCTACGGCTGGTGTCATAATCACCGGTTGCTTAAACTTGAGCATCTTTACCTCACTGCTGCCCAGCTGATTCGACACATTTGTGAGATAAAGCTCGCAGGCTTGATAGGCTTGCAGAGCTTTGTCCTCTTTTCCGTCCTGTTTCTCGTAGAGATACTGCAGAGTCTTGTAATAGACAGCTCGATCGTAGATTTCACCAGCCTGAAACACGTCCGTATCGTTATTGAACGGTACAAACCTAGGCTTGAACAGAACTTCCACGTAGTTATTGGTGGATTGCAGCAATCTCCAGTCGATTACGTTAATGATAACGTACTCAGCCTTCAACTGGTTGTTGTAGATGGTGGAAATCGTCGTCCCGTCTAGGTCCGTTATCGTTACATCCTGCGAAGTAAGCCGCGATTTCTTGATGTAGACGAGATCCTCGGTGAAAAAGCTCTCAGTCCCGGTCACACTTGTATCACCCACCGCCACAACCAGCGTCTCAGTCTTGTTCTGAGCAGTATTGGTTCTACCACTCACTGTAATTGTGAAGGCTTCAGCTGAAGGTTCAGCCAGCGTGAATGTAAGTGGACCGACCTGATCACTAGTACGAGCAATCGGCGAGTTAAACTTCACAATCCTCCACTGAAAGAACGGAGGTGCCCACTCCTGCTGAACATAACGCGGTGTCATGCTCACCAATTGAATCGGCCCACACAGATAGTGCTGTCGTACGTTGAGAACTTGAGCAGCGTACTGAGGAACACTGATCTGCTGAGTGTTGATGTCGATCTCGAACACCTGCTCCATCTCGCTGCCGCGAATCCGGTTGCTGTTCCAGATCTCTTGTGCAGCCTTGTTGACCTTATCCACCAAGTAGCTGCGCTGTGATGCGTCAGCTATCTTGATGCCAAAGTCTGCTGCTAACTCTGAGATGATTTCGCTTAGCATAAGTTAGAATCCGATCGCTTTGACTTTCCAGTTGTAGTTGGCTGTGGTCATTGCTTGATATACACCGGTGGATTTGTTCATGATCCAAGCAGAAACTGCAATTCCATCGAAGTTACCGTCAGAACGAACAACAGTAATAACACCAGCATTCTGGGATACAGTAAACAAAGGAATTAAAGCATCTGTACCTGCAGGTGCAGTATCATACTTGCCGACAGCGCAGTGAATAGGAATTTCGTCGTCAACAGAATATCCATTAGCTGCATTGGTGCAAACCAGCACAACTTGAAAGATCGTTGGAACAAATGTAAGAGTAGCAGTAGAAGAACCAGCTGCTGATGGGAGCGATGCGCCGGTTCCATTGGTATAAGAGGTAGTTACCGAGAACGACAGCTTATCTGCAGAGATCGTACCAGCTGCAATGTTTGTTCCGGTAATAGCTAGCGCAGCAATATTAGTCCCACCAATCGTAGCAGCAGCCAACTTGTCTCCCGTGATCGTCGATGCTGCAATCTTCGCACCAGTCACGTTAGCATCGAGGATCTTCGCCGTGGTAACTGCATCTGCAGCAAGAATCGTAGAATCCACGCTCAGCAAAGCCAGCTTCGATGTGGTGATCTCACCCGCCGGAATCTTAGCACCAGTGATCGTGTTGTCATTAATGTTCGTAGTCCAGATAGCATTAGCAGCAATCTTCCCTGAGATCACTGCATTAGCTTCGAGGTTGCCAGAACCAATCGACCCTGCGCCAACCGTCGCACTAACCCACGATCCGGTCTGATAGGACTTGAGCGTGTAAGGAAGCGCAGATATATCCAACCACAGATAGTTGGTGAGATAGCTCAGCGATCCACTCACCGTCGGTGTAGCATTCGTCACAATAACAAACCCACGGTTCGTCGCAGGAAGAGCGTTGTCAACCAGCTGATTGAGCAGTGCACCAGTCACAGTAGTGCGGCCAGTCATATCCACACCCTTCTGCAACTCTGCAGCTTGCGTGATCCACACCAGACCTGCGATTCCAGCCACTACACCAACGATGTATTTCTTCATTTTCATATTCTGTTATTGTTACGAGTTGTCTAACCACGGACCACCTTCGTTGAATGAAAGCGGCAGAGAGATATTAGGGTTGTACCGAGACGCAAAGTACGACAGCAGTTCGGTTGTAGCTGTAGCATCAAGCACCGAGTCATATGCTACGTAGTCTGCAATCTCGAATCCAGCAGACCCTGTCGAGAAATCTTTACCGAGAAAAGGCTTCCATGTAGTGATGGTATCTACGATTGCTGTAGTAACCGTATCATACACCGTAGTGAAGTCTTCTGCTTTGTAGATGTTACCGATGATGTCGTAGTTATTGACAGAGGTTTCGTCAATAGCCATTGTCACCAGATACCACTCTGTAGCACTCTCAGCAACCAACGTACCTCCACCAACCTGCAAAGCTACGCTTAACCGATTGATATACGCATACGCCTGTGAATCTGCTCCAGCATTGTATTGACCATGAACAGCTTTAAGAACACCGAACGATGAGAGCTTAACCAACATCGCCACGTATCGAATAGACTTAGCCGTGCTGTAGGGGAAGCGACCAGTCGTACTGTCAACGAATTGAATCGTATCCGTAATAACGCTACCAACAGTCTGATTAGATACAATCTGAGGCGCAGGTGCTCCGCCGAAAGCAAATGATTCAGCTACGTTATCAATGTTCTGCCAGAACCCTACATCAGATCCTCCGCCACTGATAACATTCTGATCGCTACGGCACCAGATCAAACGACCTGTAGAAGGAGGTTCTGTAACAGGAGTAACTTCTCCTGCAGCAAAATCCGAGAAAGCCTCACCCTCACACAATGCCGCTGCACTCCGCTCACTTAATGCAGTGATAGAAGTTCTCACCGATGTATAGATGTCGATAGCATCTTCCAACGAGGCTTCGGTTAAGTCTTCCAAATTCCAGATCTCCAGCACGAAGTTTGGCTTAATCACCTGTCCGGTGTAGAGAGGCGCAGCATCATCCGATAGAATGAATGCATCATCCCGCCACAGCTTATATCTGAATACCTCATCCCCAACCCGCCACCTCACACACAATCCGAAATTCACGCCACTGGGCTTAGTGGGTCGAGCCGATAGAACAAAGCTCTTATCCGCTGAATAGTTATACTGCAACACCACCTGACTAGCACCAGCCCATTCCACATCCGCTACCGTAAATGCAGGCAACTGCACATAAGTTCTGCGATAGTTATTCACCCGCGTCGCAGGTACAAAAGTTGTCCAGTCAATTACGTTAGTGGCCATAAAGTTATTCGGTAGGGCTTAGCTTAAGTTCTTTCTCGTTCAGCGAATCGAGCATCTCTTTCATGCTAGCATCCGGAACGAACCATCCACCGGGAAGTTTCTTAATCTCTCTGTCCGAGGGAATCACGACGTATCTTGTCTTCGCGCAACCTACGAACAGCACCATCGACGATAAGATTAACGTCACGCTCAGCACGTTTAGCGATTGCTTCGTTGATCCATTCACGATTCTTTTCATACGTTTCTTTCGGTGTAGCAGGCGTGTTACGTTTCTTGACAGCTTCTACTACCAATCCAAGAATGGTAGGTAGTAGAGCTGCAAGCAGCGATATGATCGCAAGGGCCATTACAACTTAGGGCTTAGGAACGTTAGCTCCAGCCTGCTCTGAGGTCACGTTGTTGTCGCGAGCGAAAAATCCGATAGCTGCAGTTGCAATCGTAGCAACAATTCCTGCAACCTTCGTGATAACCGGATCAAGTCCAGCAGACGCTACACCACCTGCAGCAGCAGCGATGATACCAGCAACGGTAGTTTTCCAAGACTTCATATGTGTTGTTCTTTCTGTGTTTGTTGTGTGTGTGTGTTACTGACCTTTGCCCAGCATAGTTGCAAGCTTAGCTCCAACTGCACCAAGCAAACCTGATGCAGATGCCACACCGAGCAGCATCTTCCGTTGAGTCTTCAATTCTTCGACATCCTTCTTCACTTCTGCACAATCCTTATTCAGCGTGAGGAACTGCGTGTTGTGCTGTTCAAGTGTAGCGTTGGCTGTCTTAACGTAGTGAACAAGTCCTGCTTCTCCCGGCTTACCTTGCAGAACTTCCATCAATATTCTATGTTCTTCTCTTGACTGTTCATACATCTTTTCAAGAGAGGACTGGCGAGTTTCTATTTGTTCCATACGAAATTCAAATTGTTGATCATCTTTCCCCATAGATGGTCCCTTTCAGGAGTTAAGGTGCGTACGTATCGAAAGCAGTCTTCCAAGCGATACCGTAACGGAACAGCAGCTGACGGGCTTCGAGGACAGTCATCTGGCGTTCAGTATCGTTGTAGTCCCAGATCGAGGTAGGTGATGCGTTGGTGATAGCTCCAAGATCAATACCTTCCTGCAGCATAGTGATGAATCCCGCGAACGCATCGCGAGAGTCTACAGTGGTGCGAAGTTTGATGCCAGTAGTTGGATCGGTCCAACCATCTTCGAGGAACGCAGCCCACAGAGGAGCATTGCGATTCGCTTCAGATTGAGTGAACACGCCATCAGCGTATAGGTCACCACATTGAACCCAATCAGGTGCAGTGATCGATCCGCTGCCGGTTGCAGTTACTACTCCGTTTTCTACGATTACGCTTTGCATAAGTTAGGGGATATATTCCTCCAAAATGAAACTGATTGTGCCGTAAGGGATGTCAGCATTTGAAAACCTTCCGACAGCCGCAATTCCCGCGCCGCTTTGCCACGCCTTCAAAATGAATTCCGTGTTTGTTGTGCCAAGAATCGTCAGCCCGGATTGAGTCCATGAACCATTGATTGAACCATTGACAGCCGGTACTGAGCCAATGACTTGTTGGGCCAAGTTTGTTCCACTAGCGGACAAAATGAAACCAAGCGCACGTGCTGAATCAGCAGAAAGCAACGTACCGACTGAAACACGCAATCGGTTGCCGGTGCTGGTAGGGGTAAAAGTGTTTGTGGCCACTGGAAACCCATCACCAAAAATGGAGTTTGTTGTCACACCCAGCACGTTTCCTGTGAACGTGTAGCGGTTTGTCACAGTTACAATACTGCGCTTAACCACCGTCCCACTATTCGTAGAACCCAGAATCACTCCAGTAGCATTGGTGAATACTGCAAACCCATTCGTCGGTGTAAGTGTTAGAATAGCATTCGTCGCTGGGTTGATGAGCTGCACACCAGACGCAGATGCATTCGTGAGTGTAGTACCACTTCCACCACCTGTCCCACCTCCACGACGAATATCCTGTTGCTGAGCCTCGCTCAACAGAGCAAGACTCATAACAACAGCCAGAACTAAGAGTAGCTTCTTCATGTTACGGAACAATCGGATTAGGATTCGGAGAGAACCTGCGGCATTCCGTCACTGCAACACGCATCACACCACTCACCGAGTAGAGATAGATCGGGCCGGGGATTCTGCTGAGATTCACCACGCTACCGAGTCCATCATCCTGTGCTGTACATGCAGCAAGAATGCCGTGGAAGTTAGTGGTGCTGACATCACCAGCTCCAACACCAGCAGCCCAGTACACCACATTAGTACCGCAATTCTGCAGAAACTTCCACACCGTAGAATCATTCTTCTCGAACGCCAGACCACTAGCTTCAATCAACCGTGGCGGCATCGTAGTCAAACCACGCTCAATGCCAGACATCGCACGGAGCAGTTCGCCTGCAGTCTCCATGTTCGGAAGACCTACAGCCTGTGGAGAAACATTATCACCTTGTGGCATATAATTATTGAGTAAGGGAAATTAAATGGTGATGTTAGGTAAGAACGGGAGGTAGGTCCATCACCTAACCTACCTCCCGTCGAGGTACCACTACTAATTACTTAGTAGTAGAGTATTGCACCGTAATGGCGCAGGCTTGGTTATTGGTGCTCAACACACCGAAGTTGGCGTTAATACCATTACCACCACTAGGAGTCCAGATCAGCGTCTCAGACGCAGGGACTGTCAACACAACCAACGTATTGTACGAATTGGTGTTCGCAGCAACAGTGTTGGTATAGGTGTAGAGGTAGGAGTTGGTTTGATTCTGCACAACACCAGTGAAGTTCGTGAACGTGGTCACGATATTCGTGGTGTAGGCAAACGTGCCAATGTACGATGCGTTCGTCCAAGTGAGCGACGTAGAAGGTGCGTCGACAAGACGAACCAACAGCGTGTTAGTGGACGAGTTAGCAACAGTGACCTGCGTGATATTAACAGCATTCGAGGAGATGATGCTGTTAGTAGACGCACCAGAGGGCGAGACGACAGCATTCGCTGCGCTCAGGGCCGAAGCCCCGAGCAACAGAGAAGCCACCATCAACGCTGCAATCTTAGTGAGATACGTATTGATCTTCATATTAGTTGTTCGTTAACGTGGTTGAGTTGATGTTAGTTCGTAGCAACGCGGGTACGACGGTAGATGATCGGAATCACGAAGCGACGATTAACAGGGATGATACCGTGAGTAACATCAGCAATCAGCTGGAGGAACTCACCGTACTTGTTGGTATCAACCACACCATTGCCGTAGTTGATCAGGATGTCGTCAGTCAGACGGACTTCACCGTTCCAGTTCAGACGCTCGAACTTCTCAGAACTCATCGTTCCAGATGCGAACTCCTTCGGAGGAGCACCAACAGCGATGGACTTGTATGCCTCAGCACCGCAGATGTGTGCAACCTCGAACGGTGCATTCACATAGTCGGGATTAGGAACAGTCTCACCGTAGTTGTAGGCGTTCTCATTACCTTCAACGATCTGAGGAACAGGCAGAGATCCATCAGCAGCAATACGGATGGGGAAGCGTTCAGACTTCCACACCAGCTTGCTACCGATCTGACCGCTGAACTCTTCGTTCAGAATGTTCATCTGAATCGGACGATTGTCCAGAATGAACGGATCGAAGGACAGATATTCGAACGCTTCGTTCGAACCGATCAAGACATACTTGCCCTTGATGACTTCGTTAGGCTTAGGCATATTAGCCATACCTTCGAAGCACGGAGCCTGAATATCTTCACTCATGATGGTGACGAGCTTTTTCACCACCTTGTATCCGCAGTTACCGGGAGCATTACCGACGTAGCTGATTGCCTTCTGCAACCACGTGGTGTTCTTGCTGTTCGCAGCAGTGTTAGCATCATTGCCTTCACCGACAGGAGCAGATACCAACTCGGCACCATCGAATCCGTCGTTGTTAGCAGAGATCGCCTTACCAGAGATGAACACGTAAGGAGAACGCTCGAACACAGCAGTACGAACGAAGACGTCGTTACCGAACGAGACTTGACCAGCGATATCCGTCATCGCCGATTTGATCTGGTTCTTACGGAAGTCTGCGAAGGAAGGATTGAAGTTGAACTGTTGGGACTCGTAGTTGTGACGCTTGATGCGAGCCTCTTCAGTAACTTCCAGTTGAGTGAATACATCCTTCTTAGGAAGCTCAGTGATGTTGTTAGGATGGAACATCACACGACCACGAGGAGTAGGTTCGACCCGAACGCCACGCATAGTGTTACCCATGTTAGGCTGCCATTTGACAGTTCCGAAGAACTTCTGCCAAACCATCCACTCGGGATAATACTTAGCTTCGAGCGAAGCCAGATAGTATTGGAGCTTCTGGAATGCGTCGATGTTTTGCTGGTCGAACTGCAATTCAGTCCGAGTCAGATTATATTTTGAGGGCATAAGACTTTGTACTTTCTTGGTTGAGAGTTAATACGGTTGATCTACAGTAAGAATAGATAAGCGCCGTACTAACTCGACCTACCGCTTAGCTATCCTGTTGTTACATTATGTTCAGACAAACACAACGTACGGATTACCGCTTAGCGGAGATCACCGCACAAAGTCTTACTCATCAAGCATAGCCTTCAGAGTGAAGATCGTGTGTAACGATTTTATCGTTACAGTTCTTCTAAAGCAAGAAGCGTGCCAAGCAGTTGTACTAACACAACCACCTGACACGCTATGTCGTTACCGTTAACTTCTGTTAGTCGTTGTCGTCAGCTGTAATCTCAGCAAGCGAGAGAACACCAGCAGATCCAGCCTTGCCTGCAGGAACACCACGAGGAGCAGTTCCCTGTAGTGCAGCAGGAGAAGGTTGTGCGAGTGTAGCAGCAGCCTGACCACGCTTCAGCTGTTCAATCTCCTTCAATGCAGCAGCGTGTGCATCCTGCAGATCGAGAATGGTGAGATATGCTTTAGCCATACCATCGGCCAGCGGAGAGTTCTGGAGTTGTGGAGGGAGGAATTCCTTCTTGAAGAAGTTGTAATCCTTCGCACGCGGAGTCTTATCGACTTCCTTGTACTTCGGAAAGAACTTCTCGTTCTGCTGATTGATCCATCCGTTGATCTGCTTCGATTCGTTCTGGAACTGTTGAACCACTTGGTTGACTTGTTCACCAGCACGTTGCTTAGCGAGTTGAATCTGCGAGAGATTCTGCATGATCTTGCTCTCGATGAGATGAGAGTTCTCAGCAGATACTGGGATCTTATCGTAGACAGGTTTGCCCGTCGCTTCTTCAAACCCAGTGAGATTCAGCACGAAGTCTTCACCGCTCTTCACACGCTGGAGCTGAGAAACCCAATGATTCTCCTCGAATCCAGCCTGCTGTACGATAGCACTAGCCTGCTGATACCTCGAATCGAACTGATACGCCGAAGGATGTTCGTAGTAGTTAGTCGGCAATGCACCCTTCTGCAGTTCAGCTACCTGCTTTTCAAGCTCAGGGAGCTTAGCAACTTTCGCCTGTGTCTCCGACACAATCTTAGCATGAGCATCACGCACTGCATTGAACACGTGGTTCGGAACCTTCTTCAACGCTTCTGCAATCTCAGGAGGATAGATCGAATAGTCGCGTTCAGCAGGAGGAGCAGGAGGAGTTGCGGGAGCAACAGGTGGAGTGACTGGAGGTTCCTCCAATGTCTGCTCAGGTTCTTCAACCTTCGGAGCTTCGGTCTTAGGCGCAACTGGAGCCTGAGGAACATCACTTTCATCCCCGTCTAGCGCATTAGTATCAAGCACCGTCTCAATCTTCGGAGAAGATGACGGAATAGCAGCAAGCGGCGCCGACGCAGGCGTAGGCGGAGGTGTTGGATTAGCTGCATTAGCAGCGGCCATCAGTGCATCCTCTGCACTAGGACTTAGGAGTAGGTTTCGAGGTGTGATGTACATACTGTATGGTATCCCTTAGGGATTTAGCCTTCACCAACGAAGCGCGAATCAGTAAGTCGCTGCCGCCAGTTATTGCTAGGTTCATTGCGTTTTCTAACTCTGCATCTGATTCAGATTGAGTGCGCTTGAAATGCGCTAAAGTCATAGGCTCTTTGAGCCATGCGTCGAGGTTGATGTTTTCGAGCGAAGAACGAATCTCTTCATTCTTCTTCTCACCACGCTTCTCTTCTTCGCGAAGCATGTCCTGTTGATGAAGTAGTGCGGATGGTGTCATATTACTTAGGAGCAGGAGGAGTAACTACGGTTTGCTGCGCTGCTTGCATGATGCCGGTGATTCTCTGCAACTCCTGCGGAGGTATCGCCTCGCCGAACTGCTGTAGCAATCCACCAATAACCTGCGCCATTGCTGCCATAGCCTGAGGTTGCTGATTCTGCTGAGCCAGCACATCCTGATAGTAGGTTCCCTTCTCTGGGAACATCAAACCAAGGAGGTCAGCCAACATCACGTTACCGAGCATCGATCCTTGCATCTGCGGGAGCATAGCAGAAATCTTCTGAATCTTCTCATCCCTGCGCACCACGTCGATTATGCCGGGAGATTTCACTGTATAGTCCTTCGCGAGAAGTTCAGCCTTCTGTTCAGGAGAGACGTTGTTGAGGAACACCAGCCCATTGTACAACGCACGGCTCCGTACTATGCGCCACGCAGCTGCTACGCACTGAGCTTCGAATAGAGCGAATACTAATAGCTCGGCGCTATTAATCTGAGAGTTCTGTTGTTCAGCTGATCCTACCTCCTTCGCCGTCTTCCTGCTGTCCTTACGGTTATTAACTCCCCACGCGATTTGGTTAGTCTCAGCTGCATTCTGCTGCTCCAATCCCTGCATAGCTTGGAAGATAGCAGGATCAGGATACGGCGGTGTCCAGAAATCCATCTTCTGATCATATACAGCACCGGGAGTAATCTCAGTGTCGAGAAGCTTAGGAGCACCCGTCATGTTCTGCACGTTGCTGTTAGCAGGAGATGCATAGATGTTAGAAGCTCGTTGCATCCCATTCACCATCGACGACCACATCGTAGTGAGAGCTTCTTGCTTCGGCTCATCGAGAAATGCACGACCTACTTGATCGTCAATTGCGTGTTCCTCGGTGATGCGATTCGGAAGGAGGAAGATTGGATACGTCGTTTCAAACTCAGGCACGATTGTGGTGGAGGGAACCTGGGTCATTGTTATCCGACCAGTATCATCCAGCATCGGCATCCCAGTAGCAGGATCAAGTATCGGCTGATCAACCATCTTCTCCACTGATTTGTCCACGCCAAGATAGAGAGGCACCGGAGCCTTAAGCCAATTCTGAGCCTTCTTACCCGGATCATACCACGCCACGTAGATATAGCCAGTCTTCGGTTCTTTGTAGAAGCATTGACCTACATCGTACATAGGTTCAACTTGCTGGGCTGTACCACCCACACCTGCCTTCTCATAATCCTCGACCCATCCTGCTAGCATCTCCTTCACTGCTTGTTCATTCCAACCTGAGGTGCGGATCATATCATAGATGGCAGATGCTGTCATCGGGATGAGGACTGTTAACGTCTCACACGACTGGATGTTGGAGATACCTTTCGGGAACAGCAGCCGATCATGCTGGATGTGATAGAAGTAGAACGCTCCCGGCTTAGACGGTTCGAAGCACAGCATCACAGAATCCCATCCATGCGTCTTAGTTCCATCCACTACCTGATAGTACGGGACTTGCCACCCATCGAACCGGTAACAGCGGGTGAATTCCATCTCCAATTGCGTAACGTCAGTAGCAGGCTGAGTGTTGCACTCGAAGATAGCTGCACGGTGGGACTGAGTGAAGTAGTTGACGAAGGTGACAGTTTGTCTCGTCACGTTCATATCGATCAGGCGGATGGGAATGAATGTCTCATCCATCGGAATCTTACCAGATTCGCGCAGCTTCCTCACGTCGATGTCCAGCTTCCTAGTATTACGGCGATTCTTGGTGTATTGGATCTCACCGGTCCATGCGCCCTGCAGAGCATTGAGCTTAGCCTGCATCTGATCGAACGTATAGATACCAGCCTGAACCTCCGGTCTACCTAACTCCGCTAAGAACGGTGAGAGAGTAGTGTCAGTCTGAGCTATGTTGGCTGTGGTCTGCGGTGCAGCAGCTACGGGCGGGGTTATCATTAACCCTTCAGCTGTCATTTCAAGGTCGGAGGTGAGCATAGTATTAGTAGTCTTTCTTCTGTTGAGCCATTCTGTACAAATCTAATCCACGAGGATTGCGTCCACCTCGCTGAATCTTCAGTCCATCTACGTATTCGTTGCGGCGTTTCTCCATCAGTTCGACGAGTTGGTCTGTGGTCATGGTGGCTGGGTGTATCTTCTCAGCTTTCGGCGTTGGCATTACGCCTACAGCTTCTTGTTTCCACGTATCGAAGGTATGCGGACTGACTCTTGCGAATGCCAGTACAGCTGCATCAGCACGATCGGGTGATCCGTGTCCATTCTTCCTAGCTTCTATCTTCGATTCGAGAACTATCTTCCCCGATTGCTGGTGCTTACGATAATAGCGGTTGCCCAGTTGCCCTAGGAGGACGGGGTCATTGATCGGCATCAAACAACCTTCTAGCAACCCACGCTGGAAATTGAACCACAGCTCAGCACCTCGGTTGGCATATACGGTAGTGTCTAGTGCTTTGTGCTGATTGAGCACACGATTCACCATGAATCCCTTACTCCATAGAATGTCAATCACGGCCTTACCGTTATTGCCGTCATCTACATTGATCTCTTCGGGTGGTTGATCATACCTGCGGATGAGGTAGATCATATGCTCGGCTATCTTAGGAATGTCGGAGATGAAGAACACTTCTTGGACCAGTTGCTTCCCACCATCCCACTGCGACCACACCGATTCATCCTTACCACCGAACGATAGATCTACACCTGTACGCTTCTTACCCTTCCCGTAGTGAGGGAATTCGATGTCTTTGTACATCCGCATCACCTTACTAACCTGCTCCTTCGACATCACCACTGTCTCTTCAGTGGAGGTGAATTCACCGAGATAAGCAGAGCGGAAGAATGCAGACCCTTCACCGTAGAGTTTCTTCGCTTTTTCGATAGCCTCAGGCTTGATGTGCGGACAGTCGAAACAGCTGACCTTGGTGAAGAACCAATCACCACCTACGTAGTTCTCATAGAAGGTTCCGCTCATTCCACCGGGAGAAGAAACATCTAGTCGATGTGTATTTCCGGTGCAGCGGTCGATAGCTTGGAAGATCTCTACAGGGATTGACTTAGCTTCATCTACAAAGATGGCGAACTTACCCTTAACCTTGATTGGATGGAACCCTTCAGCCTTACCGGGATCATCTGTTGCGTAGCAGATGATATCAGATCCGGTCTTCGTGTTGGTGTAGTGACGGTAGTTGATTCGCCATATCTCTTCACCGTACATTGCATTGATGGCGGTGAGTAGGTTTACTATGAACTTACAGGTCTGGTTATCTAGCTGTTGACCGGATGAGGAAGTAACAACACAGCGTGCTTCGGTGAATGCCATACCTAGCCATACAGCACACGGAGCGATGATGAATTGTGACTTACCGCTACCGTTATTTGCTACGAGTCCCTGATAGTTAACTTCGAGATCCATCCTCGCAAACCGCTGATGAACGCGTATCTGCCACGGATAGAGATCAGCACCACCGCTACGAATGTCTGAATGGAACAGCGAGATGAGGTGAGTAGGATCGGCAATAGGAAACGTAATGAAGCCGCTCATCTTTTCAGATGCGTCGGCTGTAGCTTGCTGAGTACTGATTCCGTATGTATCGCTAAGCATCAATTACCTTAGATTCCCGTGCAGCCTTCATCATCTGTTCGTATCGTGAGTTACCGAGTTGGATGACGTTGTTGATAGTGACTACGGAAGTGGGCTTCGCCACAGTTTTGGGATCACGCTCGCCATGTGCGAATTCGAGGATGGTCTGTGCAGCTTTCAGGCGGATAGCATCTGATTCTTCGCTGTACATCAATTCGGCCATGACCTGCTGTGCAGTCTCGGCATGCTTCTCCATCATCTTCCGGACGTTGCACCCGCCGCCTTCGGTATCTTTATTCAACGTATCGGAGAACTGAGCCAACGCCATATTCACCGCCATGAGGTCTAGCTCCAGCGACTCAGCAATCTGCTCAGGAGAAAAGTTATCCTCCTTATACATCTTGCGAATTTGCTGATTGATTCCGACTGGTGCTCCCATAGCTTACGCCTCCCTATTTAACCTCACTGCGAGCGCAGCAGTAAATTTCGACCGGAGAAACATCCCGATCGCAACTTCGCTGAATCCCTTGATGCGCCACCCTGCTACTCTATCGTTAAAGATTTCTACGTTCATACCACCCTTATAGCAATATCTGTGCCAGCCTCCGGCAATAGCTGTTCGCCTGAGGGCGGACTTTTGAAATTTGTCATTTTGCTAGGAGGGGATAGTCATATCCTGCTCAACTTTCTTTCCTGCCCCCCCCCCTGCTCGCGCACGCGGAGGTGGTACGTATACGTAGGAGTTGAGGGATCAACAGATGCGGATGGGATGATGGGTAGGTAGTACGTACACGTAATGGATTGTATACAATCGCGGATAGTAGTTGAGAGGCGCGAGAGACGCAAGAGAAAAGATAGTACGTATACGTACTAAGCCGGGATGCTATCGCAACGGAGTGAGACTGTCAATAGCAGAATCCAGCGGCGAAGATTGGTGATTGACACCGCAAGGCGGTATCGGTTATGATTCCGCCGATATAGTACGTGTACGTATTATCTCAGTGTTTCGAGGTGCGGTGTTAGCTTAGGTGATCCGGTGCTCCCTGGAGAAAAGAGAAAGGCGAGAGAAGCGGGGCGGCAATCTCCACCCATGTTTTGCTTCCGTCCGTCCACGAGGGGAGGCGAGAAAGGGAAGGAAGGCGAGAAAGAAAGGACGTATCTAAAAACCGGGTGGAGATCACGGAGACGCCTTTCATCTCAATCTTTTTCAGGCTGGATAGAGGGTTGATACTAAGGGATTTAGAGAGGCGAGGAGATAGACCGAGGAAGACATCTGAAATGAGAGATTGACGGGAGTCTATAGATAGCCGATAACAGTCCCAGTTAGTTTGGTTCTCTGACATAGCGGGTTGCGGGTTGGGTTGGGTGGGTTGGGTTGTCTTATGCCTTTGGCATCGGATCATCTGTTATCCCTTGGACCTAGTCCGAAACTCTTATCTAGTGGTTACGCTTGGCAATGGGTTTTGCCATGCGAGGATTGCAACGTTGCATGCTCCGTTGAGTGTGAGACGTGCCACAACTGGCAAGCTGTCCTCGCTCTCAAAACCTATGGCTAAACGTCTCCCTGTTGAATCCCTTGATATCATCATCTGGAACCAGTCTGACAAAGACCTTGGGTTGCCTTCTCATATTCGGGAATGTTGCGCCGCCGAATACGGCGATCTCCCGATTGAAGAATCCAACAAACTCAAAGCCTCCGTCTCTGGTGCCTCGGTGAAATTCGGTGATGTTCGCACCATTAAGGTGCAATCAAAATTCACTCCGGCCATGTCCTTACTTGGCTTGTGCGTCGGGTTAGATGCAATCGCTCAAAAACCCTGTTTTGATGGGTTGATTATCCGATTGCATGCCGACGAGTTGCCGACGGATGTTCAATTGTGGATTCAGCAACGGCGCGAGTCGCGTCGTGCCAAGTCTGCTCCTAAGCAGATTACCAGCATGGAACCTGTTACCAGCGTGTAACCACTAGCAACCCGCTATCCCTAACACGGAAGCCACTACTTGAGCGAATGAGCTTAGGTAGTGGCTTTCCTTGTTTATTCTTTGGCCAATCCATTCGGGTTGGCATCCCTTCTCTAACATCCCTCCTTTGTTCGTTTGCCTGATTTTGCCAAGTCTACCAAGACAGGGCCGAGTCAGTCACAAATTAACATCTGGACCCTACCCAAGACAAAGCAACGCAATTCGAGAGTTATAGTTTCCTATACACTTGTATATTGTTAGTTGCAATGTAGTAACTTCAACACTGCGCGACCGAGAAAACTGCGTTCGTCCGCCTGATTGTCTCTGCTTATTCTCCCTGAGAACTGAGCAAGTAACATGAGCGAAAACCGCACCAGTACCCGTTACGAACAACAGTGTATGCAACCGCTTAATGAAGCTCTATTGACATTGGCAATATGCGTTCGTGTATAGTTTTCGCTTAAACTATTAACTGTTATTTGCAACTGCTCTGTTGTGGCACGTTTCCTCAACGATAACTAGAGGTTGTACATCTACACTCAAACCAAGTGAACACTGTTCCAAGGTATTACAGACCAGTGCATACTTGAAGAGCTAACTGTATCACATAAGTAGCGAATACCTATATCTCCGCTACTATGGCTAGATACGACGCGCCGAGTGTTGATGAAAGGTAAAACTACATCTAAGAGATGCGGTTGTCTCACGCTTAGACGATAACTCAGTTCAACGTACTGGGTAACAGCGTAGCCTACAACGGCTTTAAATTGCTCCACGTGTAGCGTAAGTTAAGCTCTGGCACAGTTCGTGCTAGGTATAGCAACTGAACTCGGTGGATGGCAGGGAAATATGTCGAATACTCTGCACTCTTGATTTCTCACTGGCTCGCGCAGCGAGCGATGATATGGGCTAACTACCCATGCTGTATCTCCAGAAACCAGCAACAATGATAGTCTGGCCTGCGAAGCAGGCGGTCCTTACTCCCATGCAACAGGCGATGATATGGGCTCAATACAATTCACTAACACCTCAACCTAACCTAAATGAAAACCATCATCCAACTCACCATCGACGAGGCTTCTAACCTCATCAAACAGTCTCACAACGCTGATGAGGTTCAGATCACCTCTGAAACTCCTCGTATCGTCAACAACCAGTCGCAGTCCATTACTGAGTTGATCTACTATATCAAGAACAACATTCGTGTTGACTGCAGCAACAAAATCGAACTCATCAAATACGTTCGCGAATGCTACGCTGCTAAGCACATGTACATCGGATTGGCAGATGCCAAACAGTTCGTTGAATACGTGATTGAACACTGATTTGATAACTCGCACCAGTCACAGACTTCCTCTTAAGACGGAGGCTCTAGCATCTGTGAACGACGTTATCCTAGGTCTGGCCATAACACACGGCGAACGGCAACAAATAGTGTGTTACTTACTTTCGAGCACGTGGCGGAATCGGATAGACGCAGAAAACTGTTTAAATCAAACCTACTAGAGATAGCACAACCTACTGGTGACGGCTAGTAATGCTCTAATACAGGTTCAAATCCTGTCGTGCTCACCCTTTGGCAGTAGTTAGTAGACGTTCTAACATCAAAAAAGAACTACTTGTTTCTTTAAGTCGCTAGCTACTGCCATCCTACTTTCCACTCCTCCACAACAACCAAACTCAATAACGAGTAAATCTAGGTTTGTCTTGTAAAGCAAAACCTAACCTGTGGAGGAGTGGAAAACCTAACTAATACTACTACTACTATTATGCTCAAAGACATCTCAGAAGCATTCAACAACCTCCCTCGCCGACGCAAGCAACCTCGCTACTTCGTATGTAAGCAGACGGGTCTGATCTATGCACGTAACGGAGATTCTATCTATCTCCTCGATGGATTCTACTTCCCTCACAACATGGAGTTCTGCAACTCAACATGGAATCCATTTGAGATTAATAAATCCTTCCGCCCAATCTCCTACCGTGCTGTCCAATACTTCGCCTCAACCGGAGGCTACGATCCTGAAGGGCTGAAGGGTTAACTACGACTGAGACTGTTATGACTCTCATCTCCCGTATCTGGCAACGTATCATGCCAGACATCACCATCCGCAGGAGGATAGATGGTGATATCTACCATCTCTCCCTCCGTGACCATCTCTATTGGCTGTTCCCCTCTGGGGACGCACTTGCTGAGCAAGTTCCTTGGCCCAAACACCAACTAGTCTGGGATGTAGGTTGTAACATCGGCTTACACTCCATGCGTGCAGCACGTCGTGGCTGTCACGTAGTTGCATTCGACATCTCTTCTCGCAACCTAGATCTTCTGCAACTAACTGCTCATCTTTGGGGAAAGGCAGATCATATCTCCACCGTCCACTCACCACTAACTTGCACTCCAGTCAAGTGGACTCCCTCTCCATCAGCACACACCGAATCTAAGTGTGCATTCGGATTAGGTGATAGATATTCTACTACCTACCTATGTGCTACTCTCTACGGCACTCCCTCCTTCATCAAGATGGACATTGAAGGAGCAGAGATCGAATTCCTCAACAACATCTACTTCAAGCAATGGCTATTCGCCAACGACATCACGTGGTACGTAGAACTTCACAACGGAAACAAACCATGGCCTGAGATGCGTCAGGTAGATTCAACTCACTATATCTATGAGCCTTAGACCTCTATTAATCCTATCACCACTCATATCAATCTGGGTAGGCGCATGGCTAACCAACCAGTTAGGTGGTTGGGAATACATCCACAAACAATGGTGGTCTTATCCATACGGAATGACAGGACTTGCCACACTTGCTTGGTCTATTTGTAAATCAGCAAATGCAATAGTCAAAGATTAATACTGATATGAACCCTCTATCCAGCCCAGACTATCTGCGTCAGTACAAACAAACACTAGTTTGGATGGCATATGAACAGTACAAAGCTGCTTATCTGACACGACCTCGCCCTCTAACTGTAGAAGAACACATCATGCTTAAACTCAAAGCTAAGCTGGCTTGTTTAAAGCAGATAGTAGAACACAATCGTTATGACTAATCGCCGTCGCAACATTCTCATTCGCTGGATCCATTCCTCTCCGCAACCCATCACCATCCGCCATCTCTACAAACCATGGATGATGATAGTTGATGCACTCACTTTCGCTCTCCTGTTCCTAACCATCTACCTCCTATTCTAATGCCAACCTCTCAGCTACTATCCCATCATCGTGTCTGTGCTTGCTCACGTCCAGCAACCTGTGTGATCAATAACCAAGGCGTCTGCGAACGCTGTCGCAAGTGCGAAGAAGAACGCTATCCACGACGTGCTTTCAAGATGCATGAACGCATACTCTCCAAGTATGCCGACACCTACGTCTCTCCCTTCTCAGCAGGCAAGACACCTATACGTGGAGGGATGGTATGAATCCACGCACTGAACAAGCACATGCAATGGCTGTCCAGTCAACTGACAGTCCAGTTGAAGCACTTGCAGACATGGTAAAGTTTGCTGACGAACTCGAAACAGAACTGGCAGAGGCGAAGCGGAAGCTGGCCATGCTTGAATGCCAAGTCGGTGTGCAGATTGGATTGAATAACGCACTCAAGACCAGCCGCGACAAGTGGCGCGGGGTGGCGCACATGTTTGCAAGTGCCACAATGCACAACCAAGCGATGGGAGCCTTCACCGCGCTGAAACAGGAGGAGAAATGACAACAGATGAGAAAATCAAAGCACTCGCGGAGTTGGATGGGTGGTCGCAAGAACAAGTATTTGAGCAATCATTTTCTGATCCAAGCAAGCAAGTAACATCTGGATTTAGGTGGTGCAAAGGTGGAGTAAAGTTGCGACGCGCGCCCGACTACCTCACCAGCTACGACGCAATCATTCCGCTGATTCAGAAGCAGGACATCTATATCAGAAACAAAGTTGAAGATGTCATTGAAGAAACTGCGCCTTCTTGTTTCTGGTACGACGCCACACCCACTCAACTAGCCGACGCTCTGCTAATCGCAACGGGGAGGATGAAACTATGAGTGACGACGAATTGAGAAAACGATTGGAGAAGATCGAAAGACAGACGAGTGGAAGTACAGGACTTACACTGACATGCTGCATTCTCATATTGTTCATCAACGGCTGTTTCAAATCTTGTGGATACTAATGCTATGACCCCACCCGAACTCAAGCCGTGTCCGTTTTGTGGAGGAATTGCGGTTGCAAGATTTCAGTTAGACGATATCGGAGACTATCGAGTGGTTTGCGATGGATGCGGTGCTAGTGCTTGTCCTCAAGGCATTCGGTATTCTCAATCTGAGGCAATAACGGACTGGAACACCCGCGCAACTCAGAAGGATGACGCGATTAAAAATCTCAACGAAACAAAACAGAAGATCATCAAGTGTCGTGACGATCTTCGCGCTCAAGGAATGTGGATGAAGTTCGACGAAATTTGGAAACAGTACACGTCAGAGATTGAATCCATAGACGCGCAAATCAAGACGCTATTAAGCGCAACTGAGAAGGAGGAAGCGAAATGAAAACGGCTGAAGAATCTTGCGAACATGGAGTCAGGTTTCCACACGCTTGCGATGACTGCGCTATCAAGTACCGACACGCATCGGAACTCCTCTGGTATATCAACGAGCAATTCCCCGCAACTTGCGGACACATTCCATTGCGCGAGAAGCTTGAAAATTTGGTCAACGACGCCCTCACCGAAGGCAAGCGCATCGGAAGGTTGGAAGGGTTGAGGGAGGCGGTGGAGATTTGTCGAGATCGCTATAAATACAACAACGTAATCAACGCTACTTATTTAGCTGGAGAATCTGTTGCATGTAAAGAAACCATCCAATCCCGCATCACCGAACTGGAGAAAGGCAACACGCAATGAACTACACGGATGAACAGTTAAAGAGAGCATTGGCAAAGATGTTGCCGGAGCTTGTGGCTGTTTGTAATTCACAACTTTGTTGGATTGCAGATGATGTTGAAATCATCGACACCGCAATTCTTCACCTGTGCTGGTTGGTGGAGGAGACGTTGGATGATGAGCAACAACTCAATTATGTACGCTGTCTTGATGAGGATGTTATTCGTCAGTTTTGGGGGCAAGTATGGTACACATTGGTTGCTGACTCACGCCTCATGGCAACAACGCACCATCGCACTAGCCAAGGTGAAAGGAGTTGAGATTGTATGATTGTAGAAAACTTTTTCATTATCGCAGTCGCATTTTGTTGGGTATCTTTTGTGTCTGGATATAAGTGTAGAAAATCAGACTTCAATGGTGTTGAAAGTCTGTGGTTTTGTTTGCTCATTATATTTGGAGCACTCTCAATTGTGGAAACCACTTTAATTATACTCAAAAAGATATTATGACACCAGAGCAAATCACCGAGATGCGCGTGGCGATTGCGGAGAAGTGTGGGTTTGAGCCAAGTCGAAAGGGAGATTGGTGGAATACACCAAACGGAAATCAAGTATTTGAGAGCGAGCTCCCCAACTACCCCGCAGACCTCAACGCCATGCACGAGGCGGAGAAGGTGATGACTTATGAGCAAGCTGAAAATTACGAAGATAGTCTGGTTGGTATATGCGGAGGCGATGTGTCTAGTAATTTGAGAGGGCAGTTCTTTATATTTCACGCCACCGCCCTCCAACGCGCCGAAGCCTTCTGCCGTACGCTTAAGATTGGGCCGTTTAAGGAGTAACTACTATGACACAACAACAAGTGATAGAACGCTATTGCATGTTATCTGCTAAGGTAGCAGAAGAAGTGTTTGATTACCAGCATGCAGCAGATTGCTTTTGCAAACCTGCACCTAGTGGTTGGGAGTATCGTTACGAAGAAGCTGTAATCAAGTTCATCGAAGATGCAGTTCAAGAGAAGATAGCTTCAATGCAGGTACAAATATAACCTACCGTGTACCTCTTTCTCAACTACCAATACGCATTAGAGTGGACGTTCGGTGCCACTTTATACACAGACGGTTGGAGATTTAAACAACTAAATAACCGAGTAATAGTCATGACTCACATAGACGACTAACACTACTATGCACTCATTCTCTAACCTAGAATATCAAGCCTATTACCTGCTCAGCTGCAGTAGTAAAGAAGGCTTTAAAATTTCTCTGTTCCTATTAGCATCAAAGATTCACCGTCAATATAGAACACTATGCTCTGCACAACCTGCTACTCCCGCAACGTAGAACCCGCCCGCCTCGCCATCAACCTCACCTCCTGCTACTCCTGTGCAGATCGTACCGTTCGCAGGGTGAAGGGTGACATGAACTACGCACACAAAACTGCACCTGAGTTGATGGTAATGTCCGCATCCACGCACGCTGAGTACCGACGTTACGTACCATACGGCAAGCACACTGGACGTGGCAGCGGAACGCACAAGATGAGTAGGCCAATTACTTCACTCAAATAGTTATGTCAATCGACGAGAAAGAATTTGAATTGTGGTTAGCTGATCCTAACACAGCTAAACTATCTGACCACTACAAAGCAGTAGCTAAACGCTATGCTTTCTGGTATGCAGCTGCAACCTGCTATCCTATGGGCCGTGGCTTGTATAAATTCATGGACTGGTACAATCGTAAACATTCACCCGAGTTTCATTTCCCTCGCGAAATGATGAACTACTGGTACACTTACTAACCCTATGCACCTCTTCCTCTCACCTATCTACC
>JACCDR010071335.1_pt1 | contig 29018 bp, 11 predicted proteins | sample 7446431 | NCBI WGS metagenome assembly JACCDR01 (sample SAMN15323443, study PRJNA562643) | freshwater metagenome | isolation source: river surface water | place: USA:Blue River Watershed | collected 2017-08-17
CGGGCTGCCGGCACCAGCAGCTGTAAGCAGGCTGACCGGCAGGCCTTTACCTCCTCCGGCACCTGGACCAAGCCCTCCGGGTATGGCGCCAAGGCTATGGCGCTGCTCCAGTGCTGGGCCGGCGGCGGCGGCGGCGGCAGGGCTAATGCCAGCGGCAATGGCTCCGGCGGCGGCGGTGGCGGCTACAGCGAGCGCTGGGTGCTGTTGTCCAGCCTTGGATCCACTGAGACCGTCACCATTGGTGCAGGCGGTGCGGCTGGTGCCTCGAACGATACCAACGGATCGGCGGGTGGCAACACCACGTTCGGTTCACATCTGACCGCCTATGGCGGTGGCGGTGGTGGCCGGTCAGTCAGCGGAAGCAGCGCGTCGCCGGGGCATGGCGGACTGCTAACGCGCGCGGGGGGGACCGCAACGGGAGTTGCGGTTGACTCAGGATCGGCTCCTTGGCACCTAGTTTCAACAACCCTTCATCCTGGTGCACCATGGATCGGCGGCATGGGCGCGATAGCAGACAGCACCGCGTGCACCGGCGTCAACATCAACGCGGCAGCGGCCCTGATGGGCGGCGGCGGTGGTGGTGGCAAGCAGAACTCGACCCTCATCAGTGCCGGCTCGTCCATTGGCGGTGGCGCAGGTGGCGCGTCCAGCGTTGCCGGCACTCAGCCGGGCGGTGGCGGTGGCGGCAATGTCAACGCAGCCGCTGGCGATGGCGGCGCGGGTCAATGCATCGTGACGGTCTTCGACGGAGCCTGATGTGGCGAAATACATCCTGGTCGACAGCAACGGCGTGATCGTCAATCGCGTCGAGTGGGACGGCGAAACCGAGTGGACGCCGCCCGAGGGCCTGCAGATGATCCATTGGCCGAACGCCTGCGGCCCCGGCTGGACCTGGAATGGCAGCAAGGCCATCCCGCCGGCTGAGCCCGAAGCTCCGAAGCCTGCGCAAAGCTCCGGCAAGATGGAAGTGCTTTGAATGGCGATGCTGACCAAGATGTTCAGGTTCGGCTCGGTCGACGGCACCATCTATGACTTCGAGCGCGCGGGCGATGAGCTGGCGGTACACGTGCATCCGCCCGAGGCCAATCACATCTCGATCATCGCGCGCGGCTCGTTTCGCTGCATCGGTGACCCGGCCATTGCCGGCACCGTTCTGATGCAGGGCGCCGTGGTGGACTGGCCGGCCGGTCAGGAGCATGGCTTCATCGCGCTCGAAGACAACGCGCGCATGGTGCAGATCAAGAAGGTTGGCTGATGGGCCTTGAGACCCTGGAGCTTCGCCCCTACGCGCCGGAAGATTCGGCTGCGCTGGAGGGCTTCAGTATCGACGGCGAGGTGCTCGCCAACACCGTGCTGATCGACGGCGAGGTGACGGCATACGCCGGCATCCTCAAGGATCGCGATCGGCACCATGCATTCTTTCACGTAGCAGATAACGATCGGGGGCGCTTGCTCAAGGAGCAGGCGCCCCTGTTCGTGTTTCGGGTGGTGCGGGACGCTGTCAGGACGCTGCACAAGGGCGGCGTCGCCGAGATCCATGTCTTGTGCGACGAGCGCTTCCCGAAGTCGCGCGCCTTTCTGAAGGCGCTCGGGTTCCAGCGGGCCGAGCGGCTGCCCTGGGACCTGCTCAGCATCGAGGTTCGCTCGGGTTGCGAAATGTGGGTGAGTAGAGGTTAAGCCATGGCTGGCATCGGAATGGTGTTCGGGCTGATCGGCTCGGTCGTCTCGGCAATGGGTTCGATGGCGGCGGCCAACGCGGAAGCGGCCGCACAAGAAGCCAATGCACGCGCGCTTGAGAAGAAGGCGATGGAGGAGCGCGCGGTTGCCTCGGTCGAGGCGTCCAAGAAGATGGACGAGCAGAAGCGGTTGGTGTCGGAGCAGACGGCACGCTTTGCGGCCTCTGGCGGCGGTGTGGGCGGCGGGCCCGGCTTTGCCAACTCGGCCACCACGGTGATCCGCGAGACCGAGAAGGAAGGCCTGCATAACTCCAGGCTGGCTGCCTGGGAGGGTGAGCAGAAGGGACGCGGCTACGAGGATCAGGCGGCGATTGCGCGCTTTTCGGCGGCGCAGAAGAAGAAGGCCGCGGGTATCGGCGCAGGCGCTGCCATCCTGTCCGGCTTCTCCAAGATCGGCGGCTCGTTCATCGGCGGCGGCGGCGGGCAGACGTCGTATGGCGGCGACTACTACTTCGGCACCTGACGTCGCGCAACGGCACGCATTGCCAGGACACCGATCACGAAGCAGATCGGCAGAGTGACGGGCCACAGGTGGGCGGCAATCACGCGGTATGGCGTGTCGAGGCCCTGCTTGTTGAACACGGCCACGTAGACCGGCGGAATGGCGATCAGCCACAAGTAGATGACGAGGATCCAGAGCATGGGTCCTTCCTAGCATTCGATACACCAAGCGTCAACTCAGGAGTGAGCAGTGGCCAGGATCCCTGACCAGACTGCGCTGGCAGACACCAAGATCTCCGCTTCGCGGCCGATGGCGACCTTCTCGCCGTCGGAGATCGCAGCCGTTGGCTCGCCGGGGCGGGCCCTGTCCAACCTTGGCGAATCGATTGCCGGCATCGGCGTCTCCTTCGAGAAGGAGCAGGAGCGCAATGACAACTACGAGGTCGAGCGCCGACTGATCCAGTTCAACGAAAGGCAGGAGCGCAGCTTCGACGAGGAGCAGCACTCCAACATGCCGGAGGGCGGCGAAGGCTACTCAACCCAGTGGCGCGCCAAAGAAGAGTCGGCCGGGCGGGAGGCCTTCCAGGACGGACAGAGCGTCATCAAGAGCCCCGGCGCCCTGCATCGCTTGGATAAGGGATTGCTGCAGGGTGTCGAGCGCCGGCACTCGCGCGCCAGCGAACAAGAGATCAGGGAGCGAGAGCGTTTCCATAATCAGCAGGTTGGTACCGACCTGCAGGGTCTCACGGCTCGCGCTATTGAGAAGCCGGATGCGGTGCAGGATCGGCTCGACGAGGGTGAGCGTCTGATCGACAGCTCGCGCATTCCGCAACGGCAGAAGGACGCGCTGAAGCAGCGCTTCTACTCCGACACGGTCAGTCAGGCCGAGCTTTCGCGCGCGGCGCGCGGCGACCCCGATATGGCGCTCGACCGTTTGCGCCAGCTGCCGACGTCTATGACGCCAAAGGCGCCGGTTACCGGCCAGACCCCGATGTCGGGCGAGCACGTAGTGCCGGAGGACGTTCCGCCGGCCGGCCTGTTGATCCCGGGTGATATCGATCCGCGTGATCGCAAAGTGTTCAAGGACGCCGACGGCAAGATCGTCACCATGAATTCCATGGTGTTCGAGATCGATGGCGGGCGCGCCATCGTGGTGCCGGGCATTGACGACAAGGGCAAGAAGCTCACGCCTGAGCAGGCCATGAAGCAGGCCACCGACTCAGGCAAGAACCTCGGCATCTTCGATAGCCGTGAAAACGCCGAATACTATGCCAAGTCTCTGTCGGCGCAGCAGGACCGGCTGTATTCCGACAACCCCAAGCCGCGCGCACCGCAAGGTCAGCAGCGCAGCGCTGTTGATGCCGACATCGACGCAGACGTCGATGGACAGGGTGGCGGGGGCGGCGGCGTCCGCAACCCGAGCCGCATCGCAGCCGCCCAGCAAGGGCAGGCTGTCGCGCCGATGCAGGTTGCCCGCACCTATCTTGGCAAGAGTGAAGGCCGTGATGCCGAGGTGCTGGCAGCGTTCTTCCGCAAATCCGGCGGCCAGAAGCTGAACCCTGCCGATACGGCGTGGTGCGCGGCATTTGTCAATGCGGCCCTCGGGGAGACCGGTCGCCCGGGCACCGGCACGCTGGCCGCGCGCGATTTTCTCAAGGTTGGTACCCCCACCAAGAACCCGCAGGTCGGCGACATCGTCGTCTTCTCGCGCGGCAATTCCAGCTGGCAGGGCCACGTCGGCTTCTATGCCGGCAAGGACGAGGACGGCAACATCCTGGTGCTGGGCGGCAACCAGAGCAATCGCGTTTCGATCGCCCCCTACTCGGCAAGTCGTGTGCTTGGCTTCCGCCAGCCTCCAGAGGCTGGCGACGCCTCGCTGCCGCGCTTCGCTGGCACGGGTGCCACGGCATCTTCACGCCAGACTATGACGGATGCCTCCGCCGATGGCGGAGAAGATGAGGGTGGCGGTGAAGGCGACTGGGATACAACGGTTTCGCCCGAGTCCGGCGCGGCCGGCTCCGGTCAGTGGACCTTCACGGACAATCCCGCCTACCCGCGCCTGAAGATGCAGGACCGCCTGAACGTCATCCGCAAGATCCAGGAGGGTCAGCGGGTGGTGGTCAACCGGCAAATGGAAGATAGCATCGCTGCCATCTCGGCCGGCGAGACACCGCAGGTGGACCAGCAGGGCCGCAGCGCGCTCGATCGCGCACGGCAGGTCATGACTCCCATGCAGTATGCGCGCTGGGAGGAGAAGTGGAACACTGCGGTGCAGACCCGGGCGGCACTTGCGCCGCTCACCAACCTGTCGACCGCCGACAGCATCGAACTCCTGAGCCGGCTGCCACCCAACGTCCGCACCCGCGCCGAGCGGGCGCATGCCCGCATCGAGGAGTTGCGCGAGAAAGACCCTGTGCGCGCCATCGCCGGGGGCAACCTGCAGGGCGCCGATCGCGCGCCGCGCATCATCACCGATGGCAACGGCATGCCGGTGGTGACCCAGGACGAGGCCACCGATCTCAGGCTGCAGCCGGTGCCAGAAGTCGCCGCCGTGTATCGCGAGATGCGCGCCAACAAGGGGCTACAGGTTGGCATCAGCCCGACCACCGGCAACATCGAGATGCGCTCGCAGGACCCGGCTGTCATGCAGGCGGCCTGGAGCCGGCTATTTGACGCGCGCCTCGCGGCGCAGCGCCGGCTTGGCGTGTTCGATCAGAACCAGCGCATTCTCGCCCAGGCCGAGGCCAAGGCTCTTTTAAAGATGCCGGCCGAGGCGGCAATCGCCGACCAGGACGAATGGGAGAAGATGGTGCGCGAGGCGGATCAGCGCGCCAAGGCCATGTATGGCCCGACCTATGGTCCGCGCGCGGTGCGCGAGGCGCTGCGCTTCCGCGCCGGCATGAATGCCGATCGGCAGGCCTACATCCAGGACACCTACCCTGCCACAAAGCAGGGCCCGGCGGTGACCCGCCCAACGCAGAACCCGGCGAAGCAGGAAGGCCAGTTCATCACGCCGCCGAAAGAAGCGCCGCGCGCGGAAGCACCGGCGGCTCCTAAGAAAGAAGCCAAGGTGTGGCCGCTGCCGTCTCCGCAAGACGCGCAAGTCCTGAACCGCGGTCGCAACAACCCCAAGCTGATCAGCCGCTTCGAGGGCCTGTACGGCCCCGGCTCAGCATGGCGCACCATCCAGGAGCTGGAGAAGCGCCTGGGTGCCTCAGACCGCTGATAACCGCCCTTAACTCTCTATAACTGAAAAGAGCCCATGGCCGACATCAAAGACGACGACATCATCTTCTCCGCCGAATCGCTGGCTGCTGATGCCGTCGACCGTGAGCCACAGAACGCGATCCCGCACGCCGAGGTGGCGCGCGAGCGCAACGAGACGTTCCCGCAGTATGCACCGCAAACCACGCCCACCGGCGAGCGCGGTCCTGATGCGGACGCAGGCGACGATGGCTACGGCGGCACCGGCAATGACAGCCTGTTCTCGGCCGAGGGCAGCGAGCCGCAGGACATCACCCAGGACCCGGACGTCGTCGAGTTTCGCCGCGCCTACCTGAAATCTCAAGACGAGCACGCCCAGGAGGAGCTGGCCAAGTCGCAGGCGAGCGGTTGGGCTGCCGCGGTTGCCGCTGTGCAGGACGCGCAGTGGTGGAAAGAGCTGCCGAAGGGCGTGCCGGAAGGCATCGTCTCCTCGGCGGGTCTCGCCGTGATGGCGCCGGATGTGGCGCATTCGGCGGCCGAGCACGGCTTCAAGTCGATGATGCGCCGACGCATCGAGGCGCTCGACAAGTTCGATCGCGGCGAGCGCGTCGACCCGGCCGATGATCCGGGCGGCCTGCGCTGGGCCTCGCGCGAGGAGCGCGACGTCGAGCGCAAGAAGCTGCAGGAGGCCATCGACCAGTACCAGATTACCCCGCTGCAGCAGCGCTCGCTGTACCAGATGGGGCACGGTATCATTGACTATGCCCGCAGTCCGGATCGGGCGTGGGCGGCGGCCAAGGGCTACGAGCAGTCGGTTTCGCGTCAGCTCGGCACCGGGCTTGGGTCGCTGGCAGTTGGTCTCGCGATCGGTCTGCCGGCCAAGTTCATTACCACGCTACCGGCGGGCGTTACCTTCGTCTCGATGGGCGTTGGCGAGGCCACTGAGCGCGCCATCGAGTGGAGCGAGAAGCAGAAGAAGCACGGCCTGCCCGGCTTGACCGAGGAGCAGATCGTCACGGCTGGCCTGCTTGGTGCAGGCCCCGGCTCGACGGACATCCTGCCGCTGGAGACCCTGTTGGGTCGCCTGCCGCTGCCGCTGCCGGCTGCCTTGAAGCGCCCGCTGGCGCAGGCGGTTGGCCGCATCGGCGGGCAAGCCTTCATCGAAGGCATCCAGGAGGGCACGCAGGAGTTTCTGCAGAACCTGATCCAGCAGCAGGTCTATGACCCCACCCAGGGGTTGATGGTCAACGTGCCGGGCAGCACGGCGCTCGGCGCCGGTGTTGGCGGCATCGCCGAGGCCGGCAAGGAAGCCGGCAAGGGCGCCCTGCATCTGGCGTCACGGCGTGGCGGCCGTTCCCAGGCCCCGCAGGGCGGCACCCCCCAGGAGGGGGAGGTTGTACCGACTCCGCCGGAAGGGGTACAGCAGCCGGTCGCCCCAACTACCGGGGAATCCTCGGAAGTTGCGCCCGCACAAGGCGAGGTGCACACGCAACCTGCCTTGACGGTGCCGGACAAGGCCCCAGGCCTGGAGATCCCGGCCGAAGGCAACGACTATCTCGATCTCGACCTGGAGCGTGCGCCAGCGCCGAAGCCGGCGCCGCAGGAGGGCTTCAGCCTCGAAGCCCCGACCGAGCAGCCCGGGCAGGCGCCGTCGGAAACGATTCCCGCAGAGCGACCGCGTGGGATTTCTGATCCTGCCCAGCCCGGCCTGTTCGACGGCCCGCCAAGGGCGGCGCCTGCCGACCGAGAGCAGCCGCTTTCACCGGAAGCGCCGGTTTCAGCAGACGCTGAAACTGCACCAACGGGTGAAATCGATCCTGCCACCGCCCAGCAGGTGCAGGACCACTACGCCGAGGCCGGGCTCGATCTCGATCTCGACGAAGCCGGTATGGCCGACGTGGCGCGCATCATGCGCGACAACGGTGTGGACGTGCCAACCGCGCTGGACTTGCTCGGCAAGCAGCGCGAAGATGCCGAGTGGCAGAAGCTGCCGCTATCCGAGCGGATTGCGGTCACCAAGACGGATGATCCGACCGTGGCGCTCGCCGCGGCCGATCCCCTGCATGTGCAGGCCACCCACGATAGCCTGTGGCAGCTGACGCAGGCGCGCAATTCGGCCTGGGAATTCAACGATGCCGATGTGACGGCGATTGCCCGCTACACGGCCGAAGGCCTGAGCATAGAGGAGGCGGTAAGCCGCTATGGCGTCGAAACCTACGAAAAAGACCGCGCCGCGCAAGGGGCGCCGGAAAGAGTCGGAGCCGGTCGTAGCGGCACCCAGGCCCAGCCTGAAGAAGGCAGCACCAGCGGTCAAGCCGCAAGCCAGCCAGGGGGCAGCGGAACCGCAGCGGCCGCAGCCGACGGGCAAGGCAGCGGGGGTCCGGCGGCCGGGGCTGCCGACGCCGGCCTCGCCGGGCCGGGAGATCGCCTCGCCGGACGAGCATCTGGTGATGAGCCAGGACTACCAGGAGTGGGCGAACAAGACGTCGGATCCGACCGAACGGGCGCGCCTCTTGAAGCAAGCCGACTTGCACGCGATGCTGGCCCAGGGCCCCGCCGCGGGCAAGAGCGCCGAGCTTATCTCGACGCAAAGTTCCACGCCATCCTGACCGGAACGGCGCCCACCTCCGAGTGGGCGTCGATCACCGGAGCCGATCCAAAAGAGCTGGCCGACCTGATTTCGACCGCCATTCGGCGCGGTCAACTGCGGGTCGACCGGTTCGGTAACGTCGTGCGCACGCCGGAGGCCAAGCGGCCACCGGCGGCATCTGCCGTTGCGACCGCGCCAGTCGCCTACACGCCGAGCCTTGCCGTGCCCGGCATTGTCGCGGCCTACGAGGTGCGCGTTGGCCGGCCCCTGTCCGGCATCGTCAAGGTCGCCGCCATTGAGGCCAACGCCAAGCGTGGCCTGCCGGCCTTCAACGAGCTGCTGGCGCGCGAGGATATCGTGCGTCTGACCCGCGAGGAGGCCGTCGATCTCGCCAACGTCGCCGGCTACCCGGTCGAGCCGACCGCCAGCAAGGCCGCCGCTTTCAAATCCCTCATCAAGCGCCACACCGATCATGTGGCGTACCTGGAGGCGAATGCCCCGGGCGCGCTCAATGCCGTGCCTGCCGTCAGCAAGAATGCCGACCTGCCCGAGCTACGCAATCGGCTGATTGCGGTCGACGACCAGATCAGCGAAACCGGCTCGACGCCGGAGCTGCTGGCCCTGCGCGAGCAGCTGTTCGGGCTGGTGCGTGACCGCATGCGCATGCGTGATCTGCTGCCTGTCGAGGCCGGCGAAAGCCCGGCCGGCACGATCGCGGCCATCAACCAGCGGCTGGACTATGCGGCCAGCGAAGCTGCCTTCGAGGAGAGCCTTGCCGACGTTGACCGGCGTCTGTCCGAGCACGTTCCCAACAGGGACGAGCGGTTCTATGTGCTGGCGATGGGCGGCCGCAAGGCCAAGACCGCCGATCACTCGACCCTGCGCGCGGCCGAATCCATGGAGCGGCGCGGCAAGAGCCCGGAGGATATCTTCACCGCCACCGGCTGGTGGCGTGGTAACGACGCGCACTGGCGCTTCGAGATCGACGACAGCAAGGCCAAGCTGACGGGCGACCTGAAGAAGCTCGTCAAGGCGCCCAAGAGCGGGATGCTGCGCCTGTTCACGGGCAGCAAGACCAAGGCCCCGTCCTGGGCCGAAGGTCCGGTCAGGGTTGGTCTCAACATCAAGTTGCCCGACCTGCTCAAGCACGAGGAACTGTTCGCCGCCTATCCGTTCCTGCGCCAGATGCGGGTGTCGATCGTATTGGGTGAGGGCGTGCCACTCGAAAAGCAGGGCGCGTCGCTGTCGTTCCGCATGAAGGACGGCGGCATCGTCTATTCGCCGATCAAGGTGATTGCACGCAGCGAGGCGGAAGTTCTTCGCTCCCTGATGCATGAGCTGCAGCACTACATCCAGGAGAAGGAAGGCTTCTCCAGCGGCTCCAATACCGACAACATCCGCGGCGAGATCGCCGTCCTGCCGCTCATGCTGGACAACCCGCATGGTGGTCCGATCTACGTCAAGGGCGTGTCGTTTTCGCCCGGCACGGAAGCAGCCAACCGCAGCGAGGGCGGCCTGCCCTACGGCGTCGACTGGCGCGAGCGCATCGCCGGCCTGAACCGGGCCGAAGAGGTGGCGCTGCTGATCGGCGATATTTACGAGACATCGGGTGGCAAGGCACCGACCCGCGCGGAAGCGCGCGAGGAACTCGCCAAGCTGCAGGCCGAGCTGATGAGCCTGCTGCGCGTGCGCACGCAGGACTATCTGAACAGCCTGGGCGAGAAGGAAGCCAATCTGGTCATGGACCGGCTTGTCATGACCCCGGAGCAGCGACGCGCGGCCATTCCGAAGATTTACGGCGGCTTGCCGTCCGGCATCGTCACGCCGGATTTCAAGCAGGCGGCGGATGCCGTCAACCGCTCGGCGCGCCAGACGCAGGCGATCATGGACCGCTGGGCGGAAACCCGCCAGCTGGGCAACGACGTCGAGGTCAATCGCTTCAGCGAGAACACCCTGGAGTTCTCTTCCGGCCGTCTCGGCATGATGGCGGGCCACGCCTACCTCGACTGGCAGAACGGCTACGGCATCATCTTGCACGGCAAGGAAAGTGCTTACCTGCGGCGCAGGCGGAATGGGGCTGATTTCGAAGGCGATGACAAGGTCATCTCCGATGCCATGCATGAGCTGGCGGATGCCATGGAAGCAGCCGTGCGCGCCATGAACTTGGTGCCGACGGCGGACAAGCGTCTGCTGCCGGGTGCCGGCGCACTGGAGCCGCGCGAGCGCAGCAACCTGCGCCTGGACCTTGCTTTGACTGAGGACGAGATCGCCTTCTGGCGCTCGCGCGATCCGCTGTTCATGGCGGACAAGGTCGCATCCGAGGACGGTGACGAGGTCATCGAGCTGCCCATGCCGATGCCGATCGATCTCCTGTATGCCGGCCTCGATCCTGAGATCTGGAAGGCGCGCACGGAAGACATGCATAACGTGTCTTCCGACAGCCAGATCATGATGCAGCTGCTTGGCCAGATCGCAACGCTGAACGAGAGCCATCCTGTCAACGAGCTGACGCGCATCGCTACCGAGGCTGCAGCCGCCTACGACCGCGCGGCCAACAGCACAGAAAGCAAAGGGCGAGCTTGGTCTGATGCTGCGCAGCGGGCCTGGGAGGAGCGCAATCGCGCCGTGCGCGCGATGGAGCAGGCCGCCTCTCAGCTGCATCGCCAGATCAGCGGCATCCGTCACAACATCACCACAGGGCCTCTGCGCGACAAGCTGGCAGCCTGGAAGAAGGCCGGGCAGGATTGGGCCGATGCGGACGAGTTCCGCAATGAGGCCTATCGGCGCCTGTACGACAATGGCGCCTTTGTGCGTGAAGCGGGGCAAGCTCTGCTCGGCGCCGAAGGGGGGCTCCTGGAAAAGCAGACCATCGAGGCGGCCATCACCTGGATCCGCAACGATCTGGAAACAGGCTGGGAAGACAGCGGAATTCCCGCCGAGGGCCTGGACGACCTGCTGCTGCCAATCATCCGCAAGCATGTCCCCGGCTGGGCGGCTGCCGAAGCCAAGGCCGAGAAGGCCTCGGCGGACAAGCAGCGCATCGGTGATGAGATCACCGCGGCAGGCGGCCTGCATCCCTATTCGCTTTCCCGCGTGCAACCTGCCCGTCCGCCAGAGCTGCTGAAGGCCATGAACCCGGATCCGCAAGGTATCCGGGACGGCAAGGCACAGCGCGAAGCGCTGGCCCAGTATCGTCCGTCCTGGCGGGATTGGATCATCGCCAAGTACATGAAGTGGCGCGATCGTCATGAGGATGCGGAGAGCGTCCTTGGCGAAGGCGTCGACCTGGATATGAGCGATGCCGAGTATGCCGAGCTTGGGATCGACAAGGAGGACATGCGTCGGGCGCTTAGTGGATGGCGCGACGCTCCGGGCGTGCGTGAGCATGCGCTCCGGAAGGCCGGCCAACCCCTCCCATCGATCGACAAGGAAGGCCTGCGTGCGAAAGTAGCCAACGAACGCGGCCGACCCCTTGATCGCTTCCGTGTTCTGGAAGACGATGACGTCTTCACCCTGCGCGCCTTCGGATACGAAGTGGGAAGATCGGTCGATTCGCTTGGGTATTACTCTCAGGCTTTGGAGGCTGCAAAAGCCCTGAAGCAGGAGAAGGGCACGCCTGAGCAGATGCGTGCGCAGCTGCGCAAAGCTGGCGCGAAAGAGGCCGAACTGAAGGCAGCTGGTTTCGACGAGTGGCTCGCCAGCCGCTCGCAGCCCGGCGCGAATCGCGCCCCCTCCATCACCAAGGCCGAGATCATCTCCTTCCTGGAGAATAACCGGGTGGAGGTGCGTGAGGCGCAGTATGGCGGCGGCAGCAGCCGCAACCCGATGACCGCTGCCGACATGGAGCTTGAGGGGCTCACGCAACCAGAGGGCACGGTCGGCCCCACCAAATGGTCCCGCTACTCCATCGACCCGGAGAACCCCTCCTATCGGGAGACAGTGGTGTATCTGCCGGTGCGGACCAAGGGGGAGAAGATTGTCCCGCGTGGCCGCGGTTTCGCGATCCAGCGCGCGGATGGGACATTCTTCTCCAACAGCAATGGCGATCCCCTGTCGTTCGTCTCGGAGGAGCAGGCGCTCTATAACATCCAGCACGGCGCAGCGGAGACGCGCGACCTCAACTACCAATCCGGCCACTTCTCCGAGCCCAACGTCATCGCCCACATCCGCTCCTCCTTGCAGATGGATGCCAAAGGCGATCTGGTATTCCTGGTCGATGAACTGCAAAGCGACTGGGGACAGAAGCTACGTGAAGGCGGAGTCCGGGACGAGGCGAAGATCAAGCACCTAAAGGAGCAGATCGCAACCGCAAGAGACACCCACAAGCGCGATCTGGAGGCAGGCGAGGCTTGGGCCCGATCGATCATCAACGGGCCTCTGCCCCATGGCGGCGACACCCTGACTGCACTTGACGAGATCTACAGCTTCCCCGATCGTTATCGTGACGAGCAAGGCCCCTATGCCGGCCGATCGCTAACCTACTCGTCGCGCATCCACCAGTCGGAGGAGCGCCTGCGTCTTCTCGGCGCGGAACTGCAGACGGCAGCAGCCTCCACCCCGGGCCACCCCCTCGTCAACACCACCGACCAGTGGGTCTCCACAGCACTGAAGCGTGTCATCGCGCAGGCTGTTGCGGCTGGAGCGGATAAGATCGCGTTTACGCCTGGGGCGGTACAGGTTGAGCGGTTCAATCTGACCCAGCACGTTTCCAGTATGCGCTACGATCCGCAGGAGCGTCGCCTTGACTTTCGGCCCGCGCAGCGCGGCGGACAGGCGCCGTCCTTCCGCGATGTTGGCCCCGAGAAGCTCCCCGGGATCATCGGCAAGGAATACGCCCAGAGGCTTTTGCAGCAGCCGCTCACCCCCTATCCGGGTACGTCTGGCCAGTGGCATCAGCTCGACGACCTCGGCAGCGTCGAAATCGGCGGCCACGGCATGCGCGCCACCTATGACGGCATCTACCCCCGCGCGCTTGCCAAGCTCCTCAATGTATTCGACCCCTCCATCAAGATGGAGGATGAGGGGCTGTTTTCGAGTATGGACGGGCATGCATTCACAAGCGGCAAATTTAGCTCCGAAGACATCGGCGACATCGCTGATGATCTTGGTGCCGATGCCGCTGCAATGGTGCGCAAGGCCGGTGAGCGCGGCCGCGGAGCCATCCAGTTCCACACCTTCAAGCTCACCGACAAGGTGGCCGAAGGCATTGGCCTGGGACAGTCCCTGTTCGCCCTGAACCGCAACCCGCCGGAAGGCGAGGATGTGCCATCCGCCGAAGTCATCCCGCTGCGCTCGCTCGCCGAGCGCGAGGAGATGGCGCGCGCCATCATGTCTTCCCCGGAGTGGGTCGCCCGCTCCGAGAAGCCGAAGGGCATCCGCACCGCCGAAGGTGGTGACCAGCCCAACCCCCTCCTCACTTCCAAGCAGCCGGGCTTCATGACCCCGGAATGGAAGGCCACGCGCAAGTATACCGATCCGACCACCAAGGAAGACATTGTCGGTTACGACAACCTGATCAACCTGCTGGCACGCCGTGTCATGGGTAAGGTCCCGGGTGGACACACGGCCCGCAATCGGCAGGCCTACATCGTTATGGGCTACCCCGGCGCCGGCAAGTCGTCGATCACCGATCCCCTGCGCGAGCGCGATCTTGCCGCACACATCGTATCAGATGATGTGCGCCCGTACATCCCGGAATACCTCGATGGCGCCAACAACGGCGGCATCAACGAGGAAGCGGCCCTCATCAGCAATGATGTGGCGCGGCATTTCATCGCGCGCGGCTCCAACCTGATCGTCGAGACGCTCGGCACCAGCAAAGGCATCGCCGTGCGCTCTGCCGCTCTGCGGCAGGCCGGCTACCAGATCACCCTGGTGCACGTCGACGCGCCGAAGGCGGTGGCCATGGAGCGGGCCATCAAGCGGTACCGCGAGGATGGCCGAGCGGTGTTGCTTTCCTCCTACGATGCCGATAATGATTCCGTATACAGATACGCGAAAGAAAAGGGCGATGTCGATGCCGGAACCGTCATCCACTGGAGCGAAGAAGCGCAAAGGTGGCAAGTCACCGAAGCCGCCGAAGGACTTGGCGACCTTGGCACTCTCCTCGAAAACCAACCCGTTGGACGAGGAGGAAACCGAAGTGTGGGAGCGCCGGGCGGCGCAGGACGCAGCGGCCCGAGCGAGGCCAGCCTAGACCGCAACGGTCGCCCCAAGAAGGGCAAGCCGAAGTCACACCTGTTTGCCAAGCGCAATTTCCCGGAGCGCGGCTGGGCCTCGCCCATGGCCGACTGGGAAGAGGCGATCGAGCGGCACTTTGAGATCGAGCGGCGCCGCGGCAATCCGCTGGCGCAGCCGGGTGCGCTGCAGGCGGTTACCATCGGGCAGGCGATCCTGAATGCCGCCACCATCGCCGATGCCATCAACCATCCCTCGCCCGGCGCCTTCGGTGCCTCGTTCCTGTCGAGTGCCGGCTCTTACGAACTGCTGAAGCCGCACGTCATCGACATCGTTAACATCCGCGACAAGATCAAGGCCGCGCGCGAGCGCGGTCGCGCCCTCGTGCCAACCAAGGCTGCCGTGCAGCTGGTCCAGGACATCGACGGTATCCGCACCTACCTGGAGGGCATCGTCCCGGCCGACGTCGGCATCCGTATCATGGACCGGCTGCCGAATGTCGGCACCGAACAGAACAACGATCGCGCCGACTTCGACCTGCGCACCAAGCTGATGCGCGTCGCCCTGGTCGACGGGCCGAAGGCCGCCAAGATCGCCGGCTTCCATGAGACTGTGCACGCCCTGCGCGAGTGGGGCCGTCGCTTCAACAATGGCCTGTACGGCATCCTGTTCACCCAGGAAGAGTGGGGCCTGCTGGTCGAGCGCGCCAAGAAGGTCGACATCGAAAACACGCGCATGATCATCCGCCAGGATGGTCAGCCCGACCAGCCGATGATCCCGCTGTATCGCGAGATGTACCGCTCGCTCCTGCAGCGTACCGGCTACCATGGCGATATCGAGGCGCGCATCGAGGAGCTGCTTGACCAGGAGCGCGTCGCTTATCTCGCCGAGGCCTGGGCCGAGGGCACCGACTTCGGCAAGAAGGTCAACACCCTGCTGGAGCGCATCTGGCTCTTTATCGAGGCAGTGGGCAACTGGGCGCGCGGCAACGGCTTCCAGACGGTCGATGATGTATTCGAGCGCATCTCGACCGGACAGATTGCCAAGCGTGCCGGTGAGGGCGTCGCCCCGCACCGTGCGCGTTCCGTGCCGTCCCTGCAGCGCGCGCTGGCATCGCGCGCCGGTCGGGCTGCTACCCGGTCGATCGAGCGCAACGCCGCCGTGGAGCGCTTTACCAGGGCGCTGGACGGTGATGCAACTCGCGATACGTTGTCCGCCATGCGGGCCGATCGCCACACGTTGGACGCGCTGCGTTTGCACCTGCGTTCCATTAAGCATAGCAGCGGAGGATGGGGCCGCATCCGCGGATACGGTTACTTTGCCTCCGCTCCGACGGTGGTCAGCGCCGCCATGCACGAGCTAGGCGCAGGCACCCCAGGCTGGATGGTCGGCGCATCGGCTGCCCTGTCTGCGGCCAGCGCTGGAACTTTTCTCGCCCCGCACTACAAAATGGTCGAGAAAAAGGCGCAGTACCTGCGTGATCTGGCGCATCGCATCGCCGACCGCGAAGCACAGCTCGGCGCGCTGACTGGTCGCGCGCAGGAGGCGGGGATTGCTGACGTGGACGAATACGCCCGCCTGCTTGCGCAGCGCGCCGAAGGCAGCGAACGCGCAGCCGTGGAGATTTCGCAAGGACCCCTGCGCCACATCTACGACGCCTACCTGATGGTCACCGACCAGGAGGACAAGCGCCGACTGGCCATGCAGATCGTCGAGAATGGCGGCAGCCTCGATGCCGGCGGTATCAATGCGCCACGGCCCGCACACGTGCGCAACATTGAGCTGCGCACCGCGCGCGCCATTGTGCGCGAGGATCAAAGCGAGGGCCTGCGCGCCCGCACCTATGACCTGCACAGCGAAGCCGGCGCCGCCACGGCAGTCATCATGGAGCGCGGCGACGGCAGCTGGGCAGCAACCTTCTTCGATGCGGCGCCCGGCATGCAGGGACAGCTGGCCGACCGCCTGGAGGAGATCGAGAACGACCTGCCGGGCCGGCTGTCGCCGGAGGGTTTCCTGACGTCGGATGCCTATCTGTACTGGCTGGAGGCCAATCCTGCGCGTGTGCAGTTCCATGTCGGCGCTGGACCGCTGTTTGACAATCTGTGGGTCTCACCGAGGGCGGCGCGCTTCGGCGCCGACCTGATGGCCGCACACGTCGAGATCGGCACGCCCGATGAGAAGGCCCGCCGCGAGCAGGTGCGCGCGCATCTGGCCTCGATCGTCGCTGCCATGCCGAAGGAGGCTTTCGCGGCCGAGGACGCGGTCGATTTGTTCACGGCGCCGGAAGATAATCGCGAGGACCCCGACAGCGATGCCGGGCCCATGCTGCTGCTGGCGGTCGGACCAAAGGCCCGTCGCCTGGGCGCCACCGGCACGGCTGCGCACTGGATCAACCGCAACGAGCGCATCGTCACCGACTGGCGCCCGCTGTTCGCGCAGGGGCTCGATGCCGTAAAAGCCATGGCCGAGCAGCGCTTCAATGAGGCCATTCAGCCGGAGGCCGTCGCCGCGGCGACTAGGGTCGATCTGACCGACTATCTGGCCCGGCAGGCGCAGAACCCCGGCCAGCAGAACGAAGAGGTGCGGCAGGCGCTGCAGCTCTATCCCGCGGACCCCGAATCGGCCACGCGACAGATCAACCAGCACATCGTCGAGCAGCGCAACCGGATACTCGATCAATGGAATGAGTACCTGATCGACATCAACGAGGATTACGCCGCCGACCCGTTCTGGCGCGACTTCGTGTGGGACGGCGTCATCCACACCATGCGCCCGGAATCGCCGGACCTGCCGCCTCCGCTCAACGCGGCGGCGCTCGCCGACGTGCACCAGGAGGTTGCCAACGACCCCGGCAATCGCACCTTCCTCGCCATGTACGAGGAGGCCAGCGTCGCGCAGGCCCTCAACCGCAGCAAGAACAAAGTTGCCATCGGCCAGGACAAGACCTGGGTCAAGGTCCCGCAGACGGCCTCTGGTCATCCGGATTTCCGCAAGAACGTCGACCTGATCCGCTCGCTGTCGTGCAAGACGTGGTGCACGGCCGGCGCTATGGCGGACAGATACATTCAGGAGGGCGACTTCTGGATCCTGACCGAAGGCGGCCAGACGCGCATGGCGATCCGCTTCGAGGGTGACCGGGTCCAGGAAATCCAGGGCCCATCCAACAATGGAAAGATCCCCTACGCCTACGCCAAGGACGTGCAGGCCCTGGTCGACAGTGGTGAGATCGATGTAAGCGAGCGCACGAAAAAAGAGATCTCCATCGCCATCGAGAAAGTGCAGACCATCGCGGAGATGGAGAAGCTCGCGCGCGTGCCTGGGCAGGCTCTGACCGTCCTTGAAGAACTTGGCGCCAGCGTCACGCCGGTCGAAGGCGGCGTGGCCCTGCATACAACGACTTGGTATGGCAGCGATTTCCTGGAGCTGTCGCCGGAGGCGCGGCAGCTGGTGCTTGACCAAGTGGTCGAGCTTGGGCCGCGCAATGACCTTCATTTCTCAGATATCAACAGCGGACATTTGGGCAGCTTCCCGAATGTGCGGCGCATCACTCCGCTCGCTACGCTGTACGGCGTGCGCGAGACTGAGTTCGATGAGGAGAACGGCGGCCGAGGCGAGGAGGAATATGATCTCGGCGCCACCTATCCCAACCTAGCGGAGCTGCCCGGCGGACTTGGCGTGCACTCGCGTGCCAAGGGCGTGGCGCAGCTGCGCTCGCTGCGCAGCGTGCGCGGCGGCCGGCACATCATGCTGCCCGTCATGCGGCAGCCCGACCGCATCGTGCACGTTGGCGAAGTCGACTATCGCGCCTCGGTGCCGACCGGCGAGCCGCTCACGGAAGTCATCGCCGACGACGGACGCATCTTCCGGGTCAGCCTGCAGAAGGACGCGGTCGGCGATCTCAACCGCAGATTCAAGCATTGGCCCAAGCCCATGCAGGAGTTCCTGCAGGGCAAGACCGGCGTCGACTTGAGCGATAGCCGCTTCCATACCCTCAATACGCTTGAGAGCGCGCTGAACGATATCTATCGCCCGAGCGAGCGCCACATGAAGGGCTTCCGGCGGCTTGATCGGCTGGAGAAGCGCAAGGAGCGAGCGGCGGACAAGCTCGATCGCGCGTTCTACAAGGGCGTTCACGGCCCGGCCCTCTGGGGCCAAGGCCTTCGCGCGCTCAAGACATTGATCACGCCGCGCATGCGCGACGCCGTGCGCGGCATGCCGCGTCCCTATCAGTCGACATCGGCGTATGACATTGCTCGGATTTTTGCGCGACCTGACGCCCCATCCCTGCTGCTGTTTCCGTTCGTCAAGCGCCGCCTGACGAAGTACCTGAAGGCAGTCGTCGCCTTGTCCGATCTGCGCGCCAGCCTGCGTCAGCAGGTCAAGGACGCCACCCCTGCGCCGACCAGTGTCGAGAAGTCGCTGGCCGAAGTCGGCATCAAGGCCGTCGGCATGCGTATGGATACCTACACCGTGCAGCTGTCCGTATATGACGACAGCCTGTTCGAGATCACCGCTCCGGACGGCAAGCCAGCCACTGAGGCGGAACGCAAGGCCGTTCTCAACCAGCTGGCCGGCTACGACTTCATCGCCGACCAAGAGGCCGAGTTCCTGCTGCGGGCCATGGCCTACGAGGGCAAGCCCGAGCGCGAAGTGGATAAGCTCGGCTACTACTCTGCCGCCCTGGAGGCCATGAAGGCCTGGGACCAGAAGAAGGGCACCATCACGCAGGTGCTGGCGCAGCTGAAAGCGCACGGCGTCAAGCCGGGCGAGATCCGCGCCACCACGCTCGACAAGTACCTGGAGGGGCGTCTTGGCAAGTCGCTCACTGAGTACGAGCGCGACCTGGAAGCAGCCACTGTCTCGATCCAGGAGAGCCCCGAGCGTCTTGCGGAAGTAGCCGCGCTGCGCGAGGAGGTGAAGACCGCCAAGGGCGCGCGCAAGAAAGAAGTGATCGACCGGTTGCAGGCTCTTGCCAAGGAGCGCAAGGCGGAGATCGATGCGGCCAAATCGCGGCGCAACTGGCAGCCCGGCGCCGAGGAAGAGGTGCAGTTCTCGCGCGATGAGCTGGTGGAATTCCTGCGTGCGAACCGGCTTGAAGTCGACGAGCTGGTGCTGGGTGGCAAGGCGCAGACACGGCGCGATCAGGAGGTTGCGCAATCGCGCGAAGAAGCCCTGGAGGACGCGCGTCAGCGCGCGCTGGAGCGCGAGGCAGAATACAGCGCCAACGAGCGCTTTCACACCGTCAGCCGGGTCAACGACGAGGCCTACGAGGAGGCGCTCAGCGAGGCGGTCGGCAACTACGACGTACGCGAGCTGGTCGAAGGTGACATGGACTATGACCCCGAGGAAGATCGCTGGGGCGTGTTCAGGAAGGGCGAGCATCTCGGCACGACTGAGCAAATGAACCTGTTCGGTGAGACCCCGAGTTACATCTCGCAATACAAGTGGACCCGCCTGGGCGACGCCAGCCTCGGCGGATATCAGCGCGCCTACGGCATCGAGAATTGGTACGACGACGAAGGCGAGGCGCAGGATGCCGTGCGCGAGCACGTCGAGGCGGAGGATGTCGATGCCAGCGACTACGAACGCTGGTATATCATCGAAGCCGGCGGCGAGCGCGAAGATTACCAGATCGAGCACTACGGCGGTGCCGGCTTCGAGAGCGAGAGTGCGGCGAACGATGCCATCATCGAGCGCGCCAATGAGGACGCGCAATACTACGTCGATGAGATGTCCGACGAGGATCTGCTCGAACACTATTCCGACTGGGAGGAGCCCGAAGAGGACGAAGACTCCGACAACGATGACGTTGATGCCCTGGGTCCGCAGGAAGAGGTCCACGGCCGCACCAAGTGGGGCAACTACACCGCGCGCGTGAACGGCTCCGGCGAAGGCCTGAGCAATCCGACCTATGTCGAGCGGGCGGTATTCATGCCGCAGCTGCCGCGACAGAAGCAGATCGCTGCGCGCATGGCGGAGATTAAGGCTCGGCGAGACGCCATTGTCGCGGAGAACCACGCGCCCGGCGGCGAGCTGGACGGCAATGCCGATGAGTACGGCGTCCTTGGGCGCGAAGAAGACGCCCTGCGTCGCGAGGAGCGCGGCATCCGCACCAGCGCCTTCGATGCCGCTCACTTCGAGCGCAAGAACATCACCGGGCACTACCAGCGCACCATCAATATGACGCCGGCTGGACCGCTTCCGACCGACCCAGGCATGGTTGCAAAGGCGCGCGAATATCTTGGCCGCAATGCGCCGAGCGTCATCCGGCCCGACTCTACGGACTTCTTCATCGTCGACACGGCGCGCGATTTCGGCATGTCGATCGAGGGCCGGGCGCCACAGCGCAAGGCCATGATGGTTCACCAGATCCAGTCGGACTGGGCGCAGAAGTTGCGTGATGCGCGCCGCGATGCCTGGGCCGAAAAACTGTTCGGGGCGGAGTCCGAGATCGGCAAGGCGGCCAAGGCCGAAGCCGCGGCTGCCCGGCAGATCGCAGATGAGCAGCTTGCTGCAGCCCTCACCGAGGGCAAGGCGTTCCTGGCCGAGCACGACCAGACCAGTCTGGAAGCCGCCACCGATGCGCGCACGGCAGAGTACCGCCTTGGCCGCATCCATGACCTGAGCGCCCGCGAAGTTGACGGCAGCCCGTATCTGATGGTGCGCGGCGTTGTCCGGCTGCTTGATCAGGCCACGAGTCGCGCCGAGTTCGAGCTGATGCTCAAGAACGACGGCGAAGCCTACGGCTATCTGATGGAGCACCATCCTGAGCTGAATGACAACGAGCGCTGGGCCAGCGTCGTCACCGAAGATATCTACAGCAAGAACCCGATCGGCATGGCCGCGCACGCGCTGGCCATGAAGATCGGTGCTGCTCGCCGCGCACAGAACGATGCTTCGGAGGCCCTGGTCCGCCTCGACCGCAAGCGCGAATTCTCCGATCTCGACAAGGACCAGCGCAAGCAGGTCAGCAAGGCCATCCAGGATGAGGCCAACAAAGGCGAGCGCGGCGCCATGGGCGTGCGCGAAGCCGGCCAATTGGAGAAGCTGGAAGACGAGATCGCGGATGCGGATCAGGCAATGCGCGATGCCAGCACTGAGGCCATCGCCCTGATCGAGACGCTGATCGGGCCGACCGCCGCCCAGGCTGTGCGCGACCGTGACAACCCGACCGACTACGCCAAGGCACTTGACGAGGACTCCTCGCGCGGCATCCCCCTCATGGAGACCCAGTACCGCGCCCTATATGAGAGCCCCGACCGCATCAGGATCCGCGACGCCTATCGCGCTGCCGCCGAACGTATGCGCCTGAAGCGGGCCGAGTTGAAGGCGGCCCAGGCCGCTTTGCCCAGCCACCCGATGGTCGACACCACCGACCAGTGGCTCAGGACCACCCTGCGCCGCGTCATCCGCGACGCGGTGGTCAACGGCGTCGACATCATCACCACCCCGCCCGGCAAGTTCGTGCTGTCCTATAACCCCGGCGTCGAGGCCGGCATGGAAGGCTTCTACGACACCATCGTGGTGCCGACCCTGCTCAACGTGCTGCAGGGCTACGATCCCAGCATTCAGGCGGTCGAGCGCACGGCAGTGAATTCGACCATCAACGGGCGACCGTTTGAGAACCCGCGCATCACGGGTGAGCAAGTCGAGTTCTACGCCTTCCCGATCACGGACAAGGTGCGCCAGGAGATCCTCGGCGGACAGCGCCTGATGGCGCTGGGCTTCGGCCGCGGCAGCAACACCCAGCCGAGCGTGCCTTACACCCCACCCAATCAGCGCGCCGTTCGCGGCGTCAGCGAGATCGTCGAGGCCCTGAAGTCCCAGCTTGGCATGACGTCGACCGTCGGTCGCTACCGCATGACGGTCACCGATCGCCGGGCCGGCCGGTCCTGGCGCCTCAATCCGTTCCGCGGTCGCCGCGACGGCGGGCAATACTTCGAGGGCGCCGCGCGCGTGCGCATCGGCAACGACATCGACGCCATCGCTCGCGCCGGTGGCCAGCACCTGCTTGCCAGCATGCGCGGCGTTATTGCGCCGTTTCTGCAGACGCACGCCGAGGAGCTGACCGAAATCCCGGTCGCCAACCGGCCGCTGCCGGCGCTCAACCCGACCGGCTTCTCCGGCCTGGAGATCGACGCCGACACGCAGGGCGCCCTGATCCAGGCCGCTCAGCATTTCCGTACGTGGCGCACGCTCACGGCTTCGCCGAACGCCGATCGCGAGCAGGTGCGCCGCACCGGGCTTGAGGCTGCCATCCAGATCCGCAAGCTGACGCGGCGCCTGGGCCAGCGCGTGGCGGTAGCCTTGCTCGATGATCTGGTCGGCAACGCCGGCAAGCCGAATTCCGGCGCCATCGGCCAGACCCAGTACCGGCAGGTGGCCAGCGGGGTTTCTTCGGGCATCGATCCGGCAGCCATCCCCGGCTACGTGGCGCAGCGCTATTCTGCAACCGGTACACCGCAGGCGCGTGCGGCACGCCCGCAGCCAACCCCGGCCGAACTGGAAGCCGCCTTCATCGACTTCTTCCAGCGCATGGTCCTGCAGGCCGAGCGCTACACCAGCCAGGACCCGGTACGCCGGGATATGCCCGGCACCTTCCACGCCTTCCGCGAGCTGATGAGTGCGCACAATCCCGAGTTGCTGGAGAGCATCGACGGGCTCGATATCTTCACGGCCTCCGAGGACTATCGTGCCTATCGTCTGGCGACTGCCTGGGAGCGCGGCGTTGCCGACAGCGCCACCCTGCGCGAGACCACGCTGTGGGAAGAGATCAAGTCGCACTGGCGCTCGTCCAACCGCGCCGATGGCCTGCTGCAATGGTTCAGCCATATCGGCTCGACTGGCTACTTCGCATTGGCCGAAGCCGGCCGTCGCGTGGTGCCGGGCGGGTTCTCGGACGTCTCGTTCGCGGTGTTCGACAAGACCAACCCGATCCTGAAGGTCACCCAGCAGCTGCTCTCCCTGGCTGACCAAGCCGGCGTGCGCGACGCCAACGGACGTCCGATTGTCCTGCGCGGTCGCCAGAACGCCCACAAGATCGCGCGCATGATGGCCGGCGCGCACGGCGTCGGGCACCAGTGGATCACGCACGGCGTCCCGGACTACGACGGCATTCATCCGGTCGGCGCCTCCCTGCGCGAAGCCCTGGTCGAGGCCATGGGCGGAACCGCCCGCTTCCAGTGGAACGACGAGGCCATGACCCGCTTCGGCGTCTATCTCGAAGCGCGGCGCGCCATCGGCGAGTGGCCGCGTTTCCTGGCTGGCGAGATCGGCCAGCCAACCCGGCGCTCCCTGGAAGAGAACCAGCGCATCGTCGTAGACGCCGAGGCCGCCAATCCGAACTACCGTTCGGCAGCGCAGAAGGTCTACGACTGGCAGCACCGCCTGCTGACCCTGGAATATCGCGCGGGCAAGTGGTCGGACGAGGCCTATCGCGCGCTCACCGCGCGCAAGGCTTTCTACGTCCCCTACATCCGCGACATCGAGCAGGACCCGAAGGGGTCGCCGCCCGAGATCCGCAAGGTTGCCTCGCGCTTCACGGCCTCCAAGCGCTTCAAGGGTCACGACAGCGACATCGTCAACCCGATCGAGGCGATGGTCAAGCGCGCCTATCAGACGGCCGCCGCCGTGCAGTTCAACGACATGGTGAAAGCCATGGCCGAACTGTCGGATCGGGTCGGCCCGACCGCCGCGCGCTTCGTCGAGCGCGTCGACAAGGCCGCCGTCATGACGGCGAATGCCGCCACTTTCGATCGCCTCAAGCAGCAGGCGATCGACATGGGCATGGACCCGGCGGATGCGCACGCCATCCTGCTCGATGCCGAGACCAACTTCACCGACACCGACGTGCACGTGCTATTCCAGCCCACCGACTTCGGCGCCAAGAGACCGCCGATGCTGCCGCTGTGGGAGAACGGCGAGCGCAAGCTGGTGCGCTTCAATGACCCCGTCATGGGGCGGCGCCTGTACGACGCCATGAACGCGGTCGGCCGGCCGGTTGCCAATGTGCTCAACAACGCGCTGCTCAACGTACTGGTCGTGAAACCAGCCGCCATCCTGCGCGCGGGCGTCACCATGCACCCCGCCTTCATCCTGTCCAACATGGTCGGCGACATGCTGGCCACCTGGGTCAGGACCGGAGCCACGCCGGTTGTCACGCAGGCGCGCGGCCTGCACCACCTGCTGTCGACCAATCCAACCTATGCGCGCGTACTGCGCTCGGTCGGCATCCAGCCGAGCGACTTCGCCCGCATCTACACCCAGGTCGGCGGCATTTCCGGTGGCCAGAACGTCGCCGCTTTGAATGCCGTGTCGCGCAACTACGAAGTGACCGAGCTGCGCCGTGATGGCTGGCGCGCCTGGGATGCACGCGCCGTGGGTGGCTTCGGTGCCGCCCTGGCGGGCGGCTTCCTGGGCGGTACCTTCGGTGGCCCGATCGGTGCCACGCTTGGTGCTTCGGTCGGCCTGATGGCTGGCCGCATAGTGCTCGGCAAGGGCGCGCACATGGTGTTTGCGCAGATGACCGAGCTGTCGGAGACCGTCACCCGCCTGGGTGTGGCCTCGATGGCCATGCAGCGCGCCAAAAAGCTCGACCCGTCCATCTCCGATGTCGATGCCATCCGCGAGGCGGCCTTCACCGCCCGCAATGTGCTCGATTTCGATCGCGGCGGCGCCTACCTCGGGCCGATCATCAAGCTGATCCCGTTCCTCAACTCGGCCCTGCAGGGTGTCTCGGGCGCCTATCGCCAGGGCCTCGTGCTCGACGGCGAGCGCGGCAAGATGAACCTGCGCAACGCCGGCCTGTTCCTGCGCCACCAGCTGACCGGCACAGGCGGTGCCGCGCTCAGGGCGCGGGTGTCCGAGAACGACATCCAGGCCCTCAAGGAGGGCGGCCGCATGTGGGTCAACATGATGATCCTGGCGTTCGTGTCGATCGCCATCGCCCTGCTGTTCAAAGATGACGACGAAGTCAAGGACGCCACCAAGGAGGTGCGCAACACGCACTGGGTGATCCGCCTGCCCAATGTTGGCATCATGCGCATCAAGAAGCCGTTCGAGCTGGCCACCTTCTCCAACATCGCCGAGGCGGCGTTCAACTGGTGGGTGCAGAAGGATCCGCGCATCATCAAGCCGATCCTGGAAGGCATCTGGGAGGTGCATCAGCCGCCCATGGTGCCGGCGATCGGCACGCTGGCGGTGGGGCTGCGCACGGGTATCGATCCGCGCACTGGCCGCCCGATCGAGCCGGAGTCGACCGATCGCCGCTCACCGCAGTATCGCTACAGCGCCTACGCATCCGCGTTCGCGCGCGAGTGGGCAACGCAGCTGGCCAAGGTCGGCATCAACGTGTCCCCGGCCATGATCGATTGGACCCTGCAGGCGGAACTCGCCTACTGGGGCCGCGAGATCAAGGTCACGTCCGATTACTTCTACGGGCACCGCGGCGCGCCGAAGTGGACCGACTATCCGGTGCTCGGCACCATCGTCAACCGCTTCACGGTCGACCCCTCGCGCTCCTCGGACTCGGTCAACGAGTTCTGGAAGGCGATGGGGCAGGGTCGCGGCGAGTACGATCGCGCCGCCGCCGACTATGACTTCCATCTGCAGAGCGGCAACCCGCTGTCGACGGCCTCCTTCCTGGCCGGACTGCAGAAAGACGAGCGCATCTACGCCGTGCTGCAGAAGCATGGGAGCACGCGCGAGAAGGAGAGCCACCCACTCAACCGCGCCGGTATCGTGCTCAGGATCAACGCCGCCATGCGTCGCGAGATGGCCGACCCCGGTGGGCTGATCGCCACCAAGTCTGTCACCGATGCACAGGGCGAGACGGTGGTGCGCCGCGGCGGATCCATCCAGATGACGCCGAAGGAGCAGGCCACCGTCGATGACATCGTCGGTCGCCTGTCGGCGATCGAGGCCTGGAACGCCCTGCACTCGATGGGCCGCGAGGGCTGGGGCAATCGCGAGACGCGCGATCCGCAGCCAATCCTGGATGAGCTGCGGGCCGCCTCGCCGGCCGCCTACGGCGAGATGATGCACCGCCGCAGCGGCAAGAAGGTCGGCACCTTCGAGGCCGACAAGGCGCGCTGGGCGACCACCAGCGCCAAGGTCGAGCGCATCATCGACGAGCAGGACATGCTGGGCCTGAAGGATCCGGCCATGCGCACCATCCCGTCGGCCTGGAACCGGGTCTGGCGCAAGCGCAAGGGGCCGGCGCGCCGCATGGAAGTGCCGGGCCAGGGTGACGAGGGCTATGCAACTGATGAGCCCAACTATCCGGAAAATTCGGATAGTTCACAGCCCGCTGAAACCCAGCCATAAATAGCGCTTGACACATCCCATTGGATGTGTCTTGGTTCAGGCACCCTGGCCGATCTTCGCGGACGGCACCCGGGCGTTTTGTGTGACTCATGGCGGCGTGGGGAGCAGGCAGGACGCTCCCCCGCCGTTTGCCTTCAATCGAACGCATGTGGGTCCAGGCGCCGAAACCTGAGCGCCTCCACGATATCGGGCTGCGGCGGTAGCGTATCGCGCGCCCAGAAGACCTGCCCTCCAACCACGACGTCCGGCACCGGCGCAGCCAGCCAGCAGCGCCGCACGCCGGCTTTGTGCCGTTCGGGGTGGGGTTCCTCGCGCATCACCAGATAGTGGCGGATTTCTGCGATCCCGGTGGCCGGGTTCCAGCGGATCCAGTCGCCGCGCGCCAGTCCGCCCGGCACCCAATGCATGGCGAGTACGCGCCGATAGTCGATCCCCTGGGCGTGCTCGACCAGGATGTCAACGCTGTTCACCAGATTCACGAGCCGCCCGCTGCTCATCGAGCAGCGTTGTCGCGCATCTTGAGATCAAGTCAAGGAGGCCGTTTATGGCTTGGCCGATTGTAGGCAAGGCGTTCAGCCCGGCCGAGTTCGAGGCGTATGTGAAGGGCCTGACCTGGGACAAGGGCTTCGGGCCGCAGTTCCTGGTGGTTCATAACACCGCCGCGCCGTGCCTTGCTGACCGGCCGAAGGGCCTGACCAAGACGCACATCAAGAACCTGGAGACCTACTACAAGTCGCCGAAGCCGAAGGGCTGCGGCTGGGCGGGTGGCCCGCACCTGTTCATCGACGACAAGCAGATCTGGGTGTTCAACCCGCTGACCGAGCGCGGCGTGCATTCCCCGTCCTGGAACAGCAACGCCATCGGCATCGAGATGCTGGGCGACTTCGACAAGGAGAGCTTCACCGAGGGGCGCGGCCGCAAGGTGCGCGACCTGACGGTGCTGGCGATGGCCATCCTAAACAACCGGCTGGGCTTCGCCCCGGCGGCCTTCAAGTTCCACATCGAGGACAAGAAGACCAACCACGCCTGCCCGGGCAAGCTCGCGCGCGCCGAGCGCGCCGCCCTGGTGTTCGAGATCGAGGCCGCCATGGCCGCGCCGATCCCGGCGCCGCAGCCGATCGAGCCGAAGCCGGCGGGGCCGGTGGTGGCTGCCGCCGAAGCCGTGGTTGCCGGCAGCAAGGCGGTGGCCAACGCGACCACCGAGACCGTCAAGGCAGCGGCCAAGCCGGGCGTGTTCCAGGACATCCTCAACTTCTGCGCCATCCTGGCGGCCGGCGCGGGCGGCCTGTTTGGCTGGGCCTGGGAGAAGCTCAACCAGCTGATCGGCTTCCTGCCGGATACCGCCAGCGAGGTCAGTCTGACCCTGGAGGCCACCCGCAAAATCTCAACGTGGTTCAATTCCGACCCCCTGATGTGGGTCAAGATCAGCGCGGCCGTAGCGGCGCCGCTGCTGCTCGTCGCACTAGCCCGCCGCTTCAAGGGGACGCAATGATCTCGATCATTTCAGGCGCCGTCAGCGCCTTTGCAAGAAGCCGCCTGCTTGGATGGCTGGCGCTGGGCGTTGGCGGAGCGCTGCTTCCGTGGATCGGCTGGATCTTGCAGGGCATCTGCAACTTCGGCAAGGCCTGTTTGCAAGGCGCCTTCGGCATCCTGTCCGACTGGAAGAACGTGCTGGCCACCCTGGTGGTGGCCGGCGTGATGACCACGGTCGGCATTCGCATGGGCGTCTACCTCACCCAGGAGGTGGCGATCGAGGCGCTGGCCGACCGCGATACGTGGCAGGCCGCACACGAGGGGTTGCTGGTGGCCGCCGAGGCCGCCGAGCAAAAGAACAAGGATCAATTCGATGCAGCTGTGCAAGCAGGTATTGCGGCCGAGCTGGCCGCGCGCAAGGGCACTACAACCATCAGCAAGGGCGACAAGTCCATCATCCAGCAGACGGCCAAGCTTGGCAGCGGTCCTGCTGGGGCTGGCGGCCCTGACCGGGTGCGCAAGCCCGGCAAAAGAAAGGCCGCCCAGAGTGCAAACGATCCTGTCGGATCGTTCGTGCAGTCTCTTTACACCCTATTCGGAGGAGACCAGCCACCTAAACCCAAGCGACAGCGTGTGGGTAGCGGGGCATAACGCGCGCGGCTACGCCTACTGTAGCGGCAAGGGGAATTGGAAGCTGAAGGGCGAGTGACTCAACCCAGGGAAGCGGAAGGGGAAGGACAGATGGATGCGCGTGCGGCCGCTTATGAGGAAGTCTCGGGACGGCTTGCCGCTGTCCGCGCTGCTCGAACACTCGGAAGCCCTGGCGGTGCACGAGTATCGCCTTGGGAATCTGGAAGTGGAGATGGCGGCGATCCGTCTGCATTTGCAGGCGAGGCCCCCATCCCCAGGTTCCTTGGCCCCAACGGAATCCCCCTCGGGCCGCTGGGTCAACCTGCTCCTAGCCCTGCTCCGCCTCTGGCCGTACCTAGCCTACCTGCCCCTGGCAGTCTACATGGCGAGAATGTCGCTATGGCCCTGGCTTCGGTCGCTGCTGCTGTGATCCTGGCCGGCTA
>JACCDR012699224.1_pt1 | contig 29004 bp, 37 predicted proteins | sample 7446431 | NCBI WGS metagenome assembly JACCDR01 (sample SAMN15323443, study PRJNA562643) | freshwater metagenome | isolation source: river surface water | place: USA:Blue River Watershed | collected 2017-08-17
CCCCGGCCCCGGCCACGGTACTGAGTGCCGCGCTGACTGCCGCAGTCACGGCCGCGGCCGCCGGCCAGCGCGCGGCGCGCCGCGGGGCCGCCAAGCGGGCCGCCGCTTAACGGTCGACCGTTAGAACCCGGGGCGCCCTGCCCCGGGCCTTGAACCCCCCACGGATCCCGCACCATGCACAAGCCCCGCACTCACCAAGCCCCCGCGCGCCGCCCTGACGGCCCGGGGTTCGAGCCAACCCACTTGGCCCCGGCCCGCCACGGGATCGCCCGTGTCGCACGGGCTGAGGACTGCCGCGCGGTCTACGCGGCGCGCCGCGCGTATCGGCCGGGCTGGCGCGCGCTGGCCCTGCGCGCCACGTTGGTGGTCGTAGCGACCGTCAGCGCGGCCGCGTGGGTTGCCCTGCGCGTGCTGTGACCGTCACCACGGCCGCCTGTTAACGGCCGGCCGTTTAAGTCCAAGCCCCCCACGTGGGGGCTTTTGTCGTTGCGGGTTCGCCGCTGGGTGGCGGCGCGGCGGGGCCGTTAACGTACGCTAACGGCGATCTAATCGGGGTCGCACGCCGTTAAGTATTGGCGCCGCGCGGCCGCTGGCGGGCGCTAATAGGCTATCAATAATCCGGCCGGGGATAGATTGCATTTTTCGGGGGTCATTGATAGCCAATTGCTGGAAAAAAACCAATGAAATCAACCACTTGGCGGGGTGGGGCCCTTCCTAATATGTTTTCTATAATATATGTTGTATAAAAACCACACCCAGTATGGGCCGGATTCGCCTGGTCGGGTCCGATCGGGGCGCGAGGACGAAGAACTACAGGTAGTGCCCCAAAAAATGGGGTGGGTCATTGAGAGCATATTATCCGCCGGCCTTTTCAACCAATTAACCGTGCAAATTTGCAAGGAAAACGCCCCATCACTTTTCGGACGTCTGTGTTTTTTTGCAGACTCGGCCGAATAATATGCTCTCCACAACCCTCCGCGGCGCCCCCGCGACCCCCCGTCCGGGCACACCATAGGCCGCATACACCCTCCCTAGAGTCGATTGTGTATTCGCCCCTTGAATATTTCGTTTTCTACTGTTCAACGCTCCCCAACTTCGACATACCCTGGTCTAACCGCTTCCAGCGCAACTTATGCGTATCGGCTATGCGCCCCCCTATAGGCTAGGGGTACAGTTGAATCGGGACTTTAGACAACCTATTAGTCGATTGACTCAAAAACAGGCATGATATATACTTATAAACAGTTGAGTTATGCCCCGATCTAATCAGGGGCTGACGCATCCCGGCAGTCCTAGCGAAGCAGTTAACGTTCGTTAACGACCAACCGCTAGCCTGACCCCCCAACCCGCAGGACACTGGCACCATGCTGCTGCCACGCACCAACCGCCCCGACGCTGGCGACCCCCATGCGTCCGAGTTCGAGACCACCATGCTGGTGGCCCCGCCCGCGCCGCGGCGCACCACGCGGGTCAGCCGCAACAACACGGCCCCCGCCCGGGGGAGGTGGCTGTACGCGCTGACCCTCATCCTGGCCATCCTGGCTGCAGCCGTTAGCGTACGTTAACGGTCGATCGTTTAAAGGCGCCTGCCGGCACCTACCACCCTAGGAAACAACATGCTGACCATCAACCTGACCCAGCACATCTCCACCCCTGACCAGCGCGCCGCCGGCGTGGTCGACCTGCCGCCGCTCCAGCGCGCGATGGTGACGACGGCGCTGACCTTCGAGACGATCGAGGGGGCCACAGACTTGTGGGAGCTGGACTCCCGCGTGTTGCAGCTCGTGCAGCTCGCTGGGGCGGAGGCCGCCCGGCTGCGGGCCGGCCAGGGGGCTGAGAACCCACTGGTGCATGTCATGGTCGGCGGCGCGCCGTGGATCGTGGCGCCGCTGGTGCGCGCACTGGGTGACATGCCCGGCGTCCGACCGGTGTACGCGTTCAGCCAGCGCGCGAGCGAGGACCAGCCCCAGCCCGACGGCTCGGTCAAGAAGGTCACGACGTTCAAGCACGTCGGGTTCGTGGACGCCCGCTGACATGCGCGCCGCCGACGGGTTCGTCATCTGGTTCCGGCGCCGGGTGACGGTGAACACCGACCCGCAGCGCCGGTGCTACTGGGGCGTGCACGCGCGCTCCGAGGAGCAGTGGACCGACTGGGGCGTGCGCGAGGAGTGGCCCACCGCTGAGGTCGCGCGCCGGCGCGCGACGTTCTGGCGCCAGCTGAACGAGTACGCCGTGAGCGAGCGCGGCGCGTCCGCGCGTCAGCAGATCGAGGTCCACCCCGTGGGCGTCCACCCCGCTCGTTAACGAGCGTTAACCGGAGAACGTGATGATCTACACCAACAAGCATCGGCTCAGGGCCGCTACCTGCCGGGAGCTCATGTACTGGCACATGGTCCCGTACGAGGCGCGTACAGGGGCGGACAGTAAGTTCATCGGGTTCGACCAGCTGGTAGACGCTCCGCCGGAACTCGACAGCGTGCAGTCCTGTGGGTCCGAGCTGTTGAGCCGGGCACGGGCGTGCATGCTGTACGCACGGGCTGAGCCCCAGATGGCGGCCGTGTGGCGCGACATGACGATCACACTGCTGCGGCAAGTCCCCTGGGAGGCGCCGGGGTGCACCGCGATCCGCCCGGCCGTCGCCCGGGCGGTGGTGGAGTCGCTGTCGAGCACTGACAGGGTGCGATACGACGCCCGCCCCCGCTGGACGCGCAGTAGGGGTGAGGGGTCCGTGGCGATGCAGGAGTACATCGGCCTCGACAAGATCACGCACAGGGACATCCGGGCAGCGATGACCCGGCTGGTCGACGCGGCGCGGGCCGCCGTGCTCGACACCCATGACACCTTCTGGGCCGACCAGCCCACCGGCGGGGCGCAGCACCTCACGCAGGTGCTCGACGACGTGGTCTACGTCCGCGCATGGGTGCCTGCGAGTGCCAGCGTCACCCGATGGGACATATGGAACGCCGTGCTGCAGTGCCTCCACCGGTGGAACGCCCTCCCCGGCGAGTCTGGCACCCGCGTGGCGGACCCCGCCCAATCGTTAACGAGCGTTAACGCTCAACCGTTTCAACCCACCCGAAAGGAACCAACCGTGGAAGACACCCCCGTACCAACCCCCGTACCCACCCCCGGCCTCGGCTCCCCCCTGGTCGACACCCTGACCGAGGCCCTGACCGAGGCCGAGGCCCGACTGGCGGTCCTGGTCGACCAGGACCGCCACAAGCTGCTGGACGTGGTCGCCCGCGGCAAGGCCCGACTGGCGCTCCAGGCGGCACGCGACGTGATCGACGCTGCGGTGCGTGCCGCGCCGGCCGCCCCGACGCTCGCCCCGACGCCGCGGCTGCGGCAGTTCGAGGTCACCGTGGTCGAGCCGATCACCGACCGGCGTCGGCGGTCCGACATGCACACGTTCGTGGTGCAGGCGGGCAGCGAGGACGCCGCGCTGCGTGTGTTCAAGGAGTCGCCCTACGCCCCGCTGTACGGGGTCATCAAGGGTTCGGAGTTCGCCGTCACCGAGCTGCCCGCCGGCTCGGTCGCCCACGTCATCAACATCCGCGGAGGTGCGCTGTGAGCGGCACCCTTGGCCTCATCACTGCCTTGGCGGCGCTCACCGGGGTGCCGCCCGGCGCGGTGCCGTACCTGCAGGCGATCACCGGGATCCTCCTGTTCGTCGGTGGCGTGGTGTTCACGGTCACCGCGGCGTTCTTCGTGTCGAGCTTCAAGGAAGCGGTGGTGACGTGGCTGGCTGGGGTAGGTCTGTTCCTCCTCGTGCCGGTCGTGGTCGTGCTGCTCGTGGCGGTCGTGGTCACCGGGGCCGACGTGGTGAACTCCGCCCACGCCCAGATGCTGCGGCTGCTGGAGTGGCTCGTGGGCTGCGTCCGCTCGGCGGGTGAACCGGCGGTCATGGCGCTGGTCCCGGCCTGCTGCCCGCTGCGCCGGCGCCGGTTCAACGTGTGCGTCGTGCTGTCGACCGCATCCCGCGCCGGGGAGCGGTACGTGACGACCACGCTCGTCTCGGGTCCGGCCGCGGTGCGCCTCATGCGTGACACGCCCGCCGAGCCGTGGTCCCCCCGCGTCACCGCCATGTCGGTGTTCCCCCGGCACCGGTTCCGGGCGCCCCGGTCCCCCCGCCACCAGCTGGAGTGCAGCGAATGACCCCCCTCGAACGGTTCCAGATGATGGGCGCGCCCGCGCTCAGTGATGCCGAGCTGCTCACCCTGCTGATGCCCGGCGCAGCACCGAAAACCAGACTCCTGCCGTGGGCCCGGCACCTGCTGGAGTCGGCCGGCGGTCTGGCGCCGCTGCTCATGGACGGCGTACGGCCGCCGGCGGTCAACCTGCGGGCCGAGGAGCGCGCTACCCTGTCGGCCGTCATGGAGCTGGCGCGCCGGGCGCTGTCCGCCGAGCTGTCCCGGGCCTCGGCGATCAACTCCCCGCACGCCGCCCGGGAGATGTTCCAGGCGCGGCTCTCGGCACTCCCGGTGGAGGTGTTCGAGGTGGCGTATCTCGACACCCAGCTGCGGCTGATCGAGGTGCGCGAGCTGGCGCGGGGCACCGTCGCACAGACGAGCGTCTACCCACGGGAGGTGGTGCGCGGGGCCATCGAGCTGCACTCGACCGCCGTCATCTTCGCCCACAACCACCCGTCCGGGCTGCCCGACCCGTCACGCGCCGACGAGGCGCTGACCCGGCAGCTGAAGGACGCCCTCAACCTGATCGACGTGCGCGTGCTGGACCACCTGGTCGTGGCCCGCGGACGGACGGTGTCGATGGCCGAGCAGGGGATGTGCTGACTCTGCGAGGTTAACGAGCGTTAACGCTACCCCGTTGCAGGTGCGGCCCACCTGCGTCAACATTGCGGTCCTACCGCAAGGAGAGCACATGCTCAACAACATCATGCGCGTCGAGGCTGGGCTCGGCGCAGACCTTCGACTCGGAGAGCGCCTGCCCCGCACTGGCGAGCACCCCACCCCGCCGGCGCCCAAGCCCCTGGTGCGTGACGGCGTGCGTGTCCCGCACACGTTCGTCGACGACCACGGGCGGATGCTCCACCTGCCCCCGGTCCCCGAGGTGGGTGCCCCCCGCGTCACGGTCCGCGCGACCTTCGCGCCGGTCGACCAGCGGCGCGAGATCGGCCCGCGTTACGTCCCGCATGGCTTCGCGCTCGACGATCGTGAGCGCGTGATGTCCGAGCTTTACGCCTGGGATGTGATGCAGGACTGCGCGAGGCGCGGCCCGGGCAAGCGGAGCGGGGTCTTCGCGGACCTGGCGGCGTTTAAGGCGGCAACGGACGCCGGCATGTCGCACGAGCAGGCGATGCGCGAGCTGAAGGGTGCGTGACATGACCGACCTCACCACACTTCTCGCGCAGACCCCCGACACGATCCCGGTGGTCAAGTTCACGCCGCTGAACCTGGAGCAGGCGCCGTACCACACCATTCGCGCTGGCGTTGTCGCCGGCGATCGGGTCATGGTCACCCGCGACATCGCCCGCGCGCTCGACTACAGCGAGCAGAAGTTCAACCTCATGCTGGACAACGGCAAGTCGGCCCGGCGCGGCCCCGGCTCGTTGCTGGTCCCGGTACGGCAGGCGGTCGACGAGGACACCCGCATCGTGGTCCGCATCGTGACGACGGCGGACGCCGTGCGTCTCATCACGGAGGTCAAGCGCCGGCGCGACACGCAGGCGAAGTTCGGCGCCGGGCAGACCGCCGCCGAGCGGGCGCGCATGCTCGTCGAGCACCTCCCCCACTGGCGCATCGGGCCGTTCAACGTGGACGGCGAGACGCACCCGGCGATCGTCGTACCCACGATGGAGCTGCCCGGCAAGGGGCCATTCATCCGCGTGCACGACATCGCGGCCGCGCTCGGGGTGCATCGGTCGGCGGCCGCCGTGCGCATGAAGAAGGTGTTTGCGGTGACGTGCCGCGAGAGCGAGTGCGCCCGCTCGGCGTACTTCCTGCCGTTGGTCATGTTCGCGGAGCACGTCGTGTTCGGGCAAGACCCGTCGCGGGACTTCTCCGCCTGGCGCAAGACGCAGGTCTTCCCGCTGGAGCTGGCCGCCATGCTGTACGAGGCTCTCGTGCGTGTCCGCCCGCCGGGCCGCGCCGGCGAGGTCCGCCCGCACCACGCCTCCGAGGTCGGGCGCATCGGGATGCAGCCGGTCACCGCCCCGGCGCCGGTGAAGGTTCCGAAGCCGTGAGCATGTAAGCAAGGGCTTGACACATTAACGGGCCTCTGTTACAATGTATTCAAGTCGGGAAGGGAGCTTCCCGGCGACCCCCCCAAGAGAGTTAACGAACGTTAACGGAGCGTGCGATGAATGTTGTTCAGTTCGACCCGGCGCTGGCGCGCCAGTTCAAAGACCTGTCGGATGCGGTGGCTGGCGGCCAGCTGATGTTGCTGGCTGCGAAGGACAGCCGAGGCACGACGCTGCCACTGGTGGCCCGCGTGGTACGCGGCGCGCAGCAGCTGCTGGTCACCCCCCTGGCCCGCCTCCTCAGCGAGGAAGACATGCGCGAGATCCGGCTGACGCGGTCGGCTGACGCGGTCGACACCCAGGCCTTCGCCGACACCCAGCCCGCCGGCCATGGCTTCGCCGACACCCAGCCCGCCGGTGGCTGACGCCGCGCCGGCGTACAACTACGGGCCCGCGGTCGTGAGGCTGCACAAGCCACCCGTGTTCCCATCACGCTCGCTGCTCCGCGGCGGGTTCCCCTGGACGGTGAAGCCCACTGTCCTTAACGAGCGTTAACGTTAGGACGCTATGTTGAACGTCACCGACCCGGCCGACCAGGTCACCCTGCCGCTGCCACTGCCTGCGCCCGAGCCTGCGCCGCAGCCCTCGCAGCCCCTCATCCCCATCGGCCCGGAGGATTGCTGATGTCGAGCCCCCGCACGATCACCACGGCGGAAGCTGCGCGCAAGCTCGGCGTGTCCTCTGCCCGGCTGTCCTCGATGGCGGCCGCCGCGGGGGTGTCCCCGGTCAGCACCACGACGACGGGCACCCGGACGTACACGTATTGGCGGACCGCGGACATCGACGCCGTCGGGGCGCGGGTTCGAGCTGCCGCTGCTGCCGCGCAGGCCGCCGCCAACCCATCGGACAGCGCGAAGCTCGCCACGGTGCTGGCTGAGATCCGCGAGTTGAAGCAGCTGGTCACCAGCTTGCTTGAGCACGCCACTGCACCCAGAGGTGACGCATGAACCCGCCCGACAAGCACGTCGTCGCCGAGCGCATCAAGCGCGTCATGGAACTCACCGAGACGGCGGTTGCTGTCAAGGGTCCGATGTTCACCGCTGCGGTGCACGGCACGGTCGCGCTCGACCAGATCCTGGCGATCTGCGGGATCGTGTGCCGCACGCTGTCCCCCGAGGACCAGGCGCGAACCCACGAGACGCTGGTCGCGCTGTCCGGCAACGTCTTCGCGGCGATGGTCGAGCTGGCGTCGCTTGACGATACCGACCAGCGGGAGTGCCTGCGCTTGGCGCGGATGTGCTTCGATGCGCTGGCCGTCAAGGAAAGCGACACCGCGCCGCCGACCCCACCCCGTTAACGAGCGTTAACGCTCCGCTGTTTCTACCCCACGACTGAAAGGAAGTCGCATGTCCATCAAGCACCTGTTCCTGGCCGCCGTCGCGGTCGCCCTCACCGCCTGCGGCAAGCAGGACGTGTCGTTCCAGACCCTGGAGACGGCCCGCATGCAGGCCCGCGAGAACGCCACGTTCAACGCCCAGCGGTTCCGCTCGTCGCTTCCCGACGGCGGCGACCTGAAGCTGATCTCCAACGGCGACAGCACCCAGACCCCCGACTGCCCGCAGGGCGACGGCTGGGCGTCGATCAACCTGGTCGACGGCGAGGGCCGCACGATCACGAAGCTCAAGTGCAGCACGGTCAGCGGGGCCGTCGGCTGCCGTGCGGAGACGGCGTTCGCGTCCTCGCCCTACTCCTCGGAGGATGGCAAGTGCGCGCCGACGACGCGTGTCCCCCACCCCCTGCCCAAGATCGCCCAGTGACCGGCCTCGGACTGGTCATCTGGGCAGGCCTGTGCGCCATGTGCGCGCTGTGTGGAGCCATCGGCTGGTGGCTCCGCGGTCTGTTCGAGAGGATGAAGTGATGAAGCAACCTGCGCCAACCACGTTCTTCGGGCGAACCCTCGTCGGTCCGTTCCCCGCAGACGAGCGCCCCGAGCGTTCGGGCCTCTACCCCCGCGTCTCGCCGAAGACCGGCACGCTGAACTTCGCCTGGTACGACGCCCGGTCCGACCGGTGGGCGTTGTTCACCACCGAGCCCGAGGACGCCATGCGCAAGGCGCGCCAGGGCAAGTGGTCGAAGAAAGCGTGCAGCTGGTACGGCTTCGAGCACGACGCGAAGGCGCTCTACCCCGCCGACCCGACCGCGCCGTTCGACCGGGCGCTGCTCGGCGAGTGATTCCCCCGCCCACACCTGGGCACCCCCCGCAGACCCGGCCGCCGGCCGGGCGCAACACCCACCCCACGACCCAAGGAGGTCACATGCCCTACGTCACCATCACCGAAGAACAAGCCAACGCCCTGCGTGCCATGCGCCCGCTGAAGACCGTCGACCGCACGGGCTACAAGTCCGCCCGTCGCATGGTGTTCACCAACATCCGCCTGAGCGCCGGTGTGCCCGACGACGTCGTCATGTCCATCGAGATCGACGACCGCAACTCGCCGCTGTACCGCGTCGTCAAGGTCCGCCCGCCCAAGAGCCGGCGCGCCGGCGTCGAGTTCGTCCCGCTCGAAGCGGACGCCGAAGGCCGCGCGGCGGTCGACCAGACCCCCGCCGCCAACTGGGCGACGGTGCCCTTCACCGAGGTCGTCGCCGTCCTGCAGGACCAGGGCGAGACGATGTCGGGCTACAAGGCGCTCGGCTCGATGCGCGCCGTGCCGGCCGACTGGGTGCCGGTGCCGGCCACCGAGGACGCGGACATCGCGGGCGTCGAGTTCTTCCTGACGCCGGACAACTGCGTCGCCTTCCGCGTCTGAGCACCGCCCGTTAACGCCCGTTAACGACCGACCGTTTCGCGGGGCCCTTCGGGGCCCCGTTCTGTGAGGATCCCATGAACGACACCACTACCACCAACGTCCCCCCGGCGCCCGCCGCACCGGAGTACCTCAGCGACAAGATCACCAGTCTGGCCCAGCTGGTGCAGGTGTATGCCGCCACCCGGGCGCCCGACGGCGAGGTCTCGTCCTTCATCGACCGAGTCTCGTCCGTGGTCCTGGTGGGTGCTGACGGGAATATCCGACGCGGCGTCGTCGCGCCGGTCATCATCGGGTACGCCCACCCGAACGCGGACGAGCCCGCGGCGATCGCGCCGGTCCATCTCAACTCGCTGCCCCGCGCGGACCGCTGGTGGTACATGCGCGAGATACTGCGAGTGCAGCGCGGGGTGTACCGCTCGTCCGAGGTGCTCGACTACCTGCGCGACGACGCCTACGGCACGACGCCGCGGCATCACTTCATCCACGTCAGCGCGGATGGCGGCGACATGATCGCGTTCACGCCGGACGACCGCCACGGGCAGGAAGACCGCCAGGTGAAGATGCGCCTGGGCCGCTACCTGGAGAAGTTCTCCGACCTCCGCCAGCCGCAGATCGCTGACCTGGTCGCCATGCACAACGCCTACATGGACCAGTCGTTCGAGCTGGTCGAGGGCCCGGAGATCCTGGAGAAGTACCGGGAGTGCCACGGTACGGGCATCAAGTCGTGCATGACCCACCCGGCCGACCACTGGGCCAAGACGGAGGGACACCACCCGATCGAGTGCTACACCCGCCCTGAGTTCGGCTGGAAGCTGGCGTTCATGCGTACCCCGGCAGGCGGCATGCGCGCCAGAGCCCTGGTCTGGCACAACCCGGAAGACCCCACGGACCTGCGGCGCACCCGGGTGTACGGCACCAGCCAACTGGCCCGGCGGCTGAGCGCCGCAGGGTACAGGGACATCCCGCTGTTCGGCGCGCGGATCCCGCAGATCGTGCTGCCGCGCGAGCCGGGCTCGCTCATGCCATACATCGACTCGCCGACCAACAACTCCGGGCCGCGCTATGCGCTGGCGCTGAAGACCCCGGCCACGGGGCCTGGTGCCGGGACGCCCGTGTTCGAGATCCTCTCGGACGACGAGCGGGAGGACGTGTACAACCGGTGCAAGCTGGAGGGGGTGAGCCCGTCCAGCTTCGTGACCAGCGCGGACTCGCAGTACGGCGTTGTCGGGGTGTGGAAACCCCTGTGGCCGGGCTTCGGGGACCGCGTCTGCGCCCACCGCGGGGTAAGGGTTGGGGCGAACGTGCAGCTGCTCCTCGCGCTGCGCAGCGTGCACGACGAGCGGCCGGTGCGCATCTCGGCCACCGCGGTTCGAGAGGCGACGCAGCCCTACGTGTGGCTCGTCCGCGCCGAGCCCGGCAACGCAGTCAAGGGGTACGTGCTGCCGGCGTCGGAGATCGACAGCGACAACATGTTCAACCTGGAGACCGTCATCAAGCAGCTCCCGGCGCGCACGCCGGATGAGCGGTCCGCGGTCCTGACCGCGGCGGTGCTGATCCGCTCGGCGGTGAACCTGGCGGGCGTCCCCGACAGCGCCGTGTATCTCTGGGCCCCGCCGGGGGACACGCGTCCCGCGGCGGTCGGGCTGCGCCGGCTTGACCCGGAGCTGTACCCCCGGGATCCGCTCGCTGCCTTCAACGATGCGGCCCTCGTCCGCCACCCGGCGCGCAACACCACCGTCGTGGTGCGCAGGGCGGACTGCGAGACCGTCGCGTATCGGCATCCGTACCCCGGGGGCGAACTGGTGCACCGGGCGCACGTCCCGGCAGGTGCGGTGCGCGTGCAGGACGTGGACGGCGTGAAGGCGTGGGCCATGCCGGACCAGATCGAGCGCACGGTGACGGGGCGCAAGGTCGTGCCGGGGGTGCACCGTGTCCGTCAGCTGACGGACGGGCGGTGGGCAGCGAACATGTCGACCGTCCAACGCACGGCGTTCGGGTTTGATGACGTAGTCCTCACGTCCGAGGTGGGGGACGGGTTCCCGGATTTCAGCCGGGTAGACGTCGTGGAGCTGCGGGATACCGCGATGCGTGTCATCGAGGGGAATTTCGCGTCGGCTGACCCCGGCCTGAGCGTCGAGTCGCTGGTTCTCGCGTTCCACTGCTACTGGGACGAGGAGTGCACGGACTACCGGTCCGGGCTGCTCGACGTGTCGTCCGGGCAGACGGTCGTGGCGCGCAACTACAACGTGCGCCAAGGTGAGAAGGACCGGTTCGTGCGGTGGCTGCTCGACGCCCCGGCGACCTCGGCCAGCGAGTTCGACGCGCTCATCCGCGCCGTGTTCCCGGCGTCCAACCCGTCTGACGTCGCCGGGGCGTCACGCCGCGCAGCGGCGCTCAAGGCGCTCGCTGTGGTCCTGCGGCCGCACATGGCGGACATCAACCTCATCCGGGCGGCGGCGGATGTCCTGGGGCGTGCGGCGAGCTGGGGGCTGCCGGTGGTCGTGCGCCGGCCGGGTGAGCCGCCGCACGCCGGGTTCGTCGTTGAGGGCTCCGTGGATGCGGGGGAAGCGTCGTTCACGCTCCGGGCGTGCGACAGGACGATCCGCGACCACGCCTTCGAGCACGCACGGTGCGTCGGGGCGGAGCTGCCGCAGTTCCGGGACTTCGCAGGCGCGAGCGCCGGGGGGAGCACCTTCCTGCGCGGGGTCCAGATGCACGAGCTGGAGGCTGCGCTGGAGGACGGGGTGGGTCCGGTCGTCGTGTTCGCAGGCGGCCGGGTGTTCGGCGGGGTCGACGCAGCGGACGTGTGGGCGCGCACCGGGATGCTCGTTGGATGCCAGCTGGTGTCCGACGCATACCCCTCCCAGTTCGGGGAGGTGCGCGACCGGATCCGCGGCGGGACGGGGCTGATCGTCCATGAGGTCGTGGCCTATGCGGCGACTGGCGTGAGTACACGCCAAGTGCAGCTGGTTGTCGTCAGCACGCCGGGCAAGATGAGCGACATGTTCGCCGTCCCGGTGGAGTTCCTCTGGTGGTTCCCGGAGGAGTTCGTGTGCGACACCGGCTTCTACGTCCCTCCCCCGCTGCCCGCCGTAGCCCCCGCGGAGCCCGCCGGTGGCTGACGCCGAGTGAGCGTGGTTAACGCTCGTTAACGATCAACAGTTAGGAACATCATGTCGCAACGCGAAACCACTGCAACCCCCGCAACCACCAACCCCGCGCCGGGCACCGCTGCCGCCGCTGCCGCTGCCCCCGCGCCGGTCACCGCCGTGCCCCCCGCCGACAAGCGTTCCGAAGGGCACGCCACCGCCGCTGGGTACCTGACCGCGTTCCACCTCCTCAAGGACACGAAGCTGGAGACCAAGCTGCTCGGGTTTCTCAACGCCGTCACCGACAGCCTGGCCGACAAGACCGCGTTCGTGGAGGCGGTCGCGTCGCTGTTCACCGCCCGCAACTATCAGCTGGTGGTGCGCACGCTGACCAACGCGAAGGCGACTACCCGCGAGCTGGCTGTCTCGTACCTGGAAGCGATCTGGCCCGACCTGTGGGAGCTGGAGATGGACGACCTCGGGAGGCAGGTCCGCAATGTCCCCGGGCTCGGGGCCCGCGACCTGGACGGGGGGCTGACCCCGGCGGTGTACCGCGAGCTGGCGCAGATCGTCGGTGTGCTTCTTGAGCACACTACCGTGGCGACCCCCTACCTGGCCGAACGCATCGCGGTCCGCATGTTCACGACGCCCAAGCCGATGCACGCATCCGAGCAGATCGCGTACTTCAAGACGACCGCCGGCCGCCGCGCGGCGCGTCAGCTGCTGGTCATGGAGCTGCAATCCGAGGGCTACAAGGTACACGCCCCGACGACGGCCCCGACGACGACCCAGGCGGCGACCCTGACGACGACGACGACCCAGGCGGCGACCCAGGCGGCGACCCCGGCCGCGCCGACCGTCAAGCGCCCGCTCGTCCCGGCGAACGTCGACCCACTCCTGCTGGAGATCCTGCAGAAGTGCCGCGCCGTGGACAGCCCGTCCGAGCGGGAGTTCCACACCCAGTGGCTGCCGAGCAGGCTGCGGACCTACGGGTTCGAGCCGATCAACAAGGCGGGCAACATCGTCGTGGTCGTTCCGACCACGACCGGGGAGCTGTCGACGGTCCTCTACAGCTGCCACACCGACACCTGCCACACCTTCGGGGCGTCCGCCCAGAAGCTGTGCTATGACGCGGTGCGCGGGGAAATCTTCCTGGACAAGTCGGACAAGACGTACACCGGCTGCCTCGGCGCCGACGACGGCGTCGGCGTGTGGATCATGTTGCGGATGGTCTCCCGCAAGATCCCGGGCACGTACGTCTTCCACTACGGCGAGGAGCGCGGTTGCCGCGGCTCCAAGGAGATGGCGCGCACCGAGCAAGAGTTCCTGAAGCGGCACACGCACAGCATCGCGTTCGACCGCCCAGGCACCACGGAGGTCATCACGCACCAGATGGGGCGCCAGCGCATGGCGTCCGATGAGTTCGGGAAGTCGCTCGCGGGGCGCCTCGCGGTCTCATCCGGCGGGCGCCTCGCGCTGCACGTCAGCGACCGGGGTGTGGTCACCGACAACGCGCAGTACGCGGATCACATCCGCGAAGTCGTCAACCTGGCGGTCGGCTACCGCTCGCAGCATTCCGAGAGCGAGGTGCTCGACTACGCGTTCGCCCAGTGCATGGCGGACGCGGTGTGTGACGCGCTGTGCGAGCCGGGGCTGAAGGCGGCGCCGCTCCCACTGGTGAACACCTGCGCGGCTCCGCGGCGCGTCCACACCGGCGGCTGGGGGGTGCACACGCTGCTTGAGGACGACCCCGAACTGGAGGTGGGGAGCCGTGGGCGCCCCGCAGCCGCCGGTGTGAAACCCCCGGTGCAGAGCGCCCTGCCGTTCCCCTCGCGCACGAAGGCCACGCTGGTGCGCAGCAAGAACGTGTTGCGTGGGGGCGACGTACCGGCAGCGACTCTGGTGGACTGCTCGTTCGACGAGTTGATGCGCGTCGTAGCGGACGACGCCAGCAACGACGAGATCGTCCTGCAACTCAAGCTCATGGCGCTCGACATCGTGGAGCTGCGCCGTGAGAACACCGCGCTCAAGCGCGCCAACCGCGCGCTGAGGCAGATGTGTCGTCCCGAAAGCTGACCCCCCACGTCCGGCACGCCGTCCGCATGGTCGAGTCGGAGGGCTTCACGGTCACCGACGTGGAGTTCGGGCGGCACGCCCGGATCCGCACCCGCGAGGGCCCGACATTCACGAGCGCGTACACCCCGTCTGACCACCGGGCGGCGCTCAACCTGCGGGCCGACATCCGTCGTGCCCGGCGGGTCTTGTTAACGGAAGGAGGTTGATATATGGTCACCAGTCGCGCGCAACCCACCGTCCACCCTCCATGATCGTGACCACCACCCGCCTGTACCGCCGTGTGCAGGCTGGCCTCCGCAGCCAGGACGAAAGCGTCCGCGCTGCTGCGGAGTCGTGCCTGTCGTTTCTGGCGTTCCGCCTTCGGGAGGCCGCCGTACAGCTCCCCGCCGCACTGGTGCCGCTGTACGAGAGCCTGCCCGGTCAGTGACCCACGCCGGGGACTGCGGTCCCCGGCCCCTACCCTCCGAACCACCATGAACCAAGTCAACCGCCCCCAGCTGGGGGACGTCGTGCGCATCCCCCGGGGGCTGCTGGTCGTCGTCGGCACGCAGCACGACAGCCAGGCGAACGAGTGGAGCGTCTACGGCTCCATGGTCGGCGCGCTGTGCACGCCCGCTGCGGAAGCCGGTTGGGTCGGTGCGCGGCTGCAGGACGTCCAGCCTGCGACCGACGCCGACCTGGAGAAGGCAGCCGAGCTGTGCGGGCTGCAGGTCGAGCAGTTAACGCTCGTTAACGGCTCGATCGTGTGTGATGTCGGCTGGACGCGGCTGATGGTGCGTATCCCGCCGCGCCCCCTGGTGTCCAACGTCGGCAACGGGTGTGGCGCATGAAGTCAGTGAAGTGCGCCTGGTGCGGGGGCCTGTTCCCGCTCACCAAGGGACCGAACGTGCAGCGCCCGAAGCAACACCGGGTCGGTGGCACGACGTGCCCCGGCTCCGGTCAACCGTTGGAGGTGCACCAGGCGATTCACCGCCGCGCACCGCCGCTGGTGAAAGACACGCAGTGAACAGACGTTGCATCGAGACCCGGCCCACGCCGGAAGGCTGGACCCGCCGGCGCTACATCTGTGAGGACGGCACCCGGGTGACCACGTACGAGATCGCGGCGCCGGTGCTCTCCCGCGTCGGGTGGGAGGCGCTGGAGCAGGCGGCTGCTGCCGTCGCGGCGTTACCTGCCGAGGAGGCAGCCGCTCTACCTGGGCGGCCTCCGTACCGGTGGACCGTGCATGACTCCCCCGCGAGCGCGATGGTCGCGCACCCCCCGAGCGCCCGCACCCCGGTGGCCGCTGCTGCTATGACGCCGCCCACCGACCCGTGCATCACTCCCGTGCGCTGGATGAATGCCAGCTGGATCCCCCACGGGCTTCAACCACCAACCGACCCATGAGCACTACCCCCGGCATCGACAGCGGGTTTGTCCTGCTGGACTCCTACTACGCGGACGTCCTCCGCTCTCTGCACTCGTACGGTCCGATGACCTCGGCCGAGGTCGCTGACCACCTCGGGCTTCCGGTCAAGCACGTCCGCATCTACATCCGCCGGCTGCAACTGGCCGACCTGGTGTACGACCGCGGGCTCGTGCCGGAAACCGGGTTCCCCACGCGCGGCGTCCGCCCGCTGCGCCCGGCCGCCGCCGGCGAGCCGCCGCGCACGCTGCTGAGCATCATGCCGCCGGCCCCCTCTACCCGCGGCGTGACGCAGTGGGCGCTGGGGCCGCGCCCGAAGCGGGCCTCCCGGGTGCCGGCCAGCGAAGCGCACCTGAAGCCCAGCCCCGCCGAGCGGTGCGACCGCTGGCGCAAGCGTCGGGAGGAGTGGGCGCGCGCCATCGCGTACCGCAGTGTGTTCACCATCGCTAGCGTTATATCGTTATGAAGATCGTCCCCATCGCGCACCAGAAGGCTATCCGCCGCGTGTGCGCCAAGTGCAACGAGCCGGCGCTGCAGCGCGGCGGGAAGTACCTCACCCGCCGCGGCGCGCGCGTGTGGTTCGGACCGTGCTGTGTGCCGAAGCCCGCCCCGGCGGTGCAGGAGAACTGACGTGGATGTCTGGGTGATCGACTTCGAGTCCTTCTGGTCGACGGAATACACGCTGAGCAAGCTGACCACGGACGGGTACGTGCTGGACCCCCGCTGGGAGGTGCAGGGGTTGGCGGTCGTGCCCCCGAAGGGCCCGGCGTTCCACGTTGACCCGCCGGACGTCGGCCGGTTCGTCGCCAGCGTCGACTGGTCCAACGCGGCAGCCGTCGCGCACAACATGTTCTTCGACGGCTTCGCCATGCTCTACCGGTGCGGCGGGCGCCCGGCGAAGCTGTGGTGCTGCACGCTGCAGATGGCGCGGTTCTGCCTGCCGGCCGGCGTGCGAGGCAGCCTGGCGGCGGTGGCCGACTACCTCGGGCTGCCGCCGAAGGGCAACGAGACCGTCAACACCCGCGGGCGCCGCTACCACACGCTGACCGCTATCGAGCGCAAGCGCCTGGCCGACTACGCCATGCACGATGCGTGGCTGTGCAAGCAGGTGCTGCTCATCTTCCTCGGGCTGGCGCCTGCCCCCTCCGGCCGGCCGGTGCGCGTCATGCCGGCCGGCGAGCTGACGCTGGTGCACCACACGCTGCGCATGTTCCTGGAGCCGACGCTGCAGTTGAACGAGGCGCGGCTGCTGCGGTTCCAGGCCGAGCTGGAGGAGCGTCGCGCCCGGTTGCTCGCCAGCTGCGGGATGTCTGACCGCGACGCGCTGATGTCGGACGCGCTGTTCGCCGAGCAGTTGGAGCTGCGCGGGGTCGAACCGCCGACGAAGACCAGCCCGACGACGGGCAATATCACCTGGGCGTTCTCCAAGCGCGACCCGGCCTTCAAGGAGCTGCTGGAGCACGACGACCCCACGGTGTGCGCGCTGGTTGAGGCGCGCCTCGACGCCAAGTCCACGGGGGACGCCACCCGCACGGAGCGGCTCCTGTCCGTTGCGCGCTCGCAACGCCCGTGGCCGATCCTCCTGAACTACGGTGGCGCCAAGCAGACGCTGCGTTGGTCGGGCGGCAACCGCCAGAACCCGCAGAACCTGCGGCGTGGCGGTGCGCTGCGGGAGGCGATCGAGCCGCCGCCGGGGCATGTCGTGGTCGTGGTCGACTCGTCGCAGATCGAAGCCCGGACCCTGGCGGCCGAGGCCCGGCAGCTGGACCTGGTCGAGCAGTTCCGCCGCGGGGACGACACGTACGCGTCGCTGGCGACCCGGATCTACGGGCGGCCGATCAACAAGAAGACCGACCCGCTGGAGCGGCAGGTGGGGAAGACGGGGCGTCTGGGCCTGGGGTACGGCATGGGGCACGCGAAGTTCCACCTCGCACTCAAGACCGACCCCATCATGCCGATCGACATGCCGATCGAGGACTGCGCCAACGTCGTCAAGGTGTATCGGACGATCGACTGCCCGAGGATCCCCGAGCTGTGGCGGGCGATGGACTACGCCATCCAGCTGATGAACCAGGGGGTGTCGCAGGACTTCGGCTGGTACAAGACCATCCGTAACGGTATGGTGCTACCCAGCGGCTACACGATCGACTACGATGGCCTTCACTGGGGCACGTACAAGTTCCAGGGGCAGGCGAAGTCCGGCTGGTGGTACTACAAGAACCGCAAGCTGACGGCGCTGTACGGTGCCAAGGCGGTCGAGAACCTCACGCAGGCGATCGCCCGGTCGATCGTGGCTGACCAGCTGACGCGCGTCGCGTCGGAGGTCTTCGCGTCGAAGTACCGCCACCGGTGGGCGCACATGGCGCACGACGAAGGAGTCTTCGTCGTGCCGTCAGCGCACGCCGACGACGTGCTGAAGCTGGCGCTGGCCGAGATGCATGTCTGCCCCAGCTGGGCCCCCGTCCCGGTGCCGGTCGCGGCCGAGGGCGGGATCGGTGCGACGTATGCAGAGGCAAAGTAACGGTATACAGTTATGAAATCCCAGTTCAAGATCCCGGTCTGCAACGAGGGCACGCTGCGTGCCGCGGTCGGCTACACCCGCCGCGTCCGGCGCTGCGGCACCTGCCAGTGGTTTGCCGCGTCCGGCGGCTCAGTGCACGCGCCAGACCTCCCCTGGTGCCGGCTGCTGGACTTCCGCGCGTCGCCCACGTCGTACTGCGCTGAGTGGGCGGACAGCGACGGCCCGGCCCGTGCCGACGGCCCCCTGTCGGCCGCCAGCACGGCGCTGTGGCAGCAGGTCGCCCAGTACGTCGAGCAGTCGCTGCGGGAGGCGGTCGCGGCTGAGCACCCGGGCAACCCGACGGAGTTCATCCGCGCCAACGGCAAGCGCGTGGTGGACCGGGGCACGCACTGCGAGACCTTCACCATCGGGGACGTGCCCGTCCTGGTGGTCCATGACCCGTCCGTCATCCGGGGGGCGGACGGCGGCATGGTGCTGACGGCGACCGCCCGCCGGCTGCGCCCCGTGCCGCAACCCCCCGTCCACTTCACCGTAAACGTACGTTAACGAAAGACAACTATGCAGGACACACTCAACGGGGGCGCGCCGTGAAGCCGCCCGCCTGGAGCTACAGCGCGCTCTCCGCCTGGGAGACCTGCCCGCGTCAGTACGCCGAAATCCGGCTGCTCAAGCGCGTGCCGGACGTCAAGGGCGAGGCGGCGCAGTGGGGGACGACTGTCCACACGGCGTTCGAGAACCGCCTGAAGTACAAGACTCCGCTGCCCACCTGGGGCGTGGCCTGGGAGCCGCTGTGCGGCCGCCTGGAGACGTCCCCGGGCGTGCTCCAGGTCGAGCAGAAGATCGCGCTCGACGAGCGGTTCCAGCCGGTGGACTTCTTCAGCCGGAACCCACCGGTGTGGGTCCGCGCGGTGGCGGACGTGGCGCTCTACGGGGCCACGTCGATATTCACCGCCGACTGGAAGACCGGGAAGATGAAGTCGGACCGCGACCAGCTGCGCCTGTCGGGCGCCATCCAACTGGCGCACAAGCCGAAGGCGGAGCGGGTCACGATCTTCTACGCCTGGCTGAAGGAAGGCCGCTCGACCACCGAGACGCTGACCCGGGACGACCTGCCGACCATCTGGAGCGAGTTCCTGCCGCGCGTCGAGCGCATGCGCCGCGGCATCGAGGACGAGAAGTTCGACCCCAAGCCCTCCGGCCTGTGCCGCAAGCACTGCCCGGTGATCTCGTGCACCTACAACGGGAGGAACGCATGAGCGCCCCCACCACCCCCGGCGACCTGATCGCCCACGCCATCCGCGGTGCCGTCAAGGCCCCGCCCCTGCTGGAGCTGTCGCTCGACCTCGGGCCTGCGCTCACGACCACCGACCCCGCTGGCACCCTGACGGGCATGCGGCGCCGGGGCCGCGAGCAGCTGCTGCAGCTCGCGGCGCGCAGCATCGAACACGAGTGCACGTCGGAGATCGCAACGCTGCTGACCCCCCAGGTGGAGACCCTGCGGATCGTCGCCATGACGCCGACGGACTTCCACCGCCTCCTGTCCCGCGTGTTCAGCGCCGGGATGACCTTCCAGGCGCAACGCGCCAGCACCCCCACCGGAGCCCCCGCATGAGCATCCTGTCCCGTGTCAGCCGCGCCCTGCGCGAAGCCACCGACTACGCCAACACGTACGAATCCCAGTACAAGCCCCCCGAGGGTGACACCCCCGATGCCAGCCACCTGACCGGGCGGCTGCTGTGCGACATCGCTGCCGAGGCGGCCGGCAAGCTGTCCGAGGCGCTGCCGGCTGACCACCCGCTGGTCAACCACCCGCTGGTGCCGGTGCTGTTCGAGGCGGTCTTGCAGGCCGCGTGCGGGAAGGGTGAGCGCCACGGCGGCAACACGACCCCGTTCCTGGAGCAGCGGTGGGTCACGCTGGCCGCCACGCACGGCGTCGGCTTTCTGACCGGGCAGGCCGACAAGAAGATCGGTGAGGCGGCCGCTGCCCACACGGGTGAGCGGTTCGTCCGCGAGGTGCTGGGCGGTGTCGTCTACGCCGGCATGGCGGTGCTCAAGGAGCGCGGCAAGGCATGACCGCAGGCACCAACGCCAGCCAGGGGGACACCCTGGCGCAGTTCCGCGTGTGGCCTGACGGCACCGTGCAGGCGGTGGAGGACAGCGCCCCGTACAGCTGGATGTCGGATGACTTCGCGGTGGTGCGCGCTGCTGACGAGGCGGACGCCGACCGCCAGGTGAACCAGCAGGTGCCTCCCGCATGACGCCCGAGGGCCGCGTGAAGAAAGCGGTCCGGCAGGCGCTTGAGTCCCACGGGCTCCAGCACCTGACCGACGCCGCAGAGCCGGGGCCCTCGATCGAGGGCTTCTTTTTCATGCCCGTGGCCGGACCGTACTCGGTCCACGGGATCCACGACTTCGTGGGCTGCTGGCGGGGCGTGTTCTTCAGCATCGAGACCAAGGCCCCCGACAGCAAGGTGGACGGCACGCCGGCGCAGATCGGCTTCCACCACGCCGCGTCGCGCTCCAGAGGTGTGTCGCTGGTGGGCGTGCGCGACGCGTCCGCGGTTGACCGCATCGCCGAGATCGTGCGCCGGCGCGTCCCCGACTGGCCGCCCAAAGGATGAACCATGAACGAACCCGAGCTGATCCGGGTCGCCCCCGACCCGTTCCTACTGCTGAACCCGGCAGACCCGGCCGTGCTGACGGGCATCATCCCCGGCTGCGAGACGCGCCGCATCGGTGGCGTCAACGTGCTGGCGGTCCCGCACACGCTCGACGCCGTGCGGGTGCTGCGCAACCTCGGCGCGCCGGCGCCCAGTCCGATCTCGGCCCGGTACAACTGGCCGGGGCGGTACGCGCCGTTCGCTGCCCAGCGCACCACCGCTGAGTTCCTGACGCTGAACCCCCGCGCGTTCGTGCTCAACGAGATGGGCACCGGCAAGACGCTCGCCACGCTGTGGGCGGCGGACTACCTGCGCAGCGTGGGCGCCGTCCGCCGGATCTTCGTCCTGGCGCCGCTGTCCACACTGGACACGGTGTGGGCGTCCGAGATCCTGATGAACTTCCCACACCTGCGTTACACCGTGCTGCACAGCACCCGCGAGCGCCGGCTGAAGCTGCTGAAGGAGGACTTCGACGTCTACATCATCAACCACGACGGCGTGAAGATCGTGGCGGACGAGGTGGCGAAACGCGGCGACATCGACCTGGTCATCGTCGATGAGCTGTCGGCGTTCCGCAACGCCAGCACCGACCGGTTCAAGGCGCTGGACAAGATCGCCCGGGGCCCTGAGCGGCGGGTGTGGGGGCTGGGGGCGACGCCGACACCCAACGCCCCGACGGACGCCTGGGCGCAGATCCGCCTGGTGAACCCGAGCGCGGTGCCGCCGTACTTCAAGCGGTTCCGCGAGCAGACGATGGACCCGGTGACGGCGTTCAAGTGGCGCCCGAAGCCCGACGCGCAGCAGCGGGTGTACGACGCCATGCAGCCCGCGATCCGCTTCACCCGCGCGCAGTGCGTCGACCTGCCGGAGACGCTCTACCAGACGCTCCACGTCCCGCTGTCGCCCGAGCAGCAGAAGGCGTACGACCAGCTGCGCACCCAGCTCAAGCTGGAGACCGACGCCGGCACCGCGCGGGCGGTCAACCAGGCCGACATGGCGATGAAGCTGGTGCAGGTGGCGTGCGGCGCGGTGCGCGACTCGAAGACCGGCGACCCCCTGCTGCTGGCGAACACGGCCCGGGTGAAGACGGTGTGCGACGTCATCGAGCAGGCGGCCGGCAAGGTGATCGTCTGCGTGCCGTTCGTGGCGGCGCTCGAAGGTCTGCGCGACGAGCTGGCCAAGCTGTGGCCGACCGAGCTGGTCTACGGTGCGACGTCGCGCGACGAGCGCACGCGGATCTTCGCGGACTTCCAGCATGGGGGCGACGCTGGCCCGCGCGTGCTGGTGGCGAACCCCCGGGTCATGAGCCACGGGCTGACGCTGACCGCCGCGGACACGATGATCTGGTTCGCCCCCACGCCGAGCCACGAGACGTTCGACCAGACCTGCCACCGGATCATCCGCGCCGGCCAGCGCCGCAGTACGCTGGTCGTGATGATCGAAGGCTCCCCCGTGGAGCGCAAGTTGTACCGCGTGCTGCGCGAGCGCGGAGACATGCAGACGTCGCTGCTGGACATGTTCGACAGCGAGGGCTGAGCGGTCACCTATACCGTTATGCTCCGGGGTTGACATATTAACGGCCCTGTGTTACATTATAGGCTCAATCAACGGAGGTCACATGACCCATCTGCAACTGAACCCCCTGCCCACCGACGACGCTGGTGCCCAAGCGCCGGCGCCGGTCGCGGCTGACCCCGTCACGACGATCGTGGCCGGCATGCTCGCCGCGAACGCCCCGACCAGTGACCTGGTTGCGGTCTACCTCAAGCTGCGCGACAAGAAGACGGACTTGGCGAACAAGGCCAAGGCGATGCAGGCGCCGATCAACGCCGGCATGGAGAAGATCGAGGACACGCTGTTGTTCCGCATGCAGCAGGACGGCGTCGAGTCGGTGAAGACCGCGGCCGGCACCCCGTACATCTCGCGCCGTGTGTCCGTCACCGCCGCCGACGCGGACATCTTCTGGCGCTGGGTGATGGCGCAAGCGTTTAACGATCTTCCGCTTCAACCCGACGTCCGCGATAAGATCATCGACCGCGTGCTCGACAGTGGCGCGCTGGCCTTCGTGGAGCCGCGCCCGGCGAAGGCCACGGCCCAGGCGTACGCCGAGTCCCACGAAGGCGAGTACCCGCCCGGCCTCAACGTCAACACCGAGCGCGTGGTCAACGTGCGTACGAACTGACTTCCCCCACCCCGCTCATTAACGCTCGTTAACAGGAGAGCTTTACATGTCCAGCCAATACGCCCTGACCTCGCTCGCCAACCTCGCCGGCATGCTGCCCGCCAATCTGGGCGACCTCGATGGCCTGCTGCAGGCCGATGACCTGACCGCTGGCGCCCGCACCGGCTTCCCGGTGATCTCGCTGAAGGGCTCCAAGTGGCGCGTGGTCGAGGGTGGCGAGACGACCCCCATCATGATCCCTGGCACGACCGACATGGCGCCGTCGATCCAGGCGGTGATCGTCAAGGCCAACCCGCAGATCAGCAAGATTTACTACATCGGCCAGTACGTGGAAGGCTCCGACAACCCGCCTGACTGCTACAGCTCCGACGGTGTCCGCCCGGCGACTGACGCCGCGAACCCGCAGAACGCCACCTGCCAGGGCTGCCCGCACAACGAGTGGGGCTCGAAGGTCAACCAGACATCGGGCGCCAAGGGCAAGGCGTGCGCTGACGCCCGTCGCGTGGCGATCCTGCCGGCTGATGACCTGTCGTCCCCGCTGATGCTGCTGCGCGTGCCGGCCGCTTCGCTGGCAACGCTGGCCGACTACGGCCGCATGCTGGGCAAGGTCCGCATCCCGTACGCGGCGGTCGTCACCCGCCTGTCGTTCGACCCGGACGCGTCCTACCCCCGCATCATGTGGAACGTCCAGCGCCCGCTCACCGCGGAGGAGCTGGACATCGTGCGGGAGCGGCTGAACGACCCGGCCCTGGAGGACGTGCTGGGCGGCGTGCTGCCCGTGCTGGAAGGCACCCCGGACGCTGACGGCGTCGTGCCCGCGCCGGCCGCCCAGACGGTCGCTCAGACGGCTGCCCCGGCGCGCCGTGGTCGCACGGCCCGTACGCCGCAGGCCCCGGCCCCGGCAGCTGAGCAGGCCCCGGCCCCGGCCCCGGTCGCTGCTCCGGCGCCGGTCGCGTCCAACGTCGTGCCACTGGCGACGGCTGCGGCAGCCCCTGTGCCGTCCAACCCGGCTCCGGGCGTCGTCGATAGCCTGGAGGCGGCGCTCGGCGCGCTGAACCTGTAACAGCCCACTGGCTGCAGGGCGGGGGGCTGCGGCCCCCCTGTCTACTCCTCCCCCAGGAACGCCGTGTACGACACCGCTCTGAACTTCCTGCGCGCCGTTCTGCCGTCAGTGCCCCGCTACGTCGGGGCCGTCCCACGGCCGACCGGCGGCTTTCAACACACGTTCTTCCCGACTGTCGAGGCGCTGGCGCACCACCAGATCCAGTTCGACACCCGCGGCAGAACCACCTACTTCGCGCTGGCATCGTTCGGCGCGGACGACGACCACCGCACCGCGGTCAACGCCCACACGCTGCGCAGCTTCTGGATCGACATTGACGTCGGCCCGGACAAAGCCGCGAGCGGCAAGGGGTACGCGACCCAGGATCTGGCGCTGGACGCGCTGGACGCGTTCATCGACCGCGGGTTCCCCGACTGCTCGATCATCGTGTCGTCCGGCCGCGGGCTGCACATCTACTGGGTGCTCGACGCGGACTGCCCGAAGACAGCCTGGCAGCCGGTGGCAGACGCGTTCCAGGCAGCGTTCCAGGGCGTCGGCCTACTCGCCGACCCCGTGTCCGCAGACGCAGCGCGAGTGCTGCGCACCCCGGGCACCCACAACCGCAAGGACGGAGGCTGCCTGCCCGTCGAGGTGGTCGAGCAGACCGGCGCGGTCTACTCGCTGGCGGACATCGCCGCCGCGGCCAGCCGTCTGGCGCCGCAGCGCCCGACCATGCGCATGGACCTCGCTGCTGGCGTCGCAGACCTGGAGTGCAACGCCGACCTGCTGGGCGGGCTGCCGCAGCGGCAGGCATGGCTGTCGGCCATCGCCGGCAAGTGCAAGCAGGTGCGGGACATCGCATCCGCTCAAGGGAGCCAGTGCTCGGAGCCGCTGTGGTACGCCTCTGTGCAGCTGGCCCGCCACCTGGTGGACGGCCGCGCAGCTGCGCACTACCTGTCCCAGGGGCACCCGGGGTACTCGCCGGACGACGTTGACCGCAAGCTCGAACAGCTTGAGGCCAAGAACATCGGCCCAACCACCTGCAAGAAGTTCGCCCAGCTGAACCCGGCCGGGTGCCAGGGGTGCAAGTGGGAGCTGACCAGTCCGATCCAGCTGGGCGAGAAGGCCCCCGAGCCTGTCAAGCCGGTCATCAAGGTCACCGCCGCGGTGGCGACCCCCGAAGGCGAGATCGAGCTGGTCGAGACCGAGGTTGCCCCTCCGGTCGACCTTCCGGCCGGGTTCATGGTGACCGCTGGCGGCACCGTCGCCGAGGTGTTCGACGACAAAGGCATCCCCTCGTGGAAGCTCATCTTCCCGGGCCAGATTTTCCCCACCCGCATCTTCCGCGCCCCCGGCCGCCCGCTGGAGCTGGAGGTCTACAGCCGGCGCGAGCAGACGGGTGAAGTCGCCAAGTTCGTCATCCCGGCCACGGCGCTGGGCGAGGCGAAGGAGACGCGCAAAACGCTGATGGGGCACATCATGATCGACGCCAACAACGCCGCCCACCTGCAGAAGCTGCTCAACCGCATGGGGCTGTCCATCCAGGAGCGGGAGCGTACCGGTGTCTCCGTCCGGCAACTGGGCTGGCAGATGGGCACCGACTCCCCCGACTCGTTCGTCTCCGGGCGGACCCGCTTCCGCGGCACAACCATCGAGCGCGGCATCGCCATCGACGAGTCGGTCGAGCAGACCGCTGACTACCTGAGCGCCCCGGGCGGGACGATCGAGGGAGCGCGCGAGGGGGCGGCACTGTTCGCCAAGCCCGGGGCCCAGATGCACCAGTCGATCTACCTGACCGGCCTGGCCGGCGTGTTCGCGCCGTTCGTCGGGGCGCAGAACTTCGCCGCCCTGTCGATCGTCAACCGCATCGGCGGCGAGGGCAAGACCACGAACTGCGACGCTGCGATGTCGCACTGGTTCCGCCCGCTGCCGGCGCGCTCGCTGACGCGCGACACGATGAACGCCCTAGTGCACACGATGTCGGTCCGCGGCACGCTGCCCATGTTCATCGACGAGGTGACCAACGCGAAGCCCGAGTTCGTGGTTGACCTGATCTACACCGCGTCGCAGGGGCGGGAGAAGGCCCGGATGCAGCAGTCGGGCGCGAAGGCGCGCGAGATGCTCCCCCCGTGGAAGTGCCCCCTGCTGACGACGTCGAACATGTCGGTCCGCCAGCTGGTGCGCGCCATCCGCGGCGACGCCGCGGCGCTGGACGCACGGGTCATCGAGGTCCGCTACGCCCGACTGGACCTCGAAGCGGCAGAGCGCAACCGGATCGGCCGGGTGTTCTACGACAACCACGGGTTGACCGGCCCGCTCGTCGCGCAGCATGTCGCGGCCAACATGTCAGCCTACGCTCAGTCGGCCGACGTCATCCGCGAGAAGCTGGTCGCGGCGCTGGGCGTCGACAGCGCGGATCGCTTCTGGCTGAACTGGGGCGTCGGCGTGTTGCTCGCGTGCCGGGCGACGAACCACCTGCAGCTCACGAGCTACAGCCTCAACGAGCTGTTCCACTACGTGGTGCAGCTGCTGATCGCGCAGCGCGCTGCGAAGGAAGCCGACTCACGCACCGCCGTGGACATCCTCGCGGAGTACCTGGCCGAGCAGTCTGGCCGGATCCTGGTCGGCTACCGCGTGCCGGGGGCGGCCGAGAACATCCAGCGCATGGCGACCATGTTCTCCCAGTCGCAGACGGCACCGGTGGTCGGGCGTACCCAGCTGGACGAGCACGTCCTGTACCTCGCGCCGTCGGCGCTGCAGACGTTCTGCACGACCCGCGGCTACGACTTCCGGGCGGTCGTCCAGGACTTCGACGAGATCGGCCTGCGCGCCAAGACCTTCGTCGTCGGCCGCAGCTCCGAGGGGCACGACATCCGCAGCTCCGACGTCCCCGAACGGTACAGCCTGGCGCGCGGCACCCCCCTGGCGGCCGCGCCGTCCAAGGTACTGGCGCTGTCGCTGGACCACCCGGCGCTTCGCGGCCACCGCGACGACGCCGCGCAGGCGGTGCAGGGCCCGAACACCCGGCTGGTCTACTCCAATGGCTGACGAAATGAAATCTGGATCCTACACGGCGGCGGACGTCCTCGCTGAGTACCTGGCCGAGCAGGCTGGCCGCATCCTGGTCGGCTACCGCGCGCCGGGTGCGCCCGAGGTCACCCAGCGCATGGCGCCCATGTCCTCTCAGCTGCAGACGGCGCCGGTTGTCGGGCGCACTCAGCTGGACGAGCACATCCTGTACCTCGCACCGACGGCGCTGCAGACCTTCTGCACCGCACGGGGGTACGACTACAGGGCCGTCGTCCAGGACTTCGCGGAGAGCGGCCTGCTTGCCAGGACGTTCGTCGTCGGGAGCGACTACGAGGGGCACGACATCCGCCTCCCCCACGTCCCCGACCGGTACAGCTTGGCCCGTGGCACCCCCCTGGCGACCGTGCACTCCAAGGTACTGGCGCTGTCGCTTGACCACCCGGCGCTGCGCGGCCACCGCGTCGACGCCGCGCAGGTGGTGCAGGGCCCGAACACCAGGCTGGGCTACTCCAATGGCTGACGCGCTGCTGCGGTACGCCGCGGTGGCCGCCCGGCTCGACACCAGCGTGCGGACTGTCCAGCGCCTGGTTCGCGCCGGGCACCTGAAGGTCCGCCACCTGGGCGCCAAGAGCCCGCGCGTGCTGGAGTCATCACTCACGGCGTATATCGCGGGTGACAGAATCGCTGAATGGCGATCCGATTCCGAGGCAAGGCGTACCAGGTCCGTGTCACCGTCGAGGGGCATGGACGCATTGAAAGAACTCTGCCTGTCGGCGCGACGTGGCAAGACGCCCGCGCCCTAGAGCTGCAGCTGATGCGAGGCGAGGTCGACCGGGTGGTCGGCCGCGTCATCGAACCCACCCTGGCAGACCTCGTCCTACGGTGGCTGGAGAACGAAGCCAAGGGGCTGCGGGACTACCACGGTGTGGTCCTGCGCGTCACCGGCATCCTTGACCACCTGTCCCGCCCCGTGTCGCAGGCCGTAGAGGCGGCCGACGCGATCGTGCGGGCCAGCCGGGCAGCGGGGAACACCCCCGCCACGACCAATCGCAAGCTCGCGGTGCTCCGCCGGGTGCTCCGGCTGGCGTTCCGCCGGTGGCAGACACCTGGCGTCGACCAGGACTACAGCCTGCGGATCTCGCTGCTGCGCGAGAACGTGAAGCGCGACGTCTACCTCCCCCCCGACCAAGTCGTCCGGCTGGCCGCGGCCGCGGCGCGCAAGCACCCGGTCGCCGGGCCGGTGATCGAGTTCGCGGCGCTGACCGCGATGCGCGCAGGCGAGATCCGCCGCCTGCAGCCGCGCGACATCGTGGTCACCCAGGCCGGACCCGTCGCCATGCTGGGGACCGACACGAAGACCGGCGCCCCGCGGGCTGTCCCGCTGGTGCCCCACGCGTTCGACATCGCGCGCATGCACCTCCCCTGGAAGATCACCGCCCAGCAGCTGCGCGACGCGTTCGAGGCCGCTCGCCTAGAGGTAGAGATGCCCGGCGTCCGCTTCCACGATCTGCGCCACACGACCGCGTCGTGGCTGATCCAGGCTGGCGTGCCGCTGCCCACCGTGCGGGACATGCTGGGTCACGCGTCCACGCAGACCACGAATCGGTACGCACACCTGGCCGTCAAGCACGTCGCCGACGCGACAAAACGGCTGCCGACGCTGCCGAAAAAAGAGGCAGACCCAACCTGACCCATCCGTGGGTCAGAAGGACCGGCAGCCCGCAACGGTAGCGGGCTAGGATTTCCGGGCTTCTGACCCACCTGGGTCACCCGTGGGTCACGGCTCGGCAGGCCGTCGGGGTGTTAACGAGCGTTAACCGTGCTAAGCCGTTGTCACGGCTGCAATAATTCTGGTGGGCCCTGAGTGACTCGAACACTCGACCAACGGATTAAGAGTCCGCTGGCTTTAGCGGTCCGCCGCTACGCTCCCAGGGGAGACGGGCCTCTGAATCGTGACAGAACACGCCCAATCCTGACCCACCGTGGGTCAG
>JACCDR012594333.1_pt1 | contig 28999 bp, 24 predicted proteins | sample 7446431 | NCBI WGS metagenome assembly JACCDR01 (sample SAMN15323443, study PRJNA562643) | freshwater metagenome | isolation source: river surface water | place: USA:Blue River Watershed | collected 2017-08-17
ACCGTAGTATGCGTATCGTAGCAGATAGTGACCGACCCTTTGGTGGGCTACTGGCTGCTGGGTTGAGTTTTAGTCTGGTCTTGCAAGCATTTGCACACATGGCCGTTTCGGTAGGTCTGGTTCCGGTGACGGGTCAGCCTTTGCCTTTGTTGAGTATGGGAGGAACCTCACTGCTGTTTACTGGACTAGCCATTGGCATCATTATCAGTGTAAGCAGGAAAGATCTGCAGGAAGGAAAATTACGATAAGAGGCTATTCCGTTAAAAGTTTTAGATTGTAAGTTAGGTTAAAATCATGTGGAAGGACTCTTTTTTTTGATTCAAAAAAAGAGGCAATTATTTAATAGTCAGATATTTATTCGTAATGTAAACGAATAGTAATTCAGTACTTATTTACTTCAAACAATTTATACTTTGAATTCAAACGTTCGTATTATTATTAGTGGTGGAGGTACTGGAGGTCATATTTATCCAGCTATTGCCATTGCCAATGCCATACAGGCTGCTGTGCCCGAAGCCGAGATATTATTTGTCGGAGCCGAAGGAAAGATGGAAATGCAGAAAGTGCCACAGGCTGGGTATAAAATTGAGGGTTTGCCTATTCGTGGTCTTCAGCGAAGCCTGAGTTTTCAGAATCTACTGTTGCCATTCAGGTTTTTTCAGAGTTTACGTAAGGCAAGGAAAATCATCAAAGACTTTCGTCCACAGGTGGCCGTTGGAGTAGGAGGGTACGCCAGTGGGCCATTGTTGTATGTGGCAGGTAGCATGGGCATTCCTACTTTGGTGCAGGAACAAAACTCGTATGCCGGCCTGACCAACAAATGGCTGGCCAAACGTGCCCGAAAAATATGTGTAGCCTACGAGCAAATGAGTCAGTTTTTTCCCACTAATAAAATCGTATTTACGGGAAATCCCGTGCGGAAGGATATTTTATCTAGTTCTGAAAAAAAAGAGGAAGCATTGGCTTTCTTTCAACTACAGAAAAACGTGCCTGTGATTCTTGTCATAGGTGGAAGTCTAGGAGCCAGAACAATCAATAAAAGCATTCAGGCCTCTTTTGACAGACTCACAGAATCCCGTTGTCAGGTACTCTGGCAAACGGGGAAATATTATTTTGAAGACTGTAGAAAATCTGTTGAAGATACCCGTATCACCGATGTCCATGTCTTTGATTTTATCAGTCGGATGGATCTGGCATATGCAGCGGCGGATGTGGTCATTTCCAGGGCTGGAGCCTTATCTATTTCAGAGTTGTGTCTGGTAGGTAAGCCAGCCATATTAGTACCCTCTCCCAATGTATCTGAAGACCACCAGACCAAAAATGCAGAGGCATTGGTCAGAGAAAATGCAGCGGTGCTGGTACAAGACAGTCAGGCATCAGAACTACTAGTGCCAACAGCTCTGAATCTGGTATTGGATACCCAGAAAAGTAGCTTGCTTTCGCAAAATATTCAAAAATTAGGCAAACCAGATGCCGCCAATCATATTGCCCGGGAAATTCTGGCTCTGATAAAAGCCTCCCCCTCTTAATGTAACTATGTGGCTTTCTATAGGCTGGCTATCAAAAGGGTGTATTGTAAATGAATTTTGCTATTGCTATACAAGCCAACCATAAGAAGTATAGGTGTGTATATTTTCTAACTTTGTTTTGATTTCTCTTACGTGGACTTCTTATCTCTTCCGCCGCTGATTTTAGCTTCTAATTCGCCCCGTAGGCGACAACTGATGCAGGATGCTGGCTTTGATTTTTCGGTACAATCTAAAAATGTTCCAGAAGATTTTCCTGCAGAGATGCCTCTGGCAGACGTGCCAGACTTTCTGGCTTTACGTAAAGCAGAAGCCTTTTTGCCCGAACTTACCGATCAGATTGTCATAGCTGCGGACACGGTAGTGATTGTCAATGATCAAATCCTGAACAAGCCACAGGATGCTGAAGAGGCATTTACCATGCTATCGAATCTTTCTGGACGGATGCATGAAGTAATCACAGGCGTTTGCTTGTTGTCTACCCACAAGAAAGTTATATTCTCAGATCGGACGGAGGTTTATTTTAGAGCTGTTTCAGCAGACGAGATCAAGTATTACATACAAACCTACCAGCCCTATGACAAAGCCGGCAGCTATGGGGCTCAGGAGTGGATGGGTATGGTGGGCATGGAAAAAATTGTGGGTTCCTATTTTAATGTCATGGGATTGCCCATTCATCGGGTGTATGAAGAGTTGCAGAAGTGGTGATGGTAGCTTTTTCTAATAAAAAACCTCTCACTGTTGAGTGAGAGGTTTTTCGTAGAATGCAAATATAGAGTGTGAGATTAGCGTTGTACTTTTACATCTATTTTTATTGTACCACTGTTACCAGCTGTAATCGCTACTACTTTCACAAGGCCGACTTTCGAACGACCATTTTTAAACTTAACTACATCTCCAACCTTTAAAGTGCTTGTGCTAGGATGTGGATAGTATTGATTCGTACTTGGAGCAGTACCTACAGCTGTAACTAATGCGTCACTAGTAGTAATGGCATTAAATTGATCAACTGTCAGTGCAGTTCCTGCAAAATAGGTAGCAGAGGCACCTGTTATAGTTGCATTAAGTGAAAAAGGAGCTTGGCTACGGGCAGGATAAGAAGTTAACCATGGACCAGTTGCATCAGTAGATGCGATATAGGTAATATCAACATCTGCAATATTTTCAGCTGCATCAGATGTGGCTCCCCCAGCAACTGTATAGGTCTGACCTGTGGAAGAACCTAGTGTACCTGCTAAAGTGTTACCACTTGCTCCTAACACTACATCTGTCCATGTATTGATCGCACCTACAGTTCCTACATTAATAGTTAAAACTTTACGAGAGAATTTTCCACCACTTTCATCTACTTCAAAGTAGAGATAAACAGGTCCAGTTATGGCAGGTACTGTGTAGTTTATGTTTTTTGTTTGCTCATCCTGATTCCGTAAATCTATGGTACTACCTACTGGTGTACCACGTGTATTAAGTGTTTGCGTTTCGTATACACGTAATTTTTGTGGACGATTACTATTCGTAGGAGACTTAGTCATCTTAACAGCCACAGCAATTATATCCCCTGCTTTGGCAGTTATAGCTGGACTAGCACCAGGATAGTTCAGAAGGTCAATAAGAACCGTTCCATCAGGATCGGGTAAAACAGCTGTAGGTTCAGGATCTGTTCCACAGCTGCTCAGAGATAGTAAACCGCCTAATCCAACTAGCAGGAAGGCATAATGAAAGATCTTCTTCATAGGTTAAAAACGTTTAAATAAAAAATTGATTGATTAAGAATTGTACTGTACGTTAAAATAGGGAATTGAGTTGTTATAGAAGGGATTAAAAATCTATTTGGATACTACTACAAAAACTAGGCCTCTCATTCAATTGTTTTGGGTAATCTGCGTTTCCAAGTCGCAATTTCAAAAGAAAAGGCATGTTTTTCATCCACAGGATGGTGTATAGATTCTGTCTTCTCCCATTCTTCGGGGGCAAATTGGGGAAAAAAGGCATCACCCGCAAGCGTAGTATGTACATGCGTGAGATAGAGTACATTTGCTAGAGGTAAGGTTTGGTGGTAAATTTCTCCTCCGCCAATCACAAAAACAACCTCACAACCTGTATTTTGAGCCATTTGAAGGGCTTCTTTCAGTGAATGTGCTACTAGACAGCCCGTTAGGTGCATGTCAGAATTTCGTGTAATAACAATATTGGTTCGGTTGGGTAGCGGTTTACCCAGAGACTCAAATGTTTTTCTTCCCATGATAATCGGATGTCCGCTGGTCAGGCGTTTAAAGTTTTTCAGATCATCTGGTAGATGCCAGATAAGTTTGTTGTCTTTGCCTAACACATAGTTATCGGTTAGGGCGGCAATGATACTGATTTGCATGAAGGAAAGGTTATAGAAATAGCCTGGGAAATTGAGGCGAAAATAGGCTAATTAGTTTGAGTTTGGATAGTTTCAGGCATTTATTTCTACTGCATCCAGGTTGCCGCCACGCATGGAGAGAAAATAGACGGCATGCTCATCACCTAGCTCAATGGCCCGATGAAAATCTTTTTTTGCTTTGGTATATTCTCCCAAATGAAAAAGAGAGATTCCTCGCCAACGGTACGCTTCTGCATTGGGGCGGGCATGTACACTAAAATACCAGATAGCTTTGTCAAACTGTACAAATGCATCGCGTATCTGCTGCAGTTTGTATAAGGCAATACCCTTGGTAAGGTACGTACTATCTAGGTCATGATCTACACTAATAGCCTGGTTGCAGTCAGTAATGGCATGAAAATAATTTCCCAGCATGAGCTGACATTGGCCTCTATGAGCCCAAGCAATGGCACAACGAGGTTTTTGGCAAACGATGGTATCAAAATAATGAAAAGCTTCTTCATATAACCGTCTTTGCATGAGTTCTATACCTTCCTGTAATTTTCTGGCGTCTTCATCTGCACGAATAAGACCATCGCCACGCCAGATTCGATAGCGTATAAAAGCTATGAGCAAACCTGTAAACAACAAAAGAGCAATGGCTTCCATGGTCAAAAATACAATAAAACGAAATAGCTACCCGTTCGGTTTTTTGCCTGTCTGGAGCTATCAGAAGTGAAACAAGTACGAAAATAATCGTTTGTTCGAAATAATTGTTTATAGAATAACAAAAAAAATCTTACCCCATTTTCTTTTTTTGTTCTAAATTTGCTATTCACGTTTAGCGTTTTCCGGTGTATGAGTCTGGCCATGAAAAAGAAAGGACAAGAATCAGTATAACCAGCAAAAGCTCCTATACAAACGATTACTTTTATGCAGAAACTTGGACTCATACAATCATTACAACAAAAACTTTCACCACAGCAGATACAATTTATCAAGCTGCTTCAAATACCTACAGCCGAACTCGATGCCCGTATAGAAGAAGAACTAGAAAGCAATCCAGTACTGGAAGAAGGAAGAGAAGAAAATTTTGATGAATATGGCACGGCTGAAGAAGAATCCTATGATGATCCTGAGGATAGCTTTGATGATGGCTTAAACGACGACCTTAATGTAGATGACTACCTGCGCAACGAAGACGAAGCTTCCTATAAAACTCAGAGCGACAACGGCGGAGATGAAGAAGAACGAACCCTGCCTATTGCTACCCTTGCTAGTCTAACAGATTCGTTGCTCACGCAGTTGGGTTTTGAGAAACTGACAGATAAACAAAAAATTATCGGACGGCAGATTATCGGAAGTATTGATGAGGATGGGTATATCCGTCGGGAAATGGCTGCTATCGTCAATGACCTGGCTTTTTCACAAAACATAGAAACGACCGCCGAAGAGGTAGAGAGAATTCTGTTTATCATTCAATCTTTCGACCCTCCAGGCATTGGAGCCCGTGATCTTCAAGAATGTCTGTTGTTGCAACTAGACCGGAAAGATCATGACAATCTGGTTGTCAATATTGCCATTCGGATTATTGATGATTATTTTGAAGAGTTTACCCGCAAGCATTACGAGAAAGTACAGAAGCGGCTCGATATCTCAGACAAAGAACTGAAAGAAGCTATAAACCTGATTACCAAACTCAATCCTAAGCCAGGCGGCTCAGCCTCTGGCGATATTCGTACCCAGTACCTGATTCCCGATTTCCTGCTGACTAACAACAGTGGTAGGCTTGAGCTTACCCTTAACTCTCGCAATGCCCCTGAGCTGCGTGTGAGTCGTTCGTATGCAGATATGCTGGACACGTATGATAAAAGTGATAAGAAAGATAAGTCTATCCGGGAAACCGTTTCGTTTGTGAAACAGAAACTAGATGCAGCCAAATGGTTTATTGATGCCATCAAACAACGCCAGCAGACTTTGCTCCGAACAATGAATGCCATTGTGGAGTTTCAATATGATTTCTTTTTGGAAGGTGATGAAACCGAGCTTAAGCCGATGATCCTCAAAGATATAGCCCAAGCTATTTCTATGGATATTTCTACGGTTTCGCGGGTGGCCAATAGTAAGGCTGTTCAGACAGAGTTTGGCATTTATCCGCTCAAGTATTTCTTCTCAGAAGGCATTGCAACCGAAACCGGTGAAGATGTCAGTAGCCGTGAGGTAAAAAGTATTCTGAAAGAAATGATTGATAATGAGGAAAAACGCAATCCGCTGTCAGATGATAAACTGGAGAAAATGCTCAATGAAAAAGGATATAATATTGCCCGTCGTACAGTTGCCAAATACCGGGAGCAACTAAATATTCCAGTAGCTCGGCTAAGAAAAGAGTTGTAAGAAACTGTTTTAAAGCCTCACAGAAACTATTTTAAAACGGAATTGGGGTGTAGTAGAAATGAACAAATGAGTGAATAGAGAGTTTTTATTTACTCATTTGCTAACTTGCTCATTTACTCATTTTTAAAAAATATGCAAGAAAATAAAACCCCTTTGGGAGAAGAATCCGCTAACTGGTTAATGACGCATACTACACTGCCTACCTCTGCACTACCTCGGGTGCAGCGTACACAAACAGAACGGTTAGCCTGGGGACTTTCAGCCCTGTTCCATCCCCTTTTATTACCCACCTATCTGTTTGCCCTGTTATTCTGGATTTCTCCAGCCATGATGGGGGTATCCAATGAAGCTATTCGTTTGCGTATGCTGATGATGCTGTTTGCGGCCACCTTTGTTATCCCAATGATCAGTATTTACATGCTTTATCGGCTGGGGAGTATTCATAGCCTGGAAATGCATGACAGACAAGATCGTATCTTCCCGCTGGTGTCAACTACGCTGTTTTATGGACTCACGACCTATCTTTTTATCAAACAACTTTCGGTATTGTACCTGGTTACGGTCATGTTAGGGGCTACTACGTTCTGTCTGGCAGTGGTAACTGTGGTATCTATTTTCTGGAAAATCAGTGTCCATAGTGTAGGCATTTGTGGGGCAATGGGTTTTTTACTGGCTTTGTACTATAAAAATGGCTCTACTGATCTATTGTATCCTATGCTGGGAGTAATAATCGTAGCAGGTTTGCTGATGAGTGCCCGACTTCATCTGCATGCCCATACACCCAGACAAGTGTTCTGGGGGGCTTGTCTGGGGTTGAGTGTCAGTATGACAGCCGTCTGGATATTTGGATAAATAACGTGAAGCTGGGATTAGACATATTTTGTAGGGGCTACCACTCTTTCGCCTACCACCGATCGTCTAGACGTTCACGCATGGTTTCCAAACGGTTGGTTTGTTCTGTGGCGGTCGGTTAGGCAAACATTAGGCGACCACACGGATCGCCCCTACAGTGTTTATTTGGGTGATAACTGTATGAATGGAATAATCATTTCTTCCAATGATACTCCCCCATGTTGAAAGGTATCTTTGTAGTAATTGACGTAGTAGTTGTAATTATTAGGATAGGCAAAGAAAAAATCCTCAATCGCAAACACATACGCTGTAGAAACATTTAGTTTAGGCAGGAAGAACCGTTCGGGTTTGCGTACGACCAATACATCTTTCTCTTCAAATCCCAGATTTTTGCCTTGTTTGTACCGTAGATTGGTGTTTACACTTCGGTCTCCTACAATCTTAAACGGACGTTTGACTCGTACTGTACCATGATCTGTGGTGATAATGATTTTTACCTTCTTTTCGGCTATTTTTTTGAATATATCCAATAAAGGCGAATGTAAGAGCCAGGATTTGGTAATGGAGCGGTAGGCGGCTTCATCTGGAGCCAGTTCCCGAACCATTGCCATGTCTGTACGGGCATGCGAAAGCATATCCACAAAGTTATAGACAATCACATTAAGCTGGTTATTCATGAGATTATGAATGTTTTCAGCTAGGTTTTTGCCTTGTGTAACATTGACAATCTTATGGTAGCTAACTTTACCTTCGATGCGGTTTTTCTGTAGCTGACGTTTTAGAAATTCTTCCTCATGTGTATTTTTTCCTTCATCATCGTCGTCATTTACCCACAGATCTGGGTGGTATTTTTCCATTTCTGAAGGAAGCATACCTGAGAAAATGGCATTCCGGGCAAAGGCAGTAGTGGTAGGAAGAATGGAATAATAGGTAGATTCTTCTTCAATCGTAAATATTTCGGCTAGTACCGGTTCAATCACCTTCCATTGGTCATACCGGAGGTTATCAATCAGGAAGAAAAACACAGGTGTATCCCCCATTAGAGGAAATACCTTTTTCCGCATCAGTTGGTGGGAAAGCAGGGGTTTTTCGACTTTCGGATCATTCAGCCAGTCTTCATAGTGATTCATGATAAACCGGACAAACGTTGTATTGGCTTCACTTTTTTGGTTGTCCAGTACCTCGGCCATGTTTTTGTTCTGGGCCTCTTCCATTTCGAGTTCCCAGTAAATCAGCTTTTTATAAATATCTACCCACTCATCATGCCCGACCCGATCGTTATAGGCCATGGCAATGTTCCGGAAGTCTTGTAGATAGCCTTGGTTTGTTTTTTCGCTGATGAGCCGCTTGTTATCCAGAATCTTTTTGACTGAAAGGAGTATCTGGTTGGGATTGAGTGGCTTAATGAGGTAATCGGCAATTTTTGACCCAATGGCTTCTTCCATAATGTGCTCTTCCTCACTTTTGGTAATCATCACTACTGGTAAGTTAGGCTTATTAGATTTAATATGGGTCAGGGTTTCGAGCCCCGTCATGCCTGGCATATTTTCATCCAGAAAGACAATGTCATAATTGTTTTCCTGGCATTTATCCAAGGCATCAGAGCCACTATTGACAGGGGTAATGTCGTATCCTTTATTTTCTAAGAATAAAATATGTGGCTTGAGTAAATCAATTTCATCATCAGCCCACAAAATAGAATATCTTTGCATAGATTATATGAATTTATTAATAAAAAAACACCGGGGTGTCAAATTTGATGCCTGATTTGTGTACGCTTATCCTATTTTTTATCCAAATACAGATGGAAAAAAGGCTGTTGTGTAGGTTAAGAGACCTGCATGAAAGAAACGATTAAAAAGATTGTTCCTTATACATACAGGCACAATTTTATAAAGATAACCTTACAAAAACATAAAAAGTTGAATAAAAGGAAAATATTTAACGATCCGGTATACGGGTTTATCAGCATACACAGTGATTTGATTTTCGATATCATTGAGCAACCGGTTTTTCAGCGGTTACGCCGGATACGCCAGATGGGACTAGCCGATTATGTGTATCTGGGTGCTCATCATACCCGTTTTCATCATGCCCTAGGAGCCATGCATTTGATGGAGTGTACCCTGAAGTCACTGGAATCTAAAGGACACAAAATATCTGCCCATGAATGGGAGTCAGCCCTGTTGGGGATACTGCTACACGATATTGGGCATGGCCCGTGTTCACATGCCCTCGAATACAGCATTTTAAGTGATGTTCGGCATGAAACGCTTTCTGTGTTGATTATGGAGAAACTGAACCTAGATTTTGGAGGGGCTCTGGATACTGCCTTGCAGATGTTTAAAGGAACCTATCCTCGTCCGTTTTTTAATCAGCTCATTAGCGGCCAGTTGGACATTGATAGACTAGATTATCTGAATCGGGATAGTTTCTTTACAGGTGTATCCGAAGGAACTATTGGCTCTGAACGGATTATCAAGATGTTGGATATTGTGAACGATGAATTAGTGGTGGAAGAGAAAGGAATTTATAGTATAGAAAATTTCCTGAATGCCCGCCGCCTGATGTACTGGCAGGTATATTTGCACAAAACAGCCATCAGTGCCGAGAAAATGCTCATCCAGATTATTAGACGAGCGAAAGAATTATTGAAAAACAAGGAAAATGTATTGGCTTCGCCGCCGCTTTCATTATTTTTGCGCGAACATGTACGTAAAGAGGATTTTCTAAGAAACCCAGTATATCTACATACATTTCAGCAATTAGACGACCACGATATCTGGGGTTCGATTAAATGGTGGACATCCCACCCGGATTTTATCCTTTCTTCCCTGAGCCGGATGTTACTGGAAAGAAGGTTGTTCAGTATACAACTCTCGGCTGAGAAGCCAGATCGGGAGTTTGTAAAAAATATCCGGCAATCCCTCGCCAGTCACTATGACCTGAAAGGAGAGGAGGTATCCTATTTCTGTCTGGAAGGGTCTATCAGTAATGCAGCTTATGCTACGCAGGAAAGTGGCATCAATATTCTGACAAAAAAAGGCGAATGTATAGACATTGCCATTGCTTCTGATTTGCCAAATATTAAAGCCATGAGTAAAATTGTAAAAAAGTATTACGTTTGTTGGGGAAAAGAAGAAAAAATAGCTCAGGTTCAACGATCAGAAACAGGAGCTCCATACACACATAACTATCTGGATGCATAATGGAATGCATAGGAAGTTTTCTCAGATATAAAACAATGTTATTGACAGACAGGCTTTTATATCTACACTATACCTGATTTTTAGTATTTATATAGTACAGATAAATGGAATTTACGGTTGAACAAATAGCCACCATGCTGGCAGGTATTGTAGATGGCGATAGCTCGTTGAGGGTCAATAGTCTGGCAAAAATAGAAGAAGCTACTGCTGGTACTTTATCGTTTCTATCCAATCAGAAATATGAGCCTTATTTGTATACTACGCAGGCATCAGCAGTGATTGTCAATAAAAATTTTGAGCCAAAGAAAGAATATACAACGACACTGATCAAGGTAGAAAATCCCTATCTGGCTTTTACCACCTTACTGGAACAATACCAGAAGTTTTTAATGGCTGCCAAAATCGGGGTCGAACAGCCTTCTTTTATGGGAGAGCATTCTACCACTGGAGAAAATATTTACCGGGGAGCTTTTTCATACATAGGAAAAAATTGTCAGATCGGTGCCAATGTTAAAATATACCCGCAGGCATACATTGGAGATAATGTGCAGATTGGCAATGATACAATTATTTATGCCGGAGCAAAAATTTATGACCAGGCTGTTATTGGGCAACGATGCGTGATTCATGCAGGAGCTGTTATTGGCAGTGATGGATTTGGGTTTGCTCCCCAACCAGATGGTAGTTATAAGGCTATTCCACAGGTTGGAAATGTGGTGTTGGAAGATGATGTGGCGATTGGTGCTAATACTGTAATAGACTGTGCTACAATGGGTTCTACGTGTATTCGAAAGGGTGCTAAACTGGATAACCTGATTCAAATAGCCCATAATGTGGACATTGGACAACATACAGTTATTGCGGCTCAGGCAGGCGTTTCTGGTTCAGCTAAACTAGGAAATTATTGTGTCATTGCTGGGCAAGTAGGAATTGTGGGACACTTACAACTCGCCGACCGCACCAGCGTAGGAGCCCAGTCAGGCGTGTCTAAATCGGTTAAAAAAACAGGTACTGCACTCAATGGTTCGCCTGCATTTAACTACAAAGAAAGCCTACGTGTATTAGCTATTTACCGAAACTTACCGCAATTACAAAAGCGAGTTGAGGAATTGGAAGAAAAAATACTAAATTTGCCCCCTCAATAGTTTGCTGGTGATCCTCACTCTCAAACGCAGAACTTATAAACAGAATGCATCTGAAACAACATACAATTAAAAAGGCTGTTACTATCTCAGGCGTAGGATTACATACAGGAGTACCAGCAAACATGACTTTTCTGCCCGCAAAGCCCAATCATGGTTATAAATTTCAACGTATTGATCTGGAGGGGCAGCCTATTGTAGATGCAGACGTAGACAATGTCGTAGATTTGTCCCGCGGTACTACCATTGAGCAAAGCGGAGCCCGTATCAATACCGTTGAGCATACATTGGCAGCGTTGGTAGGATTGGAGATAGACAATGTGCTCATTCAACTGGATGGGCCTGAGCCACCTATCATGGATGGAAGTTCCATACAGTTTGTCAAAGTGTTGGAAAGTGCAGAGCTGGAAGAACAAAATGCCCAACGGAATTTTTTCGAAATCACTGAAGAAATCCGCTACAGAGACCGGGAAAGGGACGTAGAAATTGCCGCTTTACCGCTGAGTGACTACCGCATGACTGTCATGGTAGATTACAACTCACCTGTACTAGGCAGCCAACATGCTTCACTGACAGACATTACGCAGTTTTCCAAAGAAATTGCCGCCTGTCGTACCTTCTGCTTTCTACATGAATTAGAGATGCTCAACAAAGCAGGATTGATTAAAGGTGGGGATCTTAACAATGCCATCGTTATCGTAGATCGGGTGATTCAGGATGATGAGCTGGATTATTTGGCTGGGTTATTTAACAAACCAAAGGTAGAAGTTAAAAAAGAAGGCATTCTTAATAATGTAGAGCTTCGGTATAAAAATGAACCAGCCCGACATAAATTGCTGGATTTGATGGGAGACCTTGCCCTGGCAGGGCGGCCATTAAAAGCTCAGATTCTGGCTGCACGTCCTGGCCATGCTGCTAACGTAGCCTTTGCCCGAAAAATCAAGAAAAAAATGATGGAATCTGTCAATAACAGTGTGCCTGTATATGACCCCAAACAACCTCCTGTACTGGATTCTATGGCAATAGCTAATATATTGCCTCACCGATACCCATTCCAGTTGATAGACAAGATTATACAGTTGGATGAAAATTCTGTGACAGGCGTAAAAAATGTTACAACCAACGAACCCTTTTTTATGGGACACTTTCCTGGCAATCCTGTGTTTCCAGGCGTGTTTCAGATCGAAGCTATGGCACAGACTGGAGGTATACTGGTACTGAGCACAGTTCCTGATCCAGAAAACTACTGGACCTATTTTCTGGGAATAGAGAACTGCCGCTTCCGTAAAATGGTAGTGCCTGGTGATACTGTCATTTTTAAATGTGAACTGCTGGCTCCTATTAAGCGAGGAATTGCTAAAATGCAGGGACAAGCATTTGTGGCAGGTCAGGTAGTCTGTGAAGCTATTATGTCTGCAAGTATTGTCAGAAAAGGTAAGGCTTAGTACACAAGCATTATCTGAATGACATACAAAAATATATATGTAATTCTGGTTGCGATGTACTGTTGTAAATGAATAGGTACATTTAGCAGGGCTTTTACCTGCGTCCTTTAATCTTCAATTGTAATGTTAACAATGACTCAACCATTAGCGAATATTCATCCTGATGCGAAAATCGGTCCTGGTGTAGTGATCGAACCTTTCGCTACGATACATAAAAACGTAGAAATTGGTGAAGGAACCTGGATAGGGGCCAATGCAGTAATTAATGAAGGTGCACGTATAGGGAAGTTCTGCAAAATATATCCAGGAGCTATTATTTCTGCTATTCCGCAGGATTTGAAATTTCAAGGAGAAGAAACAACAGCTGTGATTGGTGACTATACCACTATCCGTGAGTTTGTAACCATGAGTCGAGGGACAATGGATAAATATGCTACTACCATTGGCGAAAACTGCCTAGTAATGGCTTATGTACATGTAGCTCATGATTGTGTGGTAGGCAACAATTGTATTCTGGCAAACTCTGTGCAGCTAGCTGGACACGTACAGGTAGATGATAATGTATTTATTGGCGGAACTAGTGCCGTACACCAGTTTGTAAAAATCGGTGCACATTCAATGGTATCTGGTGGGTCATTGGTACGAAAAGACGTACCTCCGTTTGTAAAAGCTGCCCGTGAACCATTAGCTTACTCAGGAATTAATTCTGTGGGTTTACGCCGCAGAGGATATTCCAACGAAAAAATCAATGAAATTCAGGAAATATACCGCTATGTATACCTGAAAGGCCTAAATAATGCAGATGCTATTCAGGCTATCGAAACCAAACTTCCTGCTTCTGTAGAACGGGACTTGGTCGTAGAATTTATCCGAGGCTCTGAACGGGGTATCATGCGTGGTGGATCTGAATAATTGGGTTCACAGAGCATTAGACTAATAGATTTCGACCCTATTAGGGCTTTTTGGTAAGTCCTTATGTATATTCTTCTTCCGTATTGCCAGTAAAAAACGCCTGTATTTTACTGGCTTTTGCTTTTCCTACCGCCTGTATCAGATCTTCTGGAGATGCATCCTGAAGTTTCTTGACAGACTTATACATCTTTAGCAGTTTTTCTGCTGTTTCAGGCCCAATGCCAGGTATATCTGTCAGTTGGGTTTGTAAGGTGTTTTTGCTTCGTAGATCCCGGTGAAAGGTAATACCAAAGCGGTGAGCTTCATCACGCATACGCTGGATCAACTTCAATGATTCTGATTTTTTATCAATGTATAGAGGGATTTCATCTCCTGGAAAATAAATTTCTTCCAGTCTTTTAGCTATGCCAATAATCGGAATCTGGCCATAGATATTGAGTTCCTTGAGAGCATCACAGGCGGCACTAAGCTGACCTTTGCCTCCATCTATAATAATCAGGTTGGGCAAGGGGCTGTTTTCGTTCAGTAACCGACGGTAGCGGCGGGTCACTACTTCATGCATTGTGGCAAAGTCATTGGGACCTTCAACGGTTCGTACTTTATAGTGTCTGTAGTCTTTCTTGTACGGATAGCCGTTTCGGAAGCATACCATAGCCGAGACCGGATTGGTTCCTTGAAGATTGGAGTTATCAAAACATTCAATATGCACAGGCAAGTCCTTGAGTTGTAAGTCCTGCTGAAGAGTAAGCATAATTCTCCGACTCTTCTCGGCAATAAATTCTCCTTTTTTCTCTTTCTTTTCTGAAATATCCCGACGAAAATAAATGGCATTTTTAAGAGATAAGTCCACAATTTTGCGTTTGTCGCCAATTTGGGGTACAGTCTGCGTAATGCCGGGCAATTCAATTTCCAGTGGAATATTTGTCAGAATTTCCTTAGATGTGCTCTGAAATTCGTTGCGAAGTTCAAGCAGTAAATGGGAAAGAATGTCACTTTCTGACTCATCTAGTTTTTTCTGTACACAGGTATTTTTGGTATGTACTACCGCTCCATCTATGATTTGCAGATAATTGACGTAAGCCGCTTTTTCGTCTGAGACAATGGCAAATGCATCAATGTCTGACAGGTTGGGGTTAACCACCATAGACTTACTCTGGAAGTTGTCCAGCAACATTAATTTGTCTTTGTATTCCTGTGCTTTCTCAAATGCCAAAGATGCGGCTGCCTGCTGCATCTGGTCTTTAAAATAGTGAATGGCAGGAGCAATACGTCCTTTCAGAATATTCTTTACCTGCTCAATGTTTAGGTCGTATTCTGCTCGGTTTTGCAGGGCTTCGCAAGGACCTTTGCAATTGCCAATCTGATACTCCAGACAGACTTTAAATTTTCCTGCTTCAATATTTTCCTGGGTCAGGTTAAGGTTGCAAGTACGGATGGTATACAGCTTTTGTAAGAACTCCAGCAAGGTATGCATCGTTTTCACGCTGGCGTAGGGCCCAAAATACGTGCCTTTGGATCTGTCTAGGTGCCGGGTAGGAATCAGTTTGGGAAATGGTTCGTCGGTCAGGCATAGGTACGGGTACGTTTTGTCATCGCGAAGCAGGATATTGTATTTGGGCTGATATTGTTTAATGAGGCTGTTTTCGAGTAATAAGGCATCAAATTCAGTGTTAACAACCGTAAATTCCAGACGGAAAATCTGTGATACCAATTGCTTGGTTTTGCGGTCATGGTTGGCTGATTTGTTAAAATAACTAGAAACCCGATTTTTAAGGTTTTTAGCCTTTCCCACATAGATTAGCTCGTTTCCTTCTGTGAAGTACCGATACACCCCTGGCTGATCGGGTAGTTTGCTGATTTGTTCTTTAAGGGTTGTCAAGGGCAAAAAATAATTGGTTTTGACACAAATGGTTGTATTGCTTTATGAATCTTGAGAAGGTGTCGCAGATAGATTTTTAAAAACACGATCTTCTTGTCTCACGGAAGGTTTCGTTTCAAGCGAAGCTTTCCGTGAGACAAGAAGGTTCTTAGAATCCTTCATCTTTCAGTTTTGAGGCATCTGGTACGGTATAGGTCTCTTTCTTATTTGTTGTATCGGTAGCAGATGCTACCTGATAGGCAGCACAATCCAATGAGGTAGACAGGGTTGCAGGTTTCTTGAATTGTCCCGCTTTGAAATCTAGGGCTGGGTCATTGACTACTTTTTCCATATACCCTCCCCAGATTGGCAGAGCCATTTTAGCTCCTTCTCCGTTCCGATCACGGAAGTGGATACTGCGGTCATCTCCACCTACCCAAACACCAGTGACCAAGTTTGGCATCATTCCCATAAACCATCCGTCAGAGTAATTTTGGGTAGTACCTGTTTTCGCACCTATTTCTGGGTTGTTTTTCCATATTTTGTATCGGTACAGACCTTTGGCAGTACCGCCGCTTTCCTGCAAGGCCCCTCGCAGCATGTAGGTCATCAGGTAGGCAGTTTCTTCGTTGAGTACCTCCACATTTCTGGTAACAGGCTCCCAGATCACGGTTCCATTTTTATCTTCGATTCGGGTAATATACTTTGGCTCATTCCATACGCCACTATTGGCAAAAGTTGCATAGACTCCCAGTAGCTCATAGATAGATACATCTTGTGTACCTAGGGCAATAGAGGGATAGGCTTCCAGTGGACTAGTAATACCCAGCCGTTTGGCATAATCCACTACTTTTTGTGGCCCCATGTTTTTAACCAGATAGGCAGAAATGGTATTCACAGACCGTCCCATGGCCTGCCGAAGCGTCATGGTTCGTCCAGTAGGTTCGCCATCGGCGTTTTGGGGTGTCCAAGGGGCTCCACCTATCTCAGAGGCAAATGTAACAGGGGCATCTACTACATTGTAGCAAGGTGTATAACCATTGTCTATGGCTGTGGCATAAACAATAGGCTTGAACGAAGACCCTGGTTGTCGTTTGGCATCTTTGATATGGTCATACTGAAAATATTTAAAATCCAGACCACCCACCCAGGCTTTGATTTCCCCAGTGGCAGGCTCCATGGAAAGTAGACCTGAATGTAAAAAACGTTTGTAATACGCAATAGAATCTAGTGGACTCATTAGCGAATCTTTTTCTCCTTGCCAGGAAAATAGCGGCATTTCCACCTTGCGGTTCATTTCCGCCCAGATTTCCTTTTCGTCAATGCCAGCCTCTTTCAGTTCCCGGTAATGCGGAGAACGTTTGGCCATCATAGCAATGAAGTTAGGAATTTCGTGTCGGTTTTCATCAATCCACGGATTGCGGCCTTTCCAGTGTGCATCAAACTTGGCTTGTAGTTGTTTCATCCAGCTTGTCAGGGCATCTTCGGCATGGGCCTGCATGCGGGAGTCAATGGTGGTATAAATTTTAAGACCGTCTCGATAGAGGTTATAGCCATTGTCTGCACACCATTTTTGCAACTCTTTTTGTACCACAGCCCTAAAATAGGTAGCCAGTCCTTTGTTATGATTTTCCACTGCGTAGTTGGCAATCATTTTTTCAACAGGCAAATCTTTGTAGCTATTATAGTCACTTTCAGATAGATAATTGTATTTTATCATCTGCTGCATCACAGTGTTTCGCCGGACTTTAGCCCGTTCAGGATTCCGTTTGGGGTTGTAGGCAGTGGTAGACTTCAGTAATCCAACCAGAATAGCCGATTCAGGTACGTTAAGTTCATTGGCTCGTTTGCCAAAAAATGTATGGGCAGCTGTTTTTATTCCATACGCATTGCTACCAAAATCAACCGTGTTCAGGTATAAAGTGATAATTTCACGCTTGGTATAACTACGTTCAATTTTTATGGCGGTGATCCATTCTTTGGTCTTGATAACCAGCATTTTCAGGTAAGGAACCTTGTAGAGGCTGCCTTCACTATCTTCTCCGCGGGTTTTGTACAGGTTTTTAGCTAATTGTTGAGACAGTGTACTGGAGCCACGGGGATCCATCTGTAGTATAGAGCCTAAGATAGCCAGCGTACCTTTAAAATCTATACCTGAGTGGCGTTCGAAACGAACATCTTCTGTGGCTACCAACGCATGAATCAGATCCGTAGAAATGTCTTCATAGGCGATAGGAGAACGATTGGAAATAAAATATTTTCCTAATAGGACTCCATCTGCTGAATATACTTCGGAGGCCAGGTCATTTTTAGGATTTTCCAGAGATTTAAGGTCTGGCAGCGGACCGAACAATCCAAACAAATCCACACTCACGGCAAAAACGTAAAATAATATAAGGACCCAAAATACAATAAATCCCTGCCAGAGAAGACGAATAACTCGCCGGTACTTACCACGCTCAAATACGATCATGTCTTGCTTTCTGTTTTAATGTATCGTAGCGTAAAGCTACGGATTTTCTACCACAACATATGTAGAGATTGTTTGGTTTGAAACCAAGTCTGGAAGATAGTTTTTCAGCTATAGTATATACTGAAAAACTATCTTCCAGACTAAAAAAGCCAAATCTTTATGGTTAGTGGCCTGTATTTTTGGTTAAGCCTTCTGCACTTTGAAAAAGCTTATGTACATACGGTAAAAGGGAACTTTGGGCATAGGTATTCATAAAATCCCGTAAAGCTTTCCGATAGGCATCAAGTCCTTGTGTTTTTCCTATCAACTTAATTTCCAGTATTTTAAATCGTTGTTCATTCAACGTTCCTTTGTATTGTTGTATTCCTGACTGAATGAGACGATCGGCTTCTACAAAATTTTGAGCCTCGTAGGTCTGGTAAGCTTCTTGAAAAGCCCGATCTGCCTGAATGTCTGCAATATTTTCATCACGTGTCATACCAGGATTGGCTGCTAGTCGGGCATATGTAGAGCCCGCATACTGTTGTATAAGTTTTTCCCGGATAGCTAGTTGTTTGTCGTCTCCTCTTTCCTGATAAATCAGGTATAACGCATAGAGAACTTCGGCGGCATGTTCTGTTTGGGGAAATCTTTCCAGCAAGGTTTCATAAGTTTTAATGGCCTTTTCCTTTTCTAGCAATTCCTGATCTGTGATTTTTCCTAGCTCATAATAAGCAGTTTCTACCTTTTCATTAGATTTTTGCATGGCTTCATCACTCATAGGTAAGTTGGCCAACATACTTTTTTTCTGATCTTCTCTAGAAATCTTTTCTGGTTTTTTTGTCTCCTGTGGAGCCCGTCCGGTGCTAGCTGTGCTGGTAGGATCTGTAGGATCAGCAAAAGAAATGTCTTTCTTTGACCGACGCCAGTTATCTTCTAGTGGACGATTGCCCCATTTGCGAGCAAAAGCCGTACGCCCCTGTGCCATGGCTGTTGTATTACTGAAATACCAGGCACTACCTGTAGATTCATTGCGTTTGGGTTTTTCTTCAGTATTCATGTTGTCAAAAATAGCTCCTACTTCTTGGGCAATCTGATCATTTCTTTTGCGTTCTGCTTCCCGTTCTTCTTTTTCTCGTTTGTCGAGCCATTCATCAAAAAATTTATTGCGAGAGGCTTCGTCCATCTTTGCCAGACGTTGCAGACTATCTTCTGTTTGGATCGTTTCATAGTTTCTAACAAAGCCTTCCAACACTTTCTGCCGCTTGACAATGACATCATAGTTAGGGGTGGTAGGAGATAATCCAGCATTGAGGGTACTGTCATAATAGTTTTTGGCCTGCTTGTAGTTCTGCTGCTTGTCGTAATACAACTCTGCTAACCGCAAAAAGGCCAATGTCTTCTGACGACCATCCCCACCTTTTACTTGGGTGGCCTCCTTAAAATAACCTAATGCCTTGTCGTAGTCTTCTTTGCGAAGTGCATACATCCCCATTGCATAATACACCCGATCTTTGTATTCCACATTTTTCTCATCTCTGAGTAGTTTTTTGAAACGCTTGATCAATTTTCGTTCATCATTGTTTGCATACAACTGGATCATCTGCAACTTGGCTTGTAGGGCCAGTTCATAAGAGGCATTACTTTTGTGTACTTTGTCAAAATAACTATAGCCTTCTTTGGTGTGGTTGGTACGTTGGTATAACTGACCAATAATATAATATAGACGGGCACGTCGTTCACTGGCAGGCATCCGCTTCACAGTTTGTTTGAGAATAGCCAGTGTCTGGTCATACTCCTGACGGATCTGGTGAAACTGGGCTCTGGCTTCATAAAAATCTACTAGGTCATGCTTACTAAGTTTTTCTTTTCGTAGACGGTTGATCACTGCCTGGCTATAATCATAGTTTTTGGTCTGGTTAAAGGCACGGAGCAGACCAATCAGGGCACGGTGATGAAGCTTGTCATCTTTGCTTTCACTGTTGACGTATTTATAGGTTTCAATGGCATTGTCAAAATCGGCCTGTAAAAATCGGGCATGGGCTATCATTAAATAGCAGTCATCCAGCCAGTGGCTATTCTTATGGTATTGAATGGGTAAAGAAGCCTTTTCAATGGCATAGTCTGTCTGAGATTTGACAGTACTTCCGCGTAAAGTATCATGGGGAAGCAATACAGACAACAACTCATTGTAGTCATCTTTTCGGCCAGCAAAAAGAATTTTTTCAGCTTCATTCAGACGTTCATTGGCCAAAAAGTAGGCATTGTAATGGGAGTTCAGGTCGTGGTAGGATGTACTTACCAAGCCTTGATTATATTGGGAGCAGGCTGTTATTGCACTGAATCCTATTACGACCAGAAATCCATAACAAACCTTTTTGAAAGGGCTAGAAAAGAAATGGGTTTCTTTTTTTTCTGAATGTGGAAAGAACATAGGAAGAGTAAGGTATTGAATGAATTGGTGTTCCAATTGTATAGGTACTATTTTGATACAGAAATATTTATAACTTTATTGTCAAATACTATGCAACACAGTTTCTCATTTTTCGTTTAGAATAAACAACGTATTTTATTGCTAAAAATATAAAGATACTGCTAGTTTTGATGGCAGATTTCTGCTAGTTTTATAAAAGCATCAGATTCTACACAGGATACTTTTTTTTAAGACTGGCAGAAAGGATGCAATATACATATTAAATTTATTTTCTTTTCGTATAGGTCTTTCCTGCAAAGGTAGTACCTAAAAGATATATTACGTGTAAGCGGAGGCATGAAAACAGAAAGCACATTATGGACCCGCCTGACGGAGCGGTATCTGATGGTTATTCGGAACGAAGATAATTTTGCTGAAAAGACTTCATTCAGTTTTAGTTATGCCAAGTTGCTTGTCATTACAACGGCTTTATTGGTTCTTTTATTTTTAGTGAGCTTATTTGTCTCTAATTTTATTTTGTCTAACTGGCTGCGTCCCATTAGTAAAGAGGCAGAAATGCAACGCAAATTAATAGATCTTGCCGTTACTACTGATTCACTGCAGGATGCCATTGCCGCCAGAGATGAGTATATTGTACGTATCCGAAAAACCATTCAGGGTGATGATTCATACTTGAAAACAAGCAGCCAACAGGATACCTCTGTTACACACGTAAACCGAGAACCCGTTAAGCCTATAGATTTAAAGGTTGTTTCTGTCACAGATGCCGAGTTTCGGAGCGAATTTGAAAGCCAGAACAAAGCACAGGTTGCTACCACAAGCGGAAGTATTTCTTCCAACCTATATTTATTTATGCCACTAAAAGAAGCCCTGATATCCAGTAAATTTGACCCTCAGACCGCCCATTGGGGAGTAGATCTGGTGGCTAAGAAAGGCGAGCCTATTTATGCAGTTTCCAATGGTACCGTTATTCTTGCCTCCTGGACACAAGATAGTGGCAATGTACTGGCTATTCAGCATCCCAATCACCTGATTTCATTGTATAAACATAATTCAGCACTACTAAAAAAGGCGGGTGATTTTGTGAAAGAGGGCGAAGCTATTGCAATTATTGGCAACAGTGGCGAACTTACTACCGGCCCACACTTGCATCTGGAACTTTGGTACAAGGGAAATCCAGTAAATCCGGAAGATTTTATTGCCTTCTGAGTAGCTTAGAACAAATTGAAAATCAAACAAATGACAGGGTAATTGGTCATTTACTCATTTTTTGTTGATAAATTGCCTTAAATTTATTTTTTCAGGTATTCTGATCATACGTTTACTTAACTCTTAAAATCCAGCATACTATGTTTAACCGAAACCGAGATACTCAAGACCCAGTAGAACTAAGCAACAGCAGTACCCAGATCATGAAAGGGACAACTATTGAAGGCAATATAGATACATACGGAAATCTTCGTATTGAGGGGAAAGTAGTTGGTAATATCAAATGCAAATCTAAAGTTGCCCTAGGTGAATCATCCTATATAGAAGGAAATATTGTGGCACAAAATGCAGAGATTGCCGGTGAAATCAAAGGAAAGATAGAGGTCACAGATATTCTTTCTCTAAAGGCAACAGCCAATATCAGTGGTGATATTCTGACTGGGAAACTCATTGTAGAAGCGGGAGCCATCTGGAATGGTACCATTAAAATGGGGCTCAATCCCGCTAATGCCAATAAACTAGACGAGGTGGTCAACGAAAAACTCAATGAGCAAAAAATCCCCCTTAAATAGTTATGTCCAATATTCTGGACTTGCCTTCCAGATGCTGGGTACTATTGCACTAGGCATCTGGGGAGGCGTGAAACTAGATAGCTGGACAGGCTGGAAGTTTCCTGTCTTTACCGTCACACTTCCCGTTCTGGGAATTGCCAGTTCTATTGTGCTCTTAATTCGGAGTTTGCCCAAAGAATAACAATAGACTCAAACCTAGTATCTGAATCGGAAGGGCGAAATGCTTGCTGACTAAAAGACTTTGCGTAACTTGCGCCGCACATCGCAAAATAGTTTATGATACGTTTATTGGTTTTTAGTCTTCTACTAGCTGCTCTTTTCTGGGTAACTGACCATTTTTTAACAACTTGGATACATCCCCAAATATGGGTTATGTTCGTGTTCCTGTTTCTGATCTCAGTAGCTGGGCATGCCTTTGTGCAATGGCGTTTGCAAATAAATGCAGAAAATCTGACGACACCTTTTTTTTTAATGACAGGTTTTCGATTGATTGCAAGCCTTGTTTTTATTATCATTTCTATAAAAAGTAGTACTTCTGACATTTTTGTCTTTCTGTTGAATTTTTTTCTTATTTATTTCTTGTATGTAGGTTTTGAAATCTATTGGTTAGTAACTAACTTGCGGCGCAATTTTCGATAGCCCATGTTTCTGATGCACATATGAATAGTAAGAATCCATACAAGAGCCTCATTTCCAGTATTTTATTTCTCTTTTTATTGTCTTTTGCACCGTTGGCTCGTGCGCAGGAACATACACCTGCTGAACACACAGAAGGAGAATTTAAGATCAGCGAAATGATTACCCATCACATTGCAGATTCGCATGAGTGGCATTTTGCAACCATGGGGCATACCCATATTACATTGCCTCTACCCGTTATTTTGTATGTGCCAGGCCAAGGGCTAGAAGTTTTTTCTTCTTCCCAATTTCACAATGCAGAGCAAACATACGGAGATTATAAGCTAGCCCATGAACACATTGTTTCGTTGTCTGGGAAAAAAATATACGATTTCTCTATTACTAAAAATGTGGCTTCACTGTTTCTGAGTGCCGCTTTGTTGCTGTTTGTCTTTACTTCTATTGCCTCTGCCTATAAAAAACGTAGTGGAAAAGCTCCCAAAGGCATGCAGTCGTTTTTTGAACCTATTATTCTTTTTGTGCGGGATGATATTGCCAAAGCCAATATTGTAGGGAATGACAAAAATGGCCGGCCAAAGTACGAAAAATACCTGCCTTACCTGTTGACAGTATTTTTCTTCATCTGGTTCAACAACCTGCTGGGTCTGATTCCTGGTGGCGCAAACTTAACTGGAAATATTGCAATTACGTTATTTCTAGCTCTCGCTACATTGATTGTGACACATATTCGGAGCAATAAATACTACTGGGGACATATTTTTGCCCCGCCCGTTCCCCCAGCTCTCTGGATTATTATGATTCCTATCGAATTTATCGGAATCCTGACCAAGCCGTTTTCACTGATGATTCGTCTTTTTGCTAACATCACAGCTGGTCACATTCTAATTTTGAGTTTGCTAGGACTGATCTTTATATTCAAAAGTGTCATTGTGGGTGCAGCAGTTGTTCCTTTTGTGTTGTTTTTGAATGCCATTGAATTAATGGTTGCCATTCTGCAAGCCTACATTTTTACTTTGCTTTCTTCGATGTATATTGGAAGTGCCGTAGAAGGACATGAGGCTCACGACGATCTAGGACATTAATACCTGTCTGGCAGGTGCAAACCTGCCAGACCTATTTATAAAGAGTTTCCGTTGAATGTCAGCGGATTTTGTTTCACACAGTTAATGTTTATTTTCATGTTACTTAACACTCTTTTACAAGCTACTAGCGATATGGGTACCGCTATTATGGGTGCCGGTATTGGTGCAGGTCTGGTTGCATTAGGCGCAGGTCTGGGCATTGGTCGTATTGGTGGCAGTGCTACAGAAGCTATTGCTCGTCAGCCTGAAGCTTCTAATAAAATTCAAACAGCTATGATCATCTCTGCTGCCCTTATTGAAGGTGTGGCTCTGTTTGGTGTTGTAGTTTGTTTCTTGATTTCTCAGATTAAACCCTGATTTCTCAACGTTAAGGAGATATTCCCGTCAGCTGACATTAGGTCTGGGGCGGGAATATTTTTCAAACCCGTGAAACAAATCGTTGAAAGTTCATCTGTATTACTTCTTATTTATTCTACGTATACATTGTTATGGAAATATTAACTCCCGATTTAGGTCTTTTCTTCTGGATGGTCGTGGTTTTTGTGCTGATTCTGATTGTGCTGAAAAAATTTGCCTGGAATCCAATCACAATAGCTCTGTCCGAACGAGAAGACTCTATTGAAAATGCCCTGAAAGCAGCCGAGCAAGCCAAAGCAGATATGGCAAAGTTGCGTTCAGATAACGAAAAATTGTTGGAAGAAGCCCGTCAGCAACGAGATATTATGCTGAAGTCAGCCCAGCAAACAGCCGATCGTATTGTGGAAGAGTCCAAAGAAAAGGCGGTTATGGAAAGCAACAAGATTGTCGAATCAGCTCGGATGGCTATTCAGCAGGAACGTCAGGCTGCCGTGCAGGAAATCAAAAAACAAGTAGCGTCTCTGTCGTTTGAAATTGCCGAGAAAGTACTACGTGGCCAGTTGAAAGACGAAGCTACCCAACGTAGTCTGGTCAACAAAATGGTAGAAGATGCCAAATTGAATTAACTGCTTATCCTACGCAGTAAATTCTCCAGTTAATTAATTAAGATTCAGACGAATAATTTATAAGTCAGATTATGGCAGAAAGCAGAGCCGCCGCCCGATACGCTAAGGCATTACTGGATTTAGCTGTGGAACAAGGTGTAGTGGAGCAAGTCCATACAGATATGCAGTTTTTTGCACAAGTATGTGAGGAAAACCGAGGTCTTGTCAACATGCTTGACAGTCCGATTGTTCCTCACTATAAAAAACATGCTGTTTTGAAAGAAATCTTTCAGAGTCGTGTAAGCCCAGTGGCGTTTTCTATTTTTGATATTATTACCCGTAAAAATAGGGAAGAAATATTATTTGATGTCGCCCGTGCATTCCATGCTCAGTACAATCAATACAAAGGTATTCAGCCAGCCCAGGTTACTACTACCTTTGCCATGGATGAATCTTTGCGAAGTAGATTTAAAGGCATCGTTACTGACATCACAGGTAAACAGGTTGAATTGCAAGAAAAAGTAGATGCCAGCTTAATTGGTGGCTTTGTGTTGAATATAGGAGATAAACAAATTGATGAATCTGTAAAAGGTAAATTACAGAAACTACAACAAACACTTTCCAGAAACTAATCTGACTGGTGTGTAGCTAGGTCATTCATACAAAACTGATCAGACACACAAAAGGCATTTGCCGTGTGTGCTGCTCTCTTTACGTAGTATTTTCATTTTTAATTTTTCCTTGATATAAAGATATGTCAGTAGCAGTAAGACCCGATGAGGTGTCAGCCATCTTAAGAGCCCAGCTCGCCAATGCACGCACAGAGGCAGAACTGGAAGAAGTAGGAACTGTATTACAGATAGGTGACGGTGTTGCCCGTGTATACGGCTTAACCAAAGCCCAGGCCGGAGAGTTGATTGAGTTTGGGAATGGTGTAAGCGGACTTGTATTAAACCTTGAAGAAGATAACGTAGGTGCAGTATTGCTTGGTGATTATAGTGGTATCCGTGAAGGAGACACTGTACGCCGGACTGGTAAAATTGCCTCTATCAAAGTAGGTGACAGTATGGTTGGCCGTGTTGTAAATACACTGGGTATTCCTATTGATGGTGGTCCTGCCCTGACAGGTGAGATGTTTGAAATGCCTCTGGAACGTAAAGCTCCTGGCGTTATCTATCGTCAGCCTGTAAACGAGCCTTTGCAAACAGGTATCAAAGCCATTGATGCAATGATTCCGATTGGCCGTGGCCAACGGGAGTTGATCATTGGTGACCGTCAGACAGGTAAAACAACCGTTGCCCTAGATACCATCCTGAATCAGAAAGAGTACTATGATCGTGGCGAACCTGTCTTCTGTATCTATGTAGCCTGCGGACAAAAAGCTTCGACAGTAGCTCAGGTTGTAAATGCCCTGCAAAAAGGTGGTGCAATGGCCTATACTGTAGTTGTCGCTGCGCCTGCTGCTGATCCAGCTCCTATGCAGTTTTTCGCTCCTTTTACAGGGGCTGCTATCGGTGAGTTTTTCCGGGATACAGGTCGTCCAGCTCTGGTTGTATATGACGATTTGTCTAAACAAGCGGTGGCTTATCGCGAAGTATCTCTGCTGCTGCGTCGTCCTCCTGGACGTGAAGCCTATCCTGGAGACGTATTCTACCTGCACAGCCGCTTGCTGGAACGTGCAGCTAAAATTACCGTTTCTGACGAAATTGCAGGAAAAATGAACGACCTTCCTCCTTCCTTACAAGGAAAAGTAAAAGGTGGTGGCTCATTAACGGCTCTTCCAATTATTGAAACCCAAGCAGGTGACGTATCCGCCTATATCCCAACCAACGTAATTTCTATTACTGATGGTCAGATATTTCTGGAATCTAACCTCTTTAATGCAGGTATTCGTCCGGCCATCAACGTTGGTATCTCTGTAAGCCGTGTAGGAGGAAATGCCCAGATTAAATCCATGAAAAAAGTGGCTGGTACACTGAAACTCGATCAGGCACAGTTCCGTGAATTGGAAGCTTTTGCCAAATTTGGTTCAGACCTAGATGCGGCGACCAAACTTGTGATTGAGCGGGGACGTCGGAACCAGGAAATTCTGAAACAAGCTCAGTTTTCGCCTGTAGCTGTAGAGCAGCAAATTGCCATGATTTTTGCCTCTACCAATGGCTTGACAGACAATGTACCTGTCAATAAAATGAAAGAGTTTGAGAAAGAGTACCTGTTGATTTTGTCTACTCTTCACAAAGATACCTTGGCTGACCTAAGAAAAGGTAAATATGATGATACCATTACAGGGGTACTGAAAAAAGTAGCCAAAGAAACAGCCCTGAAGTTTGCCTAACATATACCCAGGGAATAGGATCTTTTAGAAGCCTATTCCCTATATTCACCTATACACTGATTGACGCTTTCGCAAAAAGAAAGTATTAGAGTTAAGGTATATAACTAAATTCTCGGATGCCAAGTTTAAAAGAAGTCAGAAATCGGATTCAATCTGTTAATTCTACCCAACAGATTACAAAAGCCATGAAAATGGTAGCAGCGGCTAAGTTGCGTCGTTCGCAGGATGCTATTCTGCAAATGCGACCCTATGCACAACGGCTATCAGGTATACTACAGAATATTTCGGCCTCTATGGATGACAACGTAGAAAATCCGTATGCGACTGTAAGAGAACCTAATAAAGTACTGATTGTGGTAGTCACTTCAGACAGAGGACTGGCTGGAGCATTTAACAGCAACATTCTGAAAGCTACCCAGGTTCTGATCACAGAAAAATACAGTCGCCAGGCAAGTGCCGGACAGGTTCATTTATTAACTGTTGGGAAAAAAGGCTACGATTTCTTTAGCCGTCGTGATTTTATCGTTAATAAAGATTTTACGGCTACCTTTACCATGCTCAGTTTTGGTGCAGCCCGTAAGGCCGCAGAGTTTGCCATGGAAAGTTTCTTGAAAGGAACCTACGATAAGGTCGAAATCATATACAACGAATTTAAGAACGTTGCTACCCAAATTGTGCGTACAGAGCAGTTTTTGCCTATTCTTCCGGCACCTGTTTCTAACGCTAAGACAAGTAAAACAGATTACATCTACGAGCCTTCCAAAGAAGAAATCTTTCAGGAACTGATTCCCAAGTCTTTAAAAATACAATTTTATAAGACACTCCTCGAATCTAATGCCTCAGAGAACGGAGCCCGGATGATGGCCATGGATAAAGCCACCGAAAATGCCAAAGAATTGCTTAAAGACTTAAAGCTAATCTACAACCGTACACGTCAGGCTGCTATTACCAAAGAAATCCTGGAAATTGTGGGCGGAGCAGAAGCGTTAGCAAAAAGTTCATAATCTATCTATTGAGAATACGGCTATTGTTAAAAACAGTTGCCTACGATGAGCTTTCTATATTTTGTGATAAAAAAGGTCGGAGATTTCCTCTGACCTTTTTTATTTCCTATAAATGGGGTATATTTCTCTCTCTATTGGAGCAGGGTTAAATTGTATAAACTTTTGCTAATCAATAGTTTATGAAAATATTGATTAGTTAAGATATACTATGATTAAAATAGCATATTATATATAGTATAGGTGCTTATTTATTTAAATCGTACAATTTGATAAGTAGCTAAATCTCTTTTTGTGAAAATAATTGTTTTTGTGCCAATCAACTTTTTGACAACCAGTCATTTAAGCGTCAATTTTGCGTTAGTTAGCTACTTTTCGAAAAACAGTATTGTAGAGCCTGTTAGCCTTAAAAACAGGTTCGATTGGGGCAAAATGTAGTCAGCACATATTCAGTCAAATAATATTTTGCAAAATCCGATAAATTTAATTTTTAAACATATTCTTAATACACTGTTAACTAAGTTTCTTTAAATTTATTATTATTATTATTAACCTTTATATAGTGCCTATTGAGCGTGTTTCTGGCTTTTTGGATAGAGAACTGCCAGTTAATTTTGATTTGTTTATC
>JACCDR011309712.1_pt1 | contig 28997 bp, 27 predicted proteins | sample 7446431 | NCBI WGS metagenome assembly JACCDR01 (sample SAMN15323443, study PRJNA562643) | freshwater metagenome | isolation source: river surface water | place: USA:Blue River Watershed | collected 2017-08-17
CCAGTATCACGATGACGAACGGTAACCGTATCCTTTAGTTCGGGTTTTTCTTGACCTAGAGTTTCAAAGTCGATCACTACACAATATGGTGTACCGATCTCATCTTGCCGGCGATAACGCTTGCCGATATTTCCGTTGTCATCGAAGGCAACATTTCCAAATTGTTTCTTAAGGATCGCAAATACCTCGCGCGCTTTGGCTACGAGTTCAGGCTTATTTTTTAGTAGAGGCGAAACTGCTACTCGGTAAGGAGCTAGATAGCTTGGTAACTTGAGATAAGTTCTGATCTCTCCCCCCATCTCATCTTCGGTGTAGGCTTCGCAGAGTAGAGCTGTAAAAGCTCGCCCTACTCCAAAAGATGGTTCTAGTACATGCGGAATAAAGCGTGAGCCATCTGGTTCGATATATTCAAGTGAGGTACCACTATGAGTCATATGACCTTTGAGGTCATGATCAGTTCGGTAGGCAAAGCCAGCAAGCTCATCAAAACCTTTCCCTGGGAAATTATATTCGAAGTCAATTGTCCGCTTACTATAGTGTGCCAGGTCATTTTCTGGGACATCATACTCCTTGATGTTATCTCTTTTGAGTCCCAAATGATCAAACCAACCCCAAATATCCGTCCGGAGTTTTTCAAACTCTCCTTCCCATTCAGCTTCTTTAACAAAATATTCAATTTCCATTTGCTCAAATTCCCGCACGCGGAAAAGCCATTCGCGCGGAGCAATTTCGTTCCGGAAAGCTTTACCGATCTGCGCGATACCAAAAGGGAGTTTGGGTGACATCGAATCCATCACATTTTTAAAATTCACAAAAATCCCTTGGGCGGTCTCGGGACGTAGGTAGACCTTTCCGTCTGGACCAGCGGTGGCACCAATGGTTGTTTCGAACATTAGGTTAAATTGCCGAGCAGGAGAAAGTGGATTACCGTTTGGACTAAGAAGTTTCTTATCAGTAATAATTTCATCAATCTCGGCTAAAGATAAACCATCCGCCTCTACCCCAGCGTCTTTAAGGAGATGGTCAGCCCGGTAACGCTCACCAGTCTTCACGTCTTCCACCAAAGGATCGGAAAAACCCGCCCCAGTGTGTCCTGAAGCTTCCCAGACTTTAGCATTCATGAGAATAGCAGCATCAAGTCCATACATATCTTCTCGATTCTCCACAAAGTATCGCCACCATTCACGCTTGATATTATTATTTAAAGCTACTCCAAGAGGACCTAAGTCCCAGGTTCCCTTAAGTCCACCATAAATTTCACTGCCAGGAAAGACAAATCCCCTTCGTTTAGCAAGCGATACTACCTTGTCCATATTTTCTAACATATCCTTCAATTTACTACTTAATTCCCAACTCGTCCATTCCCTTCTTCAAAACCCGCTTCAGGGGAAAGTTCAGTATTTAAAGCTGGGGCACTGGCCGACAGATTCTCTTCGGTAAAGCGGTCAATGGCTTTAAGTTCCTGCCGACTAATCAGGCTTAATGTTTTATCAAGCGAAGCCAGGGTTGGAGTAATTGCTACCTGTATTTCCAAAGCTTTGTTAGTTTTTGCCGGAATACTACCAATCACCCAGCGTAATTGTTTAGTGGTTGAATTAAACTCAACTGTTCCCTCTCCTTCATATTTGTTTAACCAGGTTACTTCTTGTGGCAGACTAGCAGTTAGTACTGCCGAAGTCGTATCATTAACTCCCGCCTCAGCACGCAAAGTAATGGTGTAGGTAGTCTCTTCACCGACTTTAGGCGGAATCGGACCAACATCAACAAAGGCGCCGTCGTTCCGTCCTATTTGTGAACCAAGACTCAGCACCGAAGTATACTTAACTTCTGTTTCTTCACTACCGATCAAGTCTTCACTTACATCATTCTCACCAATCCTTCGTGCAAAGACTTTTGTCCCGAACGAAAAACCGGCAGTAGTTACAGCACTATCTCCCTTAACTTTAAAATAAAACTTCCTTGTCTCCCCGGATCTAACTTCTGCCAAATCCGGTAACCCAGAAGCTTCATAGCGGATCACTTTAGATCCAGGATCATACAGTCCATCAAGGATAGTTAGCTTGTCTTCGCTGATCAGATTACCCTTAGGGAGGATTTCCAAGCGCAAATCATAGATCGACTCCTCAAGAGTATTCTTAAGAACCACCTCCACACTCGCCTCTTCTCCTGATTTCAGTTTAACCACCTGATCATTGGCTTTATTCACCAAGACATCAACACTAATAAACGGTCGTTCGATTTTATAAGCCAACTTACCCTTACTTAAAACCGCCCCCAACATAAACTGATTATCGGATTTGGGGGTACCAACCGAAAACTGAATTTCGGAATCTTCATCAACTTGTCCAGAGACTGAACCAGTGATCTTTACTGTTATCGAGCCTTCCGGCTTTAACTCAGGCAAAAGCCAAGTATTGTCGCCATAAGATGCTTCCGGGACAGATTTGGTAAAATCCCAAGTTCGGGGATAGGAGGCACTGAGGAGTAGGTTTTTGAGACTGGTTTGTGAGTTAGATTTAATCACAATAGTAATTTCCTGTTCCTGTCCAGAAGAAATCTTCTCTGAACCAGTAACCTTGAGCGAAACCGGGGCAGAGTTAATCTTAACGCGCATCGGGTCAGCCTCTTTATAGAAGGTACCATTGGAACCAGTAACCCGGTATTCAATCTCTGATTTTATTTCCCGCTCCTCATTCTCCTCACCAAACAAGATAACTGATAGTGGAATATTCTTAACTTCACCTGGGTCAATACTATCAATTGATATCCTTTCCTCATAAAGATCCTTGCTCCCATCACCCGCTTTTGTGCCAGCTGGGTAATTTAAGATCAGAGTCGCCTGCTCAATAGCAATCGCGTTCTGGTTAGTTACACTAACTTGAAAATCCATCGCTTCACCCGCCGGAGATGAAATTGGTGAACTTACCGAAATCGTAACATTTTTAGTGGAAATTTCGTTTCCACCCATCATCATATAGAAACTCGAGACCCCAACCGCAACCAAGAGGATAACGATACTGGAGAGAAAGATTAACCAACGAAAAGACCGTTTCTTGGGTATGGACTTAGGTACGAGATTATCGGGCATAATCCTTTCGGCCGCTGATTGATTGGCAGCGACCGGATTAGTGGGTACCAAGACTGGCTGATTTTGTCCTACCCCGTCATCAATTTTAGTTTCGGTAGCCAGTGGGGAATTTGTTCGTTCGGTGGCTTCCCAACCTCGCGCCACATCAATCGGATTATCCGTAAGACGGGAAGCGGGGTTGTCACTCACAAACGACGAACGATCGTAGAGTCGTTTACGCAACTCTTCGATATTTTCCTGATCCTTAATACCAGACATAAGTCTAAAAAGTATACCACCCTCAACCTATAAGTGACTACTCGCGACTGCGTCTTTGATAATTTGTTCTAAATCAAGCTTATTTAGAGCCTTAAGATCAAGAGTTCGCCAGTTTTCGTTATACTCCTTAGCTTCACTCACATACCCAAGATTATGCAGGATTTTCACTTGGGCATAGAGTTCAAGAATTTCCCGTTCCTTCACCTCACCTCGTAAGTGCTCGAGCATTTCCTCAGAAAAACCAAACAATTCCGGCGAAGCCACTTCCCCTTTAATGAAACGCCGGAGAAATTTATACAAGAGAACCACACTACCACGTGCCTCTTTGCTTTCCGCCAAGAAAAAGTCATTGGCAATGACTTCCACACTACCGATCCGCCACCCACCCTTACCTTGCACTAAGGAGACCAAGACACGGGAAAAATCCTGCAAGGCATTACGTTGTTTTGATTTTTCTTCCCGCACGCTTCGCGCCGTCGCATAAAGCATACCGGCTTTCTCTGTATACAAGAGGAAGCTTTTATCAGATAGACCTTGGGCGTAGCTACCGCAAACCAAAGCTTTCGTGGTGTAGACAGCGTAACTCACTTTAGGAAATTAAACGCACCGCGAATTTAGCTTCGTAGGTCAAACCACCAACTATAGTTGCTTCTTCGCTTTGCAAAAGTCTAATGTCAGTCACTCCGGTCACGGATTTTAGCTCTGCGGTAAAGTCCTTGGTAATTTCTAAGAGTTTAGCATCCAAGAAAAGTTCGATTCGATCATCAGGGTGAAGGCTAAGATCTTTACGTCTCTCTTGGATACTGCGAATGAGATCTCGTACTTCTCCCTCTTGTTTAAGCGCCTCAGTGAGGGTAAGGTCAAGTTCACAGGCTTCCGACTGTGATTCGGTAACCACCACCGTTTTGACATTAACCTCATCTTTAATTAATTCAATTAGCGACTCATCTAAACCACTGGTTTGGATGGAAAGTCGAGCCAATGGTTGGCGAACTTTAACATTAGCTTTCGCTCTTTTTTCGAGCGCTTTAGTCACGAGCTCACGCACCGTCAACATCTTCGCTTCGAGATCCTCATCTTTACTACCCTCTTCGGGCCAAGCAGCAAGATGTACACTAATTGGCTCCCCTTCGTGTCTAACCTCGCGCCATAAGTAGTCAGCGTAAAAAGGCATCACAGGAGCCATAAGTTTGGCCGTTTCGCTTAATACATAACGAAGGGTAGAAAGACACAGAATCTTATCAGACTCATTATCACCCTTTAATCGTTCCCGCGAACGCCTTAGATACCAGACCGACAAATCATCAATGAGACCCTCAAGTGGCCGTGTCGCTTTATCAAGTTCGTAGTTCTCGTAACCTAGGGTAATTTCTTTTTTAACCGCATTAAGTCGCGAAATGATCCAGCGATCTAGTACCTGGGACGAATCAGCTTTAGCCGCGACACCACCAGCATACATCGTATACATCGCCAAAACATTGTGTAGTCGACCAAGATTTTTTCGCTGTAGTTCTAGAACCTCTTTTTCACTGAAGTGTAGGTCTTCCCCTTTAATAACTGGTGAGGACAGAAGATAGAAGCGTAGAGCGTCGGCTCCAACACGATCAACGAGTTCCATTGGATCAGGATAATTACGTAATGACTTACTCATCTTCTTTCCGTCCTCAGCCAAAACCAATCCATTAACGATTACATTTTCATAAGGGGACTTTTTAAAGAGCGCCACCCCAAGAACTAGAAGTGAGTAGAACCAACCCCGCGTCTGATCGAGACCCTCAGCAATAAATTGCGCGGGGAAACGCTTACCTAAAAACTCTTCCTGATTAGTAAATGGGTAGTGATGCTGAGCGTAGGGCATTGAGCCTGATTCAAACCAACAGTCAAAGACGTCCGGGACTCGCGTAAGAGCCGCCCCATCCTCCGCCACCACCTTCACCTCATCAATATACGGTCGATGTAGGTCTAACACATAGTTATCGTTATGTGGTAAAGGAACAAAATCAAGCTTTCGGACTTCCGCGTTGTCTAGATAGTTCTTTTCTAGGGGTAGGGCTTCTTTATTAGTTGCCCCAGCCGCCACCGCTTCAAGCATCCAAAGAGGATCACCATGGGACACGATCAAAATCTTTTTTCCTTGATATTTCTCCTCCAACTCATAGATAAACTCTCCCATCCGTCGTTTGATTTCTTCTAGAGTTTCGTTCTGAGCGGGAGAGAGTGTAAATTCTTCAAGCGGTGATGAAAAATTCTCTTCTTTAATTCCGTAAGGTTTACCTTCCCACTCACCCATTCCCGATTCGCGGATTTTTTCTTCAACATGTAGGGTAGACTTGCTTATGCCAAGCTGTTCACGCACTAAATCAGCCGTCTCCGTAGCACGCGGAAGTGGTGACGAAATAATCAGATCCAGGTCTTTTGGTATTTTATCGAGAGCTGCTTTAATCTGTTCTTTCCCTTTATCGGTGACACCATAAGGAACGGTAGGGTCTGAGTTAAGAATATGCTTTACATTATTTTCACTTTCCCCGTGACGCATGATGTAGTACTCATTACCACTTTTCGGAATATGCGCCTTCAGTTCTGCTAACGAGCCAAAAATCTTGTACTCTCCTGTCACTTCATTTCGCCAAATCGGCAGGGGCGCCCCCCAGTAGCGTTGTCTAGAGATCGCCCAGTCACGCGCTCCTTCGAGCCACTTACCAAAGCGGCTAGTCCCAACATGTTCTGGTACCCACTTCACCTTGACATTCGCCTCCATCAGTTCCTGACTTTTTTCTGATACCCGCACAAACCACGAGGTGGTCGCAAAATTTAGAAGTGGTGTATCACAGCGCCAACAGTGCGGGTAGGAGTGAGTGATGTTTTCTTTTTTAAAGAGTAGCTCACTAGCATTAAGCGCCCGCACAATCGCAATATCGGCATCAAGGTGTGAGACTTCAGCTTTTTCATCATCTTTAGGTTTCACCAGCTGACCAGCGAAGTCTTTAACGAACTCTTTGAACCGTCCCTCTTTATCGACATGATGGAAAATAGGAATCCCTTCTGCCTTAGCCAGGTTCATATCTTCTTCACCATAGGCTGGAGCCAGGTGAACAACACCAGTTCCCTCCTCGCCAATCTCTACATAGTCCGCATGGTAGATTTTCCAAGCTTTCTCGACTCCTTCTGTCACTTCTTCTTTAAGCCATGGGAAAGGTGGTTCGTAGGAAAGACCAAGGAGGTCACTGCCTTTCACCTCTAACAAAACTTCATGTTCAACATCGCCAAGTTGTACTAAACGTTCTTTGGCCAAAATAACTTGTTCTCCAGACCCGAGAAGCTTAACTACAACATACTTGAAGTCGCGGTTAACCGCGACAGCCAAGTTACCTGGCAGTGTCCAAGGAGTAGTCGTCCAGATTAAGATACTGGTCTTTTCTTCCACTACACTATCTCCTATTTTTTGCCCAGCAATGAGTCGCATCTTTACCGTCACCGCAATATCTTTTATATCTTTGTATCCTTGATTCACCTCGAAGTTAGATAGGGTTGTCCCACAACGTGGACAAAGGTGCATACCCTTAAAACCCTCATAGACCAAACCTTTATCTGCCAAAGATTTAAAAACATTCCAAACACTTTCCGTGTAGGTGGTATCCATGGTCTTGTAGTCATTTTCCATGTCGACAAAACGCCCTAGCCTTGGGACCACCGCCTTCCAATCATCAGCATAACGCAACACCGCACCTCGCGCTTTTTCGTTAAAATTCTTGATGCCGTATTTCTCAATGTCTCGCTTAGTCGCCAGGCCAAGTTCTTTTTCGATAATGTTCTCAAGGGGCAGACCGTGACAATCCCAACCCCACTTTCGCTCAACGCGATAGCCATTCATGGTATAAAACCGGGGAATCGCGTCCTTGATCGTACCAGCCAAAAGATGCCCGTAGTGCGGAGTACCGGTCGCAAACGGTGGCCCATCATAAAAAACGTAGTCTCCTTTAGCTTCTCCCGAAGCTGGCTCAGCCACACTTTTATTAAAAATATCCTCTTTGTTCCAGAAAGCGAGAATCTCTTCTTCACGTAAAGACACTTCAGACTTCACAACTTCTGGTTCAACTTTTACCGTATCGTTTTCACGATTAACTTTTTTTGACATATAAATTGGTTATGTATATCAGACATAATAATAAACGTATGTATCAGATACGCCCCTTTACGATACCATAGTCACCGAAACGTTTAAAGGCGAGGGACTTGTCCCTCGCCTTTTGCAAAAAGCGGGTGTTAAAATGAGTAGATGGATATCAAATCAATTCTCGCCATCGTAGCTGGAGTCCTCGCTCTTTTATCTTTTGTCCCCTACCTCAACAGTATTTTTAAATGCACCACTAAACCTAGTCGAGTATCTTGGTCAATCTGGGCGATACAAGGCTGGATTCTAACTTCCACCTACTACCTATCCGGGGGAATACACAACATTTGGTTGCCACTTGCCGACACTATTTTGGTGACCACCATCGCCCTACTTTCCTTCAAATACGGTAGCAGGCAGTGGTCAAAGATCGACTTAGTTACTCTAATTGGTGCTGCTATCACTATTACTATTTGGATAACCACCAGTGTTCCGCTGTATGCTCTATACAGTGGTGTTATGGTTGGAATCCTAGCTTCCCTCCCCACAATTAAAAAGGCTTACCAAAAACCCGGGACGGAAAATCCTTGGGCTTGGGGAATTTTTTCGTTGGCCGCCATTATCAACCTCTTCTCACTTCCGACTTTGTTGTCAGTAGAAAATATTTACCCTTTTTATTTGTTGTTTGTAAATGGCGCGATCTTCTTATCAACCTCACTATCTAAAAATAGAATTTGAAAACCGCGAGTACGAAGAGTACCCGCGGTTCGTGACGGCCCGCCTACTTTATTCCTTTTACCAGGAGTCTAAAGCGCTTTCCCTGAAGTGCTTGAGTGACTGTCGATACGTCTCCGTATCGGCGAGAGACACCAATGCCCAGCCGGAAACCTCGGCGACTTGTGTTGAATTTGTATCAATCCGACGCAGTCGATATTGGGACTCGATGTAGTAGGCTGGTTTGAATTCAAAGTAATTTTCACCCCGAAAATGATGCTGCGTACCGTAGAAGATAATGTATGACACATTACCTCTCCAGAAAGAACTGATCACCGGTGTCGAAACGATACCCGACTTTAGTCTGGCCGGTTTCTCAAGCAGACCGTAGCAACTGCTACAGAGTTGGATTTCCTTCGCATACAAACTCATAACCACAACATCAGGACTGACCATTCCTCGCGCTGACAATTCTTTGAGTTTGGCTTGGATTTGCACCTTGGCATTTACCAACCTTGCCTTATCTTGTCGATTGTCACCTAGAAAGACGGAGCCCGACAAGTAGGCGAGAAACACCGACGCGGAAACAAGGACAATATCTACGATCTTCAAATCATCTCTCCCGTTGAGTACCTACCGCTATAATTACATTGAGATAACTATAAATCAACTACATCTGCTCCACGGCTTTTAGACCGAGTAGATGTAGGCCGGTTTTAAGGGTTTGTTTGATGGCTTTAACCAAAGCTAACTTGTATGGTGAATTAGGATCCTCCAAGGCAACAATCTGCTCATTTTCGTAAAAGGTATTAAAAGCTGAAGCAAGTTGGGTGAGATAAGTTACCAGTTCGTGCGGTGAATTTAGTTTTGTTGCCTTTTCTACCACCTCCGGGAATTGGTAAAGGATCTTCTCTACTTCATAAGTATTTTCGGGTACAACGTTCAAATCTGAAGTAAGTCCAACTGTTTCAGCTTTATTTAGAATTGAACAAAGACGCGCATGCGTGTACTGCAGGTAAGGACCGGAATCACCAGTTAAGGACAAAGCTTGTTCTTTATCAAATACAATGTTGTTACCAATTCCCTGCCTAAGTATCTGATACTTAATAGCCGAGACCGCCAATATCTCCCCTAATTCGTTTCGATCAGTGGCTCTTGAATCTTGGGCTTTCTCTAAAGCACTAGCTTCAACTTCCGCGAGGAGAGATTCCCCGGTGAGCACATTTCCCTTTCGAGAAGACATCTTGCCGGTAGTTAAGGAAAGGAAGCCAGTAGCGATATGCTTTAAAGTTCGATTCTTGGCTTCAGGGAAAACTTGTTTGATTGCTTCAATGATTACCTTAAAATATTCGGTCTGCTCACTACCGGTCACTACGAAGTACTGGGTCCAGTTAGGATACTTTTCATTTTTGATAGTGAAGTTACCTAGATCTTTAGCCTCGTAGGTCGGTAAGCCTTGTGAGTTTAGGAATACGCGAGTATGAAGACCAAAATCTTCGCCTTTAAAAATTGTCGCTCCTTCACTTTCACTAAAGACTTCCGGGTGAGCAGCAACGATTTCGACACCAATCTTAGCGGCTTCACTTTCATAAAACTCAGTATCAAAAGTCGTACCAAGTGTCTGGCAAATTTCTAGCAACTTCTTTTTGGATGTAGCTAAGCCACGCTCGCGCAAGGTAGAAAGTTCTGGATCAGTACCAGCATAGAGAGCACGATTAACCGCTTCGATCTCCGCCTTAGCTTTTTCGTCACTTTCGTAGGCATCATTGGCGTATTTATAAGCTTGTCCTAAGGCATTGATATCATCTGGATCACCTTTAGTTTCTTTTAGTCCCCACACCCCTTTAGCAACCGAAAGACCAATGTCCGAGGGATAATTTACCCGGTGGACTTTAGCGCCAGAAAACTCGAGCAAGCGACTGACTGACTCCCCGACAATATTCCCGACTAAGTTACCAATATGAAGAGGCTTAAAAAGATTAGGACTGGTGTATTCAAAAATTATTTCTTCACCTAAGAGACTGGCGTTACGACCCCAAGCTTCGGGGTTTTTGTGGATGGTCGCAATTTTTTCTCCGAAAAAATTGCGACTCAAGTGAAAGTTAATAAACCCGGGACCAGCGATAGTAATACTAGCAACGTCAGGGATAGTACCATCTAGGGCCGCGAGAAATTGCTCCGCAATTTCTCGCGGCCCTTTCCCTGCCTTCCCCGCCAAAACCAAAGCAATGTTAGTAGCATAGTCACCATGCGAAAAGTCAGCGGGATGCTCCACTACAAAAGACACCTCGGAACCAAAACCTAATTCATTAGCCACCCGCTTAATCGCTTCTCTTATTTCATCAGCCATAGATAAATACAATACCCAATTATTTCAAAACTGTCACGAGATTTTTAGGACTACGACTTTGATCGACACGAAAGGTCTCCCTTCCCAACACCTGCCCCCGCACCGTTTCCACACTACAGCGCCAAACGCCATCATGAATACTCTTTATATTGGTATACCCACCATAACCATTTTTATTTTCTCCGGAGATCCGGTAACTAGTTTTAAAATGTTCTACCCAATCACCAGAAGCGTCGCGATACTCCCAACGATGGACAATTTCGGTACTAAGATCAGTCGGCGCGTAGACCCGGGCAAAACAGTACACGCCTTGGCCAGCGGTGGGATGAAAAGGTATCTCCCAAAACGGAATATAGGACTGCCAACCACTAGGTTCTTCTCCGATCAAACGATAACTACCTTGAGCGGTTTTCTCGACATTTTGATAAAGACCAAGGGTGCTAAGTGAGAGCGGGATCGGTGGAATCAAATTGAAAAAATATAAACCATTCAAAAGAGCGTAGAGTGAGCCGATGATAAAAATCAAAGACTTCTTTTGCAAAGCCATAAAATTGGGTACTTGTTTCTCAATCCCCTTACCAACCAACCACATAATCAGGAGCGCAAAAAAACCACTACCGAAAAAGACGATGTCTCCCATCTCCCCCAGCCAGACCGGCACTACTAAAACCAGATAGGAAAAAAGACCAATGAAGTAGACGGCTAAATTATAGATAAGACGATCAGAACGTTTTTTAATAAGCTCGTTCGCACCAATCACGGAAAGGATCAAAATCAGATACGGAGCATTTGATAACAAATCACCACTGCGACCATAGAAGATAAGCATCCCGGAAAGGAGTCCACCGAAAGAGTACTGCATCAAAAGTGGCATAAAATGAGTCAGATAAGAAGAAAGACGCACGCCCATCTTCTCCGCCACTCCTACATAAAAAAGAATTAGAGAGATAGAAGCAAGTAGTACATAAATCAACAATATTAAGTTATCGATTTTATCGTCAACTTTATTCAGCAGAAGAAAATCGGTCACAAACCCACCAAGAAAAGCGATCGAGAGCCAGTGTTTGGTAACAAAAGTAGGTAGGATCATAGTTACTCTAAGTATAACTGGAAATAAAGAAGAACTGTATAAGTGGGTATTAATAAAAAAGGCCCTAGGATAAACCTGGGCCTTGAATAGAAGCACCGACGGACCTAATGAGGGAGGACGTTTTGAAGGAAGTGTCCGTCGGCGCGAAAACTAAATTAGGTGGAAGGTCTCATTGAGACGAAGGGTGTTCAAGGAGCAATCTCAATACTGCGAGACCTTCCTTTCCCTACTATACACCTGCTCACTTTTTTCGCAAATAAAAATCGCTACCTTAAAGTAGCAAAAGGGCGAGAGCGGTGGATTTGTGGGAGCTTTCCACCACCGCTCTCGGGAATACACCCATGTGATTGGGGAGGTTGGGTGACAACTATTCCTTGTCTATTATAGCAAAGAAAAAAAGGTGGTGTAGATAGCGCATTTAGGACCGAGGTCCGTCCATATGGCACTATAAGCACACCACCTTGTTACCGGAACCAGATGCACGGTCGCCGGCCTTGTCTTAGCGGATTCCTTGACTACCATCTACCCCTTAGAAAATTTTATAATGGGTAGTCAGAGTTAAAGCGAGTACTTCTCAATGTCGCTTCTCCTCAGGAACCAGCACCACGGCCAAGATCTCCAAAATATAACACACTTTTTAAGTAATTGCAAGTATAGTAAATGTAAAGTATACTTTACATTTACTACCACCTAATTTATACTACTCGTATGCAAAAATTATTATGGTTGGGTTTATTTATCATTATCATTGCTTCAGCAATCGCCTTTTTCCCAAAACATCCCCCTCAAGATCTACTCCACGAGGCAAATACTGTCTCCAAAGAAGAGACCCCCCTTCCATCAGAAATGACAGGAACTAAAGAAGTACAGGGCACTACCTCGATGGAAATCGCCACAATGACTGAACACAAGACCGAGAGCCAGTCGCAAGCTATTACATCAGAACCACTCCTAAAGACTACCTTAGTGGCTGGCGGTTGCTTCTGGTGTGTCGAGGCGGATTTAGAAAAACTGGAAGGAGTACAGGGAGTTGTCTCCGGCTACGCTGAAGGCACCACACCAAACCCCACCTATAAAAATTATGAAGCCGGTGGACACCGTGAAGTAGTGGAAGTGACCTATGACGCTAAACGAGTTTCCTTTCGCGAAATCGCCATCTACGCCATAAAACACATGGACCCAACTGACGCCGAAGGTTCCTTCTACGATCGTGGTCGATCCTATGCTCCAGCTCTCTACTACGAAAATTCCGAAGAGAAGGACCAGTTGGAAAAATTAATTGCTGTGTTAAATGAAAAAGGACCCTACGAAAAACCCCTCGCCCTACTCATCCTTCCCCGTCCTACTTTTTATCCCGCAGAAGATTATCACCAAGATTACTACAAAGGGACCTTAAGTCAGTTAAAATATCAGTACTACCGCCAAGCTTCTGGTCGCGATGACTTTATCAAAAAGCACTGGGGTACTGACACCGGACCAACCCTACCCTTCGATAATTTAAAAGAAACTAGTATAAATAAACCTATGAACAACTGGAATAATTATGTAAAGCCAAGTGAGGAGATCTTGAAGACCACTTTGGATCCCCTCGCCTTCAAAGTTACCCAAGACGAAGGAACCGAAAGAGCCGGTACCCATCCCTATGATAAGAATTACGAGCCTGGTATCTACGTAGACATTCTGTCGGGCGAACCACTCTTTTCCTCTCGTGATAAGTTTGACTCCGGGACCGGTTGGCCATCCTTTGTGAAGCCAATCGAGTCAGGGGCTGTTGCTGAGCTAGAGGATCGCCGCCTTTTCACTACCAGGACCGAGATCCGTTCTAAGATTGCCGACAACCATCTCGGTCATGTCTTTTCTGACGGACCAAAGGACCGGGGCGGAATGCGCTACTGTATGAACGGTGTCGCCTTACGATTTGTACCAAAGTCTGAGATGGAAAAAGAGGGATACGGAGAGTGGATGGATGAAGTATAGATCAAAGAAAAAAGTCGGGGACGCGAAGCGTCCCCGGCTTTTGCTTTCCCTCCCTCTTTCCAATACAACCTAAATTGATCAATAACTTTAGTATTTTATTTAGAGTAGGATAATAAAAATCAAAATAATTAAAAAGGAAAAAGTAAATTAGGTAAAGACAGCGGAGGGACGAACACCAAGACTGCCACGCGCACCCCCCGGAACACCCACATCCACACCAAGCTGACCACCACCGGGATACCAAGCCACACGAACGAAACCGGAGCCCGCTTGAGTAGATGTCCAAGTATATTTGGTTGTGTCTAAGTGTTCTCCGGTTTTCGTATAGTGGTGATTAGCGAAAACTAAGTAGTCAGTGAGGGAGAGAGGATCGTGGTTTTCCGCGTCTATACCAGTGATGTTTAGGGTAGAAGCGAGTTCCGGTCGATTAGTTAGTTCTTTGGCGTCATGGACGAGGATAAGGCGGTGATTCTCAGTATGGGTGGTTTCGATAGCTCTGGCAAAGCCACCGGCGTTTTTGAAGTCATCCCAAAGATAGTATCCGTTCTCCATCTCCAGCTTCTTAGCGATATCAGGTAGTGATAGATTCCCTGGCACCACTAACATCTTGTTGAAACCTTTGGTTTTGATCTCGTTTTCGATCGCGGTTTGATTAGTGGTGAATATTTCTCGGATCTTAGGAGCGAAGTCAGGTGGTACTGGTATACCGTGAGTATTATAGAAACTTTCGAAGTCTTTTAAGGTAGCTTCAAGATCAAGGGTGATATCCTCCACTCTTCCATCGGGGTGTTCGTAATTAGTTGATAGAGTTGTTATTTCCTCTAGTGTATACCCAGCTTCGTTTAGTTCTTCTTCGATCTCTGTTTTGATATTGTTTAACTCGGCCTCTATAACTCTAAGTCTCTCAACACTCCCTAGCGTTCCTTCTACTCGTACTTCTTCCAGTGCTACCTTATACTCTTCGAGTTTGGTTTGAAAAGAGTGTTTTAAAGAAGTGAGGGTGGTGCAAGGGAAAGATTCTTGGGGCATGGGAGTATTATAGCGTACCTTGGGTGGACCAGGTGAAAAAGCCGGGGACGCTTCGCGTCCCCGGCTTTTTCTCTTAAACAAACCGCTCCGGTACCGGGAACCGTAAACACAAATCTTCCACTTCTTGTCGTCGCTCGCTTTTTAGTTTGGCGTCTTCTCTGTTTCGCATGATTTCCACCATGATCTCCGCCAATCTGGTCGCCTCTCCTTCCTTCATTCCTCTTGTGGTCATCGCTGGTGTACCAAAGCGAATCCCCGAGGGATCAAGAGCCGTACGCTTCTCGTCAGCAATCATATTTTTGTTAAGAGTAATCCCTACCTCATCGAGCACCATCTCCGCCTCCTTTCCAGTCACTCCTAGAGAACCGAACACATCAGCTAATAGTAGATGATTGTCCGTTCCACCACAAAGTAGCCTCACCCCTTCCTTCTTAAAGACCACTTCCATCGCCTTAGCATTCTTCAAAATCTGTTTAGTGTACTCTTTAAAAGCTTCACTTTGTGCTTCTTTAAAACACACTGCTTTCCCTGCTACCAAATGCATATGAGGACCACCTTGCAGGCCGGGGAAAACGGCTTTGTCTATTCTCTTCGCGATATCAGCGTCTTCTCTTGTTAAAATCATTCCTCCGCGCGGCCCTCGAAGAGTCTTGTGGGTGGTTGTAGTAATTACATCAAAACCATCAGTAAAAGGATTACGCGCTACTCCTCCAGCAATCAGGCCAGCGATATGGGCCATATCCGCAACAGCGTAGGCGCCTACCTCACGAGCAATCTCCACAAACTTAGCATAGGGCAGCTCACGACTATAGGCGGAAAAGCCGGCTAAAATAATCTTTGGTTTTTCACGCAAAGCGACTTCACGCAATTCATCAAAATCAATTTCGCCCGTATCAAGATCTTTGATCTTATAGCGAACAAAGTTAAAGACCTTATTTATTGAAGTAGTGGGATGACCATGTGTTAAGTGTCCCCCGTGACTTAAATCCATCCCGAGGACTGTGTCCCCCGGCTCCATCAAAGCAAAATACATCGCCACATTAGCGGGGGCACCACTTAAGGGTTGCACATTGGCGTACTTCGCACCGAAGAGCTGCTTGGCTCTTTCGATGGCAATATTTTCAACTATATCGGTATAAGTTTGGCCACCATAGTAGCGTCGCCCCGGGTAACCTTCCGAATACTTATTGGTAAGGACAGAACCCGAGGCCTCTCGCACTGCCTTCGAGACATAATTTTCACTAGGGATTAATTCTATTCCGCGTTTTTCCCTTTCCTCCTCTCCCACAATCGCCTCATAAATTTCTTCGTCCTGGTCTTTGATAAATTGATACTCGCTCATACTAAATAGCTTAACAGATTAATAAGAAAAGATTGGCGAGTGGTTAGATCATAACTTTGGTTTTATTACCTATATTTTAACATAAAAAATTATTACTGGTACAAAATCGAAACCGTGACTTTACTCTAAATTGTGATATAAAAAGCGATAGATCAATCAACTTCGAAGGTAGGTAAAAAGATGAAAGTTCAATTCGAAGCACTTGTTAATCTTGTTTCCAATGAAACAAGCACAGTAATGCCTGGCACAAACAATTACCTTCATTTCTGCAGTAGAATCATCTGGCAAAAAGGTGATGTTGTTATAGTAGAAATCGTTAGTTTTGAGGAAATATATGTGACCAGAAATGGTTCAACGTCTGACAAGAAAAGGGTGTGGGGATTAAACAAAGTCTTCATAACAACTCTTTTCGGCACTTCCATAAATATAACTACGGATTATGAACCGACATCAATTGCGGGACATCCTGTTCGTGTCGATGAGGCAGTTTTTCATACACTAAGAACCTGGATAGATGATGGTTACATTTCCAAACTACAAGTTCTTGGATAAAAAGACCTTCGACACAATCCCTAAAAGCCGGACTAGTTCGGGCTTTTGATTTACCAACCTGAAATCTTCTTTTTCTCCCCTACTTCCCAAAGCCACCAATATTAGCAATCGGGGCTTTAAGACCAGGATGAGACTGGTAGTCAATGAGATCAATATCCTCTAATTTGAAATCATCGATCTTTTTGATTTCGGGGTTTAGTTTTACCATTGGGAACGGTAACGGTTCGCGTGTGAGTTGTTCTTTAACTTGCTCAAAGTGATTGGAGTAGATATGGACATCACCAAAAGTATGGACAAACTCCCCTGGTTCAATATCGACTACTTGTGCCACCATTTGGAGCAATAGAGCGTAGCTTGCAATATTAAAAGGAACACCAAGGAAGAGATCTCCGGAACGCTGGTAAAGTCCTAGGTTGAGTTTGCCATTGGCGACCTGGAACTGATACATCGTATGACAAAACGGTGGTACTTGGGATTGCTGTCCTTCGGAAGCCATTTCGTAGATAAAGTCAGGATTCCAAGCACTCACTACATATGACTTGCGGTCGGGCTTTTTCTTTAGACCATCTATCACCCACTGAAGTTGATCAATCTCTCGACCATCTTTCGCTGGCCATCGTCGCCACATCCGACCGTAGATAGTAATAAGGTCTCCCCACTTCTGTACAAAGGGGTCGTCACTAGGTAGATCAGTGAGCTTTTTGATGAATTCTTCTTGAGTCAGGTCGGCCTTAGGATCATTTTCGATCGCCCACATGTGATACATCTTCCAGGCCCACTCGTCCCAGATATGATTGTTCATATCAAGGAGCGGTTTTAGATTGGAACTTCCAGAAAGAAACCAAAGTAGTTCGGTGGTAATTCCTCGCCAAAAAGTCTTTTTGGTAGTGAGTAGAGGGAAACCGTCAGCGAGATTAAACCTAATTTGTCGACCAAAGACTGACCGAATAAAAGGTGGTTTCTCCCCTTTTTTGGCATACTCATCTAAAACCACTTGGTTAAAAAACAATTCCTTATCCGCGCCATTATCCAAAATATCTTGGCAAAGATCGAGGTATTGGTATTCGGGGTGTTTTTTTTCTGACATTTTCTATTTATTATCCAATAAATCCCGTCCCTTAAAGTTACTACTCCAGTTATCTTTACCACGCTCATCATTGGCATACTTACCACTGACCGGACTCGAGATTTTAGAGAAAGTTAGCTGGGCGATTTCCATACCGGGACGAAGAATAATCGGTACGTTGTTTAAGTTACAAAGTTCAAAAGTAATGTGGAGGAAGTGTCCGGGATTAATCAGTCCGGCGGTGTTGTGGATCATAAGACCAACCCGAGCGAGAGACGACTTCCCTCCCACTTGAACCAGATAATGATTGGAACCAAAAAACTCTTTTGAGATACTGAGGACCGAAACGCCAGGATGTAACACAAACTCTTCGCCGTCTGCAACTTCAATCTCCCGGGTTTTGGCATAAATCTTTCGCGCTGGATCAATAAAGTGGGTTGAGTGTTCATCGTTCACTACAAACTTATTGCCAAGTAAAATATCGTAACTAGCAGGCTGTAGTCTTTTTTCGTCAAAGGGTTCGAGAGTAATCTCGCCTTTTTCGACTGCCTCCTTGATATCAATATCGGAAAGAAACATACTATTCTATCCAAAAAACTTTATCGGTTCCGTAATAGTCACGCCAGTTTTCATTATAGTGGGCAAACATGCGAGCCAAGCGATCTTGCGGAAGCTCTTCTACTCCGAGTTCGTCCATGTGAGCGAGTAAGCGAGACCGAACGGCATCAAGGTCAACCTCCTCCCCGGTAACGGTCTCAAATTCGGCCAAATAACCGTAACCAGCATTCTTATCCAAACAAACATTTATATCTTTATATTTATATTCTTGTCGCTCACGAGACCACTTGGCTTGGTAAATAAATCCCGCTTCGGCAAGGAGATTATCCAGCTCTTCGAGTGTCAGATTAATCGGTTCTTCGAACTCCAAGCGACTAACGCCATTTTCACTACTTCCTCCCTCAAGGGCCGCCTTCACCACCAAAAGTACCTCCTCGTTCCGCTGCCTGGTGCGGACCGAAAAGTCGCTGCCTTTTTCGATAATGTTACGCAAGGCAGCTTGCTGATCGGAGGATAGATAGGGAGTGACTCTCTCCTCTAACGCTACAAGATCTCCCCCTTCAAAGTAGTGATTCAGTTGTTTATTTTCGGCAATAAGACAAGTCTCACCATCACATTCCATCATGCGTTTGATTAGTTCCTGTGCTTTAGCTTCTTCCCCCAATAAACTTTTAATTTCAATTTCGTATTGTGACATAATGCCTAAATTATACTGGAGAAAAGCTCAGACTGACAAAGGACAGTCGGAACAATTTATGTCATAATCGAAGGTATGGAGAAAAGTAATATCCCAGTGGTGATTGTAGTAGGAATCGGAAAGTTTGATCGGGCTTTAGGCTGTGGTAATGACCTACTTTGGCATGTGCCCGCTGATCTGAAGCGCTTTAAGCAGCTGACTTTGGGACATCCGATCATCATGGGTCGTAAAACCTTTGAATCAATCTTGAACATTCTTGGTAAGCCCCTACCGGGACGAACTAACATTGTAGTGACTCGAGATCAAGAATATAACCACGAAGGGGCTAAAGTCGCTCACTCTTTGGAGGAGGCTATGGAAATTGCTAAATCAGAAAACCCACAGGAAATTCATCTTGGTGGTGGTGCCGAGATCTATAAAATGGCTCTACCCCTTGTTGACCAACTTCATATCACCTACTTCTTCGATCAGAAAGAGGCGGACGCTTTCTTCCCCCCGTTTGAAGACGATTTTGTGATTACCAAGGAGTCAGAGATAATGGACTACGAAGGACTTAAGTACCAATGGGTCGACTACAAGCGCAAAAACTAAGGGAGGTACTTTTCAAATAAGACACGAAACATGTCTTCCTCGTAAGGAATAAATAGTTCATCTTTGGTGTTCTGGTCAGTGTATTCAAGACTAGGAACCCCACGCACGATCACAATCGGTGTACTCTCATCCACTTCTCCTCCGGCAAGAGTAGCAACGGAAGCTAGAGGATCAACGACGTTAGACTTCTCAAAAACAATCTTTCGACCAAATAAATCAGGACGACCACGATGGTCTAAGGTTGGTTTTATTCCCCACCAAGACAGAGCGATTCCGGTAGCGCCAAAGCGAAAAGGTCCGGAGTGACTATCGGAAATAATCACTCCAAAATTATTAAGTCGATAGTTTTCTTTAATAAAGTCATAAAGGCGTTTAGCGGAGGCAAACAAATCTTTTGGCAAAAGAACATAATGCCCGTTGGCGTTACTCTCATCAATTCCACTACTACCAATGAAAGCGTGATGGATACTGGTAAGGGGTGTTTTAGCATAAGGGCGATCGATATAGAAGTCAGCTTCTTGCTTCATTAGTTCCAACTTCTTCTCCTCATCATACGGCACTGTACAACCTTCATCTATAGCCACGACCTTTGAGGTTATAACTATTACATCCCCTTCCCTTAGTTCACTCACCGATTCTTTAAAGACGGACAGGAGGTCGTCTTGTGGGGGAGAAAGTCGACGAGTTTTGACGGGAATAATTTGCATGGGGATAGTATAACTGGAACTGATAAAAAAACCAGCTTCTAGAATATTTAGAACTAATTACAAAAAAGCATAGTATAATATGTTAGATGCTTATTAGATTAATAACGTATTACTAATATGAAGGAAGGAACACCAACCGCTCTTCCAAATCTGGAAAGTGAAGGACTCGATAAAGCAGTACGAGAAAAGATTGATGAGATAAATCAGATTCTAAAAGGAATAGACGAAACAAATATAGGCAGGGGTAAGAGCCTCTTTTCACATAATCCTGAAGTCGACATTTCCAATCTAGAAAGTTACATACGACTTAAAGAAACACCATTCTGGAAGACAGTCCTAGAAAGAGCTAGGCAGAAAATAAGTGACAATAACTTCGGTGCAATACCTGTATGGGCAGCATTGGGTATTGCCCTAGCAGGCCTCACTTCTCATACAAAATTGGGCATTGCCACGGGGGTCCTATTTATAATTGCAGAAGTACTAGAAAAAACACACGAAGCCTACTCGCAAGAGAAATTTCACAGAGAAGGTATAATTGATAACGCCGAGCATCTGACAGAACAGGTTAATTTAGAAGAAAGATATCAAAAATAATATGCAAGAATTAAGTAAAAGTGAACTTTCTTTGTTACTTGAAAATATATCCACGGAATTCGATCTCTTATCTAAGGAAGAACAGCTCGAAGTCCTGACCGATCTCGCTGAGATACTTAGACAGATTAAAGTATAGCGGGCACGACTAAAATTAAAAGAGTGAACCGTACGGTTCACTCTTTTAATTTTAGTCGTGCCTTAGGACTTTATTTCTCTACCTCAACCCCCATCGAACGGGCGGTTCCGGCAACAATGCGCATCGCGGCCTCAAGAGAAGCGGCGTTTAGATCGGGCATTTTTTCCTCGGCAATTTCTTTCACTTGTTCTTTGGTCAACTTACCTACCTTAGATACAGCATTCTTGCTTGAACCTTTGTCTTTCTTTAGTTTCTTCAAGATCAAACGAGACATCGGAGAAACCTTGGTGATGAAGGTAAAAGTACGATCATCAAAAACTGATAGCTCTACCGGAACAACATCTCCCATGCGATCACGGGTCTTTTCGTTAAATTGATTAACGAACTCACCGATGTTGATACCAGCCTGTCCCAAAACGGGACCTAAAGGTGGAGCGGGCGTGGCTTTACCGCCGACCGCCTGAATTTTTATTTTCTTTACTAATTTTTTTGCCATGTTTAATTGATTATTTCTACCTGTTCCATAGCCAGGTCGAATTTAGAAGCTTGCGTATCGTACAAGAAAAAGCCTTAAATTGCAACCTAAACCTTTTTTACCTGCAAGAAATCGAGCTCAACGGGAGTCTCACGACCGAACATTGAGACTAGAATCTTCACCTTACCGGTTCTTTCATCTACTTCCCCAACTCGACCTTCCAGGTCTTTAAATGGTCCATCCACAATACTGACAATATCACCGATTGAAAGATCAACCTTATGTTTAACCGTATCGGTTGACATCTGCTTCATTAGCGCGTTGTATTCCGCTTCAGTTAACGGCACCGGGTGTGTACCACTTCCGACGAAGCCGGTAACACGGGGGGTGTTTCGTACCACATACCAGGACTCATCATCAACGATCATCTCAACCAAAACGTATCCAGGATAGATTCTCTCTTCTTCCACCACTCTTTTTCCACCCTTAACACGAATCTTCTTTTCCGTCGGAACAACTACATTGAAGATCTTATCGTTCATGTTTAATGAGTCGATACGTTGCTTAAGATTACGGGTTACCGCGTTTTCATACCCCGAATAGGTATGAATAGCGTACCAACGCCTTTCGCCTGTACTTTGTTGCTTTGCCATGTTTTAGATACGATTAATAATAAAGTCGATTCCTTTACCGAAAGCGAAGTCAAAGACCCCCAAGAAAATTGAGACTAGTGTAGAAATGACCACCACTAAAATAGTAGCGGTAAAAGCCTGCTTTTGACTAGGCCAAGACACTTGTTTCATCTCTGCAGCTGTCTCTTTGAAATAATTGCTTAAATTGCTCATAGATTTAGTTTACCAAAATAAAAACGCCTCCGAGGCGATTTAGCCACATTATACACGACAAGATTACTTTGTCAAAAATTTTAAGAAAGGATTAGAGTGGTACGCAAGAGCCCGTCTGCAAAAGCAAACGGGCTGATTTTCAAAACGGTGTTTTAATCACCACCACCACCTCCGCTATCTCCTCCTCCGTCATAAGAACTGGATCCAGAATCTGAATAACCCCTGTCACTTGACCCCACTGAATGATCGGGTGTTGCGTAGACCATGTAATCTTGGCCAGAACCCACCGGTGACGACGGGACGTCGTAGTCTCTCGAATATCGGCAACGATGCCTTGTTCCACGAACAAGATTTTTACTACAATGCCGGCAAACTATTCTCATTCGGCGTTCTCCTTGTGGCTTTATTGCCGCGCCAATAGTACAGTGCAACTTCACAAAAAGCAACACAATAAAGAGCCTTTGGTTCAAAGAAAACCGCAGACCCTTTAAGTCCGCGGTTTTCTACTTCTCCATTGTTTTTTCGCAAAAATTACCTCCCTCCGTGCCTTCCTTTAACTTGGTAAGTGATAGTCACTCGACTCTTCACGACATTCTCGCCGACCTGAATATTGGCTGATTCGGCTGACTCCATACTTTTTACCATCATATCTCCACCCATCCCTTCATAATATGGCATGTTCATACCTTCGTCCTCATAAAAGCCAACCATCTGCCCAAGACGGACATTTAGTTCCTTCGCTAATTCTTCCGCTTTCTTTTTAGCATCCGCAATCGCTGCCTTGCGAGCCTCAGCTTTCAAAGCGTCATCTTCGTCAATAACAAACTCCAAGCTACCCACACTCGAAGCTCCTTTATCACCAACTTGAGATAACATAGCCCCTGCTTTGTTTAAGTCACGAACCTTAACTGTCACCGTCTCTGAAACCTCAAATCCTACCTGTTCTTGTTTAGTTGGCATACGATACTCTGAATAGGCGGGCATAGCTCCCCCCATCGAACCAGAGATTATTACCTCATCATACTTGGGATAAAGATTATAACCAGAAGTCTTAATATCCTTTTCTTCTACTCCCTCACCCTTAAGATAAGCGACAATGTCGTCCATCTTGGCTTTAAGGGCATTTTGAGCATTAGTAGCTTCGGGAGCACTTTCCGTAATTGTGAAAGTGAATTGTCCGACGTTTGGTACACTACGTACCTCTCCTTCACCAGTAAAAGAGATGGTGGTTGGTCCTTGATACATATACTTGGCTTGCTTCCAAGCATAGTTGGCATAGGAAGCTAAAGCAATGATCACAAAGACCAATGCCACCGTAGCTAAAGTCCGATTTAATTTATTTTGAAAAAAGTTTGTATCCATATTTTTATAATTATTAACTACTGTTAGTATGATAATACTTTCTTGACCACCTGTCTAAGCCCATACCAAGGGTCATTCTCCCCACTACAAACTAAGGTAAAAGCCTCCAAGTCAGCCACAGTGGGTGGAACTTCGGATCTTTCGTCATCCATTAGATGAAACATGATAGCCTTTTCATCATCAACATGATCAATCCCCAAGGCATGACCAAACTCATGAGCCAGCACTTTGACCAACTCCTCATCGTTGCTAAATTTGTAGATATTGATACGCTCGTAGTCAAAATCACCCTGGGTATAGGCTTCCCTACTACCGTAAATGGCGTTGTAGCGATTGACTTCTTCGTTATAACTATCAACCAATTGGTTAAGCTCATCCGCTAGTTGATTTAATTTTTTGACCTGTACCTGTAAGTTTTGTTCCTTCTGTTGAATCTTTTTTAACAGTTGATTTATTGCCCTACGCTCATTCTCTAATTCAGTAAAAACATCTTGGGGGGCTCCACCACTTTCATTATATTGATCTACCCTCTCATTATAAGCATTCAACCGCGCTTCATAAGCAGCTCTCTCGTCTAAATACTCGCCCTCGGATTGTCCGTAGTCTTGATTGGCACGGTCTAAATCTGCCTCCAAGCCCTTAGTCTTCTCTTCAGTGTCATTAAGTCTTAAACGCCATTCCTCTTCTGTACGTGCCTCTTTCTGCCTTTCGTCATAGACGAGATTAACGGTAAACTGTGAATCGGGATCGTGCACAAACAATTCCCTACCTAACTCTTCTTCCCAAACTCGTTCGGCTTTATTAATTGCGATGGCAAGCTTTTCCGCGGAATAATTAAAACGTCCATCAATCGAGCCAATCGAGTAAGTGATTGGTAGTGGGCACGGATCGGTTAAGAGCAAAGAATAGCCTCCGGTGACAAAAAGTACTATTAAACTAAGGAGGGTTGCCAGTTTGGTCATAACTTTATCATACCAGATTTGGTTATAAAAAAACGAAGGCGGAGAGCGGGGACTGCGTTGTCGCGAAACGTAGTCCCTGCTCTCCGCCTTCTCTAGTTTCTCCCCTATAATACCGTATCTTAGAAAGAGAAATACCAGCGGTAGTGGAAAAGCCCAGAAGGGGCCAAAGGCCCCTTCTGGGCTTTTCTTATCCCCCCTTCTTATTTTCGGCCAACTTCTTTCGTACCATCTGCTGCGCTGCGTTCATACTGTGTTGATAGTATAAAGACTTAACTCCTTGCTTCCAGGCTTGAATATAAAGCTGATTGATATCTTTAACTGGTGTATCGGGTGCCACCATTACGTTAAGAGACTGACCTTGATCAATAAAGACCTGTCGATCAGCTGCCTGTTTGATTACCGCCGACTGATCAATCTCAGCAAAAGTTCGGAAAATATCTTTCTCTTCATCCGTTAAGAAATCAAGACCTTGCACCGAACCATCAGCATCCCGAATACTGTCCCACACCTCTTTGGTATCCTTACCTTTCTCGACCAAAAGTTTGACTAGGGTTGGGTTTTTGATAGTTACTTTAAGTTTAGCAACATCCTTTACGTAGCAGTTGGACCAAATTGGCTCAATTCCCTGTGAGACTTGACCTAAAATAAATCCTGAAGAAGTAGTGGGGGCAATCGCCAAGACTGTTGTATTGCGACGACCATACCCCTTTAACACCTCAGGTTCTCCAAGCTCAGCTCCCAACTTCTTAGTGGCGGCATCGGACTGTTCACGGATTGTTTTGAACACTTCTTGATTTAAAGTGAAGGCTTTTTCTGATTCGAAAGCTAACTTCTTAGCTTGCAAAAGTGAATGCCAGCCAAGCACACCTAGACCAAGAGCACGATTAGCTTTAGCGAAGTTATAAGCTCTTTCCATAAAGGTAAAGGCTCGTCGCTTTTCTGAATCTTCACTGTCGCGCATCGCCTCTAATTTCACAATAAAATCTTCCATCACCGCGTCGAGGAAAGCGACCATTGTATCGATCAAATCACTATCTTTCCAAACATCGTAGTGTAGTAGGTTAACCGAAGACAAACAGCAAACAAAGGACCAGTCATCGCGGGAAGGTAACATAATCTCACTACACATGTTACTAGCGTAGATGGTAAGGTTCTTCTCTTTATAGACATCGACTGTATTCCGGTTAGCAGTGTCGGTGAACATAATGTAGGGGTACCCCATTTCACCCCGCCTTTGAATGATTCGCGCCCAAATTGCCCGCTTCTCGGCATCACCGTCGATCATTGATTTCATCCACTCATCCCCTACCGTCACACCATGAGTTAGTTTTTGAATCGGATTACCTTCAGTACCAATATCGAGAAATTCCATGATATCAGGGTGCTCTACTGGTAAGTACGGCGAAAGGTGTCCACGACGAACTGACCCCTGACTGACCACATCCACCAAGGTCTCAAAGAGCTGCATAAAATGTACTGCTCCAGAAGACTGACCATTATCAGAAATCGAGGATCCACGTCCCCGCAAAGCCCCGAAGTATCCGGAACATCCACCCCCAAACTTACTCATCATTCCCACTTCAGCATTAGTAAAAAGAATACTCCCCATGTTGTCGCCTAGGTAAGAACCGAAGCAACTAATCGGTAACCCCTTTTTGATTCCAAAATTTGACCAGACGGGAGACGACAGTGAAATCCAACCCTTACCCATATAATCGTAAAACTTATCGGCAAAACCAGGTCGATTAAGGTACTTCTCGGCCGTTTCGGCGATTACGCGGATTCTTTCTTGTGGTGTCTGCCCAGGGGCCAAATACCCACGATCTAAGAAGTTGCGACTATTTTCATTCAACCAATACCAGGGTTCCATATACGTTATACAATTACCGATTACTAATTAAAATAAATCATCACTCGTCACACTCATACTACGCTTATTATAGTTGATTGAACGCTTTTGGAAAAAGTCGACGTGTTTGGTAGCAATAACCTCATCATCAAACCAATCGGTTTCCTGGAGCAAAGCCTCACTAACTTCAAAGATTCGTGGTAGACCAATTGAAGCCAAAGAGTTATTAAAACGCTGCTTCACAAACTCTTTCACATTCGCCGCCGGCAAGAAATCCAATTCCCCCGCCTCAAAGATCCAATCAATAACAGCACTCTCCGCCTCAAAGGCCTTTTCACACTCCCTAATAATCATATCCTTACAGTCTTGATCAAACCATTCCGGATGCTCCTTTTTGATGATATTAATAATATCAATACCAAACATACCATGGATCTGTTCCTCCTTGGAAGTTGCTTCTACCGCGTTACTAATCCCTTTAAACAAATTGCGATGTTTGTTAAAGGACATAATGATCAAAAACTGGGAGAACAAAGAAACATGTTCAATAAACAAAGAAAACAACAGAACTGAGTGCATGTACTGACGATTCTCGTCGGTTCGAGATAAGGTGATAGTCTTCTCTAAGTAAGCAATACGCTTTTTAATCACTGGAATCTCAGTAACAGTTTCAAACTCAGCATTCAGACCAAGAATCTCTAGCAGATGCGAATAAGCATCCATGTGTCGTACTTCACTTTCAGCAAAAGTGAATCCCACCGCGCCAATTTCTGGCTTAGGCATTTTTTTATAGATATCACCCCAAAAGGTTTTAACTGCCACCTCGATTTGAGCAATCGCCAACATCGCATTTTTGATCGCCCCGCGTTCTGCCGGACTAACATTTACATGAAAGTCGTTTACATCACTGGTATAGTTGAACTCGGTATGGACCCAGTATGAATGTCGAATCGAACTAACATATTCGTAAAGCTCAGGGTATTCGTAAGGTTTAAGATTTGTGCGCTTGCCAAAAATATCACGCTCACGCAACTTCTTGCGCGCGTTACGATAAATAATATAAGCTTTGGCCGTTTCAAAGTATGACAACTCCATGAGGGCCTGTTCAACCAAGTCCTGAATTTCTTCCACTGCAGGATACCCATCAACACACTTTTGGGTGATTGGGTCGCCACTTGGTGCCGTTGCCGCTTGCACACACATGGCAATAGTTTTTTGATGGACCAAATCAGCCACTTTCCGGGCGTCAGCGACCTCCCCTTCACCGGTCTCATACAGAGCCTTCAATATCGCACTTTCAATTTTGCTGATATTAAATTCTTGAACTGACCCATCGCGCTTACGAATACTTTTAATTTCCATACCTCACTATTAAAAATAAGAACTGATAAAGACGAACTCTCTATCTCTCACAAACGTAATTGGTGGTGGACCACTCCCCGGCTAGGGAGTAAGTACAGTTAGGTTTGAGAAAGATTATTCTGGTAGCTAAAGACACACCATGTCCTAAGGACATGTAAAGTTGCGTGTCTTTACCCCCGACACACGGTGGAGAAACTCGTGCGTTCCTAAATAATAGCACCTTTCAAGAAAAGCTTATTTTTCGATCAGTGGCTAAAAGTAAGGTTATTTTTTATTAACTGTTGATACTCTATGTGGATAACTTTGCTAAAGACAAACTCTGATATTTTTTTTCTTTCTTGCCTAGTCCCACAAGAGAGAAAAATATTTTGTGGTAAATGAAAAGAGACGCCGAGCGGAGCTTGGCGTCTCTTTTTCCCAAAACAAAACCCGCTATAAAGGCGGGTTTTTAAGTTGTCTTCGATTTTTGAGAAAAGTATCGAATTCTCTGTTTACTTTTATCTCTGCTGCCCTGGCTCAACTCGTAGATTCAACCAGGTATAGATTTTCGTAATATCTACGCGTCTCTTCTGATAGAGAATCGAACCAAGCATTATCGGCTTCATATCGACGAATGACTTCTTCTCTGGTCTCAACTCTAAGTTCAGGCTTGTGTATAAACAATCTTTTCACAAACTCCAAAATCTTCATTTTGAAACCTCGTTGTATAGTCTTCTCTTTTTGCGTGAGAACTGATCTTGGTAGTACGGAATGTTCCTTTGGAACCAGTTTGGCTTCATCTGCCCAACAACAACCGTCCTTGCAAGCATTATGTCCATCTCTTCAGAAGTCATCATCCTTGAATGGTTATTTCGAAGACGAGAATTGATAACTGCATTGGCTCGCTTTCTAGCAATCTCGTTAGACTCCCACGTCTTTTTGATTGCATACTTGAGGTCGCACTTTTCGAATAGCTTGTGTAGAACCTGAAAGATCTTTTTGATCATGTACTTTCTTCTACCATCATGAACCTTACTCTACTCTACAGCAGAAAAATTAATTATCAAATCAATCAGTCTAAAAGAAAAACCCGCACTAATGCGAGTTTTAAATTCCTTGTGACCTCCTTAGGGGGAGGTGTTCTACATTCGTCAGCAATCTTCCAATGTGAGAACGGTAGCAGACCACCCTACCTCCTTAGGGGGAGGTGTTCTTCCACAAAATCATGAGCAATCGGGTGGTTTTCCTTGATTTCTCAAGGCTTCATTCTGAAGAGCTCAACCTTCAGACGGTGTGCTACGTC
>JACCDR010655485.1_pt1 | contig 28986 bp, 28 predicted proteins | sample 7446431 | NCBI WGS metagenome assembly JACCDR01 (sample SAMN15323443, study PRJNA562643) | freshwater metagenome | isolation source: river surface water | place: USA:Blue River Watershed | collected 2017-08-17
CCAGCAGGGCGCCGGCGATCGCCGCGGCCAGACCGCCACCGAAGAGGAGGACCACCAGGCGCGTGTAAAGGGCGCGCGCGTGGCTCCACTCGCGCTGTCCGATCAACTCCGAAAAATGCGTGAAAGCAACCGTCCCGATCGCTGTGAGCAGCAGGGTGTTCAGAGCGGCAGGAACCTTGTTTCCGTAGTTCAGCACGGTAACGGCGCCCTCGCCCAGACCATAGGCGATCATCTGCTCGACCACGGGGACCAGGGCGTTGATCAGGCCGCTCAGGAGAAGCGGGGTTGCCAACAGGACCACCCGCCCCAGCCCTCCGTCGTTCACCCCGCCCCAGCGCAGCAGCCCCTTGCGGCGCAGGAGCCCGAGCAGGATCAGGGTTTCCAGGGCACTGCCCACCACCGTACCGGCCACCAGCAGCTCCAGGCTGGCCCCTCCGTCAGCCCAGAGGATCAGGAGCGTGGCCAGGGGAAACAGGCCCGGCAGCAACGCGTTGGTCCAGTACGTCCGCCGTGACTGCAGCGCGCCATGCAGCAACCAGTTGATCCCGCTGGTGAAGTAATAGGGGATCATCCACCAGCAGGCCTGCAGGATCAGCGGCTCCGCGCCGTCTCGCGCCATGAGGGACAGAAGCGGGGGCAGGACCAGGAGCCAAATGGGCAGGATCAGCGCCAGCACCAGCAGGGCCAGCTTCAGCGCGCCAGCCAGCAAGGCAGCGGCCCGGTCCGGCTCCGTCCTTTCCACCAGGGCGGGGACCAGCGCTGTGTGGAGCGCCGTCATCAGCACGGCAATCGGGACGGCGATGAGGACGAAGGCCAGAAAATAGGCATCGAGGACATGGTCGGCGCCGAAACGGGCGGCCACCATGACGTCCTTCGCAAGCGACAGGAGTTTGGGCAGCAACGACAGCAGGCTGAACAGCGCCGCCGACGACAGGATCGCACGCACGGAGGGTAAATGCATAGTTTTCCGTTGGGCTAGGGCGACCACGCCGGCAGTCCGGGTGCGGCTCCCGCAGATCCTGCAAGGTTACCGGTAATAGTCCCGATACCAGGCCACGAACTGACGCACGCCATGTTCCACCGGGGTGTCGGGCCTGAACCCGATCCAGGCATCGAGCTCATCCGTGTCGGCCGCCGTGGCTGGCACATCCCCTGCCTGCATCGGAAGAAAATTTTTCCGGGCGGTGATACCCAGGGCCTGCTCCAGCGCCTGGATGTAGTCCATCAGCGGAGTCGGCTGGTTGTTGCCTATGTTGAAGACACGATACGGCGCATTGCTGGTGGCCGGGTCCGGTCGCCCGGGGTCGAAATCCCCGGCCGGCTCCGCCGGCCTGTCGAGGACACGCATCACGCCTTCGACGATGTCGTCGACATAGGTGAAGTCACGCACCATCCGACCATGGTTGAAAACGTCGATGGGGCGGTCTTCCAGCATGGCCCGGGTGAACAGGAAAAGCGCCATGTCGGGCCGCCCCCACGGACCATAGACCGTGAAAAACCGCAATCCGGTGGTCGGCAACCTGAAAAGATGGCTGTAGGTGTGCGCCATCAGTTCGTTCGCCTTCTTGGTGGCTGCGTACAGGCTGACCGGGTGGTCGATGTTGTGGTGCTCGCTGAAGGGCAGGGCCGTGTTGCCACCGTACACACTGGAACTGCTGGCGTACACCAGGTGCTGCACATCCTGGTGACGGCACCCCTCCAGGATATTCATGAAGCCCTTCAGGTTGGCGTCGATGTAGGCGTGGGGATGGGTCAACGAATACCGGACCCCGGCCTGGGCCGCAAGATGGACGACCCGCTGCGGACGCTCCCGCGCAAACAGGCTGGCCATACCTTGCGGATCAGCGATATCGAGGCGGTGGAAGGAGAAGCCGGGATGCGGCGCCAGACGCGCCAGCCTCGCCTCCTTGAGCGACACATCGTAGTAATCGTTGAGATTGTCCAGGCCCACCACCGTATCGCCGCGCGCCAGCAGCCGCTGGGCCACGTGCATGCCGATGAAGCCGGCGGCTCCTGTCACCAGGACCTTCACAGGCGACCATCCGCCGCATGCTGCGGCAGGATGCCCTTCACGTCGTAGACCACCCCCGCCGGCCCGGCGAGGGCCCGAATCGCCGCGGGTCCCATCTCCACGAACTGGCGATGGCCCACCGCCACCACCACGGCCGCATAGTCCGGGCTGGCCGGCAGCTCTTGCAGGCACGCAAGACCATATTCATGGCGGGCTTCTGCGACGTCGATCCATGGATCGTAGACGTCGACCTCGGCGCTGTAGGCACGGAGGGCACGGACCATGTCCACCACCTTGGTGTTGCGCAGATCCGGACAGTTTTCCTTGAAGGTCAGACCGAGCACGAGGATGCGACTGCCCAGCACCGGCAGGCGACGACGCAACATGAGCTTCACGACCTCGTCGGCCACATGGGCCGCCATGCTGTCGTTGATGCGACGGCCCGCCAGGATCACCTCGGGGTGGTAGCCCAGCTCCTGGGCCTTGTGCGTCAGGTAATAGGGATCCACGCCGATGCAATGACCGCCCACCAGGCCGGGCCGGAAGGGCAGGAAATTCCATTTGGTCCCGGCGGCCTCCAGCACCTCCAGTGTGTCGATGCCCAGGCGATGGAATATCAGGGATAGCTCGTTCATCAGGGCGATGTTGACGTCACGCTGGGTGTTCTCGATCACCTTGGCGGCCTCGGCGACCTTGATGCTGCTGGCCAGGTGCGTGCCGGCCGTGATGATCTGGCGGTACAGCGCATCCACGGCCTGGGCCACGGCCGGGGTGGAGCCGCTGGTCACCTTCCTGATATCGGGCAAACGATGCCCCTTGTCCCCGGGGTTGATGCGCTCCGGGCTGTAGCCGCAGAAGAAATCCAGGTTGAACTTACGACCCGACTCCTTTTCGAGGATCGGGACGCAGACCTCCTCCGTGGCCCCCGGGTACACCGTGGACTCATAGATCACCACGGCACCCCCGGGCATCACTCGGCCGACCGTCTCGCTCGCCCTGACCAGGGGTGTCATGTCGGGACGGTTGGCCCGGTCGACGGGCGTGGGCACGGTGACGATGAACACCTTGCAGTTGCGCAAGGCTTCGGGATCATGGACGAAACGCAGGTGATGCGCCGACTGCAACTCCCCGGAAGCCACTTCCAGCGTGCTGTCACGGCCTGCACTCAACTCGGCGATGCGCGCGGCGTTGATGTCGAAGCCGATGACCGGCCGCTGCTTGCCGAACTCGACGGCCAGGGGCAGGCCGACATAACCCAGGCCGATGACTGCGATGAGCTCCGCATCCAGATTCATGGTGTCTCCGTCACGCCTGTTGCCGCCCGTAGACGTCCTCGAACCGCACGATATCGTCCTCACCAAGATACCCGCCGCTCTGCACCTCGATGATTTCCAGCGGTACCTTGCCCGGATTGGCCAGGCGATGCCTCTGCCCGATGGGAATGAAAGTACTCTGGTTCTCACCCAGCACCAACACCTTATCCCCGTTGGTCACCTCGGCCGTGCCGCTCACCACCACCCAGTGCTCGGCTCGGTGGTGATGCATCTGCAGGGACAGGGCCGCACCGGGCTTGACGGTGATGCGCTTGACCTGATGGCGTGGCCCCAGGTCGATGCTGTCGTACCAGCCCCAGGGCCGGGCTACTCGACGGTGCTGCACGGCCTGGGCAGCATCCAGCGCCTCCAGCTTGGCCACGACCTCCTTGACCGCTTCGGCCTGGCTGGCGTCGGCCACCAGCAGCGCATCGGGGGTGTCGATCACCAGCAGCTTCTGGGTCCCCAGGGCCACCACGGGGCGCTGACCGCCAGCGTGGATGTAGGTGTCACGGGTGCGCAGATGATGGGCGTGCTGCACCTCGCCGCCGGCCCGATTGCCATCAGCATCCGGCTCGGCAAGCGCCGCCACGGCGTTCCAGCTGCCCACATCACTCCAGACACCGGCGAAGGGATAGACGCTGACATTGTCCGCCCGCTCCATCACCGCGTAGTCGATGGACTGGCTGCGGCAAGCCGCGAACAGCTGTGCATCGGGGCGCAGGAAAAGACCGTCACGCTGCGGAGCACGCATGGCCTGGCGGCAGGCCTCCAGGATGTCCGGCGCATGAACCTGCAAGGCGTGCAACAGGTCGACCGCACGCATGAGGAAGATGCCGGCGTTCCAGAGGTACTGGCCGCTGGCCAGGAACTCGAGCGCCTTGTCCTGGGCCGGCTTCTCGACAAAACGGGCCACCTGGAAGCCGGCACCGTTAGGCGCACCCTTCTGGATGTAGCCGTAGGCCGTGCTGGGGAAACTGGGCAACACGCCGAAGGTCACCAGGCGACCGGCCCGTGCCGCCGGGGCCGCACCCTCCACCATGGCGCAGAAGGCGGCCGCATCGGGAATGTGGTGATCGGCCGGACAGAAGAGCAGCAGAGCATCCACAGGGGCCGCCAGGGCCGCCAGCGCCATGGCCGCCGCGGTGTTGCGAGCCTGTGGCTCCAGGATCTGGCGCACGCTCAGGCCCGCCTGCGTCGCCACGTCGGCCACGAGGAAGCGGTGTTCATCGGCGGCCACGCAGGTGACGGCCTCGGCCTGCCCGCGGGCCAGGGGAGCCACCCGCTCCAGCGTGAGCTGCAACAGCGACTTCTCACCCAGCAGGGGGATGAACTGCTTGGGGAAGGCCTTGCGCGACAGCGGCCACAAGCGTGTGCCACTGCCACCGCACAGGACGACGGGATGGATGATGAGACTCATGCGTACACCTCTGCCTGGGCCAGCGACTGGCCCTGCTGATCCTTGCCCGACAGCACAGGGGCTGCTGCGAGCGGCCATTCAATACCGATCGCCGGATCATTCCAGGCGATGCAGCGCTCATGCTCTGGCGCGTAATAGTCAGTGGTCTTGTAAAGAAAATCCGCCGACTCGCTGGTCACCAGGAAACCATGGGCAAACCCCGGCGGAACCCAGAGCTGGCGGTGATTGCTCTCGCTCAACTCCACCCCGACCCAGCGCCCGAAGGTCGGAGAGGACTGGCGCAAGTCCACCGCAACGTCGAACACGCTGCCACGCACCACGCGCGTGAGTTTGCCCTGAGGGCAACGGATCTGGTAGTGCAGTCCACGCAACACGCCCCTGGCGCTACGGCTGTGGTTGTCCTGCACGAAACGGGGCTGCAAGCCCGTGGCCTCCCCGAAAGCGCGTTCGTTGTAGCTCTCCAGGAAAAAGCCACGGGCATCACCAAACACCCGGGGTTCGAGGATCAGTACGTCGGGAATGACAGTCGGGGTAATACGCATGATGGACGGTTTCAGTCAGGACGCTTCTCGTTCAGCAGGCGTAGCAGGTACTGGCCATAGCCGCTCTTGGCCAGGGGCTGGGCCAGGCGCTCGAGCTGCCCGCTGTCGATCCAGCCCTGCCGCCAGGCAATCTCCTCCGGGCAGGCGATTTTCAAGCCCTGGCGGCGCTCCAGGGTGGCGATGAACTGGCCCGCGTCGAGCAGGCTGTCGTGCGTCCCTGTATCCAGCCAGGCATAACCGCGCCACATGATCTCGACGTTCAGCTGGCCCTGCTCCAGATACAAACGGTTGAGGTCGGTGATCTCCAGCTCGCCGCGGGCCGAGGGACGCAGGCTCCTGGCCAGCCGGGTCACCTGCTGGTCGTAGAAATACAGGCCGGTGACGGCATAGTTGCTCTTGGGAACCTTGGGTTTTTCTTCCAGCGACAACACGCGCCCCTGCGCATCGAACTCGGCCACGCCATAACGCTCGGGATCGTTCACGTGGTAGGCAAAAACCGTGGCGCCGCTGGTGCGTGAAACGGCATGCCCCAGCAGGGTCTGGAAATCGTGCCCGTAATAGATGTTGTCACCCAGCACCAGCGCGCTCGGGTTGTCACCCACAAAGGACTCGCCGATGATGAAGGCCTGCGCCAGCCCGTCGGGGCTGGGCTGCACGGCGTACTGCAGGTTCAGTCCCCACTGGCTGCCGTCGCCCAGCAGCTGGGTGAAGCGCGGCGTGTCCTGCGGCGTGCTGATGAGCAGGATGTCGCGCATGCCCGCCAGCATCAGCGTGGTCAGCGGGTAATAGACCATGGGCTTGTCGTAGACCGGCAGCAGCTGCTTGCTGATGGCCAGGGTGGCCGGGTGCAGCCGGGTGCCGGAGCCACCGGCGAGGATGATGCCCTTGCGTTGTGTCATGGTCGCTTTCCCGGGGTCGCTCAGAGTATTTCGTCCAGCATGCGTGCCACGCCGGCCTCCCAGGGCGGCAGCCTGAAGCCGAAGGTGTTCTGCAGCAGTTGTGTGTCCAGCCTCGAATTGTGCGGCCGTTTTGCCGGGGTCGGGTAGGCGGTGGTCGGGACCGGCTGCACCTGCTGCGGTCCGGCCTTCAGCGCATGTCCGGCAGCCTGCGCCCGTTGCAGCACAAAGCGGGCGTAACCGTGCCAGCTCGTTTCACCGGACGCCGCCACATGGTACAGGCCCGAAGGCGTCAGGTCGTTGCGCCGCTGCTGCGGCAGCACATGGCGCACGGCATGCGCCGTCACGTCGGCCAGCAGGTCGGCGCCGGTCGGCGCACCGATCTGGTCGTCGATCACCTGGAGTTGCTCCCGCTCGGCCGCCAGGCGCAGCATGGTCCGGGCGAAGTTGCCTCCGCGGGCCCCATAGACCCAGCTGGTACGGAAGATCAGATGGCGGCAGCCGCTGGCCAGGATCGCCTCCTCGCCGGCGCGTTTGCTGCGGCCATAGACACTCAGCGGTGCCGTCGTATCCGTCTCCTTCCAGGGCCGGCTGCCGCTGCCGTCGAACACATAGTCGGTGCTGTAGTGCACCAGCCAGGCGTCGAGTTCCCGGGCGGTCTGGGCCAGCACGCCGGGTGCGTGGGCGTTGATGGCGTGCGCCAGCTCCGGCTCGTTTTCCGCCCTGTCGACCGCCGTGTGGGCGGCGGCGTTGACGATGAGTTGGGGTCGCAGCTGCCGCACCGTGTGTGCCAGGCCGGCCGGGTTGGTGAAGTCCCCACAGAAGTCGGTGCTGTCGTGGTCCAGCGCCACCAGCTCGCCCAGCACCGAGAGGGAGCGCTGCAGCTCCCAGCCGACCTGGCCCTTCTTGCCGAGCAGCAGGATCTTCATGCGTACTGCTTCTGCACCCACTCGCGGTAGGCCCCGGACTGCACATGCGCGACCCAGTCCGCATGGTCCAGGTACCACAGGACCGTCTTGCGGATGCCGGACGCGAAGGTCTCGGCCGGCTTCCAGCCCAGCTCCTTCTCGAGCTTGTGCGCGTCGATGGCATAGCGTCGGTCGTGGCCCGGGCGGTCCTTCACGTAGCTGATCTGCTCGCGGTAGCTCTTGCCGTCGGCGCGCGGACGCAGTTCGTCGAGCAGGGCGCACAGGGTCTGCACGATCTCGATATTGGGTTTTTCGTTCCAGCCGCCCACGTTGTAGACCTCGCCCGGCTTTCCGGCCTGCAGCACGCGACGGATGGCGCTGCAGTGGTCACGCACGTAGAGCCAGTCGCGGACCTGCATGCCGTCGCCATAGACCGGCAGCGGCTTGCCCGCCAGCGCGTTGACGATCATCAGCGGGATCAGCTTTTCCGGGAAGTGATACGGGCCATAGTTGTTGCTGCAGTTGGTGGTCAGCACCGGCAGGCCGTAGGTGTGGTGATAGGCCCGCACCAGGTGATCGCTCGCGGCCTTGCTGGCGCTGTAGGGGCTGTTGGGTTCGTAGCGGTGCCGCTCGGTGAAGGCCGGGTCCTGCGGCGCCAGCGAACCGTAGACCTCGTCCGTCGAGACGTGCAGGAAACGAAAACCCGCCCGCGCCGTCTCGTCCAGGCCGCCCCAGTGGGCCCGCACGGCCTCGAGCAACCGGAAGGTGCCCACGATATTGGTCTGGATGAAGTCTTCCGGCCCATGGATGGATCGGTCCACATGCGACTCGGCCGCGAAGTTGAGCACGGCACGCGGCCGGTGCTCGGCCAGCAGGCGCGCCACCAGCGCGCTGTCACCGATGTCGCCCTGCACGAACACGTGGCGCGCATCACCGCGCAAGGACGCCAGGTTCTCCAGGTTGCCGGCGTAGGTCAGCTTGTCCAGATTGAGCACCGGCTCGTCCGACTGCGCCAGCCAGTCGAGCACGAAATTGGCGCCGATAAAGCCGGCGCCGCCGGTGACAAGAATCATGCAATCCCCTGGACGGGCCGTTTCAGCCCGGGCTATAGACCAGCGGGTGAGTTTAGCCCAGCTCCTCCCCCGGCTGGACGCGAGTTCCGGACACTGGCGCAGACGCCACAGAGGGCGTACAGTGCCGGTAACTTTTCTCGACAGGAGCCTGCCCATGCCCAGCACATCCGGCCCGAAGCCCAAGCAGCCCGCCTCGGGCGACGACCCCCTGCGCGACTCGGCCCAGCAGATCTGGCTGGCCGGCCTGGGCGCCTTCACCAAGGCGCAGCAGGAGGGCAGCAAGGTCTTCGACGCCCTGGTGCAGGAGGGCCTGGCCATGCAGCGCAAGGCCCAGAGCAGCGCCGAGACCCGGCTGGCCGAGGCCAGCCAGAAGGTCAGCCACCTGGCCCAGGAACTGAGCCAGCGCGCCACGGGCCAGTGGAACCAGATCGAGGGCCTTTTTGAGGACCGCGTGGCCCGCGCCCTGGAGCGCCTGGGTATGCCCTCGGCCCGCGACGTCCAGGCCCTGGAAAACCGTGTGGCCGAGCTGGAACGGCAACTCAGGAGCCGGGCGCCGGCGCAAAAAACGGCCGCCCGCAAGGCGCCGGCACGCAAGACCGCCGCCAAGACCTCCCGCTGATGGCCAAAAAGGCGCCGCGCCGCACCGCCGAGCGCATCCGGGAGGCGGCGCTGGCCCTGTTCAATCGCTACGGCGAACCCCATGTCTCGACCAGCCAGATCGCTGACGAGCTGGGCATCAGTCCGGGCAACCTCCATTACCACTACCCGGCCAAGGATGGCCTGGTCAACCGGCTCTTCGACGACTATGCCCTGGGACTGGGCAGCCTGTTGCCGGCGGCCGACAGCGTCCATGACGTGGAAGACGCCTGGTTTTTCATCCACAGCCTCTTCGAGCGCATCTGGGCGCACCGTTTCCTCTACCGCGACCTCAACCTGCTGCTGAGCCGCAACCGGCACCTCGAGTCCGGCATGCGACAGGTGCTGCTGGCGCAGACCGCCGCACTGCGCCGACTGCTCGACAGCCTGCAGCGCAGTGGCACCTTGGAGCTGCCCCCGGACGAGGGCGACCGCCTCGCGACGCGCCAGGTCGTGCTGCTGAGCTACTGGCTGAGCTACGAGTACGTGCTGGACCCGCGCCACGCCCTGGAGGGCGAGGGACTGCAGGCCGCAGCGGTGCGCGGCGCAGGGCAGGCCCTCGGTTTGCTGCTACCCTATCTGGTTGCGGCGCAGCAGGAGCACCTCCAGCATCTGCTGCGCGCTTACCAGACCCAACCGCCATCAGGAAAGCCCGGAGTCCCCCATGAGTGATCTCAAGTCCCAATTCGAAGCCGCCGTCGCCCGTTCCAAGGAACTGGACGAGCGCCCCGACAACGTCACCCTGCTCAAGATCTACTCGCTCTACAAACAGGCCACCGAAGGCGACGCCACCGGCTCGCGCCCCAGCTTCACCGACATGGTGGCCCGCGCCAAGTGGGACGCCTGGAACGCCCACAAGGGCAAAAGCGCCGACGACGCCATGCAGGCCTACATCGACCTGATCGACTCGCTGAGCTGAACGCCGCTCACTGGATGACGCCGCGCGAGCGCAGCGCGGCGATCTGCCCGTCCGTCAACCCCACCTCGCGCAGCACGGCCTCGCTGTCCTGTCCGAGCGCGGGGGCCCGGCGCCACTGGCCACCCGGCGTGGCCGAGAGCCTGGGCACCACGCCCGGCACCATCAGCGCGCTGCCATCCTCCATGGCCACCGTCTGCAGCATGCCGCGCGCCACATAGTGCGGGTCGGCCGCGATATCGGCCACCGTGTAGATCTTGCCCGCCGGCACCTGCGCCGCGTCGAGCGCGGCCAGAGCCTCGTTCACGGGCAAGGTGGCCGCCCAGGCGCCGATCGCTGTGTCCAGCTCCTCCACGCGCGCGACCCGGCCCGCGTTGTCGGCCAGCGTCGGATCCGTGCCCAGGTCCTCGCGGCCGATGCAGCTCATCAGGCGCTTGAAGATGCTGTCCCCATTGCCCGCGATCAGCGCGTAGCCCCCATCAGCGCAGCGGTATGCATTGGTGGGCGCGATGCCCGGCATGGCGCTGCCCGCGGGCCCGCGGACCGCGCCAAAGGCGCTGTACTCGGGCAGCAGGCTTTCCATGCAGTTGAACACCGCCTCGTAAAGCGCCACGTCGATCACCTGCCCACGCCCTTTCGGCGCCTCGGCACTCACGCTCGCATGCCGGTGCTGCAGGGCCAGCAGGATGCCGATCACGCCGTGCAGCGAGGCCAGGGTGTCGCCGATGGACACGCCCACGCGCACCGGCACCCGCCCGGGCTCGGCCGTGAGGTGGCGCATGCCGCCCATGGCCTCGGCCACCACACCAAAACCCGGCCGGTCACGGTAAGGGCCGGTCTGCCCGTAGCCGCTGATGCGCAGCATGATGAGGCCCGGGTTGAGCGCCAGCAGCGCCTCGGGGCCCAGGCCCCAGCCCTCCATGGCGCCGGGACGGAAGTTCTCGATCAGCACATCGGCCTCGGCTGCCAGCGTGCGCACGATGTCCTGGGCCTCGGCCTGTTTGAGATCCAGCACCAGCGAGCGCTTGTTGCGCGACTGCACCTGCCACCAGACCGAGGTGCCGTCTTTCAGCAAACGCCACTTGCGCAGCGGATCCCCCGCGCCCGGCGGCTCGATCTTGATCACATCGGCGCCGAAGTCGGCCAGGGTCTTGGCCGCGAAGGGACCGGCGATCAGCTGGCCCAGCTCGACCACCTTCAGCCCGACGAGCGGCCCCTGAGGCTGGTTATCTTGAGTCTCCATACCCTGCATGCTACCCTCGGCGCATGCTCTACAAGTTCAAGTCCCGCGCCGCCCCCGACCTCATCATGCTCGAGCCCAACGGCCGGCGCGTGCTGCAGATCGTGGGCAAACACAGCGAAGACCGGCGCGGCATCCTGCAGGCCGCCGAGATGCCGGCCGCCATTGCCGCACTCGAGGCCGCCATCACCCAGGAGGAAGCCGAACGCCGCGCGGCCGAAGCCGAGGCTGCGGCCCGGGGCGAGGAACTGCCCGAGCAGGAGGGCGTAAGCCTGCGCCAGCGCGCGACCCCCTTCATCGAGATGCTGCGCCGCTGTCAGGCTGACAACCAGGAAATCATCTGGGGCGTGTGAGGCTCCCCTTGCGCGGAACGCCGTGGAACCGGCTACGCCGGGCCACTGGCGTTGCCCCCTTGAGGTGGGTGGCGTAGCGCCACAACCTGGCGCGCCGCCTGGGGATCAGTCAACTTTCGCGCCGGAAGCTTTCACAACCGCCGCCCACTTCACGTGCTCGGCGTCGATGAAACGCGCGAACTCCTGCGGGCTCATGCCGCCGGGAATGGCGCCCTGGGCCAGCAGCTTTTCGTTCACGGCCGGCGACTTGAGGGCCTTGGCCGTCTCCTGCTGGATGCGGTTGACGATCTCGACCGGGGTGCCAGCCGGCGCCAGCAGGCCGAACCAGCTGCTGGCCTCGAAACCCTTGAGCTGACCGGCTTCCTCCACCGTGGGCACCTCGGGCAGGGCGTTCGAACGCTGCGCACTGGTCACCGCAAAGGCCTTGAGCTTGCCGCCCTTGATGTGCGGCATGCTGGAGGGCAGGTTGTCGAACATCACGTCCATATTGCCAGCCACCATGTCCATCAGCGCCGGGCCAGAGCCGCGGTAAGGGATGTGGGTCATGAAGGTGCCCGTCATGGACTTGAACAATTCACCCGCCAGGTGGATGGATGTCCCGTTGCCGCTGGAGGCCATGTTCAGCTTGCCGGGGTTGGCCCGGGCGTAGCGGATGAAGTCAGCCACGCTGTTGATGTTCAGCGCCTTGGCCTTGTCCGCGTTCATCACCATCACATTGGGCACACCAGCCACCAGCGTGATGGGCGCAAAGTCCTTTTGCGGCTCGTAGGGCAACTTGGCGTACAGCGCCTTGTTGATGCCGTGCGTGCCCACGGTGCCCATGAGCACGGTGTAACCGTCATTCGGGGACTTCGCCACGAGCTCGGCCCCCACGTTGCCACCGGCGCCGGCCTTGTTCTCCACCACAAAGGGCTGGCCGAAGGCCTTGCTCAGCTCAGGCGCGATCGCACGCGCCAGGATGTCGGTGGTGCCACCGGGGGCAAAGGGCACGACGATCTTCACGGGTTTGGTGGGCCAGGCCCCCTGGGCCCAGACAGCAGGCACACAGGCCAGCAGGACGGCGGCGACAAGATGACGACGGTTCATGGGGAGACTCCTCTGTTCTGATCGTCCCAGTGTAGGGAGGGCACGGGGGCCTGTGACCTAGGGTTTGCCTTTGGATCTGTCACCCGGGCTACTGTCGCTGCGGTGGGCAGCGGCGGTCGAGGTCGCGCCCCGGCAGGCAGGCAGCGCAAAAGACGCCCGGCAGAGAAAAGAAAAGCCACCCGAAGGTGGCTTGTCATGCGCAGCGCAGAACGCCGGGAAAATCAGTCCGCGTAGACGCCGGCTGCCTTCAGCACGGGGCTCCACTTGGCGATCTCGTCGGCCACGAACTTCTTGTGCTCGGCCGCCTCGACGCGCTTGTCGGTCACGACCACGGCGCCCAGGCCTTCCTGCTTCCTGATGAAGTCGGGGTCCTTGAGCGCCGCCTTCAGGGCGGTGTTGATCTTGGCCACGACGTCGGCGGGTGTGCCCTTGGGGGCGTACAGGCCGTGCCAGATGGTCACTTCAAAACCCTTGAGGCCGGACTCGTTGAGCGTGGGCAGATCCTTCAGGGCCGGGGGAGTCAGTCGCTTGGTCGTCGTCACGGCATAGGCCTTGACCTTCTTGCCCTCGATCTGGCTCGTGGTGTTGGTGGTCTGGTCACACAGCAGGTCGATCTGGCCGCCGATCAGGTCGGTGATGGCCGGCGCCGTGCCCTTGTAGGGCACAGTGGTCATGTCGACCTTGAGCGCGTTCTGGAACATCAGGCCGCACAGGTGCGAGGCGGCACCGATGCCGGCGTTGCCCAGGTTGATCTTGCCCTTGTTCTCGTTGATCCAGGCCGACAGTTCCTTGTAGTTGCTGGCCGGCAGGCTGGGGCGGCCGATCAGGGTCATGGGCACGTCGTTGACCATGCCCAGGTACTCGAAATCGCTTTCGACCTTGAAGGGCAGGTTGCGCACCAGGGTGGGCATGGTGGCCATGCCGATATGGTGCAGCAGCAGGGTGTGGCCATCGGGCGAGGCCTTGGCCACCTTGTTGGCGCCGATGGAGCCACCGGCGCCGGCGGCGTTGTCCACCACGATGGTCGCGCCGCCCAGGGGCTTGCGCAGGGCTTCGGCCAGGTCACGCGCCACGCGGTCGGTGGGACCACCGGCGGAGAAGGGCACGACGATGGTGATGGGCTTGGTGCCCGGGAAGGACTGGGCCTGGGCCGCAAAGGCGGCCACGGCGGCGGCGAGCAGTAGCAGACGTTTCATGGGTTCCTCCTAAGATGGCAAGGAGTCTAATGCGACCCATCCTGGAAACCAGCGCGGAAAATACGTAGAAAGCACTGGCGCCATCGAGCACGCCAGTGACGGCTCACTTGTAACTGCGTGTGTCCTCGATCACCTTGCCGTCGTTGGGCAGGCTGCCAGGCAGCACCAGCTCGACCTCGCCGCGCAGCTTGGTCACGTCGCGGATGGTCTCGCCGAGGCGCACGGCCAGTTCCCCCGGTCCGCTGCAGGCGGTCTCCACCCGCAGCGTCATGCGGTCGTTGGCCATCTCGCCGGCAACCACCAGACGCGCACGGACCACCTCGGGATAACGGCGCACGATCTCGGCCACCTGCCCCGGGTGCACGAACATGCCCCGCACCTTGGTCGTCTGGTCGGCACGGCCCAGCCACCCCCGGATGCGCGTGTTGGTCCGGCCCGTCGGGCAGACGCCCGGCAGGACGGCCGAGAGGTCGCCCGTTCCGAAGCGGATCAGGGGGTAGTCCGGGTTGAGCACGGTCACCACCACCTCGCCCACCTCGCCTTCGGGCACGGGGTCGCCCGTGCCCGGCCGCACGATCTCGAGCACGATGCCCTCGTCCAGCACCAGGCCCTCACGCGCCTGCGTCTCGTAGGCGATCAGGCCGGCATCGGCCGTGGCGTAACACTGGTAGCCGCTGATGCCGCGCTCGGCCAGCCAGTCCCGCAGGCTGGGCGGAAAAGCCTCGCCGCTGACCAGGGCCTTGCGCACCGGCAGTGTCTGGCCGGCCTCGGCCGCCTTGTCCACCAGGATCTTGAGAAAGCTGGGCGTGCCTGCATAGGCCACAGGATGCAGGTCGGCCATGGCGGCAAGCTGCTGCTCGGTGTTGCCCGTGCCGCCCGGGAACACCGTGCAGCCCAGCGCCTGCGCGCCGGCCTCCATGATCCAGGCCCCGGGGGTGAGGTGATAACTGAAGCAGTTGTGCACGAGGTCCCCGGCCTCGAATCCGGCCGCGGCAAATGCACGGGCGCTGCGCCAGTAATCCACCGCGCCGCCTTCCGGCTCGTAGATCGGGCCGGGTGACTGGTAGACGCGCCGCGCCCCCGTACCGCGCAGCAGACCCCGCCAGCCGATGGCGGAAAAGCCGCCAAAAGGATCGTTCGCATCCCGCGCGCGCGCCGCCTGCTGGCGTTCCAGCAACTCGTGCTTGCGCGTCACCGGCAGCCTGGCCAGCGCCGCGCGCGTGGTGACGGCAGCGGCGTCCACACCGCGCAGGATCTCGGCAAAAGCCGGCGCCGCTCGCTGCGCCTGCGCCACCTGCCCCGGCAGCGCCGCCATCAGCGCCGCCTCGCGCTGCGCCGGATCACGCGTCTCGAGCGCGTCGTAGTGTTTGTTCATCTCAGCCTTCCCTGTTCCGCAAGCCCGTCGCGCCCACCATGTTCTCTTCGGGGGAGGCAGCCTCCGGGCCGCCACGGGGGTGCATCTTGTTCATGCCAGCCAGCGCTTGCGGCGCTTGTAACTCTTGACGTCACGGAAGCTCTTGCGTTCGCCTCCGCCCATGCCCAGGTAGAACTCCTTCACGTCCTCGTTGCTGGCCAGGTCGCTGGCCGCGCCGTCCATCACGATGCGCCCCGATTCCATGATGTAGCCGTAGTCCGCGTACTTGAGCGCCATATTCGTGTTCTGCTCGGCCAGCAGGAAGGTCACGCGCTCCTTGGCGTTGAGATCCTTCACGATCTCGAACACCTCCTCGACGATCTGTGGCGCCAGGCCCATGGAAGGCTCGTCCAGCAGCACCATGCTGGGATTGGCCATGAGCGCACGGCCGATGGCGCACATCTGCTGCTCGCCTCCCGAGGTGTAGGCCGCCTGCGAACTGCGGCGTGTCTTCAGGCGCGGGAAATAGGTATAGACCTTCTCCAGGTTGGCCGCGATCTCGCCCTTGTCCTTGCGCGTGTAACCGCCGGTGAGCAGGTTCTCTTCGATGGTCAGGTGGGCGAAACAGTGCCGCCCCTCCATCACCTGCACCACCCCGCGTTGCACCAGGTCAGCCGGCGTCAGGTTCTCGATGCGCTCGCCGCGCAGCTCGATCGTCCCCTTGGTCACCTCGCCGCGTTCGCCCTTGAGCAGGTTGGAGATGGCCCGCAGCGTCGTGGTCTTGCCCGCGCCGTTGCCGCCCAGCAGCGCCACGATGCCCCCCTCGGGCACCTGCAGCGATACCCCCTTGAGCACCAGGATCACGTGGTTGTAGATGACCTCGATGCCGTTGACGTTGAGAACAATGTTTTTTGAGTCCATGAGAATCTCTTCCTGACCAGATGAAAGACCCGCGCCAGCGGCCCTTTCATCTGGCGGCTCCGGGTGGAGCCGCTGCCCCTCCCGCGGGCGGGAGGGGTTGGGGGAGGGTGCCTACATGACAGACAAGGTCTTGATCGGCACAGCCGATCAAGACTGACAGTCAGCCGGCGAGCGCCGCTGCAGCTTCTTGTCGGCCGCATACTTCTCGGCCGAGTTCTTCACCATGGGCTTGATGATCTGCTCGTCAGCCTGCAGCCAGTCAGAACTCCAGACGAACTTGCTGCCATCCCAGGTGTGCACACGCGCCCAGGCCGAGCCCATGTGGTCCACACAGCTGGTGGAAACAGGCCGCATCACGCCCTTGAAGCCCAGCGCGTCAAGTTTGGCCTGCGTGAGGTTCAGGTTCTCATAGCCCCAGCGCGCCTGGTCGCCGGTCATGACCTTGCCCTTGCCGAAACGTTCCTGGGCAGCGCGCACACCTTCCACCGCCAGCATGGCACCGACCACCCCGCGCATGTACAACACCGTGCCGACCTCTTCCTTCGGCCCCGTGCCCTGGCCCTTGGCGTGCACCTTGTCAAGAATCTCCTTGACGACCTGCGAGCCAAACTCGGCGCCGTGCTGCATCATCACGGCGCTGTAGCCCTTGGCACCGGCGCCCACGTCCTTCAGGTCCGGCTCGGCGCCCGACCACCAGGTCCCGAACATCTTCTCGCGCGGGTAGCCGGTGGCCACCGCCTCCTTGATGGCCGTCGCCGTCATCACGCCCCAGGTCTGCATGATCACGTAGTCCGGGCGCTGCTGGCGCACCTGCAGCCAGATGGCCTTCTGCTCCACGCCCGGTGCAGGCACGGGAAGCAGCTGCAGCGTGAACCCGTGCATGGCCGCGCGCTCCTGGACGATGGGCAGCAGCTCCTTGCCGAAGGGGCTGTCGTGGTAGACCACGGCAATCTTCTTGCCCTTGAGCTTGTCCATGCCGCCTTCCTTCTTGCCCAGGTGCTGGATCACGGTATCGCCCGCCACCCAGTAGTGGCCGATCAGCGGGAAGTTCCACTTGAAGATCCCGCCGTCGGCAGAGTCGCTGCGGCCATAACCCGAGGTGATCATGGGAATCTTGTCGGCCGGAATCTTCTCGGTCAGCGCGAAGGTGATGCCGGTGGACAGCGGCTGGAACACGGTGGCGCCGCCGTGCTTGCCCTTGAGGCGCTCGTAGCACTCGACACCGCGGTCGGTGGCATACGCCGTCTCGCACTCCTCGACCAGCGTCTTCACGCCGTTGATGCCGCCCCGGGCGTTCACCAGTTTCATGTAGTCGTTGTGGCCGTTGGCCCAGGGCGTGGCATTGGGTGCCACCGGCCCGGTTCGCCCGGACAGCACCGGGAAGAACTGCTCCTTGGCCTGTGCGAACGCGGCCGTGGAGGTGAGCGCCCCCGTGACGGCCGCAGCCGACAGCGAGGCCGCAAGGGCGAGTTGACGAAGCTTCATGGTAGGTCTCCTAGGTAGGTTTATGGTTGAAGCACGCGGGAAAAACTCAAGGCATCTCAATGCGGGAAGGGCCACAGGCGCAGCTTCTGCTTGCCGATGCTCCACAGCCGGGCCAGCCCGTGCGGCTCGACGATGAGGAACCAGACGATCAGCGCCCCGAAAAACATGAACTCGACGTGCGCCACGGTGGCGGTGGAAATGTCCACGCCCAGGAGGCTGCCGATCGCCGGCAACAGCTGGTTGAGCACGATGGGCAGCACGACGATGAAGGCCGCGCCGAAGAAACTGCCCATGATGGAGCCCAGGCCGCCGATGATGACCATGAACAGCAGCTGGAAGGAACGGTCCACCGAGAAGGCCGCCGGCTCCCAGGAACCGAGGTGCACGAAACCCCAGAGCGCACCGGCCACGCCGACGATGAAGGAGCTCACCGCAAAGGCACTGAGCTTGGCGTACATGGGGCGGATACCGATCACGGCGGCGGCCACGTCCATGTCACGGATGGCCATCCACTCACGGCCAATGGCGCTGCGCACCAGGTTCTTGGCCAGCAGGGCGAAGAGCACCAGCAGCGCCAGGCAGAACAGGTACTTCTGCAGCGGTGTCTCGATGGGCAGGCCGAAGACCTGAAGATTCGAAACCGCCACCGAACCCGACGTGCTGTTGTTGGTGAACCAGCTGATGCGCAGGAAGGCCCAGTCGCAGAAGAACTGCGCCGCCAGCGTCGCCACCGCGAGGTACAGGCCCTTGACACGCAGGCTGGGAATGCCGAAGAACATGCCCACCAGCGTGGCAAAAAATCCGCCCGAGAGCAGGGCCACGATCAGCGGCATGCCATCGATGCGCACAAAGGTGTTGTAGGCCGCATAGGCGCCCACGGCCATGAAGGCCCCCGATCCCAGCGAGATCTGGCCGCAGTAGCCGACCAGGATGTTCACGCCCACCGCCGCGAGCGAGAGGATGAGGAAGGGGATCAGGATGGCGCGGAACAGGTATTCATCCGCCAGCAGCGGCACCCCGACGAAGGCAAAGGCCAGGAGCGCCAGGATGGCCCAGCGGTCCTGCGCGATCGGGAAGATCTGCTGGTCCGCCTGGTAGCTGGTCTTGAACTGGCCGTTTTCTCTGTAGAACATATTTACTACCGATCAGTGATCTTTTAGTGCCGGCACGCTGCGCCTGACTTGCTACGCAAGTCAGTCTTCGTTGTCGCCGGATCTTTTGCCTCCGGCCGCTCACTGCGTTCGCTTGACTTGCGACGCAAGTCAGCCTCCGCCGAAAGATCATGGGTCGCGTACTTCATACGCGGTCAATGATCTTTTCGCCAAACAGTCCCTGCGGCCGGAACAGCAGAAACACCAGTGCCAGCATGTAGGCGAACCAGATCTCGATGCCGCCGCCCACATAGGGGCCCAGATAGACCTCGGAGAGCTTCTCGCCCACGCCGATGATGAGCCCGCCGATGATGGCGCCGGGCACCGACGTCAGGCCGCCCAGGATGATCACGGGCAGCGCCCGCAGGGCGACGGTCGCCAGCGAGAACTGCACGCCCAGCTTGGAGCCCCAGATCATCCCGGCCACCAGGGCCACCACCCCGGCCACGCACCAGACGATGACCCAGATGCGGTTGAGCGGGATGCCGATGCTCTGCGCGGCCTGGTGGTCGTCGGCCACGGCGCGCAGCGCGCGCCCGGTGGAGGTCTTCTGGAAGAACAGCGACAGCCCGGCCACCAGCACGGCAGCGATGGCGGCGGCGATCAAGTCCTCCTGGTTGATCAGCACCCCCCCCTCGAACACCGACTCGAACGCGAAGATCGGCTCCTTGGGCATGCCGATGTCGATCTTGTAGATGTCGCTGCCAAACAGGGTCTGGCCCAGGCCTTCCATGAAGTAGGTGATGCCCAGCGTGGCCATCAGCAGCGTCGCGGCCTCCTGGTTGACCAGGTGGCGCAGCACCAGCCGCTCGATTCCCCAGGCCACCAGGAACATGACACCACCGGCCAGCACGAAGCCCGCGGCATTGGCCAGCAGCTTGCTTTCGATACCGGTCCAGGCGGGGAACCACTCGGCGAAACGCGCCATGGCCAGGGCCGCGAACAGCACCATGGCGCCCTGGGCGAAGTTGAACACCCCGGAGGCCTTGAAGATGAGCACAAAGCCCAGGGCCACCAGCGAATACAGCATGCCGGCCATCAGGCCGTTGAGCAGGGTTTCAATAAAAAAGGCCATGGTGTTTCCTCAGTGGCTCGTGCCCAGGTAGGCCCGGATCACTTCCTCGTTGTTGCGCACCTCGTCGGGCGTGCCGTCGCCGATCTTCTTGCCGTAGTCCAGCACCACCACACGGTCGCTGATATCCATCACCACGCCCATGTCGTGCTCGATCAGCACCACCGTGGTCCCGAACTCGTCGTTGATGTCGAGCACGAAACGGCACATGTCCTGTTTCTCTTCCACGTTCATGCCGGCCATGGGCTCGTCCAGCAGCAGCACCTGCGGCTCCATGGCAAGGGCGCGGCCCAGGTCCACGCGCTTTTGCAGGCCGTAGGGCAGCTGGCCCACGGGCGTCTTGCGGTAGGCCTGGATCTCCAGGAAGTCGATGATGCGTTCGACGAACTCGCGGTGGCGGATCTCCTCGCGCTCCGCCGGCACGATGCGCAGGGCCTGCAGCAGCAGATTGCTTTTGATCTTGAGGTTACGCCCGGACATGATGTTGTCCAGCACGCTCATGCCCTTGAAAAGGGCCAGGTTCTGGAAGGTGCGCGCCACGCCCATCTCCGCCACCTGGCGGCTGTTCATGTGGTCGAAGGTCTCGCCGCGGAAGGTGATGGTGCCGTGCTGCGGCGTGTACACGCCGTTGATGCAGTTGAGCATGGAGCTCTTGCCCGCGCCGTTGGGGCCGATGATGGCGCGGATCTCGTGCTCGCGCACATCGAAGGAGATGTCGGTCAGGGCCTTCACACCGCCGAAGGCCAGGGAGATGTTGCGCACGTCCAGGATGACGTCGCCCAGTGTTCTTTGTTTCATCTTGCTCTCAGCCCTCAGGCGGCCCGGGCGACGGCCGGGTAGCGTTGCGCCTCGCGGATGGGCAGCGTGGCCGAGACCATGCCCGTGCGTCCGTCCTCGAACTTCACCTGCGTCTCGATGTACTGCTCCTTGCGCCCGCCATAGAGCGCGTCGATCAGCACCTGGTACTTGTCACCGATGAAACCGCGGCGCACCTTGCGTGTGCGCGTGAGCTCATCGTCGTCGGGGTCCAGCTCCTTGTGCAGCACCAGGAAACGCGCGATCTGCGTGTCGGCCATGCCGGCCTCGGTGGCCAGGTCGGCGTTGACCTTCTGCACGCAGTCGGCCAGCATGTCCAGCACCTGGGCCTTGCTCGCCAGGTCCACGTAGCCGCTGTAGGGCAGGCCCTGGCGCTCGGCCCAGTTGCCCACGGCATCAAAGTCGATGTTGAGGAAGGCGCACACCTGCTCGCGCCCGTGGCCGAAGACCACCGCCTCCTTGATCTGCGGGAAGAACTTGAGCTTGTTCTCGATGTAGTTGGGCGCAAAGATGGCGCCGCCGGCCATCTTGCCCACGTCCTTGGCACGGTCGATGATGATCAGGTGGCCGTCCGGGTCGATCACGCCGGCGTCGCCGGTGTGGAAGTAGCCCTCGGCATCCATCACCTCCGCCGTGGCGTCCGGGCGCTTGTAGTACTCCTTGAGCACGGACACGCCGCGCACCAGCACCTCGCCGTTGTCGGCGATCTTGATCTCGATGCCCGGCGCCGCCTCGCCCACGCTGTTGAGCTTGACCCGGCCGTTTTTCTGGATGCAAACGTAGGCGCAGGTCTCGGTCTGGCCGTAGAGCTGCTTGAGGTTGATGCCGATGGAGCGGTAGAAGCGGAACAGGTCCGGCCCGATGGCCGCACCCGCCGTGTAGGCCACGCGGATGCGCGACAGCCCCAGCACATTGCGCAGCGGGCCGTAGACCAGCACATTGCCCAGCGCGTAAAGCAGGCGGTCGGTGAAAGGCACGGGTTTGCCGTCCAGGATCTCGGCGCCGCAGCGGCGCGCCACCGCCATGAACTTCTGGTACAGCCAGCGCTTGGGTGCGGCCGCGTCCTCCATGCGGATGGACACCGAGGTCAGCATGCTTTCGAACACCCGCGGCGGTGCGAAGTAGTAACTCGGCCCGATCTCGCGCAGGTCGATGCTCACCGTGGCCGCGGACTCGGGGCAGTTGATCGTGAAACCCGCCACCAGCCACTGGGCAATGGAAAACAGGTGGTCCCCCACCCAGGCCGGCGGCAGGTAGGAAATGATGTTGTCTTCCGGCACCAGGCCGTCGACCTCCACCCCGCCCTGGGCGGCGCGGATGAAACTCTCGTGGGTCTGGCACACGCCCTTGGGCCGCCCCGTGGTCCCCGAGGTGTAGAGGATGACCGACACGTCGCCGGGCTGGCCGAGCGCCACCGACTTCTCGTAGAAATCCGGGTGCTGCTGCGCGTACTGCCGACCGAACTCGAACAGGCGCTCGATGCTGATCAGGCCCTCGTGGTGGTAGTTGCGCAGGCCGCGCGGATCGTCGTAGACGATGTGCTTGAGCAGGCCGGGCACGCTCTCGCGCAGCTCCAGCAGCTTGTCCACCTGCTCCTGGTTCTCGGCAAAGGCGAACTGGATCTCGGCGTCCTGCAGCACAAAGGCCATCTCGCTGGCGATCGCGTCCTGGTACATGGGCACGGGCACGCCGCGCAGGCTCTGCGCCGCCACAAAGGCCATGTAGAGATGCGGCCGGTTGTCACCGATGATGGCCAGGTTCTGCCCGGGCTGGAACCCCAGGGCCGCCAGGCCGCAGCTCATGAGCTTCACGTCCTCGGCCGCACGCGCCCAGCTCCAGGTCTGCCAGATGCCGTATTCCTTTTCGCGCAAGGCGGGGGCCGTGGGCCGCTGCGCCGCATGCTGCATCAGTCGTCGAGGAAATGTCGTTTGCATCCCGCTTCCTTGTCGTCACACCGGGCGACGTACTGGTCGCCCATGCAAGCCATGGTAGGCAGCGATTTGACGTCATGTTGTCGTTACGACGACAATTCAGGGCATACCCTAGCTGGGACTTACCCTGAACTTGTGATGGATCAAACGACACCCAGCCTGCACCAGCGCCGCCGCGCCCTCAGCGACGCCGAACTCGCAGGCATCCCCTGGCTGCCCAGGCTCACGCCGGACGAACGCGCCTATGCGGTGGGGGAGCTGCAGATCAGCGAAGCCCAGCCCGGCGATCTGGTCTGCCGCATCGGCCGGCCCGTGACCTACTGGTTCGGCGTGGTCGACGGACTGCTCAAGATGAACAGCGACAACCCCGACGGCCATTCCCTCACCTTCACCGGGGTACCGCCCGGCGGCTGGTTCGGTGAAGGCACGGCGCTCAAGCGCGAGAGCTACCGCTACAACATCCAGGCCCTGCGCAAGAGCCTGGTGGCCGGCCTGCCGGTGGACACCTTCCACCGCCTGCTGGACCAGTCCATCGGCTTCAACCGTTTTGTGATGAACCAGCTCAACGAGCGCCTGGGCCAGTTCATCGCCGCGCGCGAGATCGACCGCATGAGCAACCCCGACCTGCGCGTCGCGCGCAACCTCGCGGCCCTCTTCAACCCCGTGCTGTTCCCCGGCGTGGGCGAGATGCTGCGCATCACGCAGCAGGAACTGGCCTACCTCGTGGGTCTGTCGCGCCAGCGTGTCAACGAGGCGCTGGCCACGCTGGAAGGCCAGGGCCTCATCAAGATCGAATACGGCGGCCTGCGCGTGCTGGACCTTGAGGGCCTGCGCACGCGCACGAAACCGTGAGCGCCCCGTCTCTTCCCCTGGCCCTCCGCTGGCGTCTTGTCGCGCGTGAAAAAATTCACGCCGCGCCACAGAACCGGACACAGGCACCCCCGGGGTCGCGCTAGATTCAAGGTGGCCGTGCGCGCCCACCGGGCGACCGCTCGCGGCGTTCGAATCGAAGGAATACCCGATGAACCTGTCCCGCCTCATCTCGTCCGCTGTCGGCAGCCTGCTCCTGTGCAGCCTGCCCGTCCATGCCCAGTCCAACGTGGGCGAACTCCTGAGCAAGGGCGGCAAGCGCCTCGACAAAAGCGAAGTGCTGGCCCTGCTCCCCGCGCGTATCCAGCAGGAGTGGCCCAACCGCCAGGGCGAGGAGGAGTTGCTCCTGTCCGCGGACGGAAAAATCAGCGGCAAGGGACTGCACTACGCCAGCCGTAGCGAGTCCCCGGCCACGGGTACCTGGCAGGTGGAGGAGGACGGCCGGGTCTGCACGCCGAAGACGTTCACCGCGTGGAACAACACCACCAAGCTCTGCTGGTACGTCTTCCAGCTTGACCAGACTTACTTTGGCGGTCTCAAGACCGAGGCCACCAGCCCGCTGAACAGGATCAACGCCCTGGTCAAGGTCGCGAGCGTCACGCAGTAAGCGGCGACGCCCCCGTCACAAAGGCAGCTGCAGCCGCGCTCCCAGCATCCAGTTGCGTCCCGGTGCGGGTTCGTAGAACTGGCTGGCCGACTGGTTCACGATGACCGAACCCACGTAGGCCTTGTCGGCCACATTGTCGACACGCGCATAGGCCGTCAGGCTGCCCTTGCCCAGGGCCCAGCCGTGGCTGGCCTTGAGGTGCAGCACCGTGTAACCCTCGGCGCTCGCCGTGTTGGTGTCGTTGGCGTACAGGCGGCCGGCGCTTACGAGCTCCAGGCCCGCACGGCTGCCCAGCAGCGTCGGGCGGCGCGCGCCGTCGGCGGGCCGCTCGGTCCAGAGCAGCTCGCCGAACACGAAGTGCTGCGGGATGCCGGGCATGCGCCGGCCGGCGTCCACCGTCACCCCGTTGGTCACGAAGGACTGGGTGAACTCCGCCTCGATGGCCGAGGCCGACAGCGTGGCCCGCCAGTTCGGGTGCCACTGGGTCTGGCCCATCAGCTCCCAGCCCGTGCGGGTGGTGCCCGGCGCATTCTTGTAGGCCGTGCTGCCGCCGCTGCTCACGGCCACCACGATCTCGTCCGTGGTCTCGATCTGGTACAGCGTCAGGTTCACGCGCGTGCCCGTGCCCGGCGCCCACTTGGCGCCCAGCTCGTGGTGGCGGCTGCGCGCGGCGTTCACATTGGGATTGAAGTTCGGCGCCCCGGTGCTGGTGTAGGCCACCTCCACCAGCGTCGGCGTCTCGAAGCCCTTGCCGTAGTTGGCGTAGAGATTGAGGCTGTCCAGCAGATGCCAGGTCAGCCCCAGCACCGGGTTGGTCGCGCTGTAGCGCACGTCGCCCGAGCCGTTGCCGTTGGAGAGGAAGTAGTCCTGGCTGGCGATGCGCACCGTGCTCGCCCGCAGGCCCGCCGTGGCCGACCAGCGCTCGCCCACCAGCGCCGTGGCCTGGGCAAAGGCATCGCTGTTGCGTGCGCTGTTGTCCTCGTCGCGTGTGATCGTGCCGGTCTTCTCGCCCCCGCTCACGCCGCCGGACTGGCGTCGCTCCGTGGAGTAGTCGTATTCATACCCGGCCACCCAGTTCACGGGGCGGCCGGCCCAGCGCGTCTGCTCGTTGTACTGCAGGCCCGTGCCGTAGTAGTCGCGGTTCAGCCCCACCCAGTTGGTGGGCAGGTACTGCAGGTTCTCGCGCGTGCCGTAGTAAAGGCGGGCCGTGACCGAACGGTTGGCATCCAGCGCATGCGTCAGCGAGGTGCCGGCCTGGCTCTGGCGCGTGATCTTGCGCAGGCGCGCGCTCACCGAGTTGGTGCCCGCCTGCGTCGGGTCGGCCGCCAGCTGCGCCGCCGTCAGGCCCACCGGGTCCTCGGCCAGCGGCATGTCGAAATGGTTGAACACCACGTTCACGCGCGTGCCCGCGTCGGGCCCGAAGCTCAGCTTGCCGTTGAACTGCTTGCGCTCGGCGGCGCTGTTGTCGCGAAAGCCATTCGTCTCCAGCGTCGCGTAGTCGGCCACCAGCCCCACGGCACCCGCGCCCTCGCCCAGGCGGCCCGCAAACTGCCAGTCCGTGCGGCGCAGGCCGTAGGACCCCGTGTAGGCCTGGGCGCTGAACTCCGGCACCGCGGGTGCCTCGCGTGTCCAGGCCTGGATCACCCCGCCGGCCGAATTGCCGTACAGCAGGGCCAGCGGGCCGCGCAGCACCTCGATGCGTTCGGTGGAGGTCAACGCGATGGACGAACCCTGACCCTGCCCGTCGGGCGTGGTGGCCGGGATGCCATCGATCAGCAGGCGGATGCCGCGGATGCCAAAGGCCGAGCGCGCACCAAAGCCGCGGATGGACACCTGCAGGTCCTGCGCATAGTTCTGCCGGTTCAGCACGGTCAGGCCCGGCACGCGGTTGAGCGACTCCGACAGGTTGACCTGCGGCCCCGCCCCCTGCAGGGTCTCGCGGTCCACCGCCTCGATGGCGGCCGGCGCGTCGAAGCTGCGCTGCTGCGCGCGCGAGGCCGAGATCACCACGTCGTCCAGCGTCTGGCCCGTGGCCGTGCCATGCACCAGCAACGCCCCGGCCACCGCGAGTGCCAGCCTCAGACCCTCGCGCCCCGCGCCCGTCTCCTCATGACGCTTCATTCTTGTTCCTTGTACAAACTCGCCGCCACGCGGCCAGCGGGCATTGTCCGGGCTAGCCTGTCGGCCTCTCATCACTGTGGCTTATATCGCTTAGTGCGCCAACTGCATGTTTCTTCAGTGGAAACCCTAGGCAGACCAATTCACACCATGCCTAGCATGCAACGGTTACCCACAACAACAACGCAACCACGGAGACTTTCCATGCGCAAGTTCATCCCCCTGGCCGGCGTGCTGCTGGCTGCCCTGCTGGCCGGCTGCCAGTCCACCCCGCCGCAGTCCGGCGCCACCACCACCGTCTCGGCCGCGCCGCCCGCGGGCCAGCCCGGCTGGAAACAGGGCATGCCCGCCAGCATGGCCAACTCCACGCTCGCCCCGCTGCCCGGCAAGAACACCGTGACCTCCGCGGCCGAGATCCCCCTGGACAAGCTGCGCCTGCCGCCCGGCTTCAAGGTCGAGGTCTGGTCCACCGGCACCCCCGGCATCCGCGCCATCAGCCGCGGTGAAAGCGGCAAGATCTACGGCGGCACGCGCGGCCTGGGCCGGGTGTACGAGATCACCGACAACGGCAGCAGCCGCACCAGCCGCGTCGTGGTCGACAAGCTCAAGCAGCCCGCCGCCACGATCCACAACGGCAACCTCTACGTGATGGCCATCGACAAGGTGCTGCGCTACGACGGCATCGAGAAGAACCCGAACGCGACCCCGGTGGACATGACGGCCGCCTTCAAGCTGCCCCCGCTGGAGCACCACAACTGGAAGTACATCCGCTTCGGGCCGGACGGCAAGCTCTATGTGCCCTTTGGCGCACCGTGCAACATCTGCACCCTGCCCTCGGATGAATACGCCCAGATCCGCCGCTACAACGCCGACGGCTCGGGCATGGAAGTCATCGCCACCGGCGTGCGCAACACCGTGGGCTTCGACTTCCACCCGGTCACCGGCGAACTCTGGTTCACCGACCACGGCCGCGACTGGATGGGTGACGACGGTCCGGAAGACGAGCTCAACCGCCTGCCCAGCCCCTCCTGGTGGAAGTTCGGCATGGGTGACAAGCCCTTCTTCGGCTTCCCCTACTGCCATGCCAAGGGCATCGCCGATCCCGACGTGAAAAAGGCCGATCCCTGCGCCGGCGTGACCCTGCCCGTCACCACGGTGGGCCCGCACGCTGCGGCCATGGGCGTGCACTTCTACACGGGCAACATGTTCCCGCCGGTCTTCAAGAACGCCATCTTCGTGGCACGCAAGGGCTCCTGGAACCGCAGCACCAAGTTCGGCTTCGACGTGGTGGCCGTCACGGCCAACCCCGACGGCAGCGGCTCCACGGTCACGCCCTTCATGACCGGCTTCGCCGACCCCGCGGCCAACACCTTCTGGGGCCGTCCGACCTACTTCCTGCAGATGCCCGACGGCGCGCTGCTGGTCTCCGACGAGCAGACCGGCGCGATCTACCGCGTGTCCTACGCGAAGTAAGTTACCGCGCTTGCCAAGCACAAGCAGGGCCCGAGAGGGCCCTGCTTTTTTTCCTGACAGACCCGCACGATGAAGACCTACGCCCGCCCCCTCCTCGTCGCCCTGCTGCTCGCCGCCGGCCTGCACGTCCAGGCCCAGCAGCCCGCGCGCCTCGAACTCTGCGTGGCCTGCCACGGCCCCCAGGGCAACTCGCAGAACCCGCAGATCCCCTCCCTGGCCGGCCAGCCCAAGATCTTTGTGGAGAACCAGCTGGTGCTCATCCGCGAAGGCCTGCGCGACATCCCCACGATGAAAGGCGTGCTCGACGGCCTGAGCGACCCGGACCTGATCGCGCTGGCCCAGTACTTCGCCGCACAGACGCCCGCGCCCCTGCCCGGCGCTGTGGACACGGCGCGTTACCAGCGCGGCAAGGAGCTCGCGGCCCAGAGCCTGTGCGGCAGCTGCCACCTGCCCAGCTACCTGGGCCGTGATCAGGTGCCCCGCCTGGCCGGCCAGCACGAGCCCTTCCTGCGCGAAGTCATGCTCGAATACCGTGACAAGCCCGGCCCGGGCCGCGACACCGTCATGACCAATGCCCTGCGCGGTTTCAATAACCAGCAGCTCGATGACCTGGCCCATTTCCTCGCGCATTTCGGGAAGCAGCCATAAACAAGCGGGAACCTACAATCGGTTCCCCATGAGCAACGACTTCCCCCCCGGCAAATCCGCCGGCCCCCTGCGCCGCGCACCGCGCCCCGAGGGCGCGGCTGCGCCCAAGCCGGGCGCGCCCGCCGGCAGCAGCGCCACCAGCCGCATCAACAAGCGCATGGCCGAGCTCGGCCTGTGCTCGCGCCGCGAGGCCGACGCCTGGGTGGAAAACGGCTGGGTCAAGGTCAACGGCCAGGTCGCCGAGATGGGCCAGCAGGTGCTGCCCACCGACCGCATCGAGATCGACAAACAAGCCCAGAACCAGCAGGCCACGCAGGTCACCATCCTGCTGCACAAGCCCATCGGCTACGTCAGCGGCCAGGCCGAGGACGGGCACGAGCCCGCCGTGGTGCTGGTGCAGGCCCAGAACCGCTGGCGGGAAGACCGCGCACCGATGCGCTTCAACGGCAGCCAGCTGCGCGGCCTGGCGCCTTCGGGCCGGCTGGACATCGACTCCACCGGCCTGCTCGTCCTCACGCAGGACGGCCGCGTGGCGCGCCAGCTCATCGGCGAAGACTCGACGATGGAGAAGGAATACCTGGTGCGTGTGGTCTACCTGGGCACGCCCGCCGCGGCCAGCGCGCCCAGTGAGCTGCAGACCATCCGCGACACCGACCCCGTCTCCACCAATGTGCAGGCCGTCTTCCCGCCGGCCATGCTGGCGAAGCTGCGCCACGGCCTGAGCCTGGACGGCCAGGCCCTCAAGCCCGCCAAGGTGGACTGGGAAAACCCCGAGCAGCTGCGCTTTGTGCTCACCGAAGGCAAGAAGCGCCAGATCCGCCGCATGTGCGAGCTCGTGGGCCTGAAGGTCGTGGGCCTCAAGCGCGTGCGCATGGGCAGCGTCACCCTGGGCAAGCTGCCGCTGGGCCAATGGCGTTTCCTGAGGCCGGATGAGCGCTTCTGAGCACACG